>ODAK010007418.1_pt1 | contig 11009 bp, 11 predicted proteins | sample 1539591 | NCBI WGS metagenome assembly ODAK01 (sample SAMEA3539303, study PRJEB22396) | soil metagenome | biome: tundra; feature: field; material: soil | place: USA | collected 2010-05 | depth 0.15 m | reverse complement strand
CGAACCGAACAGCAGGGGGACACGGGCCTTTCGGCCCTAGCAGCCTCCCGCCTGCAGTCGAATGCTTAGTTGCATGGTCAAGAAACCTTCTCTAGCAACCAGGTGCAAAGTTCTCGGTGCCCTTGCGGTCGTCGCCGTCGTCAGCATGACCACGAGCCCCGGATCCGCGGGAGCCGTGACTCGGTCCAAGACGGTTTCTTTCTCGGCGAGCTTTTCGGGCAAGGCGTCGTTGCTGATCAACAACAGCACCGTGACGATCTCCTCGATCGCGGGGTCTGGCAAGAACTCCCTCTTCGGATCGAGCAAAGTTGCCGGCAACGGGTCCGCTCCAAAGAGCAGTTCTTCGCTGTGTGACCCCTTCGGCGGAAAAGGCAGCATCTCCGCGGGTGCGAGCAAGATCACCTTTGTCGTGGTCCGGTCGAGCTCCCAGCAAGGGTGCTCCAGCGGCGAAAGCGGCGCTGTGACGATCTCTTTCCATGGCGTCACAAAGGCAACCGGTGGAACAGGTAAGGGCAACGGTGCGACCGGGTCGCTCAAGTTCAAGGGGAGCCTCAAATTGGGCGGCACCAGCGGATCAGAGAGCGGCTCTTTCACGGTCAGTCTCAGCGGGAAGCTCACCGTAAAGGGCTGACGCCAACAGCTTCACAAACCAGGCGAGAGAACAGGAGCATTCGAATGACAAAGCTCAGGACAAGGATCGGGGTCGGATTGGTGGCGGCCATCGCCGTCGGCGGGATGGCGACTGCGATCGCCTCCGCCGGAGCCTCCACGGGCCACGCCTCGTCGAGCACGACTACCACGACGACCACACTGGCGAAGCCGGTGCAGGGCAACGGGCAACACCACGTGTTCTTCAACGTGGACACCGTCCAAGGTGGCGGCGGAACCGTGAAGTTGGCGGCGGACGCAGCCTGCTCGATGACGAACCTGTTCCAACGTGGGGAGGTCGTGGTCTTCCGGATGTACGGACTTCATGTCAGCAATGGCGCCAACCTCACGAACGTGACCGTCAAGTCGGCGTTTGTGAAGGTGCCGGGGCTTCCGAAGATGCCGCTGTACTACAGCAACCACCCGACCAAGCCTGCGGTGGCTTATTGGACCGCTGCTTGGCCGGTCAAAAAGAGCTATCCGCTCGGAGTCGTGAACTACACCGTCACGGTCATCACTAACCCGATTTCAGGAGGCAGCGTGAGCGGCCCGGTCCCGTCCGAGATCGGTGTCTACACCCAGCAGGGCACGCCTGAGGTGGCTTCGATGCTGACGATCGAGCCCAGCTAACAAGGCAGGAATCTCTGTAAAGACCGCCTGCCGCATGGTCACCAAACCTGCGGCAGGCGGTCTTTGTCACAACAAGGGCCGTCACGACCCGTGTGACACATCGGCCGGTGCGACGCCGCTCGAGCCGAGGCAAAAAAACGACAAGACAACTAATAGGAGGGGGAACCCACGATGAGAAATCTGAAACTAAGACGTATCGCCCTATTGCCTCTCGGCGTGACGGCGGCAGCTGTCGTACTGTGCACGTCGCTCGCCACTGCAAGCAACGGCTCCGACTCGCAGGTGGCTGCAAAGGCGGCGGCCCCGACGATCCATTACACGACGCTCCAATCGCCTGTGATCCCGGGAGTTGCACCGCTGCCAGGTCCGGTCGCGAAGCTGGCTCAGCCGAGCGCCAACATGGGCATATTGAAGGTGGCCCCCGATCACGGCGTCGCAGGCGCGCCGTTGACGATCACCGGCTCAGGTCTGGCAGCGAACGCGAGCGTGCAGCTCACCTGGTCGACCGCCAACGCGACCTGGCTCGTCCAACCACAACCGGACACCGTCAACTACCTCGGTCGGGCCGACAAGGTATTCGCCGTGGTCCTCGACACGGCCACCACGGACGCCTCAGGCGCGTTCAGCGTCTCGCTTGCCGCACCCCAGGACTGGGGCGGTCTGCACGACATCTACGCGGTCATAAATGGCGTGGAGGTCGCCCACGGCGGGTTCATAACCTTACGGACCGTCACGGTCACGCCGAGTAGCGGTCCGATAGGCACGCCGATCACGATCACCTACAGCGGCCTTGGCGACAGCCTCTACACCGGTGGCGCATCCCTGCTGTGGGACAACCACTACGTGGGCGAGATGATGGCCAACTGGACCCGCGGCGTCGCCCAAGCGACCATTCGGGCCGCAGGACCGATAGGCGTGCATACGATCCAGATAGGCAACGCCATCAGCTACTTGTACCTGAACGTGCCGCAGTCGCCGATTCCCTACACCAACGGCGCCACGGTCACCTTCACCGTTACAAGCGACGACGGGCCGCCGCCGTCCTCCATCGACTGGCCTGTCGAGGTCGCCCCAACGTTGAATGCTCGGACGACACTGCGCACAAGTGGTCTTGCGACCAACAGCAATGTTAAGGCGGCGCTGACGGTAAGTAGGGGCCGAGTGAACACTGGCGTAGGCCTGACGGCTTCGGGGTTGTCATCATCGGCTCAGGTCCAGTTCGTCTGGTCCACCGTTGTTGGTAACCGGGTCAACTGCAAGAGCACCTGCTGGGTCTTCGTATCCGACCAGCTGGGAACGGCGACGCCGTCGGGTGGATCCCTCCATGGACACATCAAGGTGCCAGACGGCCTCGGTGGCTGGCACGTCGTACAGCTCGTGCAAAAAGGCAAGATTGTGGCACAGGTGCCTTTCTACGTCATGGAGAGCATCGTCGGACGTGGGACGTCGTCGATCACCGTCAAGGAGGGCGAGTCCTTCACCATCCACCTGAAGGGCGTCGGCTGGACCCAGCTCGACAACACCGTCACGGTCGATTACGACAACAGTTACATCGGTTATGGGTGCGGCTTCAACTCGAACGGTGACGTCCTGCTTCACATCAACGCCACGGGCGGACCCGGCACACACATAATCGACCTCTACCCGATGCTGTACTCACTGTCGCCGTCGTTCGCGAGCACCCCGTATGGCATGGTGCCGGTCCTCACCTTTGCCCAGGACGAGCCAGGACTGGCCCTCGGATACCACCTGCCGGCGTTCAGGTTCGCGATCACCGTCGTCAAATAACAGCAGGTCTCAGAATTGTCAGCCCGCCTCGCCGCTCACCGAGAGCGGCGAGGCTCTGACGCGCAAAAGACGCGCCATCGATGCGGGGAGCCACCAGTTCCAGCGACCGAGCAACGACATCAAGCTCGGAAGCAGGAGTGCTCTCACGATGGTCGCGTCGATCAGGACCCCGAGAGCGAGCCCAACGCCGAGCTCCTGAAGTCCGGCCACGTGGCCCGCCACGAGCCCGGAGAGCGCGCCGACCATGATCAAGGCTGCCGCGCTAACGACCCGGCCGGTGTGTATGAGACCGTCGCTCACGGCGCGCTTGTTGTCGTTGCAGTTGTCCCAGGATTCTCGCATGCGGCTCACGAAGAAGACCTCGTAGTCCATCGATAAGCCGAAAAGCATGGCGAAGAGAAAGACCGGTACCCAGCCTTCGATCTGAGGGACGCGGTACAGGCCTAGGACATCGGCCCCGACCCCGAAGCGGAAGATGAGGACGAGCAGGCCGTAAGCAGCGGCAACCGAGACCGCATCGAGCACAATGCCGATCAACGGCAACAACATTGAGCGGAACGCTCGCATCAACATGACGTAGGCAAGCGCGAGGACAAGAAGGACGACCCAGGGGAAGGCTCCATATACGCGATCCAAGAAGTCGACCCCCTGGGCCGGTGCGCCACCCACGTAGACGCGCAAGCCGGGCGGTAAATGGGCCGTCGGGACGAAGCGGGTACGGATCTGACGCACGAGCAGCTGGGTCGCCTCGTCACCGAAGTCGTGTCGAGGGACCACGAACAGGCGGCTGTAGCGGCCTGTGGGGTCCACATAAGGGGACCGTGAGCCAATTGCTACGACGAAGACCTCAGGGTCTCCAAGGAGATCGCGGGCAAGCCGGAGCGTTCCGTCCGATGCCGGTTGGGCTCGTGCCCTGCCCGCTGCGCCGGCGTCTAGGACGATCTCGATGGGCGTTATAACGCCCGGCCCCACACGATCGCGGAGAAGGGCCAGAGCACGGGCAGACTGGAGGTTCTGCGGAATGGCAACGACAGACCCGGGGGTGAGCTGGAGCCACGCCGCGGGCACGGCAACTGCCGCGAGCACCGCTGCGGATCCCGCCAGCACGAGAAGAGGTCGGCGCATAACGAAGCCGGCGAGACGCGACCACCAGCGTCGGGCGTCGCGTTTCGTCCTCCCCAGAGGGTTGAACACTGTGGTGGCGCGTCTGCCCAGCAGTGAGAGCAACGCAGGTTGCAAACTGAGCCCAGCTGCGATCGAGACGACCGGGACGACGAGGCCGGCAAATCCGAGGGAGCGGACGAACGGGACTGGGACGATGAGAAGGACGGAAAGACCGATGGCCACTGCGACCCCAGAGACGAGCACCGCTCGGCCAGCGGTTGCCATCGTCGTGACGATTGCGTCGCTCACCGGCCGATCGCCGTCCTCGAGTTCCTCTTTGAACCTGTGGACTATGAGTAGCGAGTAGTCGACCGCGAGGCCGAGCCCGATGAGCTGCACGAGGTTCGGGACGTAAAGGACCATCAAGAACCGATGGGCGAGGAGGAACACGATGGCGAGCGACGAAAGGGTCGTGCACGCGGCGACGGCGAGGGGGATGAGGAGGGCGACGGACAGACCGAGCACGAGACCGAGCAGTACGAGAGCGGCCAAAGCCGCTACGAGCTCGCCGCGCCGCAAATCTGCCGCGAGGATCGGAGTGATGTCGTGCTGCAGCGCCGGCGCCCCGGTCACATAGGCCGTTGGGAGGCCCGATCGATGCAAAGCTCGGCGTAAGGCGCCCGTAACGGCCGCAGCCTGTTGCAAGTCGAGGGACGTGTCGATGTTCCCGTAGACAATTCCGGACACCGAACGAAGCGGCATAGCTGTCCCAGAGGGCACGGTGCGGGCGGCAGCGGCGAACTTGTTGTCCAAGACCTGCATGGCCGTTGCCGACGGAGCCGCAACTTTGAAGACCACCGTGAAGGTGCCCTCGATGTTCTCCTTGAAGTGTGCAGCCAAAATCGTGTCAGCCTGTTGCGAACCGGTTCCTGGCACTGCGAGCGAGGTTGACAAAAGTCCGGGCAAACGTCCCGCAGAGACAGCACCCAACACGATCGCTATGAGCCAGAGCGCGATCACTGCTATGCGCCAGTGGATTACACCTCGGGTCCAGCGCTCGAGCACGGGAATCCGGCCGCCGGTCAGTCCCGGCCGGCAACCGTCGATGGTTCCCGCTTATGCACCTGGTCCTTCTGAAAGGTAGGCCTTTAGCCGTGACAAGCCCTCTACGAGCTGCGGTGTGTCGATCCCCGAGTATGCGAGGCGCACGTACTGTTCGGTCTCTCCTGGAAGGGGGCGGCCGAAATGCACGCGAGAGCACACAGAAACCCCTGTGTTGTGAAGCACAGCCCGCCTGAAGTCTTCGATGTCTGTGAAACCCTTCAGAGCCATAGCTCCAGTGACGTTGGGGAACAGATAGAAGGTGGCGTCGGGCGTGTAGCAGCGGATGCCGGGCGACTCGTTCAAAAGCGTGACCGCCGCGTCACGGCGCTCTTTTAGGACCGAGAGAATGTTCATTGGCCCCGATTGGTCACCCGTCAGACCCTCCAGTGCACCGTACTGAATGAAGTGGTTGGGACACGACTCGTCATTGACGTTGAGCTTGGAGATGACCTCGACAATGTCTCTCGGGCCTATGGCGGCTCCAAGGCGCCAACCCGTCATGGCGAACTTCTTCGAGAAGGTGTACAGGATCACGGTGCGCTCGGCCATGCCCGCCAGCGAAGCGAGCGAGGCGCTACGGCCCGAGTAGCGGATGTCGAAGTAGGCCTCGTCGCAAAGGACCTTGAGATCGTGTTCCTCGGCGATTTCCGCAAGGCGTTGGAGCTCTTGAGGTGAGCACTCCGCGCCAAGGGGATTCTGGAGGTCGTTCAGCATGAGCAGGCGCGTGTGGGGGGTGATCGAGGCCTCGAGTGCCTCCAGGTCGATCACATAGCCCCGCTCACCTTCTAGGTACCCGTATGGCACGGCGACGCCGCCGTGGAACTCGATCTGAGACTCGTAGATCGGATAACCGGGGTTCGGATAGAGAACCTCGTCCCCCGGATTCATCAAGGCGAGGATGAACTTGCCGATGACGGGCTTGCCTCCGGGTTGGACGGCGACATTCTCAGCGCTGTAGGTCGTGCCGTGAGAGGCGTTCACATCCGCCGCGAGGGCAGCCCGCAGCGCTGGGATTCCTGCGTTGGGGCAGTAGCCAGTCTTGCCATCCTTGATCGCTTTGAAGGAAGCCTCGACGATGTTGCTCGGCGTCGGGAGGTTCAGGTCTCCGAGGTGGAACGGGTACATGTCGTTGCCTTGTGCGGCGAAGGCGGCCGCCTCGGCAGAAACTGCGAAGGCGGTCTCTGAGCCCAGGCGGGCTATGCGTTTGGCTATCCTGGCGCTGCCGAGCTCCGCTGCCGAGCCGTTATTTGCCACAGTCGTCCCTGTCGTAAGCGTCCTGCTCTAAATCCATGTTGGCCTCCGTATCTCGACTCACTTTGCGACCTGTCGTCGGTGGACCAGGGCGATCGCGGGCCGGCTTACGGCCATTTGGGGGGCCGCCCAGGAGCGCGCGCCGGTCCATGACAGACGCCTCGTAGTTGGAATTTACCGGGTGGAGCCGGGATCGTACAAAACTGACCCAAACATCGACCTGGAAGAGGGTGTCCGCAGCCCCGGGGGCCGCGTCTCGGTCCCAGCGCGGGAGGTTACGAGGTCTGGTGACATGAATAAACCGCGCGGCACGCCACATTCGCGAGATACTCGTAGCGGTGCACGGCCCCATGCTTCCCTCGCAAGGCAACGGGGGTCGTGCACCATCTATCGGTACTTTGCCCGCCAGCCTTGAACACGCCTTATTCCGCGCCGAGAGAAACTAAGCCATAGCTGCGGTCTTGTCTTCTTTTGTTCTTGGACTGGCGTTGGCGGAAAGAAGCCTGACCGACCAGTCGGCATCTCTCGGGAACGGTCGGTGCGAAGTTGCGCCCCCAGCGGCGTGAACTGCCATGGAAAGCACGCCCCACGCTTTGCTCATCGCCCTTTGCTGGTCACCGGCGTCGACGATCACGGCGAAGGTAGCTTCAGAACGAGCAAGGTCCAGTTCGACCGTCGACTCCGCAATCCAGCGGTGCTCCAGCTCTCTCATGGCATCGCCTACGTGAGTCTCCAGGTCGCCGGCGGCATCGGTCGTCTTGGTCCGTCGCTCGTCTTTGACCTCGATCTCGACGACGCATCTCACTGTGTATTGCATCAACCTCACCTTCGCCCTTAACACTTTGTATCGGCAGGTGGTCGCGGAGGCTGAAGCGTGAGCAAGACTTGTTCAGATCTGTTGTCAGTCGCGTGGCGACAGGTGATCGCGCAGTCGCTCCAGTGCAGTATCGGCTCGGTGCTGCACGGTTCGCTCGACAAAGGGCGCCAGGAGAGCACCTGCGAGCCCACCAGGTTCCTGGTAGCTGACTTGAAGCGTGACTGCCGTCCCGTCTTGGATCGGTTCGAGTTGAAAGATGAGGTTTTGCCCATCTTGGCCTGCCGAGGACCACGTGATGGCCCGGTCGGGTTCGTACAACCCGATCACGATCCGGGTTTCCAGAGTTCGGACCCCGACCTTGAGTACCGCCTCGAACTCGGCGTCTTTGCCTGTCGTCTGGCTCGTAACCGGGCTCAGCCGCTCCAGGCCCTCGATGAACATTTCGGCGCACTCGTAGTCGGCGAGAGCGGCAAACAGCTCGCTGGCCGACGCTGCTATCGTCGCCTCAGCTCGGATTGTCTTCCTCAACCTCGAACCTCCGGCATGGTTTACGCGGGCGCCGACGGCGGAGGTCCTTGGCCTATCTGTGAAGACATTCCGCCTGCGGTCAAGTATGGCCCATGGCCGCGGTGTACTGACCATGACCGCACAGACAGGTCTCGGTCACGGGCACCCAAGGGTCACGATCACGGTGCGAGCTGGGGGTCTTCTGGGCGCCTACGCCGACACCCTGAGTAGGATCGCGCTTTGGTGAGAGAAAGCAGACCTGAGGACCCGCTGCAGTCGCGGGTCTCAGATAGCAGCGACGATCTGGCCACTCTCTTGCAGGCGTCGCCGGACGCCGTGATCGTCGTCGACGCGGACGGAGACGTCTTGCTCGCAAGCTCGGCAGTCGAGACGCTGTTCGGTTTCCATCCGAGCGAGATCGTCGGCCAACCCGTCGAGAAACTCCTCCCGGAGCAGTTGCGGGCCGTCCACGAGTGTCACCGCAAGGCTTTCATGCAAAGCGGCACGCCGCGTCCGATGGGAATCGGCCTGGAGCTCGAAGGCTGTCGCAGGGACGGAAGTGTCTTCCCGATCGACGTCAGCCTCGCCCCGTTCTCGAGCGGCGGCCGCCGAGTGGTCGGGGCGTTCATCCGCGACGCGACCGCCCGTCGCCGCCAGGAGGCGAGTCTGCGCGGGATCAACGAGATCACCCAACGTCTCTTAGCCGGGGAGCGAACTGAGTCAACCCTGGAGCTCGTCGCGCAACAGGCCCGCGGCCTCGCGGACGCGAGACTGGGCTGGATAGTCACGCCGTCGGGGCAGGGTGACCTCGTCATCAGCGCGGCTGATGGGATTGATTCGGAGTCGCTGATCGGTCTCAGCATCCCGGTCGATACGAGCATCTCGAACCAGGCGATGACGCTCAGGGCCTCCATCCTGGTCGAAAACCTCGTGACCGAGGCCGCGGTTCCCGCCGAGATACGGGCGCTCGGTCTCGGGGGCGGCTTGTACTGCTCTCTCAGCACGGATGAGCGCGTGCTCGGAGCACTCGTGGTCGCCCGTGCGCAGGGCGAGCCGGGCTTCAGCGAGAGTGACGTCTCCCTCGTCGAGTTCTTCGCCAGCGCGGCTGTGGTCGCCATCACCTTGGGGGAGACGAGGCTCGGGCTCGATCAGCTTCAGGCCACTGCCGAACGCGAACGGATCGGCCGAGACCTTCACGACACGGTCATCCAACGCCTGTTCGCCCTCGGCATGAGCCTACAAAGCATCGAGCGCCTGGCAACTGGGCCCGTCGCCGAGCGGATCGATCACGCCGTGGATGGGCTGGATGAGGTGATTCGCGACATTCGCGAGACGATCTTTCGCCTCGAGCGTCCAACTATGGCCGGTTCAGGGCTGCGCGCGGCGGTGAACGACGTCGTCGCGGCCGCCGCCGAGCATCTGGGCTTCGCCCCACGCGTCGGGTTCGAGGGGCCGGTCGACTCGGCTACGAGCTCGCAGCTACAACCGCAGGTCCTTGCCGTGTTGACGGAGGTGTTGTCGAACGTCGTCCGCCACGCCGAAGCCTCCGCGGTTGAGGTCGTGATCGCGGCGGAAGACGGAACCCTCCTCATCTCGGTGTCTGACAACGGCATAGGCCCTCCGGCAGGGCGCACCGCAGGCAACGGGCTGCGGAACATCGGCGATAGGGCCCGAGCGCTCTCGGGCTCAGTCTCGATTACCGCCCGCAACCCGGCCGGGACGCTCGTCGAATGGCGTGTACCAGTCACCTGAGAGGCGTCGTCGGGCTTATCGCGCCGCACGGCTTGAGGAAAGGTGACTTTCGCCTCTAACCGGAAAGGCCTGCTCAGGTCGACGCTTGAAGCGTGGGCTGCGATCAGCGACTGGTCTTTGAGGAGCTGGACCGCGAGGACTGTCTCGCCCTGTTGCGAGACGAGCCCGTCGGCCGCGTCGCCCTGACGGCTCGTGCTCTGCCGGTGGTGCTGCCCGTGAACTTTGCTTTGCTCGATGGCGACATCGTCTGGCGATCTGCGCAGGGCACCAAGCTCAACGACGCCTCCGCCGGCTTCGTGGTGGCGTTCGAAGCTGATCATTACGAGACCGAGCAAAAAGTCGGTTGGAGCGTCATGATCCAAGGTCTCGCGCATGTCGTCACCGACGCCGACGAGCTGGAGAAGACAAGAGAGCTTCCCCTCGAGTCCTGGGCGCTCGAGGGCGCTGCGGACCGTTATGTCCGCCTCGTACCCAACGTCGTGACGGGTACCCGTATTCGTCACACATAGCTGCAGCCGTCCAGACCTGACCAATACGCGGGGTCCCTCGCCGGCGCCGGCCATACACTTGCCGGCGTGGAGGTGGTGCCGACCGAGGCCCTGAGCGGCGAGGATGGCGCGCTGGACCGAGTGTTGACGGTGCCCAACGTGATCTCGTTCGCGCGCATTTTGCTGCTCGTGTTGTTCTGTTGGCTCTTGTTCGGCGCGGACCGCAGGATCCCGGCGACGATCGTGCTGATGGTGATCGGTGTGACCGACTTTTTGGACGGCTTCTTGGCCCGGAGGTTCCACCAGGTCAGTACCCTGGGCAAGGTCCTCGATCCGCTTGCAGACCGGTTGGTTTTAGTGACAGGGGTCCTCGCCATCACAATCTTCGGAGCCGTGCCCGGCTGGCTGGCTGGAGTCGTGCTCGGACGCGAGCTCGTAGTCTCCGTAGCCGTTTTGGTGCTTGCCGCGCTCAAAGCAAGGCGCATCGACGTGCTCTGGGTGGGCAAGGCGGGCACCTTCGGGATGTTGTGCTGCTTTCCGTTGTTCCTACTCGGTGACGGGCACGCGACCTGGTCGCGTTACTTGACCGACATCACCTGGGTGGCAGTCGTGCCTGCCCTGATCCTGAGCTTCCTGGCCGCGGCCGCGTACCTCCCTCTCGCCCGCCGGGCACTCGACGAGCGAGGCCCCGGCCATACTCGACACGAGCCGGTGACCTCATGAGGGCCGTCATCATGGCCGGCGGAGAGGGAACTCGGCTTCGCCCGCTGACCGCCAACTTGCCAAAACCGATGCTCCCCATGGCTAACGCACCGATGGCCGAGCACGTCGTGAGCCTTCTCCGCCAGCACGGTTTCGAGGAGATAGTCGTCACTGTCGGGTTCCTCGCGAGCAACATCCGGACCTATTTCGGCGACGGA
>ODAK010007417.1_pt1 | contig 11010 bp, 11 predicted proteins | sample 1539591 | NCBI WGS metagenome assembly ODAK01 (sample SAMEA3539303, study PRJEB22396) | soil metagenome | biome: tundra; feature: field; material: soil | place: USA | collected 2010-05 | depth 0.15 m | reverse complement strand
CGCACCAATGCGGAGGTCATCCTCGACCTGTATCGTGCGATCCGCCAGGCCGCAGTTGTCCCGGGCAGGAGAATCCCCAAGAAAATAGCAAGCAAGGGCAGCATCAAAATCCGGCCCTTGAAGCACACTGCGTGAGCCACTTGACCTCCCCGTTTCCGCGCTACGCGTGAATACGCAGCGTATTCCCCCGCGCTAGTTGGACGCCGCTGCGCGTTGCGGCTGTACCGCTGGTTTCACAGTGAATTCCTGCGAACGCACCAGGTTTTGCTTGCCGTTCTTATCTTCCACCGAAATCTCGAGTTTGTATTTGCCCGGCGCGAAATCGGCCTGGCGCAGCGTAATTTGTGTTTCGATGGTCAACTGATCTCCGAACTGTTTGAATTCATCGGAGGTTTCAATTGTATCGATAATGGTCTGATCGCCTTTGGCCGTGGTGATTCGGAAATGAGCGACTGCGTTTGATTTGTGCGTTTCCGGATCGATTTTCAGGTTGTAAACCTGCATGTAAATTCCCATCTTCTGTTCGGCCGTAAATTCCTGATGCAATTCGGGGCGCACTTTCACGTCGCCCAGGACAAATTGTCCAATGCCAATCTGTTTCGCCGGAACTTTTTCGATGCTGTCGGCGAGTATGAGCGTGCTCGAATCCAACTTTTCTGTGTCAAATTGCGGCACTCGAATGGATGTGCTGAGTACGCCGGTGTTTCCGCTATGCGTGTCCTTCAGCACGATATCCAGGCGATACAGACCTGGACGCAGCGGAATCGTTTTTCCGTAAATGGATTTCTTGGTCAGATATTGCTGGAAAAGGCTGTCCGGAAAATCGGAGTGAATCGTATCTTCAAATACTTGAACGACACGACCCCCAATGGTGCTCAAGCGTGCATAAAGATTCAGCGTGCCCAGATGAACGCCGTCTTTCTCCTCGAAACTCATGGCGCGATTATTTAATTCGATGGTGATCGGCACCATCACGGTGTCGGCGGTGATTCTCAGGAATGAGAATCCATAATCAAACGGAAGCTGGTTCCGAACGATGCGGGCGGTCACCAGTTCTTCCAGTGACTTGAATTTGACCGGCGGCGCAACGAAAAGCTTCGCCGACTGCTCGAGCCGCGTGAATTCGTCCTGTTCCCCAGAGTTATAACTGAATTCGCTCATCGGCAGCGTGGTTCCATTGGCTTGTTGGAATCGTTGATTCTTGCTGGCTAATCCCTGCGCTTCCAAGTCGCTCAATCCCGCGCCAGGCACATACAGCAATGCGTCTTTTTCGCCCGGATCCGTCGTCAACCGATATTCATTCGTGCCGGACTTATCAAGGAATTCAATCTGAATGTTCGGTCCGATTCCTTCAAGGTAGTGGTACGTCCAGATTTCAAACGGATAAGTGGAGGTGCTGCCACCACCTTCCTCCGGAGTGCGGTTGTACGCGCCGCCGGAAGAATGTTGTTCCAGGTCATCAGGCTTTCCCCAGATAATGTAGATTCGCCCGCGATCGGTTTTCCATCCCGGCACTCCAGAAGCGAAATGCTCGTTCGTATACGCGATGCGACGGAAATGTTCTTCCTTGAATTCATTTTCCGGAGTGTCGGGAGTGGGATCGCGGCGCAGCCAGAAATTCTCAATAAACTGTTCGCGCTCCTCATTCGTGGAAAGCTTCAGGAAGGTTTCTCGTTCCGCATCCGTGATGATGTACGGTACGTCGTTATCAAGCCAAACTCTGTAAGGATCGCCCAACTCGTTGTACAGCTTTTTTTGCTGGGATTTCGTCAAACGGCCGCTCTGGGCCTGCGCCTTTTTATTCTTATCGTTCTTGTCGGATTGATCCTTTTGATCTTGACCGGCCTGCCCGGCAGTCACCGGAGGATTCTGCGCCCAAACCGCCGGCATCAGCACAAATGTCGAAAGGATGCCCAGGTACAACAGGCGGCTAAACGCTCTCATAATGACACCTCTCCCTTTTCCGGTAGATGCCGATTTTAGACTCACCCGGCAAGTGCGTCAACAAAGGAATCCCCCGAGTTCCGGCCAATTGTCACGTTTAGATTCCGCGCCTTCCGGCGAGGTTGCCCGCCATAGAAAGGTCGTGGTGAAAGCGACATTAGCAATCCCGCTGGTCACCAGTGATGCAACGCGTTATTTGTTCAAATGCCGGGGTATCTCGAGGTGGCCCAATTGCGGGAAGTTTGTGCTGAAATCGGCAGTCCGGCGCTTATCGGCTTAAACTATCCTCAAGTAGCTTAAGAATCAGTCGATTATGCCGCCGTGACATCGCTGGGATAGAGATCGGCGGCTCGCGAACTCAGGCATCCCTTCCCATACCATTCGGAATCCACTACAATGAAAGCCAAGTCATCGGCGTGACCGTCTAGCATTCTGACCTGGCCAGCACTTAACCTATTGTAGCCGGACCGCCACGGGCGAGTAATCGTTTGGTTCAGGTGTAACGGAGTAGCAGGAAACTTTCGGCTGCGGGGATGCGTATTAACAGAGCAGGGGCAGCCGGATGAAAATGAAGCCCCCGAAATACACAAGAGAGAATCCCGAATGAAGGTTTGGAAAAAAGTTGCTATTGGTGTCGTTGCTGTAGCGGTGGCTGGCGGCATTGTCCTGTACAGCGTGAAACAAGCGAATAAGGACGTCGTCACCGTGCAAACAGCAAAAGTCGCTCCGGAGCACTTGACTACGATTGTCACGGCTTCCGGCCAAATTACTCCCAAGACGTACTCGAATCTTTTGGCCCAGGGCTACGGGCAGATCACGGAAATTCTCGCCAAAGAAGGCGAGCAAGTGAAGCGCGGCGATATTCTGCTGCGCATTGACAGCATTCAGCCCGCGGCCGACGCGCAAGCAGGCAAGGCCGGAATCGAATCGGCTTCCGCGGCGCTGGATTCTTCCGAAGCCACGTACCGCGCGGCGCAGTCGGATTTGAAAACGCAGGAAGCCAATCTGGAAAACGCGCGAATTAACTGGGAGCGCGGCCAGAATCTTTTTAAGGACGGCCTGATTCCCAAGCAGGATTACGATACGCGCAAGACGGTGTATGACGCTGCAGTCTCCACTGTTGCCTCCGCAAATGCTCGAGTGGCGCAGACGAAAGCCGACGCACAACGCGCGCGCTTCGCAGTATCACAACTTACGGCGAACCAAATTCACACAACGGACGTCTTGAATAAGACTACCTACCGCGCGCCCATCGACGGCATCGTTTCGTATATCGGGGCTCGCATGGGCGAGAACATGGTTCCCGGCATTCAGAATTCTTCCGGCAGCTACTTGATGACAATTTCAGATATGTCCGTGGTTACCTCGGAAGTGATGGTGGACGAGACGGACATCATCAATATTCGCACGGGCCAACTAGCAACTGTAACGATTGACGCATTGCCCGGACAAACTTTTACCGGCAAGGTTACGGAAGTGGGCAACCAGGCCGTGCTGCGAAGCTCCGGATTGGCATCTACGCAATCCACAACGGGTTCGCAGGAAGCAAAGGATTTCAAAGTGGTCGTAACACTGGATAATCCGCCGACAGGTCTGCGTCCCGGACTTTCTTCGACGGCGAAAATTGTGACCGCGGAAAAAGATAACGTTCTCGCGATTCCCATTCAAGCGCTGGCTGTGCGCTCGCGCAAGCAATTGGAAGAAGCCGCGAAACAGGCCGCCGCAAAACAAGGCGGAGGCAGCGGCGTTAGTTTGGCTGCCGCCAAACCCGATACGAATCCTGTGACGGACGCCAAGAAAGACGACATCCAGGGCGTTTTCGTGATTCGCAACGGCAAAGCGGTATTTGTTCAAGTGCAAACCGGGATTTCCGGCATCACGGATATCGAAGTCACGGGCGGTTTGCAAAAAGGTGATGAAATTGTTACCGGCAGCTACAAAGCGCTGCGAACGCTTCGGCCGGATACTCCTGTTAAGATAGACAACACCACGCCGGCAGTGACGAACGAAACGACCTGAGCTACGTCTAACAAGTAGCGTCGAATAGGTTGCATCTAAGTTGAACAGGGGAATCCACGGATGCCCGCACAACTGGCTGTATCGGATAGTTACCGGCAGGATCTGATTGATGGTGGCGTCGCTATCAGGACCGAGGGCCTTGCCAAAGTTTACGTGATGGGCACGGAAGAGGTTCACGCACTGCGCGGCGTCGATTTGGAAATCCGCCGCGGCGAATACGTCGCCATCATGGGTCCTTCTGGCTCCGGCAAATCCACGTTGATGAATTTGATTGGCTGCCTCGATTCGCCTTCCAGCGGAAAATACTGGCTCGCGGGACGATTGGTCAGTGAGTTGGACGACGACGAGCTGGCTTACATCCGCAACAAGGAAATTGGATTCGTATTTCAGACGTTCAATCTTCTGCCGCGCGCTTCCGCGCTCCACAACGTCGAGCTGCCTCTGATTTATAACGGTACGCCATCCGATGAACGCATGGAACGCGCGAAAGGCGCTTTAGAAATTGTGGACTTGAAAGATCGCATGTACCACAAGCCCAATGAGCTCTCGGGCGGACAACGTCAACGCGTTGCCATTGCGCGCGCTCTGGTCAACCGGCCTTCGATACTACTGGCCGATGAGCCTACCGGAAACCTGGACTCAAAGACCGGCGAAGAAATCATGGCGGTGTTCGAGCGTCTGCACACGCAGGGCAACACGATTATTCTGGTTACCCACGAGCCGGACGTCGCTCAGCACGCCTTCCGCGTGGTTCACGTGCGCGACGGTAAAGTCGAATCGGATAAGAAAATTAAGTAGCCGCGGTTCCAGTCTCCATCACTGCTCCGTCATTTTTCCCGCAAACCAATCAGTTCACCGATCCAGACGGCAATCAATTCGCGCTTTCGTCAAAATAACGCTGCCGCGTTTCCGCGGGCCAATGCGTGCATTTTTGTGATATAGAGTGCAGCAAATTGAGGCCCGGGCCGCGCGGCATCGGCGCCCGAATCCAAGTCCACGTATTTTCTTTCTGAGGAGGCACATCGTGTCGGCCAAAAAACTTTTGCTGTCCACATTACTGGGTGGAGTGATCGTGTTTGCCTACGGATTTATTTCTTGGGATTTGTTGCCGTGGCATCCAATTTCCTCTTTCACGAATGAAGACGCCGTGACCGCGGCCATAAAGGCCGGCGCGCCGAAATCGGGCGTTTATCTGATGCCCAACGAGCATCCGCCTGCCGGCGCAGACAAGGCCGCCCAGGCAAAGGCTGAGCAGGCGATGATGGATCGCATGAAAGCCGGGCCCGTCGTTTTCGCCGCGATTCAGGCGCAGGGCATGGGAGAAAACTACGCGATGTTCTTTATCGTCGGCGGGCTGATCGATTTCGCCGGGGCGTTTTTTATCTCCTGGCTCGTGATGATGATTCCTGGCACTACGTTTGGGAAGCGGTTGCAAATTGTTGTGCTGGTCGCGCTCGTCGGCGGAATTCTGGTGGCCCTGCCCAATTGGGCCTGGTGGGGGTTTTCGGCAAGTTACACCGCGTCGATATTTGTGGATCTAGTGCTCGGCTGGGGTCTTGCTGGTCTGGCGATGGCGAAGTTCACCGGTTGATTCGCGCGAGCACTTTGCAAGCTGCCGCGCGCGGTCGACGTGCCATACGTGTCGGCCCGGCATGAGAAAAACTGTGCGTGATGTTACGCTACGCGTGACTCCCATGTTTGCCGCACGCACAAATTGGAATTTGCAGGCGAATCGCTTTTCGCGCGCATTGCAAAATCATCGCGCGACCGGGAAGGTTTTGTTCGATCTGACCGCGTCGAATCCCACGACGTGCGGCTTTGCATACCCGGCGGAAGAAATACTCAGCGCGCTTGCTAATCGGCGCGCATTAGAATATTCACCGGAAAGCAAAGGCCTGCGCCGCGCTCGCGAAGCTGTCGCCGAATATTACCAGGACCGTCCCGGCTTTGGAATTTGCGCGGGCAGCGTCGATCCAGAGCGCATTATCCTGACAGCCGGAACCAGCGAGGCATACAACTACATTTTTCGTTTGCTGTGTGAACCGGGCGACGAAATTCTTTTTCCCGCGCCCAGCTATCCGCTCCTGGAATATTTGGCGGGATTGAATGATGTTCGCCTCGTGCCATATCCATTGTTTTACGATCACGGCTGGCACATAGATTTCGCGGCTTTGAGCGCCGCACTGACGCCGCGCTCCCGTGCCGTGCTCGTCGTGCATCCGAATAATCCCACTGGATCATTCGTCATGCCGAAGGAAGCGACCGAACTACATTCGATCTGCGCCGAACGCGAAATGGCCATTGTCGCCGACGAAGTATTTCTGGATTATGCCGCGGAATCGAAGCCGCATTCCACATTTGCGTTTGACGGCCCCGCGCTCGCCTTCACTCTCAGCGGGCTTTCCAAGATTTCCGCGCTGCCACAGATGAAGCTTGCGTGGCTTGTCGCCAGCGGGCCGCAGCCGCTCGTTCGGCGCGCGATGGAGCGCCTGGAAATTATTGCGGACACGTTTCTTTCTGCTGGCACGCCGGTACAGCTCGCGCTGCCAAAGTTGCTCGGTATCCGCGGCCAAATGCAGCGCCAGTTGCAAAACAGAATCGCCGCAAACCTTGCGCATCTGGATGCTGCGCTCGTGGCGAACAAACTGATTTCGCGTCTCGATCGTCAGGGTGGCTGGTACGCCGTTCTGCGCGTTCCCGTTGCCGGCTCGGACGAAGACCTTGCCGTCGCGCTGTTGGAGAAAAACTCGGTCCTCGTACACCCCGGGCGTTTCTTTGATTTCCGGCAGGATGGTTTCCTGGTGCTGAGCTTGATTACGCCGGAAACGGTTTTCCGCGAAGGCGTGCGGCGCTTGCTTGAGTTCTTCAGCGGCAATTAGCAATAATCGGGCAATCGCAAGGAGGAACAATGGCCAAGCAGTCCGGAGCGAAAAAATCTTTCAACGCGAAAGCAAAACCCATCGGCCCAAGTGGCGCGTGGACGATGATGCAAATTCCCTTCGACGTGGAAGAAGAATGGGGCAGTCGCGCGCGCGTTTCCGTCCGTGGCGTGATCAATGGATTTGAGTTTCGCACTTCGATATTCCCCGATGGCAAGGGCGGTCACACCATGATGGTCAATAAAGCCATGAAAGAAAAAGGCGGCGCAGTTACCGGCAAAACCGTGCGCGTAGAATTGGAAAAAGACGATGCTCCGCGCCCAATCGTGATTCCGCCGGATTTCAAAAATGCGCTCGCGAATAATTTAAAGGTCGGCGCCACATTTGAGGCCTTCGCGCCATCGCATCGCAGAGCATACGTCGACTGGATTATGCAGGCCAAGCGCGAAGAAACCCGCGTTGCGCGCATTGCGAAAGCAATGGATATGATCGCCGCAGGTAAAAAGAGAATGTGAAGAAAAATATGAAAATCAAACATCCAACTAATCACGACGAATATCTGCGCGGCAAGAATCTGGGACTGCAAGAAGTAGCGACGCGTTTGCGCGGGCTCGTTAAGAAATCCGTTCCCAAATCGAAAGAAGGCGTGAATCCCCGGCACATTCCGATTTTTGAATCGAACGGCCCGATTTGTTATTACATGGCGGGAAAGAATCACATCACGCTTGGATTTATTCGCGGCACTTCGCTTCCCGATCCCGAAGGATTGCTGGAGGGAACCGGAAAGAATCTGCGCCACGTAAAGATTAAATCCGTGAACGATCTGAATCGAATAGGATTGCGCGATCTGCTCAAGTCCGCCTCGCGTTTGAACGCAAAAGAGCCGCAACAGGGAATGCGGCCGTATCGGAAATAAGGCTGTCTTTGCAGCGATTCTTAAGATTGCCTTAAGGTGCGCGGACCTAAGTTCTTCAATGATGACGTGTGACAATGGGATTCGCCAGAGGGAAGGAAATACGATGAAACGCATACATATATCTGCAATCTTAATTTTGTCTCTTACCGTTGCGTGCATCTCTGTATTCACCGCTCACGCGCAGGAATCTGCTCCGCTGAGGCTGGTCCAAACAATCAAATTGGGTTCAGAAATCAAAGGACATTTCGACCATTTCGGAATCGACCTGAAAGGGCAGCGGCTGTTCGTAACTGCCGAAGACGCGAAGTCAGTACTGGTCTACGATCTGAGCGACGGAAAATTAATTCACACGATGGGAGACATCAGCAGGCCACATGCAGTCCTCATTCGCGACGATATAAGTCGCATCTACGTGACCGACGGCGGAACCGGCGATTTGAAAATATTCGACAGCAAAACATATGCGCTGCTCAATACCGTGAAACTCAAACTGGACGCCGACTCGATTGGTTACGATCCGCAAACGCATCTTCTTTACATTGATAACGGCGGCGGTGATGTGAAAGAAACTTTTTCAATGATTAGCGTCGTGAATACCGACACTGGCGCGAAAGTTGGCGACATTAAAGTGGATGGCGACACGCTCGAGGCTCTCCGGCTGGAACGCTCTAGTCCAAAAATGTATGTAAACAATCGCGCAAAAAATCAGATTGAAGTGATTGACCGCGAAAAGCGCGCGATTCTGGCGTCCTGGCCCGTTGCGGGTGCAACGATGAACGTCGCGATGGCGCTGGATGAAACGTATCATCGTTTGTTTATCGGATGCCGCAGCGGTCACATCGTGGTCTTCAATACCGAAACTGGAAAACAATTGGAAGCTCTGCCGATTGATAAAGGCGTGGACGACGTGGTCTTTGATCCGGCGAGCGGGCGAATTTACGCTTCCTGTGATGGCGCCGTGAACGTATATCGCGAAACCGATGCCGACCATTACCAGTCGCTTGGCAAAGTGCCGAGCGGACCGGGAGGAAGAACGTCGAGCTTGTCGCCGGAGCTGCACCGCTACTTTGTAGCCGTGCCGGCACACGATGCGTTGCCCGCGGAAATGCTGATATACGAAGTGAATTGATCTGGCGCGCCTAATTTAATCTGTCTAATCTGGCTCCGGAGTATGCGCCGCAACGTAGCATCCCAGCACGCGCACTTCATTTCCCAACTTGCGCAGTTCTTCCAGTGCGTTCTTCACTTTCGCGTCATCCGTTGAGGCCGCGAGATCCAAATAGAAACGATATTCCCACGGATGCCCCGGAATCGGCCGGCTTTCGATTCGCAATAAATTGATTTGGCGTTTTGCGAATGGTTCCAGCGCCGCCTGCAGCGAGCCGGGCTGGTGCGCCAGGCGCAGCACCAGCGAAAGTTTGTTCGCGTTGCGTGAAATTTTCGCCTCAGGCGACAGCAACAGAAATCGCGTAAAGTTCGCGCGGTCGTCTTCCAGATGTTCGCGCAAAATTACGCCGCCATAAACTTTTGCTGCGCGCCGGCCAGCAATTGCTGCACGCGACGGGTCCGTCGCCCGGACAACATTGGCCACGCTGCCCGCGGTATCTTCCGCTACCACGCGCCGGATATGCGGATGCTCGCTGAAAAATCGCTCGCACTGCGCCAACGCCACGGGATGCGATTCCACCGAGCGCACATTTTCCCATCGCGCACCCGGCGGACCGATCAGATACATCGCGACGGGAATCACAACTTCGCCGGCGATCTTCAAATTGCTTTCGAGCAACAAGTCGTAAGAGCGATGCACCGACCCGGCCAGCGCATTTTCAATCGGCGCGAGAATCAAATCCGCGGAACCGTCTGTGATCGCCGCAAAAAGAGAATCGAATGTGGGCCGTGGCACCGGCGTGATGTGCTCGCCAAGCAGGATGATCGCGGCTTGTTCGCTGAACGCGCCGCGCTCGCCTTGAAACGCAACGCGTCTTGATTTCACCGGGCTCATGAAGTCCCCGCGGCCTGCGCGCCAGAATTTCGCCGCGATGCGGCTTGTTCTTCGGCATTCCGCGATTCCGACACGATTTCACGAAACAGCCGGGTAAGCGCTTCGGCGTCGAGCACTCCGGGATTATTTTCCAGAATGCGATTCACCACTTCCTGTTCGCGCGCCGCATCGTAAAGCTCGATCCCGGATTCCCGTTTGGTGCGGCCAATTTCAATGGCCAATTGCGCGCGGACGCTCAACAATCGCAGAAGTTGGTCGTCCACGTGATCAATTCTCTTGCGGAATTCTTCGATGGTCATGACATTCAGTCCTCGTTTGTGAATTCTTATTGCCCAAAAACAAAAATGGCCGCTTTCCCTTTATGGGAAGCGGCCGGTGGATGAATCCTTGTCGCGCTTAGCTTTTTATTCGCTTACCTCGCCGCGCACAAGCTCCGCCGGTCCGCTTCCCCCGCAATAATTAGCGAAGGAGCGGTACGTAAAGGCGAAGCTAAAGTAATACTGTGTTGCGCGGTTCATGGTTTATTCCGGTTCAAGAGTAACGGCAGCCTCGGCCCTCGGCAAGTCTTTTCTATATGAATTTTTCTGCAAGTCGTCCGTGCCGAATCTCGGATCTGCGGCCGGATTAAGGGAGAATGGGCGACAAGTCCGGCTCAACCCATGCCGCGCGCGCCGCCGGCGATTCAAGCAATATTTTCGAGTAGAAGCGCCCGAGGACATTCGCATCCAGAAGATGCCGATGCGTCCCGACGAACTCCGCGAAACTTGTCAGATCCGGCGAGCTCCGATGTGCCGCAGCGATCAGCCGCACCCACGCGCAGGTTTGCGTGTAATGAAATTTCTGTAGCTTGCCGATATGATCAGCGAATAGGCGAATTCCCGTGAGCATCAATTCCGTCGCAGCCTGCTCCCCGTATTGGCTAATATAAATCCACGCGAGCCGCACGTGATCCGCGTGATGAAACAATTCACCGTCGAGTTCGCAACTCTCGAACGCGCGAACAAATTCCTCGTCGCCCAGGTGCATAGTTCCCGATCGGATCTCGTTATCACCCATTGTCGGCTCCATTCTCACTGGTTTGGCCTTTCCGTGTCCGCAAATAAAAAAAGCCTCAATCCCAAAACTAGATCGAGGCTAAGAAAATTTCACCGCAAAAACAAAAAGGGCTCCGATCCATCGGAGCCCTTTCGTAGAAAAATAATCCTGGCAGCGACCTACGTTCCCACACAGTTACCCGTGCAGTATCATCG
>ODAK010007416.1_pt1 | contig 11010 bp, 8 predicted proteins | sample 1539591 | NCBI WGS metagenome assembly ODAK01 (sample SAMEA3539303, study PRJEB22396) | soil metagenome | biome: tundra; feature: field; material: soil | place: USA | collected 2010-05 | depth 0.15 m | reverse complement strand
CGGTGTCATCGCGGCCGCGCTCTTCCTCCCGAACATCATCTGGCAAATCCGCCATCACTTCCCGACGATCGAAGACCTGGAGAACGTTCGCCGCGAAGGCAAGAACGTGGTGCTGGGGCCGCTCGCGTTCGTCAAGGGGCAGATCTTCGATATCGGCCCGATCTTGTTGCCGGTCTGGCTCGCGGGCCTGGTGTGGTTTCTGCGCGACCGCCGCTGGCGCGTGCTGGGCCTAACGTTTGCCGTCTTCTTTGTATTGATGGAAGTTGCACATGCCAAGAACTATTACGTGTTCCCGATCTATCCGATGCTCCTGGCGGGCGGCGCTGTGGTGATTGAGCGAGGGCTGGTAAACCGCGCCGCTTGGACGCGCGCGGCCGTCGTCGGCATCATCGTGCTGGCGTCGCTTCCCGCCGTGCCGTTGGTGACGTGGTTCTTACCGCCGGAGCGCCTCCTGGCCTATCAAGACGCGTTAGGCTTCAAACTCTCCAAGGCCGAGGTGCACCACGAGTCGCTGTTGCCGCAACCGATTGCCGACCAGTTCGGATGGCCCGAGATGGTGGGTGAGGTGGCCGGCATCTACAACTCGCTGCCGCCCGAGGAGCGGGCCCAGACCGGCATCTGGGCCGGCAACTACGGCGAAGCGGGAGCGATTAACGAGTTCGGGCCTGGGTACGGACTGCCGCGTGCCTGGTCGCGCCACCAGACCCATTGGTATTGGGGACCGCCGCCGCAGGTGTACAAAAACCTCATCGTGATTCAATGGAGCCTCGACGACGTGCGCGATAACTGCACTTCGTTTCAAACCTTCGAGCACTACCAGCGCTTTGGCATGGGCGAGGAAAACGCACCCATGTACCTCTGCCGAGGCGTCACCTTCGACATCCAGAAGATCTGGTGGCACTCCCACCAATGGAATTGAGGCTTAAGGTAAGTGGCCAGGGGCCAGTGGCCAGTTAAGACCGCCACGGATCACTACAAGCCATCTCATAATGAACCCAGGAGTATACTGCCGGATCCCTCAGGGGCTAAAGCCCGCGTCTTTATTGGCTTTGGGCGGCACGGCTGAAGCCGTGCCCTTCCCAAAACGATTTATGAGACAGCTTGTAGCTACTGGCCACTTACTTGACGATCCGGCTAGGGTTGGTCGCGGTGGACCGTATCCAGGGAGAAGGCGGGGAGGCAGACGGCGATGTATTCGGCGCCGCCTTGGTGGGGAGTGGAGTAGCGGATCCATTCGCCGGCGTGGGCGATGACGGCTTGTCCGGCGGCGACGTCGAGGGAACCGGTTTTGTGTTCGACGCGGAGGGTGCCTTTGAGGACGATGGTGAACTCGTCAAAGGCGGGAGTTTGGCCGGGCTCGAGCCATCCGGCGGGGCTGCGCATGTGGGCGACGCTGGCGGCCGAAGTTTGGGAATTGACGCGTCCGATGTATTCGTCGATGAGTTTGGGCTCGTTGCCGGCGGATTGGATGCGGGTGGGTTGCGGGATGAGGATCGGGCTTCGGCTTTCGGGCTTCGGGCTTCGGCTTTTGGCCTCCGGCTTCTGGCTTCTGGCTTTCGTGTTGCGGAGCATTATTGGGTCTAGGTATGAGTGTAACGCGGCGGAGAGATCGAGGGGAACTCTCCGCCGATTGAAGAGCAAACCAACGAGCCGGCCATTATGGGGACAGAGGAGGTGTGGGCGGAGGTGGCGTGGGCGGAGGGAGCGCGGGAGGAGGGAGCGCGGGAGGAGGCGGCGGGATGCTGGTGTCGGGCGGCGGAGGCGGCTGCGGGCGCTTGGCAATGGGCTGCACGGGCGCAGGATGCTGTTCGACGTCGCGGTTGGCCTCGGCGACTTGATCCGTTTCCAGAATTAGGGAATGGGGCAGGACCATCTCGACGGGCGAGCCTACGTCGAGGAAGAAATTGTGAGTGTTGAGGAGCAGCGCGAGCGAGGCCACGGCGCCGATGGCTCCGCCGACCACGGCGCCGATGACGGTGCTTTTCCCGGCGCTGCCAGGGGCGGTTACGCTTGATGTAAGGCAGCCCGGCGGCGGTCCGGTACAGCCGGGCGGGAGAGTGCTGGTGATGGTGTTGGGTTGCGTATTGGCGACGGAGTGGCCAATCAATGCGCCGATGCCGAAGCCGGCCGCGGGAAAGGCGATTGCGCCGACGATGCGGCCTTGGCCGGGGTCTTTGAGGGCGTAGCCTTCATCGCTTTCCAAGGTTATGGGACCGGAGATGGTAGCTACATAGCCGTCGGGGTAAGTGATCGACATGGACTGCAGGTAAAGTTCGCCGCGGCTGCCATTACGACCGAGCCTGTCTACTTTTCCTTGAATCAGGATGCCGGCAGGGATGACGACTTGGTTGCCGGCGGAGATGGGAGAAATGACTTGGGCGTAGATGTCGTCGCCGCGATGGATGTACCGGCTCTCGATGGGATGCGTGAGCACGAGAGCAATGCTGGTTCCGGCGGGAACGGTTATGGTAGTGGCTTCGGGCGCGGGTTTTGCGGATGGGAGAGCGCCCTGCGAGGTGGTTTTCGAACCCGATTGCGGAGTTGGCGTTGGAGTTTCCTGCGCAAGGCTGGAGAGAGCTAAGAGCAAAGTGGAGGTTAGGGCGCTGCCTTGCCTGATTTTTGTTTTGGCCAGAGACAGAAATGCTGTGGTCGAGAGAGTGCGAAGGCCGCGATTGTTTGCAAACATCTGGTGCCTCCTGTTGAAGGTTGGAGCCTTCGGTTCGAGTGGCGCTTTGGGAGCCGGAATGGCTCTCTGGCTTAGTAAACATGGAGGCGGCGGGGAAGTTGCATAGAGATTGGTGAAGAATTGCAAAGGTAAATGGAGATTCGTAAAGGGCGTGTCAGATGGCGCAATTGGAATGAGAGCTGGTTTCATCGATATGGTTTCGACTACGAGGGCCTTGCCTCGGGAGCTTAAAGCCCGCATTGATCCTGGATGCTTTACGCGGCGCTGAAGCGCCGCTCTTCCACGTGACTGTCGGGGTATCGGTTACAATCCTCGCTTATGTTCTATCGCTCGGACAATCGCGCTACTGACCAACTGCGGCCGGTTTCGATCATTCCAGACTTTATTACAACGGCGGAAGGGTCGGTGCTGATTGAGGTGGGGAACACGCGGGTGATTTGTACTTCGTCTATCGAAGAAACTGTGCCGCCATTTCTGCGCAACTCTGGCAAGGGATGGATCTCGAGCGAGTATGCGATGATTCCGCGGGCGACGCTGACGCGGACGCCCCGGGAAGTGGCGAAGGGGCGGCCAAGCGGGCGGACGCACGAGATCCAGCGGCTGATTGGGCGGTCGCTGCGCGCGGTGACCGACCTGGCGCGGCTGGGCGAGCGCACCATCTGGATTGATTGCGACGTAATCCAGGCGGATGGCGGGACGCGGACGGCTTCGATCACGGGCGCGTTCATCGCGCTGGGGCTGGCGCTGGAGAAATTGGTGGAGGCCGGAACTCTGACTTCGGTTCCGTTGAAGGATTTTGTGGCGGCGGTGAGTGTGGGAATTGTGGACGGAGAAATCCTGCTCGACCTTAGCTATGAAGAGGACTCCCGCGCCGAGGTGGACATGAATTTTGTGATGACTGCCGGGCACAAGATGGTGGAGGTGCAGGCGACGGCGGAGCGGCAGGCGTTCGATGAAGCGCAGTTCGCGAAGATGCTGGGGTTTGCGCGGCAGGGCGTGCAGTCGCTGATCGCCAAGCAGCAAGGGGTGTTGAGTGGGCTGACGTTGCGGCAGTAGTGGCGGAACTGCGGGAACTGCGTCAGATTTGACGGGCGTCGCCCTACGGGCAGAACTCCCTTGAGAAAACACGCGGCTTATTGGAGTGTCGAATATCCCACGACTTGACCCGAATCGTTGATTGCGGTCGCGGTTGAGTAGATGCCGCCTAACACTCCCAAATCTTGGATCTGATTGGGAGCCGTCCAAATGACGGCGTGGATTGTCGGGCTGACAGTTTCGTAGCTGCCCACAATTACTCCCAGACTGTTGATTCCGTCAGCGTTGCTGAAGTTCGTTCCCAAGGGACCGAGACCCTGCATTCCGCCGGCCCGGGTCCACAGAAACGCGAGATTGTCTGAATTGCCAACCACGCTACCGGAATCGTTGATCGCTACAGCAATACTGTTATCTACTCCGAAAAGGGTTCCGAGGTCGATCATGGCATGCCGAGTTCGCAAGAAGGCATGGTAAGGGGTCAGGTTCGACGTCAGGGTTGACTCGCCTACGACTGCGGCAAGGCCGTTGATGCCAAAGGCGTAACTGTTGTGCCCAGGTAGCGCTCCGAGATCGATCATGCCCTTCTTACGGCTCCACAGAAACGCGTGATTGTAGTGATCTCCCAGCTTTGTCGAGGTGCCGGTGACCAGGCCATACTTGTTAATTCCAGTCGCTGAACTGGAGTTCCCACCCAGGGTGCCCAGATCCCTCATCCCGTCGCTCGCGCTCCAGAGGAATGCATGACTCTCCCCGGCGGCGGTGGTTGACCATCCGACAACATGCCCAAAATCGTTAATCCCGAGGGCAGCACCCGAGCTACCCCCGAGAGTGCCCAGGTCTTGCATGCCTCCGCTTTGGGTCCAAAGAAAGGGGCGCAACTTACTGGTGAGCGAAATGTAGTAGCCCACTACTTGTCCACTAGAGTTAATGGCCTGAGCGTAGCTGCTGCCGCCGAGGCTTCCGAGGTCTTGCATCCCGGTGCTGGCAGACCAAATGAACGCGTGATACGTTGTCTGCGCCAATGCGACCCCTGAGAATAAGAACGACGCCGCAACGACCAACCGGCACAGTAGAACAGACCTCTTCACGGATGCGCTCCTTGCACGAGAATTATGATGGGAACGGATGTTTGATCCGGGGGAGGCTTAAGTCTCCCGATCGAAAGTCTGGCCAACCTTCCGCCAAACTGACAGGCACGAATCGTGGCGCGACGCCAGCATAGCCGACATTGGCCGCTTGTCAATAGCACTTGCGAGGGTGTCTGGAATGCTCGACGCTGTAGCTATGCGATGGAGACGGTTTTGATGTTCATGAATTCGCGGATGCCGTTGGCGGATAGCTCGCGGCCGTGGCCGGAGTGCTTGACGCCGCCAAAGGGGATGCGGGGATCGGAGGCGACCATTTTGTTGATGAAAACCATGCCGGCTTCAAGTTCATTGATGAAACGTTCGCGCTCGCGGCCGTCGGTGGTCCAGGCGCTGGCGCCGAGGCCGAAGCGGCTGTCGTTGGCGAGGCGGATGGCTTCGTCGATGTCTTTGACGCGGAACAGCGATGCTACGGGGCCGAAAAATTCTTCGCGGTAGGCCGGCGAGTCTTTGGGGATATTGGTCAAAACCGTGGGCGCGTAGTAATTGCCCGGCTGCTTCAGGGGATGGCCTCCGGTTAAGAGTTTGGCGCCGGCTTTGACGGTTTTCTGCACGTCGGCATCGAGAGATTTCACGGCGTCGGCGGTGGCGAGAGGGCCGAGTTCAGTCTTCTCGTCGAAGGGATCGTCTACGCGGAGATTCTGCATGCGGGTGACGAACTTGTGCTCGAACTCGGCGGCGATGGACTCGGCGACGATGAAGCGTTTGGCGGCAATGCAGGACTGGCCGTTGTTGACGACGCGAGCCTCGACGGCGGTGGTGACGGCGGCGTCGAGATCGGCGCTGGGCATGACGATGAAGGGGTCGCTGCCGCCGAGTTCCAGCACGACCTTCTTGATGCGCTTGGCGGCGGCCATTCCGACCTGGATGCCGGCCTGCTCGCTGCCGGTGAGCGTGGCGGCGACGACGCGCGGGTCGTTGAGAATTGCGTCCACCTGCTGCGAGCCGATGAGCAGGGTTTGAAACGCTCCTTGGGGAAATCCGGCTTCGAGAAAAATCTTCTCAATGGCGAGGGCGCACTGGGGAACGTTCGAGGCATGCTTGAGCAGTCCGACGTTGCCTGCCATCAGCGCCGGAGCGGCGAAACGAAACACCTGCCAGAAAGGGAAGTTCCAGGGCATCACGGCGAGAATGGGCCCGATGGGAAGATAACGGACAAAACTTTTCCTGGCACTGGTCTCGATGACTTCGTCGGTGAGGAAGCGCTCGGCATTGTCGGCGTAGTAGCGGCAGCCGCCGGCGCACTTCAGGGCCTCGGCTACGGCGGCTTTTGAGGGCTTGCCCATTTCAAGCGTCATCAGGTGGGCGAACTTGTCTTTGTCGCGTTCGAGAATCTCGGCGGCCTTGAGCATCCGGCGAGCGCGCTCGGGGAAGGGAGTGCTGCTTTCGGCTCGGAAGGCGGTGACGGCTAGCTGGAGTTTTTGCTCGATTTGCGCGTCGGAAAGAGGTTGAAAGGTTTGGAGGACTTCGCCGGTAGCGGGATTAATAGTGGCAATGGCCATAATGGGTAGTTCCTTCGGGATGTGGTGTCTAAGAAGTCTCTCTAGAAATGATTCGATTCTTAATTGTCTGCCTGCGCAGGGGGCGCTGGAAAGCCTGAAGTAGTCATAACACTATACCATTGGTCGGGGCAAGGCCGGCTCTCGCTAGCTGCAGAAAGGCCCAAACTGCCAGCACCGTAAATAGGATCACTTGCGCGAGATGGATCCAAAACCAGTTGTCAGTCGGACCGTCCCAAAACGAGCCGTCGCGCCGCATCCTGGGGCCAGACCAACGTGAAAAAGATCAGCAGGTAGGCTATGGTTCCGAATGTAGTCTGCAGTCTCGTTCGTGAGTCGCTTGGTTTACAATTGAGTGTTTTCGAGCACTCATCTTCTGTGCAGTCCTGGAGGAATCTATGAAGCTTACCCCTGGCAAACTTGCGGGTCTCAGAAAAGTCTCGAACGAGCGCGGCGTGATTGCGGCGGCTGCGATGGATCAGCGCGGGTCGCTGCAGAAATCGCTGGGCAAAGAAAAAGGTGGCGAGGTCAGCGACGCCATGATGGAGGAATTCAAGACGCTGGTCGCCGAGGTCTTGACGCCACATGCCAGCGCCATTTTGCTCGATCCGGAGTGGGGACTGCCAGCTTCGAAGCGGCGCGCGAAGAACGCGGGGCTGTTGCTGGCTTATGAAAAGACTGGTTATGACAAGACTGGGCCGGGAAGGTTGGGAGACCTGCTGGATCACTGGTCGGTGCGGCGGTTGAAAGAAGCCGGGGCTGACTGCGTGAAGATTCTGCTTTACTACACGCCGTTCGATCACAAGGACGTGAACGACAAGAAGCACGCGTGGGTGGAGCGTATTGGCGATGAGTGCCGCGCGAATGACATTCCGTTCTTCCTGGAGTTTGTGGGCTACGAGGAGGGCGCGGACGAGAAGGGATTGGAATACGCCAAGAAGAAGCCGCAGATCGTTACCGAGAGCATGCGGGAGTTCAGCAAAGACCGTTACGGCGTGGACGTGCTGAAGGTCGAGGTGCCGGTGAACATGAAGTTTGTCGAGGGCGCGAAGTGCTTCGGCGGGCAGAAGGCATACACGAAGAAAGAGGCGATTGACCTGTTCCACAAAGCGGCGAACGTGGCGACTAAGCCGTTCATTTATCTTTCGGCGGGCGTGAGCAACGCGGAATTCAGCGAGACGCTGGAGTTGGCGGGCGAATCCGGGGTGAAGTTCAACGGCGTGCTGTGCGGGCGTGCGACGTGGAAGGATGGGATTCCGATTTATGCCAAGCACGGAGCGGCGGCTTTCCGGACGTGGCTGGAGACGGAAGGGGTGAAGAACATCAACAACGTTAACGGGAAGCTGAAGGCGGCGACCTCGTGGCATTCGATCTACGCAGTGGAGCCGGTGCTGGCGGGCGCGTAGGTTTAGGATTGGTTGTGGGGGCGCGGGCGAACTTGCCCGCGCTTTTTGTTTTGTGTTGGATTTAGGATTCCCTTAGGAGAGTTTCATGGACTCGAAGACTCAGACCGCTCTTATTACTGGCGCCTCTGGAGGCATTGGATATGAACTGGCCAAGCTGTTTGCGCGCGACCACTATGACCTTGTGCTGGTTGCTCGTCGATCGGGCAAGCTGAACCAGGTGGCCGCTGAACTGCAGGGGCAGTTTGGGGTCGGCGTGAAAACGGTTGCGCTGGATCTGGTTGCGTCACCGGCTTCTGAGTTTCTCTTCGACCAGTTGGGGCGGGAGGGGGTTGCGGTTGACGTTCTTGTGAACAATGCTGGGTTCGGTGGGTTTGGCGAGTTTGCTGCGATGACGGAGGAGGAAATTCTGGGGCAGATTTCTCTCAACATTACGGCACTCACTCATCTGACCCGGCTTTTTCTTCCGGCGATGCTGGCGCGGCGCGGGGGCAAGATCATGAATGTGGCTTCTACTGCGGCTTTTCAGCCGGGGCCGTTGATGGCCGTTTACTACGCGACCAAGGCTTACGTGCTTTCGTTCTCGGAGGCGCTGGCGAACGAAGTGGCTGGCTCGGGCGTAGTGGTGAGCTGTTTTTGTCCGGGAGCCACGGATACTGGTTTCGCGAAGCGGGCTGGCACGGAGGATTCGCGGCTGTTCAAGAAACTCCGGCCGATGAATGCGGAAGCTGTGGCGCGGGACGGCTACCGGGGGTTGATGGCGGGGCGGACAGTCGTTATCTCGGGTTTCCAGAATTGGCTGGTGGCGGAGTCGGTGCGGTTTGCTCCGCGGAAGGTGGTGACGGCGATCTCGCGGTGGGTGGCGGAGAAAGTTGAGTAGGGCGGCCGCGCCTTTTCACCAGAAGCTCTATTCACTCCAAAAGTACCTCAGGGGGCTGAAGCCCGGTCCAAATGCCTGTCTTCAATGCAGGCCTGGAAGGCCTGCTCCACCCGTTTGCTCTCCCTCCAAACCACGCACTGGAACCCAGGTTCTTTCTTTAAGAGGTGCTTATCGCAGCGCTGGAAGCGCTGCGCCACCCAAAATCTAGCGGCTACTGCGTTGACTGGAGTTGCGCGGTTAGTTGGTTGATGGCGGAGACGTCGAAGAAGTTGGATAGGTCGGCGTGGCCGGCCAGGGTGTCGCGCTGTTTGCCTTCCACCAGGATTTTCACTTTCAGAATGCCGGGGAGGTTGGCGGACAGAGTCTGGATGAGAGACGCCACGGTGAGTTCTTCGGACAGAACGCCGGAGCGATGGCCGTCGGCGAAGGCTGCGTTGATGTCGATGACGGCCATTCCGGGATCGACCAGGTAGACGCTGCGAATGTCGGAGCCCTCCGGCAGCGGATGGGGCGAGGATTTGTCGAGGTATAGGGCAAGTAGGGCACGGAGCAATTCTTCGGCGCGTTGTTGACGGACGGAAGGGAGCGGAATGCGGGCGGACTGCGCGTGGAGCACGCCGAAGTCGTCATAGGCGACAAACAGGGTCACTTGCTCGGTGGGCCCGGCGACGGGAGGAACGACGGGACGGGTGTCGAGGGAGGCGACGGGACCGGCGGTGGCGCGTCCGCGCATGTGCCATGCGTAGAGGCTCATGCCGAGCACGGCGAGCAACAGCACCGAGACCGCGAAGTAAAGATGGCGAGGAATCATGGTTGTCCAATCATTGTTTTCCAATCATGGGGCGGCTCCGAGCTGGGAGCGAATGGCGACGATTCCGTTGGCCACTGCGCTGACGATGAGTTGCTGGTAATCCGGCGAAGTAAGTGGAGTGAGATCGGATGCGGGCGGGGCAACCTCGACTGCGATGGCAGCGGTGACGATGTTATTCAGAGGGCGGAGAGGCGCAGTCAGAGTACGGACGGCGACCTGTTGCTTTTTCAATTCGGCGGCGACACTGGCGGCGGCGGCTTGACTGAGGGGGATGGAGGACTGCTGCGCCGTGATCCAGGAACGGAAGGGGCCGCGGTCGTCCTCACCGCTGTAGGGAAGCAGCGCGGTGTAGACGCGAACGCCGTGGCCGCTGGAAGCGGCATGCAGGGCGACATAGACGGCGGCGTGGGCGGTGTTGGCGAAAAAGGCGCGGTCGTCAAGGGAGAGGTTGGCGTCAGAGTCGCGCAGGACGAGGGTGGGGATGCCGCGATTCTCGAGTTCCTGGCGGAGACGGCGGGCGAAGGCGACGGTGACGTCCTTCTCGGCGAGGGTGGAGCTGAGGGCCTCGCCGCGGTCATTGCCGCCGTGGCTGGCGTCCACAACGGCGAAGTAACGGCGCGGGCTGGAAGCCGACGGATTTGCCGGGGACTGGGTGGCCGGGTTGCCTGGCGCCGGAGTCGCGGCAGGCGCAGGAGTTGCGGTTGCGGCGGGTTGAGATTTTGTGGGAGCGAGGGTGATGGTTCGACCATCGGCGCTGAAGCTGGCGAGGAGCGGGACGGTGGTGGTTACGGTGATTTCGGCGGCGCCATTGCTCTCGGAATAAGTGGCCGAGGGAATGGTTTTGCTGCCGAAGGTGAGTGTGGGAGAGGCTGGCGCGGTGACCGGTTCGCGGCTGAAGGTCATGCGCAGTTTGCCGGGTTCGGAGGCGACGGAGGGATTGACGGGCGCGGTGAAGCGAAAGACCAGGTGCGAAGGATCGTCCGGGGACACGGAGGCGGTGAAGTGGGTGGCGATGCTGCCGATGAAGAGACGGCCGGACTCCTGGTGCAGAGTTGCGGGACCACCCAGGAAGCGGGGCAGGATGGAATTGAGGGAGGCCAGGGGGACGAGGCCGCGTCCGTTTTCCATGAGGAATTTTCCGGAGAGGTCGGTGTCGCGTCCCTGGATGCGGGCGTGGCTGTTGCCAACGGTAAAGTCGCCGAGGATGTTGTTGTAGTGCAGACGCCAGCGGGGAGGGTCGGACTTTGCGCTGACCGTTCCGAGGGGATCGAGTAATTCCAGCAAGCCAATGTAGTCACGGCCTTGCCGCTGCACGACGGGCAAGGAATAGTTGGCAGCGGTGGAGTAGATGGAGAGACGCTTCTCGGGAGCTGCGGCGGAAGCAAGGAAGACGGCGAAGAGTAAGAGGATGCTGGCCGCGAGGGCACGGCTGGAAGAGGCTGTGACGCAACTACGTGCCTTCCCTGAAGGGACTCGGTTTTGTTCCGCTTTGCTTTCCCCGCACTTACGTGCGGAGCTAGTGAATCCCGTCGCTTCGCGACTCAAGCCTCT
>ODAK010007415.1_pt1 | contig 11011 bp, 7 predicted proteins | sample 1539591 | NCBI WGS metagenome assembly ODAK01 (sample SAMEA3539303, study PRJEB22396) | soil metagenome | biome: tundra; feature: field; material: soil | place: USA | collected 2010-05 | depth 0.15 m | reverse complement strand
GGATACCGATCTTCAAGGTGCGGCGGTTTACCTGGCATCGGAGGCATCGCGTCATGTGACGGGCCAGTACATCACCGTAGACGGAGGCGCATCCAGTGCATGAATCCGCGCCGAGCTTCCCTGCGATGAGGCCGCGGTGTGAATAGTCCGGCTGCGGGTTTGCGCGAGACCGCGCCGCATGCGGTCGATGCCGTTCGCTTGGAGGCTTGGATGGCCGAGCACATCGCAGGATTTTCCGGTCCCATCGACGTGCGGCAGTTTGCCGGCGGTCAGTCGAACCCCACTTTTCTGGTGCAGTCGCAGCGCCATCGGTATGTTCTGCGCCGCAAGCCGCCGGGTAAGCTTCTGCCGTCGGCCCATGCGGTCGAGCGCGAGTTTCGAGTGATCGCTGCGCTGGCGGGCAGCGAGGTGCCGGTGGCGCGCACCTATGCCCTGTGCGAAGACCCTGGGGTGATCGGCTCCGCGTTCTACGTGATGGACTATGTCGAAGGCCGCATTTTTTGGGATGCCGCGCTGCCCGAAGTACCGGCTCCCGACCGCCGTGCGATTTACGAGGAGATGACACGCGTCCTCGCCGCGCTGCATGCGATCGACTATACGGCGTTGGGCCTCGGCGACTACGGCAAGACAGGTCACTACATCGGTCGTCAGGTGGCGCGCTGGACGCAACAGTACCGGGCCGCCGAAACCGAAACCATCGATGCGATGGAACGCCTCATCGAGTGGCTGCCGCTGCACATTCCGGCCGGCGAGGAAACGTGCTTGGTGCACGGCGATTTTCGGCTCGACAACACGATCTTCCACCCGCGAGAACCGCGCATTCTCGCTGTGCTCGACTGGGAGTTATCGACCCTCGGTCATCCTCTCGTCGACCTCGCCTATCTGTGCATGCGGTATCACCTGCCTGCCGACGAGCTACGCGGCCTCGGCGGAGTCGACGCGGCGGCGCTGATGCTTCCCACGGAAGCGGAGTGCGTCGCTGATTACTGCCGGCGGCGCGGCCGCGAGCCGATTGCGCCGCAGGATTGGACGTACTACCTTGCATTCTGCATGTTCCGCTTGAGCGGGATCCTGCAAGGCGTCCTCGCGCGTGCGCTTCAGGGCAATGCCTCCAGCGCGACCGCATTGCAGGCCGGCCGCAGAGCGCGCCCGCTGGCCGAACTGGCGTGGCGGTTGGTACAGCAATCCGCCGAAGGATAAGTATGGATTTCTCCTACAGTGACAAGGTCCGCGACTTGCAGCAACGCGTGGGCGCGTTCGTGGATAAATTCATTTACCCAGCGGAGTCGCGTTTCCACGACGAGTTGGAGAAGAATCGTCGCGGCGGGAATCCCTGGCAAGTCATTCGAGTGATGGAGGAGCTGAAGAATCAGGCACGCGCGGAGAATCTGTGGAACCTGTTCCTGCCGCAATCCGAGCACGGCGCCGGTCTCACGAACCTCGAATACGCTCCCTTGTGCGAGATCATGGGGCGTTCGCATATTGCCCCGGAAGCATTCAACTGTTCGGCGCCCGATACGGGAAATATGGAAGTGCTGGCTCGCTATGGAACCCCCGAACAGCAGCAGCGCTGGCTGGTTCCGCTGCTCGAGGGACGCATCCGTTCAGCGTTCGCAATGACCGAGCCCGATGTCGCGTCGAGTGATGCCACGAACATCCAGGCCTCCATCGTGCGCGACGGTGATCACTATGTGATCAATGGGAACAAGTGGTGGACCTCGGGTGCCGGCGACCCGCGCTGCGAGATCCTGATTTTCATGGGTAAGACCAATCCGGAGGCGAGCCGTCATAGCCAACAATCCATGATTCTGGTGCCGATGACTACCCCTGGCGTCAAAAAGCTGCGCCAGTTGACCGTCTTTGGCTACGACCACGCGCCGCATGGACACGCACAAATCGAATTCAGCAACGTGCGTGTGCCGGTGGAAAATCTCCTGCTCGGCGAGGGACGCGGTTTTGAAATCGCGCAAGGCCGCCTCGGGCCGGGACGGATCCACCATTGCATGCGTCTGATCGGTCTCGCCGAGCGGGCCCTGGAATCCCTCTGCCGGCGCGCGCAAACGCGAACGGCGTTCGGCAAGCGATTATCGGAACAAGGAGTCACGCTCGAGCGGATCGCCGAGTCGCGCATCATGATCGACCAGGCTCGCTGGCTGGTGCTCAATGCCGCTTACATGATGGATACGGCCGGTAATCGCGCCGCCAAGCAGGAAATCGCCATGATCAAGGTTGCGGCGCCGGCCATGGCCTGCAAGGTCATCGACTGGGCGATCCAGATGCATGGCGGAGCCGGTGTCAGCGATGACTTTCCGCTCGCGAGTGCCTATGCCAATGCGCGCACCATACGCTTTGCCGACGGACCGGACGAAGTGCATCGCGAACAGATCGGCAAACTCGAACTGGCTCGATATCGGCTGCGCGATGCGGCTGCCGGAAAGCCGGCCTAAGGATGGGGCGAATTGCATGTCAAATCATCACTTCAAATTCTGGCCGACGCATGCGATGCACAACCTGGCCGCACCGGCCACCAACCTGTTCTACAACGCCGAGGTGTCGGCCCGGCGCTATCCGGACAAGCCGTTCTTGGTGTTCTACGACACGCCGGTGAGCTTTTCCGCGTTTTTCGACGAGGCCCAACGCATCGCGGGTTACCTCGAGCACCATTGCGGCGTGCGCAAGGGCGATCGCGTGCTGCTCTACATGCAGAACAGTCCGCAGTTCGTGATCGGCTACTACGGCATTCTGCGCGCCAATGCCGTGGTCGTGCCGGTCAACCCCATGAACTTGACGCACGAGATTTCGCGGTGTGCGAGAGATGCGGGCGCACGCACGGCCATCGTGTCGCAAGAATTATTTTCGCGCATCGAACCGCTGCTGAGGGATGAGGATCTCGACCGTCTGGTCGTCGCCGCATACTCGGACTATCTGAAGCATCCGACGATATTGACGGTGCCTGAGTTCGTCGCCGCGCCGCGCGTGGAGCATTCCGGGCCTGGGATTTCTCTGTGGATCGATGCGCTCGCCAGCGGTCATCAACCCGGCCCTCTGACGGCCGGCTCCGATGATCTGTGCGTGATGCCGTATACCTCCGGCACCACGGGAGTGCCCAAGGGTTGCATGCACACCCACCGGAGCACGATGCATACGCTGGTGGCCAGTATGCGCTGGTTCGCTTTGCAGCCCGAGATGACACTGTTGGCGGTGGCTCCCCTCTTTCATGTGACCGGTATGCAGGGCGGCATGAATGGCCCCCTCTACAATGGCAACACGGTGGTGCTCATGCCCCGCTGGGACCGCGACGTGGCGGCGGAGTGTGTGCAGCGATATCGGGTCTGCAGTTGGACCGGCGTGCCGACCATGGTGCAGGATTTTTTCTCGAATCCGAACATCGGCCGGTATGATTTGTCGTCCATTCGGCGGCTCAGCGGCGGCGGCGCCGCCATGCCGGCCGCGGTCGCACAGCGGCTCGAGGACCAGGGCATCATCTATTTCGAGGGGTATGGACTCTCGGAGACCATGGCGGCGACCCACGTCAATCCGCCCGGCCGTCCGAAAAAGCAATGTCTGGGAATTCCGATCTACGACGTGGACTCGCGTGTGGTCGACCCTCTCACGCTGCGCGAACTGCCCACCGGCGAAGTCGGCGAAATCGTCACGCATGGTCCCCAGGTATTCTCGGGCTACTGGAACAAACCAGAGGACAGCGCCCAAGCTTTCATCGACATCGACGGCAAGCGTTTCTTCCGCACCGGTGATCTCGGCAAAGTCGACGAAGATGGCTATTTTTTCATGGTGGACCGACTGAAGCGCATGATCAACGCCTCGGGATTCAAAGTGTGGCCGAGCGAAGTCGAGTCCCTCATGTACGAGCATCCCGCCGTCGCAGAGGCCTGCGTGATCGGCACCAAGGATGCGCACCGCGGCGAGACCGTGAAGGCATTGGTCGTGCTGCGATCGGAGTGGCGTGGACGCATCGATGCGCTGGAGATCATCGATTGGTGCCGGCAGACCATGGCGGCTTACAAGGTACCGAGAATCATCGTCCTTGTGGAGGCGCTACCCAAGTCGGGCAGCGGCAAGATCCAATGGCGCGAACTGCAGAATCTGGAAAATGCTGCGTGCGAGGAATCATCGCCGCGCCCGGCATGAAAGCGCCGCCGGGCCACTCGTCAATCCTGATACCCCGGATTCATTCGATCGAGCTTACGTAGAAGGCCGGGCCATACGAGTGCGCTGCCCGAGTCCCGCGTCGCCTGACTCGCCGAAGCCCGGATCCCTTCCAGAATGGGTCCCGGTATCGAGATCAATTCTTGCCCACCGCTTTGAGCGCGCACCTGAATCGCGCACGCCGATTCGAACAGATACATCAGGAAAAAGGCGTCGGCACCTCGGGTCGCCGGCGATTATGCTCCTTGCCTGCCGGGAGAATCACTGAAACGCCCCAAGTGAAAGTCGGCATCGCCAAGGGTCAGGCCGATCATCGTCAGCCGCTTGAAGTAGTGGCCGACGATGAGGTCGTCGACTACCCCCATGGCGCCATGTAACTGCACGGCCTGCTGGCCGACGAAGCGCGAGGCTTGTCCGACGTATGCTTTGGCGCCGGATAGTGTGCGGCGACGCGCCGCAACATCATCGGTATCGCAGTGGATGGCGGCAATGATCGCCATCGAGCGAATCTGTTCCGCGGCAATGAACATCTCCGCCATGCGATGTTGTAACGCCTGGAAAGTGCCGATGGGAACGCCGAACTGTTTGCGAGTCTTCAGATAACTCAAAGTCGCCTGGTTGAGCGCGGTCACGATTCCTGACGCCTCGGAGCAGAGCGCGGCTAGACCCACGTCCACGGCGCGTTCGATGATGCTGAGCGCTTGCTCCGGTACGCCGATCATGGCCGCACTGTCGACAGCAACGTCCGCTAGCTGCAAATCGGCGGCTCGGCCGCCGGACTGCGTGGGATACGCGAACAAGGTCAGGCCCGGGTCGTCGCGCCGCACCAGAAACAGGGATATCCCCTTCGCATCGGTCACATGACCGCTGCTGCGCGCCGACACGAGAAAGTAATCCGCGGACGGGGCATCGAGCACCACCGCCTTGCGGCCGGTCAGGCGCCAGCCGCTGCCGCTTCTGTGCGCGGTACAGGCGACATGCGCCAGCTCATAACGCCCTGCTGACTCGTAGGCGGCTAGCGCGATCTGCAATTTCCCAGCTGCAATCTGCGGCAATAGTGCTTTTTTGATGGAGTCGGATGCGGCATCGCGGATCAGTCCGCCACATAGCACGACAGTACTCCAGTACGGTTCCAACAACAGCCCCTGACCGACCTGTTCCATGACCACCATGATGTCGATGCCGTTACCGCCGATCCCGCCGAATTCTTCGGGAAAGGGCAGGGCAAGCAAACCGAGTTCAGCGTATCGATCCCAAGCTTCGGCGGAATAACCCAATGGCGAGCGCGCGAGCGAGCGGCGCCGTTCGAAGTCGTAGTCGCGCGCAATGAGCCGCTGCAGCGTGTCCTGCAGCGCCAATTGCTCTTCGGAGTACCGGAAATCCACGGCAGCCCTCGTTAAAGACCCAGGACCAGTTTGGAAATGATGTTCTTTTGGATTTCCGTCGAGCCGGCGTAGATCGTGGTCTTACGCTGGTTGAAATACTGCCCGGTGAGCGGCGGAGCGTAGGCGGGATAGTGCTCCGCGAGCAGCGGCGGAGGGGCCCAGTCCACCTCGAGCGCTTCACGTACATACGGCAGCGCATCGTGGCCCAGAGCATGCATTTGAAGTTCCGCGAGTTGCTGAATGATTTCCGAGCCCTTGATCTTCAATAGCGAGACTTCAGGCCCCGGAGCGCGCGATTCGCTGGAGACCGCCGACAGCACTCGCAGGTTCGTGATTTCGAGCGCCATCAACTCGAGTTCCACCCGGGCGATGCGATCACGAAAGCGGATGTCCTCGAGCAGCGGTCGGCCGTTCACCATCTGGGCGGCAGCAATTTCCTTGAGGCGCTTCAATCCGCGTTTGCAGTTGCCAATGCCGGCGTTGTTGGTGCGCTCATGCGAAAGCAAGAACTTTGCATAGGTCCAGCCGTTGTTTTCTTCCCCAACCAGGTTTTGCACCGGCACTTGCACATTGTCGAAGAAAATATCGTTGATTTCGTGCTCGCCTTCGAGCGTGATGATGGGACGCACGGTGACGCCCGGCGTCTTCATGTCGATCAGTAAAAATGAAATCCCCTGCTGGGGACGCGCGTCGCTGCTGGTGCGCACCAGACAGAAGATCCAATCGGCATAGTGACCCAGGGTGTTCCAGGTCTTCTGCCCATTGACGAGATAATGATCTCCATGGCGTACCGCGCTAGTCCGCAGCGATGCAAGATCGGATCCGGAACCCGGCTCGGAATACCCCTGGCACCACCAATGCTCGCCGGAAATGATTCGCGGCAGAAAGTATTCTTGCTGTGCGGCGTTGGCGAACGTCATCAACACCGGCGCGACCATTCGGAGCGAGAAGGGAATCTGCGGCGGCGCGTAAGCCGCCGCTCCTTCCTCCTCGAATATGTGTTGCTCGACGACGCTCCAGTCGGCCCCACCGAAGCGTTTCGGCCACATCCCGGCGCCCCAACCGCGGCGAAATAGAATTTTCTGCCAGCGCATCATGTCGTCCTTGCGCATTCGCCTTACCAAACGCATTTTGTCGCGAATGTCGACGGGAAGCTCAGACTCCAAGAAGGCCCGCACTTCGGCGCGAAACGATTCTTGTTCGGGGGTGAAGTTCAGGTCCATGCGAATTGGTGGCTCAACAGTGCTTGCCGACACACGTTGCGTCAGAACTTTGTCCGGAACGTCACGCCGAATGTTCGCGGATCGCCCAAGAAGGCATCGATTTGCTCGTATTGGAACGGCGCATCAAAGGCGACCTGGTAATAGCCCTTATTGGCCAGGTTTTCGCCCCAGATTTCCACCGTCCATTTGCCGTCCGGCGCGCCCACGCCAAGTCGCGCGGTCAGCAATCCATACGCCCCTTGGAGTTTTTCGGGATTGAGGTCGGACCCCGTATTATAGGAAGAAGTGTATTTTTCGCTGGCACTGGCATGAAACGACAGCGCGTCGGTGATCGGCACCGTATAACTCGCAGACACGACTCCTGACCAGAGCGGCGCAAACGACAGGCGATTGTTCAGGCGGTCGAGTGGAGTGGCGATATCTGGCGCAAACAACGGCAACGATTCACCGAATTGGTCTATGTTCGTAAATGCATAGACCACTCCGCCCGTCAGACTGAGGCCCGACAGGGGCGTCGCCCACGCCGTATTCAATTCGACGCCTTTGGATTCCACCTTACGAACCGAGCTCACGACGAACTGAATGCCTGTGTACGTGTTGAGTTGAAAATTCGTGTATCTCTGATCGAATACCGAGGCATTGAGGCGCACCGTCCTATCCGCCAGCGTGGTTTTAATGCCGATTTCGTAAGACTGGACGGTTTCTCGCGGGAATGCGGTATCGAGAATTGGCTGCAAGGTCGCCGTATCCGCAACGCGCGCCAAGTTGAATCCGCCCGCCTTGTAGCCATTCGCCCATGACACGTAGACGAGGACGTCGTCGGAATAGTGATAGGACAGCTTGACGGTACCCGATACGTTGCTCTCATCCAGGGATTGGCTTGTTGATTTGCCGTTGAAGAATGAATTGAACACCGTCGAACACCCGTATCCGAGTAAAAACAGATACTCGGGACTCGCCGGATTCAGCCCTCCCACTCCCGGAGAAGTCAGCAATTGACCGCAACCTGCGCCGCCATCCGGATCCGCATAATTCGATGTTACGGTTTTCTTCTCCGACGTGTACCGCAGACCTGCGGTCAGATCCAAACCCTGTGTGATGTTGTACGTCTCGTTCGTGAAGAACGCATAGCTTCTGGAGGATTGACGGTATTGATCTTGCTCGCCGGATACGCCGGGTACGAAGGTGCCACCGGGGGGATTACCGGTGAATCCCGCTATCAAGAAGGGATTCGGCGCCCCAACGGTTGCCGACGCTGCGGCGCCAACGTACTCTTCAAAATTGTCGCCGGCGTAAATGGTTGTGTTAGGGGTGAGGATTTCGCTCGAGAAAAAACCGCCGACCAGCCAATCCAATGGACCACTCTTGCCCGCTAACCGGAGTTCTTCGCTGAGCTGCTTGAAGTCGGTTTGATTACCCAGGTTGCCGGGACTTTGCAGGATATCGATGCCGCTATAGTCGAGATCGGTGCCTGACACGATGGTGTTGTCGCGCCATGCGGTAATCGACGTGAGCTTGGCAAAGTGTAGATCCCAGTCGAGCTGACCGGAGACACCCATGTCGCGGATCCGCTGAGTGATGGGTTGATTGGCCCAAGCCTGTTGGTTGAACGGCGTCAGGGGCGGAGTCCCGATGCCGACTGTGCCGGGTTGACCCCCGAGAACCGGGGTCCCGGCGATCGCGTTGATGACTCCTGAAAATGTGCCGTTGGCCACGGGGACAGCAGAGCAGCAGTTCTCATTGCGCTTGGAATAGTCACCGACAACCAAGAAGCTCACGTCGTCGGTCGGGGTGATCAGATATTGACCACGTACCGTGTAGGCATTGCGATTGTTGGACGTGCCATCCGTATTCGGGCCGAGGCCGGTATCCACCGCGGAGAAGCCATCGCGCCTGTGATAGTCAGCGTATAGGCGAAATGCCGATATACCGCCGACGGGACCGGTGACGGACCCTGAAATTTCCCGGTCGTTATAGTTCCCATACGTGGCTTCCCCGGTCACTCCAAAGGTCGTCGACGGTCTCTTGGTGATGATATTGATCACACCGGCGTCGTTGTTCTTGCCGAACAATTCGCCTTGCGGACCTTCGAGGACTTCAATGCGGTCAATTTCTCCGAGGTTGCCGAAGCCGACGCCGTTCCTGGGGCGGTAAACGCCGTCGATCACGATGCCGACGGAGGACTCCAGGCCGGGATTGTCACCGACGGTGCCGATGCCGCGAATGCGTACGGTCGTGACGTTTTCGGAGGTTGTGGAAGTGGTGGTCACGCCCGGGGTCAGCGCCGTCAAGTTCTTGATGTCGGTGACGCCGGCATCCTGGAGTTGCTGGCCGGATAAGGCCATGACGGAGATTGGCACATCTTGCAAATTCTGCTCGCGCTTCTGCGCGGTGACGATGATTTCCGTCAGGGTGGGTTGGCTCGCGGTGTCCTCCGCCCAACTCGCATAGCCCGTGATGGTGCCGGAAACTGCCAGAAGCCAAGCCGCGATCGGTCGCGGGGGGAAGTTTCGATCTGTCATAGCCATCCTTTCATCCGTTTTGATTTTTCGAGCCTGCATTCCCTGGGATGCAGGCCCCCTGAGTGGAGCTTACGGAAAACTGGCTTGGACGCAGCACCTCACACGCCAACCTTTTGACCGTCGACGCCATATGGCTCAAGCGGTGCGAGCCTTGCAAACGCTAATACAATCGACGCTCAAGCGGTTTGGAGCTAAGCTGCTCTCCTGGCGGCGTAGCTTGACGGGATGCAGTCGGGAGGTCGAGACAGCAATGCGGAAACATACCGCAACGAGTCATGGATTCATTTTGGGTACCTGGGTCAAGTCCATCGTCCGAGCGCTCGATGCCGCGGGCTGCAATGGCTCCGCGCTTCTCGCGGAGGCGGGTTTCGATCTCAAGGCTCTGGATGGACCAAATGCGCGCTGCACGCTGCCCAAGACTGCACGCCTGTGGCGCCTTGCCCTGGCGGCGACCGGCGATGCAGCGTTCGGGCTAAAAGTGGCGAGCCACATCAAGCACACCACGTTCCATGCGCTGGGCTATGGCCTAAGCGCCAGCTCGACATTGAAGGAGGCCTTCGAACGTGTTCAACGATACTGCCACCTGGTCAGCGACGCCGTGGAGTACCGATTTTACAAGTGTGGCTCCGAGTATCATTTCTTCATAGAACCCACCACGATTGTGCCTATCGAGTCGGTCGACGCCTTGGTCGCCGCATTTCTTCGGATGTGCCGCTCGTTGACAGGGCGGGAGTACTCGCCGCTCTTGGTCGAATTGCGAAGGCCGCGACCGGCCGTGGTCGAGGATTTTCAAGTGCTGTTGCGGGCCCCGCTGCGGTTCGATGCCGAGCACAATCGGCTGATCTTCGATAGCGCGAGCATCGAGCAACGGCTGGACGGCGGCAATCCGGAGCTGGCTCGGCACAACGATGCCATCGCCAATCAGTATCTCGTGCGGATGGAACGCAACAACATCGAGGCCCGCGTACGCGAGGTGCTGGAGCAGCAGCTGCAGGAAAGTGAACCTTCTCAGGAGGACGTCGCTGAACTGTTGAACGTCAGTGCACGCACGCTGCAACGGAAGCTCGGCGATGCCGGTACCACGTTCAAGGAAATTTTGGACGATACGAGGCATGCATTGGCACTCGCCTATCTCAGCGAGCCACAACACAGCGTCAGCGAAGTTACGTATTTGCTGGGATTCTCCTGCGGCAGCAGCTTCACCCGCGCATTTCGCCGTTGGACTGGTCAATCGCCCTCGGATTGGCGTGCAGCGTCCGCTCCGCGATCATTCAGCTGCCCAGCCGGCCGGTGGCGACAGGCGGCACGCGGCCACCCTCGATCAGGCGGCGCATGGTCGCGATCGTGATGGAGCCGAAGGTTGCACGCACGGCTTCGTCGATCTCGCCGAGCACGATGTCGAGAGCGGCGGCTTCGCCGGTGCCGCGGCCCGGCTCGTTGGTATCGGGTCCCTGAGGTCCGAATTCCTCGAAGAGTTCAATGATGTCGAGCAGCGTCGTGCACCGCGCATTGGCGCAGAATTGGTAACCGCCACCGGCGCCGCGCACTGAGCGGACGAGCCTGGCGCGGCCCAGCTCGTGCATGACCTTGGCCAGGTGGTGGGTCGAGACGCCGTACCGGGTTGCGATCTCGGCGACCGTCAACTGCCGCTCGGAGTGCTCGGTTAGTTCAAGCACGGCAAAGATCGCCAAGCGGCTTGCGATTTGTAGCTTCA
>ODAK010007414.1_pt1 | contig 11011 bp, 11 predicted proteins | sample 1539591 | NCBI WGS metagenome assembly ODAK01 (sample SAMEA3539303, study PRJEB22396) | soil metagenome | biome: tundra; feature: field; material: soil | place: USA | collected 2010-05 | depth 0.15 m | reverse complement strand
GCGAACAGTACGAAGTCGAGAAGCAAGTCGGGAAAACGAGCCAGGATTTGAATGCCAACGAAACCATATGGAATTTTCTGGCTACCAAGAAGCTCGCCGCGAAAAGCGGGACGGACAGTGGCCCGAGTGCAAAATAGTTTATAGTTCTCTGATTCAGACGATTGTCTTCTTCAGGACGTAATCGAAGAACCTTTCGCTGATGCTGCCGTCGCCGGAAGTCCATTCCGCACGGAGCGTCGTTCTCTTCTCCACCTTTCTCAAGGCGGAAAGAAACGTGCGATTCAACTCTCGTGCGCTGGCTCCTTCCATCTGGGCTTCGACGACGACTCGTCGCCCGCTTTCCTGACGGAGCCCTTAGCGGGCAGTTGCGCAAGAGCGTGCCGGATCGTCCGGGCATCGGAGCGGTTGACGCGTGCCTTGAGCTTGAGTTTCATTTGGGTCACCCTTTCAGTCCGAAAACACATTATCAATTTTCCGCATGATCCGCTCCGCCCACTGAACCGCAGCGGCGACCAGCGATTCGGTCCTCGGGCTGGAGCGGCTGTCGAACAGATCATCCGTGGTCTTCAGGTGTCGCGCCACGAGGATTCCAGCCACAATCGCCAGCACGCGTTTGCGGCCTTCTTCCAGTCAGGAATATCATGCTCGGGTATGGCAATCACTCTGAAACGCCAACTTGACGATGGCGAGAAGCAGAAAATTCTTGAGCAGCACGGGCGAATCTGTTTTGCAACGGGTCATCCAATAGGGGATGACGAGGTACTCCATTTCGACCATATCCTTGCCTTCACAAAGGACGGTGCCAGTGAACTGGACAACATCGCGCCGATGTGTGAGGTCCCACCGGCGTGGAATTGACCCGAGAGGCGGATAAGAGTGCCGCCTAACGAAGAAAGAATCCTTCCGCACACCTGAGTTTCAGTGTTCGTGCCGGACAAAACGGCATCATCAACAGACTAGGATGACGGTTTACCCGCCCCTTTATCCTGCTTTCTATCGGCCAAGGCCGTCATGGAGGAGCTTTCCGCCTTCTGGAATTTCCGAGCAACGAATTCCGGAAGCATCTCTTCCAGCTTTTGTGATAGCCAGTCCTGTAGTTCAGATTTGCGCTCCCGCGAAAGAGACACAAAGCTAACACCGAGATGGCCCGTTTTCCACCAGCAGATTGTCGATTCTGCCAAGAATGGTACTTTGTGATCCGGTAAAGTGAACTGAACCTGCACCTCTTCTCCAGCGCTGAGCGGAACGAACGTACTCACGGCCATGCCCCCTTCGCTGATGTTCACGCTGTAGCAGCGAACTTCCGGCATGTTTCGTCTCAGGATGGTGACGGGAATAGCGACCGGATAACGGAAATAGCGCCGTCGTTCTCTCAATATCAGTCCGTAAGCAGGCTCGAGTATGCTGCGGATTGACTGCGTAGAAAGAGGTCTCTCGAAGACAAAACCCGTCCTCTTGCGGAAGGCTGCTGTGGCTTCTACATCACTGCCGCTGATGGCAAACGTCACCGCCGTTCGGTTCGATGAGGAGAGATGCACCTCGTCCAAAATCAGTCCGCACTGTTCTCCTAGCTGGAGATCAACGATAACAGCATCGAACTTTCGGCGGTTCAATAGGCGAATCGACGCTGGCACTTCCTGACAGACATCGGGCGAAATAGACAATTCTTGTAGGGCGTGGCTGAACTGCTGAATTGTGACTGGATCAGCGGACACCAAAAGCGCAAGGGCGATTGCCATAATGAAGTACACACCTCATACACGATTCGTTGAGACTGCCAATACGGCAGTTCTTTTGCACCGCTTTCATCACGCTCCATGGTTTGCAGACAAGGCGTGCACCGCGGTGCCTCGCAGCTTGTCGACTACTGCGTCGACCGTTAAAGGCTTGCTGAAGTAGTAGCCTTGAATCTCGTCGCATTGATGTGCCCGCAGGAATGACATCTGCGCTTCGTTTTCGACGCCTTCCGCAATCACCTTGAGATTCAAGCTTTTTGCCATGCTGATGATTGCGGTTGTGATCGCCGCGTCATCAGGATTCACAGCGACATCCCGAATAAACGAACGGTCGATTTTGAGCTTGCTAACCGGAAAATGTTTCAAGTAGCTGAGGCTGGAATAGCCGGTCCCAAAGTCGTCAATCGCTAGCTTCAACCCCATGGCCTTTAATTCCTGAAGAACCGAGGACGTCACGTCTGCATTCGATAGCAGGAGGCTTTCTGTGAGCTCTAGTTCGAGATATTGGGGGGCGAGGCCGGTCTCGTGGAGCACCCTCCTGATGACTTCGCAGAAGTCCTCTTGGCGAAACTGGACCGCTGATACATTTACTGCTACCGGCACCGCGGGAAGCCCTTCGTCTTGCCATTTCCGAGCCTGAGAGCAGGCCGTCCTGAGTACCCATTCACCGATTGGCACGATCAGGCCGCTGTTCTCAGCAATTCGTATGAACTTATCGGGTGGTACAAGGCCCAACTCCGGGTGTTGCCAGCGGAGGAGCGCTTCCAATCCGATGATCCGTCCCGTGGCAATATCCATCTGCGGTTGATACACCATGAAGAGTTCTTCCCTGTCGAGTGCCAGTCGCAAGCTGTTCTCCAGGGTCAAGCGTTCCATAACCTGGGCGTTCATGTCCTCCGTAAAGAAACGAAACCTGTTACGTCCACTCTCTTTGGCCCAATACATGGCCGCATCGGCATTCTTGATCAGGGTTTCACAGTCCGTACCGTGTTCGGGGGAAATACTAATGCCGACGCTGCAGCTGATACTGAGTGAGCGACCTTGAATGACGCATGCAGCGGTCATCGCATTCATGATCCGTTCAGCGGCGACTGCTGCGTCGGCTACGTCCTTTACAGCAGTCAACACGATGACGAATTCGTCTCCGCCTACCCGGGCCGCTGTGTCCTGTTCACGCGCAAATCTCTTAAGCCGTTCTGCAACGGCCTGCAGGAAAAGGTCGCCGACCGAGTGCCCGAGTGAGTCGTTGATGTCTTTGAACCGGTCGAGGTCGAGGAACAGAAGCGCAACTTTGCACTTTTGCCGACGAGCACTGGCGAGTGCCTTTGTTAATCGATCCTGAAGAAGAGTCCGATTGGGTAGTCCCGTAAGAGCATCGTAGTAGGCTAGGAATTGGACCCGTTCCTCGGCGACCTTGCGCTCGGTGATGTCGACGAGCGTGCCCTCAATAATCCGGCCGACGCCTGAATTGTCGTCGACGAGACTCATATTTCCGATCAAGCATGTGGAATCACCGTTCTTGCGCCGCAACTTCATCTCGTGGTTTGTAAGGCTTTTCTCGGATTTGAGTTTTCTCAGGAACGCTTCCCGATCAGAAGCCGTGTGATACAAACTTGTAACCGGGAGGGCCAGGACTTCCTCGGGCGAGTCATAGCCAAACATGCGAGCGGCGGCGTGATTGCACTCCAGAAGGCGCCCTTCCAACGTGGTGCGAAAGACCCCCGCCATGTTGCGTTCGAATAGAAGACGATAGCGTTTCTCCGAGGTCCTCAGGGCCTGCTCCGCTTGCTTTCGCTCGGTGATGTCCTGCTTGATAGCGATGAAGTAAGTATCGGTCAAACTGCCGAGGTCTTGGGTCACAGGCGTGATCGTCATCTCTTCGGTGTAGGTTGTTCCATCTTTCCGCCGGTTGACAATCTCGCCTTGCCATACCTTACCTGATGAGATGGTTGACCAGAGCTTGGCATAATAGCCTTCGGGTTGCTCTCCGGATTTCAACAGGCGAGGGTTCTTGCCCAGTGCTTCTTCTTTGCTGTAGCCAGTCATTCCCGTAAACGCGTGATTTACCCAGACGATTGTCCCGTGTCGGTCTGTGATCATGATTCCGTTTGCGGCCGCTTCTAGCGCGGCTGATCGCAGGTGCAGCTGTTTTTCTGTGGCGTAACGCATAGACTCTCTAGCAGACACAAGTTCTTCATTCAGACCGACAATGCGCATACCCACCAGAAGACGGGCCTTCAATTCCAGTTGGTCGAAGGGTTTAACCAGGTAGTCATCCGCTCCAGCCTGCATCGCCTCCAGCATGTTTTTCTTGCCGTCTTTTCCTGTCAAGAGGATGATGTATGAATACGAGTTCCCGGAACCCGCCAGCCGGATCCTCCGGCACAGTTCAACCCCGTCGATGTCTGGCAACACCCAATCCAGCAAAACCAGCTTCGGACAATCTGGGCGCTGCAGAAGCGTCCAAGCCTCAGAGCCATCTTTCGTGATTTTGAAAGGAAAGCCCCATTCTTGCAGATAAGATGTCAAGAGCTGCCGATAAACAGGCGAGTCCTCCACAACAAGGATTTGCACGGGCAATATTCTCCAATTTCATTTCGGTACTTATTGCACAAGTTCCTGCCGCCAGACCGGCAGCGGATAATAACGATCCAGGCATCAGAAGTTAGCATTCTTGAGGATAGCCGACCTTCACCTTCAGCTTTCCGCCTGATTCTTCCACCGGATCGATGGTCGTGCCCTGAAGGACACCTCTCCGCTGTCAGTGAAGAGCGGCCAGATGAACAATGTCGTCGAAAACTTGCTCGCAGGCTGTTCCCAGAATCCGAAAGCTACGAAGACTTTCGAGACGAGACCCTTCGTTTTGTGGCAGAGGCGATTGCACTGATACCCCACAACAAAAGGTTGTCAACTGCGGACACACTATACCGCCTGACGGCATTTGCCAACTTGTTTAATGTTTTTGTTACGATTTCGTAAATTACATGCCGAAATCGCCCAGATTCCGAACCGATTGACGTCGTCAATCTCACTATCGACGCATTGGCAGGATCGATGAAGATCGGCAACATACCCATTTCGAGCGGAGTTTGACCGGTTACAAGACCAGAACACTGCAAGTGGAAATAACCGTGCTCTCAACAGGACTTGCTTTCACGATTTAGCAGGATCCATAGGAGCGACCAAACGGCAGCCGAATCCAGCAATGCGATGCGCGCTATATCGTGGGACGATTGTGAACTCTCGCAGCGAACTACCACGAGAGCAACTGACCATTCGTAAAGCGAACCTATACGAAGGTTCAGGGCGGCAGATCGGTACGCTGCGCATGCCCCGCCGCGGTTACTAAGAAACACCGCATGACATTCGACAAATCCTGCCTCGCCAACGAGAGCATGGCGTAGAGGTGCCGGCCGCTTGGCACGAGTGCCTTTATTTCGGCACAGCTCTGTCATTCTATCTCCGCGGTCAAGCAGAGTTGGTCGTGATGTTCCCACATAGTGACTGGACGATCCATGAACCAGATGATTAACTTCAGGGTAGCACTAACGCAGATCGTTGTCGAGATCGACCTTCAAGAATGATACAGGAAGATTCTTGGCAAGGTGTTGTGGTTTTTGTCGATGTCCTGAAAGGTGACACTGTTAAACATGGTTCGAATCCGAAGAGCTAAGCCATAGGTGCGAGAGAGTATGCCGGAGCGAAGACTTGCGTTTGATTCCGTTCATCCCTCAGATCTGACAGTCGGCCAGTATCGCAAGTTACTTGACCTGGCACAGCTAGTAATCAGCCACACTACGACAGATGCTCTTTTCTCCACATTGGCTCTTCGCTTGCAGCATGTCTTGAGTTTTGACATCCTTACGTTGGGTTTGTACAACTCGCGTACGGAAAGCATCCGTCTGAATATCTGGAAGGCGGGTGAAGCGCTGAGCAGGTCTGAATCGCTTCCTGTCAATGGTTGCGCAAGTGGATGTGCCTGGAAGACGCAACGGTCTGTGCTTGTGCAAGATTTGGCCACCGAACACAAGTTGCCCGTTTTTTTGGAATCACTTCAGCAGCTAGGTATTCGTTCCTATTATGTCCTCCCCTTGACCACAAGGCTTCACAAGCTGGGAGCTATAGGCTTTGGCAGTTTGCATGTCATTCCCAAGACGAATGCGACGCTTGAGTTCTTGCGCCGTGCGGCTGCGATAGTCGCTCAGCTCCTGGACACCACGCTTTCATCCGATGGGCTTGCAGCGCCGACGGATTGCTCCCAAAGCCCATCGGCCGCAGCACCAAGGCTCGAACCAGAACCCCAGGATTTTGATCTGCGGGATTACGCGAGTCGGGACGAAGCTTTCCAGGAAATGGTAGGGAATAGCGCTGCTCTACAAGAAGTACTACGACAGGTGAGGACGGTGGCTTCCACGGACGCGACGGTACTGCTGCTGGGCGAAACAGGCACGGGCAAGGAGTTAGTTGCACGCGCCGTTCATCGGCTCAGCCCGCGGGCCGACAGCAAGTTTGTTAGCGTCAACTGTTCTGCGATTCCGACAGAGTTGTTGGAAAGCGAGCTATTCGGACACGAAAAGGGGGCATTCACCGGGGCGATCAATAGGCACGTCGGTCGATTGGAACTAGCTGACAGAGGAACTCTGCTATTGGATGAGGTAGGGGATCTTCCAGGTGTAATCCAACCAAAGTTGTTGCGGGTACTGCAAGACAAGGAATTCGAAAGGCTCGGTAGTAACCGGACTGTAAAAGTCGACGTCCGGCTGATCGCTGCCACAAATCAGGATTTGCGCCGGAGTATCGCCGAAGGTCGCTTCCGCGAGGACCTATTTTATAGGCTCAATGTCTTTCCGATTTACCTTCCCCCTCTGCGGGAGAGAACAAGTGACATTCCTGCCCTTGTGCGTTACTTCGTGTCTAGATACGCAAGTGAAGCGAAGAAGTCGATTGCGGCTATCCCTGCCGAAGAAATGGACGCCCTTCTGAATTGGAGCTGGCCGGGGAACATCAGAGAATTGCAAAATCTGGTTCAGCGATGCGTGATTTTGACGAACTCGCCAGTCCTGAGGGTTCCACTTGGAGAACTGAGAAGTAACGCGAAGCCGTCTTCTGGCAGGATGTCCCCAGAGGTCGAGCGCGAGCTCATCCTTCAAGCTCTGAAAGAGGCGGGCGGAGTAAAAGGTGGCGCATCGGGTGCAGCCGATAGACTGGGAATGAAACGCACGACCCTCTACTCGAAAATGAAAAAGCTGAACATTAGCCCCGTTGAGTTCCAGGACTAGTTGCCCCTATGGGTACGAATGTCGGACATCCTCGGGTATTCGTAGACTTGTAGTGGCACATCCATCGAAGAAGGCACAGACGTGTCGAAGTGTCGCGTCCGCGGAACGCGGTCGACAGTCATCCGACGTCACTCGGCGTCCCACCGATACAGGCTAGATCCGTAGTTTCTATAACTTACAAGTTGACATCAAGAGGAAGACCACTTGCGGAGAGCCCTAGGCAAGGGAGTGCGGGATCAGCCACGCCGGAGAAGACCTCGTTCGCCAAAGCGATACTTTGATGCCGACAGATCGGTTCGACGCCATTCTCACTAGGCTCCGTTTCGCTCATCGGTCAGAGTGAACACCTCCGCGGCTGGCGTGGTTTTGTCCTGCGCCGCGCGGAATCTGAATTCTATGGGCCTGCAGGGGCAACTGTATAGCCACGTGTGCTAACCCAGCCTGCAACGTCCCTTTCTTCTATTTTCCAGTGGAACAATCTTCGTGCTTGAAGCAAACGGTGTGGACCCTAGATCGAGAATCGATTCTCCAAAACGCGGAATCGAGTACTTTTGGTTGTGTGGGGAATGCGCCCCGACCATGCACTTGATGCGAACGACGGACCGGGCAATCAGTATTTGCCAACGTCCCCGGCTTTTTGATCCGGTTGTGGCTATAAGAATCGCCTTTGCCCGTGAAGTGACGAGCCCTGGCTCAGGGCCTTAGCTAAGACTCGATGTGTCGAGATGCGTCGAATCGCGTCTCATGACAGTGTTGACACTCTGACATTGACATACCCAGGTCGTGTTTTCTAGGACTTAACTATTACTTGGAGATGGACCGGTACATGCAAGGCGTAGACAGGAACAAACGCGAAGTGGAGCGGTCGACTCGTGACATTCTTTAACGCGAACTCGTCGCAAGCGTGTCAGCTGATCCGGCCAACATCCTACCATCGCGCTCAAGAAGCACCGTCGCACGCGTTTGCCCTCTCCCTGGCGGCGCTTCGAGTGTCTGGTGGTCTGCTTGAATTTCTTAGGGATGCAGATCACCAGACGTTAGAAGAGGCGTTCGACGAAGCAGTACGCAGAGTTACGTCATATCTCAACAAACCATAAGAAGAAGGAGGCACCTCTATGTTTGCTCGTGTTGTGGGATGCCGATCGAAAGCTGGCCGAAGTGATCAAGTCGGCAACAAGTTAGACAATGAAGTACTACCGATTCTGCAAAAGCAGCCGGGCTTTGTCGACTTTCTTACGGGCTTTCCGACAAGGCAAACCCCGAAAGGCTGGTGTGCATCAGTTTCTGGACCTCGCAACAAGATACCGAGGGATATCACCGCCAGCACTATGACACGATCACCGACATGTTGAAGCGAGTCTTGGAGTCTCCACCGACGCTGGAGACTTTTGCGGTAAATGCGTCAACAGCACACCGCGTTGCGGTCGACAGAGCAGCTTGAGTGGGCAGCTGCGCTAGCCCCGGCACGGATCATTTGAGACGAAGCCGTGCTCGACAACTTATCCGCGGCATGGCACGGCCGCGGATAGAGAAGACCGCATGAGCGAGTGGCTGCGCTTCCTTCAATTTAGCACTGCGGAATCACCTTAGAGAGGGTGTCGAGGATAACAAATGTCATTAACGTCAACGCAGAGCGACGACCTAAGAACGAACTTACAAGAGGGTGCGATATACAGAGACAGGTCCAACAACGTCATACGACTGCTCTCGATCTGCGGGGATTACTGCGTTTATGTGTATGTCTCCCCACCGAACCTGCGATCCTCGATGCACGGCTCGGTGACTGGTCTCTCCAGAAGAGACGTATTTGGCGCTGAATTCGTGTTTGTCGCGGGTTCAGTCAAAGACTGGATCGGAAATCAACGCAAGCATGATGCTTTAACAGACTCTTCTGGCATCGTTCCCTACTCGTCTGTGATTCCAGGCCAGCGCAACCGCACCAGGGCGTCGATTCCCCACCGGTGTGCAGCAGGCACACGATAACACAGGAGGCAAGCCATGGTTGAGCACAACCTGGGGCACAGGGATGGGCGCGAAACCCCGGTAGGGATCAGCCTGAGCCCTGTGGAGGTACGAGAGGGTCTGCTGGTTTCCGGTGCCATTTGCGATATCACGGTGCGCAAGCGAGCCGAGGAACGGCTGCAAGCTTCCGAAATTCGTTACCGGCGGCTGTTTGAAGCTGCCCAAGACGGCATATTGATCCTCGATTTTGCGACCGGGCAAGTGGAGGATGTGAACCCGTTCTTGACCGACCTGTTGGGATATTCGAATGCCGAGTTAGTGGGGAAGAAACTCTGGGAAATCGGCCCGGTTAAGGACATTCCCGCCAGCTGCACAGCTTTCGCTGATTTACAGATCAAGGGCGTAATCCGTTACGACGATTTGCCCCTTGAAACCAAAGACGGTCGCCGAATTGCCGTAGAGTTTGTCAGTAATGTTTATACAGTGGGGGGCACCCGGGTCATCCAGTGCAACATCCGCGACATCACCCGGCGCAAACACGCCGAGGCGGCGCTGCGCAGATCGGAAGAGCAATTAGAGCAGGCAAGCAAACTGGAAGCCGTCGGCCGCCTGGCTGGTGGAGTGGCCCACGACTTCAACAACCTTTTGGGTGTAATTCTGGGAAGTTCAGAACTCTTGCTAGATGATCTTCGTGCCAACGACCCACGAAGAAGATATGTCGAAGCTATCACCACCGCATCTAAGCGGGCCGCAAGTTTGACAAAACAACTCCTCACCTTCAGTCGCAAGCAGATATCTTCGCCACTGGTGTTTGATCTCAATTCGATAGTGAGGGAAACTGGCCGCATGCTCCCTCGAGTAATTGGAGAACACATCGAGATTGGTATTGTTCTCTCGGTGGAGCAGGCCCCGGTACTGGCCGATCCTACCCAGGTCCAGCAGGTCCTGATGAACCTGGCGGCGAACGCTCGTGACGCCATGCCGGAAGGAGGCAAGCTGAACATCGGGGTCGCTAATTGTGAAATGAAACAGGGCGGCGGCGAACCAGCTGACGTTGCTCCGGGTCATTACGTTGTGCTAACTGTGAGTGACACGGGGGCGGGGATGTCGCCAGAGATCCAGAGCCGTGCTTTCGATCCGTTTTTCACGACGAAAGACATAGGAAAAGGCACGGGCCTGGGTTTGTCTGCAGTTTATGGAATCGTGAAGGAGAGCGGTGGGAGCATTTTGTTAACCAGCGAGCGGGGCGAGGGTACGACATTCAGGATTTATCTGCCGAGGGCGAAGGAGGAGATCATAGAGCGGGCCGCCGCGTCGATAGTCCCCGACGAATCTCTGCGGGGCTCGGAAACCATCTTTCTAGTAGAGGACCAGAGCGAACTGCGTAGTCTCACTTGTAAGTTTTTGCAAGGGCTGGGATATAAGGTGCTGGTTTCAGGTCTTCCGGGCGAGGCCATTCAGATTGCGCAGCAGTTCACGGGAAAAATTGACTTGCTGTTAACGGACGTGGTGATGCCAGGTATGAACGGTCGAGAGTTAGCACGGCAGCTGCGACTGCTTTACGCCAACATGCGGGTTCTCTGCGTGTCTGGCTTTGCTAACCAGACTCTTGAGCAGGACGTTCTCGATGCGAACGATGATTTCCTGGCGAAGCCGTTTCTTCTCCGAGAGCTAGCGACGAAAATTCGAGAGCTCTTCTGCGAACCGAAATCAGCGTCGCACACCGAAAAAAAGCAAGGTCGTGCATCGTGAGAGGATATACTCGTTATCTTCAGTCCATTCATCAGCCACACATCTGCGGCCCTTGCACGGCTCGCGCGCTAATTACTAGCGTAAAGCGGGCGGCTGGGGGCGCCGGGGTTGGGGGCTGACCGCGCGGTCCTTTCCGCGTCCGACATGAAGTTCACTGACAGCGGAGAGGTGTCCTTCAGGGCACGACCATCGATCCGGTGGAAGAATCAGGCGGAAAGCTGAAGGTGAAGGTCGGCTATCCTCAAGAATGCTAACTTCTGATGCCTGGATCGTTATTATCCG
>ODAK010007413.1_pt1 | contig 11012 bp, 13 predicted proteins | sample 1539591 | NCBI WGS metagenome assembly ODAK01 (sample SAMEA3539303, study PRJEB22396) | soil metagenome | biome: tundra; feature: field; material: soil | place: USA | collected 2010-05 | depth 0.15 m | reverse complement strand
CAGGCGTCCGACGTGCTACGGCCAGGCAATGATCACATCCCGCCCGCCGGCAAGACGTTAGTGCCGCCCCCTGGACTGTCCGTGCATCAGATCCACCGGCGATCTTAGGATCGGCCTCCAAGAGCGAATCGGCCGATCAAGACGCAATGGTCTCTGGGTGCTCGGACACAGTATTTCCCATAAGCGGAGCGTTTTCGGGCATGCTGGAGCGTTACCCAGGCCCGGCTTTTGGCCAGCGCAGGCGCCTTTACCTGCTGATTTGCCTCCTTCCTGGCAGCCTGTGGAGTATTAGCGATTCTGGCCGATTATGACAGCGACGGAGTCGTCGGTGTCGGTCCGGAGAGTGCGCTTGCCAGGGTCCTGCTGACCGGAACCTACCGGAAACCCCCGGAGCCAAAGCGGCCCGGAAACTAGGCACACCAGCCCCCCAGGGATGCCACGAGAAAAGGGCCTCCCTGGGGGGCCCAGGCCCTCTGCTCCAGAGCTCCTTGACATCATATAGCCGATCAGCTATGGACACATGACCGCAGTATCTGTGGACACATGGCCGCCACAGTTTCGCACAAGAGCGGGCCTGGATCTTCCGAATTTTTCTGCTGACGCGAAATGCGCTCCGCGACGGGCCGCTCAAGTAGCACAGAACCGGACGATCTGCGCCACCTGGTGCCAGCCTCGAACCAGCGGGCGACCACGGCCGGGTCTGCTCCGGCGTCGAGCGCGGCCCGGTAGCCGGCGAGCTTGCGGTCGCATTCGCCGATCTTGGCCTCGCGGTCGTCTTGGCCGGTGCCTGGCGCGTCGGGCTGGGCGGCCGCTGCGGCCAGTTCGTCGATGGTGTCGGTCAGGTGGTGGGGGCCGAACTTGCGGGCGAGCCAGGCGTCGAGCGGCGGGAGGACCGCGTCCTGGCGCAGGGTCACGTTGAGCGGGTGGCGGACCCGGTTGGCCAGGGCGACTCGCTGGCGAACCGGCAGCGGTAGTAGGGGGCGGCGTTGGCCCAGTGTCCTTGCATCTTGCGGTCGCACAGGCCGCAGACCAGGACGCCGCGCAGCGCGTAGGCGTGCCGGGAGCGGTGCGGCTTGTGTTCGCCCCGGGCACCGCGAGGCGCGGTGAGCATGTCCTGGGCCTTCTTGAAGGTCTGCTCATCGATGACGGGCGGGTGGACGATCTGCTCGGAGTAGATCCACTGAGCATCGTCGTTCCAGCGCATCTTGGTGGTGTGGCCGAGGGCGATGTCGTTGACGTCCATGAGTACCTCGTCCTTGCGCTGCCGGTTCCAGACCTGGCGGCCGGTGTAGCGGGGGTTCATGAGGATCGTGCGGACGGCGTACTTGTTCCAGGCGATCCCGCAGCGGTGCTTGTTACGCCCGGGGTCGTGGGCGGACGGGCACAAGATGCCCTCGCGGGTCAGCGTCTCGGCGATGGCGTAGATGCCGTGCCCGGCGAGGAACATGGCGAAGATCCGCTCGACCACTGCGGCGGCCGGCTCGTCTATGGCCAGGGTGTGCAGCCGCTTGCCGTCGGCGGCTTTGGCGGGGTTGGGGTGCGGCCCGGCGTCGGTGAGCTGGTATCCGTAGGGTGGCCGGCCGCCGAGGTAGCGGCCTTCGAGCTGGGCTTGGGCGGCCATCGCGGTGCGGACCCGGATCTTGACCCGGTTGCGCTCTCCTTTGGAGACGCCGCCGAACACGGACATGATCAGGTCGTGGGCCTCGTTGTCCGGGTCGATGGGGCCGCCGACCTCGGGCACCCATAGCGGCACGCCGTAGTGGGCGAACAGCGGGAAGGTGTTGCCGAACTGGTTGCCGTAAAAGGCCCGCTGCGGCTCGCCGACCACCACGGCGGCAAAGCCGCGGTCCGGGTCCGCGAGCGCCGCGAGCAGCGCGGCGGCCTGGGGTCGGCGCTGCGGCGGGATGGAGCGGGACTTATCGATGTCGAAGAACTCGGCGACGATCCGGCCGCCGCGCGGCTCGGTCAGGTTCTTGGCGCGGGTGATCTGCCAGGCGCGCGAAGACTCGGGGTCCTGGTTGTCCTCGGTGGACACCCGGCCCCAGAACGCCAGGTCCGTGCTCTGATCCGTCATCGAAGCTCCTTCCTTTCGTGGTCGTCCGCCGGCGGGCCATCCGCCCGGGCCCGGGCCTTGAGCAGGATCCGCAGGAGTGCTCGCGCGGCTGCTGGGGGGGAGCGCGGGCGGCTCGCCCGGCAGGATCATGCGGACCTCCTGACGATCGTGTGCGCGGGCGCGGGCACCCCGGTGGGCGCGGCCCGGGCCTGCTGCGGGCCTGTGATCGTACGCCGCGCTGCGCCGTTTGGGAGGGTGTGAGCAGGGGTTATGTGGCTTGCCGGTAAGAGGGCGCTGCGGCATGCCGCTCGTGGGGCGTGGCATGCCGCCCGGCCGGTCCGGCATGCCGTTTCCGGGGTCCGGCATGCCGCTCATTCGTTGCCGCTCTCGTTGCCGGACTCGGCGGCTTGCCGTAGCCGCTCGTCGGCCAGGGCGGCAAACGCCGGGTTGAGGTCGATGCCGGTGAACTGCCGGCCGAGGGCCAGGGCGGCGAGCCCGGTGGTACCGGTGCCGCAGAACGGGTCGAGGACCATACCGCCCGGCGGGCAGCCTGCCGCGATGCAGCGCAGCGGGAGGTCGATGGGGAACGCGGCGAAGTGCGGCCCCCGGTAGGGGCGGGTGGTATCGACCACACGTCGCCGGGGTTGCGGCCGAGCGGATGAGCGGCATGCCGCCGGTCATTGCCGTACCGCCGCGCGGCAATGACCTGCCGGGTGTGCGGGCCGTACTTGGGCGGGCGGGTCGTGCCGCCCGGCCGGCGAGTGCTGGACGGGGCATGCGGAGGCCGCCGCGCGCTGGTCCCGCCGGCGTCTGGCTGGCTGACGTGGTTCTGGGGCCTGAGGGTGGCGTGCGGGATGCGGATGGGGTCGAGGTCGAACCAGTAGTGCCGGGACTTGACCAGGAGGAAGATCATCTCGTGGCGGCAGTTGAGGCGGTCGCGGACGGACTCGGGCATGGCATTGGGCTTGTGCCAGACGATCGCGTTGCGCAGGATCCACCCGTCGTCCTGGAGCGCGAGCGCGGTGCGCCAGGGCAGGCCGAGCAGGTTCTTGGTGCCCATGCCGAGCGTGTGCCGCCCAGCCAGCCCGGCGCCGATGTAGGCGTGCAGCCGGCTGGACGTGGCGCTGCCGGCCCAGTAGGAGTCGCCGAGGTTGAGCCAGCAGGTCCCGTCGCCGGTCAGGACGCGGCGCGCCTCGGCGAACACCGAGCGCAGGGTGGCGATGTAGGCGTCGGGTCCGGGTTCGTGGCCGTACTGGCCGGGCACGCCGTAGTCGCGCTTGGCCCAGTACGGCGCGCTCGTGACGATGCAGTTGACCGACTCGTCGGGCATCTCGGCGAGTACGGTGCGGGCATCGCCGACGTGCGGTCGGGCTGGTCTGGTGTGTCGTGGGGACCACCGTCCTTTCTCCGTTGCTGCGGCCTGGGGCTGGGTGGCTGGTAGCGGTGGGTGACTGGCAAGTGTGCACGTGCACGGTGTGCATGACGTCTTTACGTGCAGATGCGCGCGAGGCGTGCACGTGCACAAGATCAGTCCCGGTCACCGGGTGTCACTGCCGGGCTCGGTGGTGCGCCAGGTTCCTTGGGCCGTCTGGACGACGCGGCCGACGTCGGCCAGGTCGTGGAGCCGGTAGTAGACCCACCGGCGGCCCATCCCGGTCGCGGTCATCAGTCCGGGCACTGAGATGCCGTCGTCGGGCGCAAGTGACAGCGCGGCCCACAGGATCGCCTCCGGCGCGGCCCGTTCGTCGCCCGGCGTGTCGGCGTCGCTGTGCTCGTGCGCTGGGCTGGCTGGCAGCCTGGGCTCGTCTGGGTGCATCTGGGCGCGCCCGGCGATGGCCCGCTGCGATGCCTCGTCCAGCGCGGGTCGTGTGCCCGCGTGCCCGGCGGCGGTGGCGGTCACGGCGTCGTCGGTGACGAGATAGGCGCGGGCGCGGCGCGGGATGTCGTGTTCGGGTGCGGAGATGAGGAACTTGCCGGGCGCGTTGAGGGTGTGGGCGTGCCAGCCAGCGGCGAGCATGCCCTGGCCCAGGATCAGCTCGACGTCTTTGCGCTCGCGGACACGGAAGCTGATCCGTATGTCCATCTGGGAACGCAGCGCACCCTGGCCCATCGCCTTCTGTGTCGGCCGCTGGGTCGCGGCGATGAGCGTGACGGCGACGGCCCGGCCGCGCCGGGCAATGGAGTCGGCGTCGCCCGTGGCGTCGGGGGCGTCGTCGGCCAGCTCGGCGTACTCGTCCACGATGATCACTAAGGCGGGCATGTCAGGCGTCGGCTGCCAGACCCGCCGCCCGGACGCAGCGAGCATCGCGGCGCGGGCCTCCAGCACGGCGACCGCGTCGGCCAGCAGGGATCGTGCCTCGGCGGGTGTGGTGGCCAGCCGGGCGATGCACGATGCCCAGGGTCCGAGTTCCATGCCGCGCTTGAGGTCGATGGCCCAGATGACCACATCGGTGCAGGCGGTCAGGTTGCCCATCAAGACGTTGAGACCACCGCTCTTGCCCGACCCCGACACCCCGCCGAGCAGCCCGTGCCGACGCAGCAGCAGCACCCTGGCGGGGGTGGCGTCCTCGAACGGGCCGAGGTCGATCGGCTCGGTAATGGAGATGACAGACGGCCCGGGCCAGGTGATGGCATCGGCGTGCGGGTCGGCGGACAGCACCCGCAGCTCGAACCGGTGGGCCAGGTCATCGGGCGTCGGATAGACCCGTGCCGCGCCCCGGAACACCCCGAGACCTGACTCGATGGCGGGCAGCCTGGCGCGCACGTCCTCGATGGTCTGGCCACGGGCCAGCCGGAACCGGGCTCGCCAGCCCCACATGTCCACCACCGCAGACATGACCTGTGACCCGGCCAGTCCGACGGCCTGAGCGACGTCAGGCCAGGCTTCGAGCTTGCGTTCCACCCGGACCCGAGCGCGCCGCCGGCGGTGTTTCCACCACGGCACCGCCAGTACCAGCCCGCCAGCAGCCAGGATCTGAGGGAGCCGGCCATGCCACGGCCCGGCAGCGGTCGCGGCAGCCAGCAACCCGCCGACGGCCACGACGACGAGCGCGGCGTACAACCGCTCGGCGAGCGAGACCAGGCCGGCATGCCGCCCGAAGATCAGCGACCCTGGTGCGGCCACTGCGGTGGCGACGACGATCGCCCACCACCAGGCCGGATGCGTGGCATGCAAGAACCACCCGGCCGACATCATGGCCAAGGCCAGGAACAGCGGGGCGAGTTCGGAGCGATACCGCCAGGCCCACCGGAAGATCAGCACCGCGGCGGTCTCGGGCAGCCGGTCGTCGCTGCCCATGACGATCATGGGCTGCATGCCGTAACGGCGCATCCGGCGGGCGTGCCGGCGCATCTGCCCCGGCCGCGTCACTGGCTCCCCCAGCCAGTGGTGTGGCCCTGGGCGCGTAGCTCGTCGCGCAAATAACAGAGCTGGTCCGGCTCGCCGTCGTGGTGGGCGGTGATGGCAGCGAGCGCGGCGGCGGCGAGGTTGGCGCGGTCGAGTCGTGCATTGGCGAGGCTGGTGCGCAGTTGGGTGACCTCGGCAGCGAGGGCGGGGATGTCGGCGAAGGCGGTGAGCAAGTGCTGCCAGACGTCGGCGGGGTGTTCGGCGGCGAGTCCTGCGGTGAGGTCCCGGGCGAGGTGGTGGCGGGTGGTGACCTCCTGCAGGTCGTTAGTCGTGGTGGGACGGACGCGGTTGGTCAACGGGCATCGCTCCTTCGGTCGGACGGTCAGGGGTGAGAGCCGGTAAGCAAGCCAACGACGGTGGTGATCGTGTGGCGGATGGTGGGCGCGGCGGTGGTCGCGGCGAGCAGGAACCCGAACAACAGGCACAAGACCGCCTGCCACACGCGCAGGCCCATGTAGCGCCAGGCCACGTACGCCACCGCGCCCAGGATGGCGACGAGCGGGATAGAGATCATCACCTCTGCTCACCGCCCGCCGCGTGCCGTGCGGCCAGTGCTTCGCCGCGGGGTAACCGGGCGGGTCCGGTTCGCCTGACGGTGGCGCCAGCGGGACCGGGCCCGGCACTTTCGGCACCGCCGCTTCCCCAGGTCCAGGGCCGCGCCGCACGGGCAGGCATTGTTTTCGGGCAGGTAGTGCTGCAGTGTCGTCATTGGTTACCTCCTTGCGTCGGCGCGGGCGCGGTGAATGGTTTGATGCGGGGCTGCGTGAACTCCCAGGACCCGGCGAACAACGGCGCTGGTCCGAGTACGCGGCGCGGCGGAAAGACTCATGCGGCGCTCATCGCCGTGAATGCCGGCGACTATGACGACAAGGGCGACCAGGACAGCGGCGGCGAGGACCAGAGCCGCGACCATGATCAGGATCAGTAACATCGAGAATCACTCCCTCCGGCGACGGCTGTGGAGCACCGTGGCGGTGTCCCAGCCATTGCGAATCGGTTATGGCTGGGAGCGTAGGAGCGATTAGGGGCGTCGCTTATGACAGCTTGTCGCGGTATAACGCCTGGTCATGACGGCGTGTCATAATGGCTGCACAATGGCTGCGAAGCCGGCGGCCTCCGGGGCGGCCAGGCTGCTTAGCAGCGTCCTGCTGCGTCAGCTAAGCAGCAGCGCCCGGTGATTCCACGCGAGCTGGAGCACGGCCGCGCCAGCGGCCTGCATCGGCTCGGCACCGCTGGTGAACCTGGAGACGACCTGTTCGGTGAACGAGAATCCCGTCTTGCCCTCGCTCGCGATCACCCGGCCCTCGGAGTTATCTGCGACCAGGCCGGTGAAGGTGGTGTCGAACAGATCGGAGTCGAAGACGGCTACCGTGAGAATGTCCGCGACGAGGGTGAGCGGGTCCACGCCCAGGCCCAGGCACCACGTACCCAGCTTTCCCGAGTCGCGCGCCGCGGTCAGGCGGCGATAGAAATCCCAGCGGTCATAGTTAAACGGGCCGTTGTCGCTGGTGTAGTCCTCGGGAGTGCCGAGAAGCTCCTCACTGAACTCGCGGACCATGGCCCGCCACAGGCTCAGATCACCACGCTCGGACTCCGGGGTGCCGGCGACCGGCTGGAAGATGCCCACCGGAATAACCTGGTACAGGCCGCCGGCGTGAGCGACCTTTGCGGAGTCTCGCCAGTGCAGCAGGAACGATGCGTCGCCGGCGGGCGAGCGACGCAAGGTCAGCGTGCTGATCGCCACACTCGCCGGGCGGCGTGACAGGTCGCACGGGTCTCCGACCGAGGCACGGAACGGCAGGCTGTCCATGCCAGTCTGTGCCTCGCCATCGGGCAGCGCGGCAACGAGTTCATGAGCGAGGGCTTCCGCCACGCTCATCGAGTCGAAGTACCGGCCGCGGGTGAGATCCAGGTGGGTGCTGCCGGTGATGCCGGTAAGGCTGGCGGCGAGGGGCCGGTAGGTGGGCCGGTTCTCGAACAGGGCGGGGGGGTCGAGCGCCGCCATAGCGTCCGCGTAGGTGGGATAGCGCTGGCCGTCGGCTGCTCTCGGACGCAAATGCGCCGATGCCGGGCTGACACCGCTGATGGCGGGCATGGGCGCGGGTTCTGTCCAGCGAAGCTGCACCTGATCCAGCTCGACCGGCCGGGCCGGTAGCCACTCGGGCCGACTAAGCAGCCTGGTCCTTCCGGCCCTCGGAACGTCTGGATATAGGCGCTCGGCCGCAGCGGCCAGCTGGTCCCGGCGCTGGTTCAGCAACCGGCGGGTCGCACGCCATTGCTCGCATTCGTCCTGCCCGGTGTTACCTGGCCGCTGAACGGTCATCGCCCCATCCACGCTGCTTGCGGTGACCGGTGCCAGCCGAGGTTGGCGTCAACGGGCCAGCAGCGCGATCCTGCTCCGCCACGCTAGCGCGAGGCATGCGGCTCCGGGCGCGGCCATGGGCTCGTGTTCCAGCAGCCGGGTGACGTTGCGCTCGGAGAACTCGATACCCTGCCCGCTGCTGTCGCCGTCCTCACCGAACAGCGTGAGGCCTTCGGCATTCACCTGGACGGCATCAGCGAACAGCTCGTCGAACACCTCGGCGTCGATGATGACTACGGTCAAGATCGTGGCCGCCAGCGTCAGCGCGTCCAGCCCCGCGCCCAGGCACACCGCGGAGACTTTCCCTTCGGCACGGGCCCTCCCCAGGTCGCGGTACAGCGGCCAGCTGTCGTAGTCGATCGGCGCGCTGCGGCTGCCGTCGTGCTCGGGCGTTCCGAGGAGTTCCTCGCTGAACTCGCGGACGATATTCCGCCAGATGTCAAAGTCGTTGATCAGGTCGTGCGGCGCGATCGAGGACGGCTGAAATTCCCCGGCCGGGATCACGTCATAGATGCCTGCAGCGGTGGCGACCTTGCGCGGGTCGCGCCAGTGCAGCAGGAAGCTCTCCCCACCGTGGCTGCGCCGCAACGTCAGCGTGGTGATCGCGGGCAGCATGGCCCGGCGGTAGCAGTCGAACGGGTCATCGATCAGGGACCGGAACGGCAGGTCCCGGTTGGTGATCTGAGTGTCTTTGCGGCTGCGCAGCTCGGCCATCTCGTGGCCGATCGCCTCGCTGACGTCGAGCTTGTCAAAATAGGTGGCCAGCCCGAAGCGCATCGCCCCGGTCTGCCCGGCCCAGGCCAGGCTGAGCAGCCGGTAGCTGGGCCGGTTCTCGAACAACGATGGCGGGTCGAGGTAGCGGATGGCCGAGGTATACCGGTCGAATTGCTGTCCGGGAACCCGCAATGGCCGCAGCTTCCGGGTTTCCGGCTCAGCGCCCGTGACTTTCGCTGCGGGGGTATCGGGAACCCAGGTCATCGTGATGTCGGCCAGATCGACCGGCTCGGGCGGAAGCCACGAGGGCGGGGCGATCAAGGTCGTGCGCCTGATCCGCTGACTGATCGGGTAAAGGCCCGCGGCCATCCCAGCCAGGGCGCTGCGATGGTGATTTAAGTAGCGTCGTACCGCCCGCCAGTCGGTTTGATCGGAGAGCACTGACTCCTGCGGCCCGGCAAGCCGCCGGCTGCTGCCTAGCCGGTGCGGGTGCTGCTGTCTTTCCCCGTGGCCTGGTCGGGCAGACTCGGTCATCAGCTCGTTGGATAGCCCGAGATCGGCGGGAGGTATCCCGAGCACGCGCGCGATCTGCAGCAAGAAGCCGACGTCACGGATCTCACGGCGACCGCGCTCGATCAGCGAGATATAGGTCTGGTCCACCTGCAGCAGCGCACCGAGCGCGGCCTGGCTCAGGTGGTTAGCCTCCCGGTACTCACGCAGAACCTCGCCCAGCCGGTGTAAAGCCGCCGGCTCACTGTCGGGGTGGGGCCACAGCCACGGGCTGGGACTGTCAGGCATCTGCCGTCAGCCCCATCGTCCGGGATGGCACGGTCCGGCCACGGGCTGTTCGCGGGTCATTGTCATGCGCCTGACCTTCCGTCTTCGCCCAGATGCCGGTCTACCTCGGCGGGTGCCTGCAGCGCAATTCAAGCGCGCTGGGCGGTTCTCCCGCCATTATCGTCCCAGCAACCGCAGGCAGCCGACGCTGCCCGCAGTCGCCGGCGGGTTCGGATGGCCGGTGTCTATCGTGTCGGGTTGACGAACGAGCCTCGCCCGCGGACTGTGACAATCACGCCTTGCTCGCGTAGCAAGGCGATCCCCTTGCGCGCGGTGCCGCGCGCGATGCCGAGTTCCTGTTGCAGCCGAGATTCGCTGGGCACGGGCCGGTCCGGCAGCAATTCCCCAGACTCAATGCGTGCTCGCAAGATCTCGGCAACCTGGACGTACACAGGCGTAGCACTTTCGGGGTCGACGGTCTTCCGGGCGGGCATGGGCAGCAGCTAACCCGCGCATGCTCATGACAAACTGTCCTGGTACAGGCATGCTCGGGCATGACCAGGCATGGACAAGTTGACTTACGATGCTGACATGTATCGCCATCTCACCTGCTCACAGCCTTCACCGCCGCCGAGGGGATGCCGACCGCAAGCGGACATCCCGGCCATCGTGTCGCGTGATCACACTGCCGGCCACCGGGCGATGCCCAGTCAGGTGCCAACGCGCACTCAGAGGGGCGAGTCTCCCATGAAGGACTTCGATCCCGCGCCGGAGCTTGCGGATCTACGCCGCGGTTGGGGTGACGTCTACCGGATCACGTGGAACGGCGACCGCTTCCGCGCCACGCACATCGTCAGCGGACAGGCCGTGGATGCCGGGAGCGCTGCCGACCTGCGGATGCTCATCCGCGACTACCACAGCCGCTGCGACAGGTTCTAAATGCGTCGCTTCGCCGACTCCTGGGATGAGCCGGGAGAGCAACGACCTGGCAGCGGAGCTGAGCAATGGCGATCACTCAGAAAGGCTATACCGGGATGCTGGCTGACGCGGGCTTGGTGATGCGTGGTAAGACGGTATCTCATATTGACTTGGTGACTTTGCCGTCGTCACCGTTCTGGGCGCGTCGTCACACCGAGGCGATGCTGAAGTTGTGGCATGCGGAATACCTCATTGATACAGCGGATCTTCTTGTATCTGAGCTGGTAACCAATGCCGTTGTTTTCTCCGGAGACGGTAAGCCAGGTCCTGGTTTAGAAGGGGTCAGGAGGATAAGGCTAGCTCTCCGCCTCCTCACCAGTGAGCTGTTCATCGAGGTCGCAGATCCTGATCCGAGACCACCGGTCCCGGTGCGAGGTATTGCCGAGGACGCGGAGAACGGCCGGGGGCTGATGCTCGTTGAGGCGCTGAGCAGGGAGTGGAATTACTATTTACCGCCGTCCGGCGGCAAGGTCGTTTATTGCGTGATCGAGGCATGAGGCAGCCGTGCTGACTGATGAGGAACAACAGCGCTGGAAGATTGCGAAGGATATTCGCGATGGCCGCCCGTCGTGGGTGGTGATCTGGGTTCCGCAGCTGGGCCAGTTCCGCGCGCATCCGAAATTCCGTGTCCGGGCGGGGGAGGCTATTGCGAGAGGCAAAGATCGCGCTGCGCGAGCCCGATGCCGTGCAAGCGCCCCCGGCCGGCCGCGGGCAGTGCACGC
>ODAK010007412.1_pt1 | contig 11012 bp, 10 predicted proteins | sample 1539591 | NCBI WGS metagenome assembly ODAK01 (sample SAMEA3539303, study PRJEB22396) | soil metagenome | biome: tundra; feature: field; material: soil | place: USA | collected 2010-05 | depth 0.15 m | reverse complement strand
ACGAATACGACGTCGACGTGTACCGGTTCGCTGGCGCCCGCCGCCGCTTCTCGCAGGATGTGTCCCACCCCGAGATCGTCTATGAACCGGGCAAGTGTATCAGTTGCGACGCCTGCGTGCGCATCGCCGCCGCGGCCGGCGAACCGCTCGGTCTGGCCATGAACGGCCGCGGCTTCGATGTCACTGTGGCAGTGCCGTTCGGCAGACCGCTTTCGGAAGGGTTGCGCCACGCGGCGCGGCGCTGTGCCGAGGCTTGCCCAACCGGGGCGCTGGCGTTGCGCACGGCTCGCTCGTGCGACGCTTGTTCGTTGTCGTGTTCCGGGTGAGCAGTCTGGGCGCTGGGAGAGGGTATTATTCCGAATGTCACCGCCTTTTCGTCGCGAGGACGGGATCCTGGATAACACGTGGGGCCTAGAGACTTCAGTGGGGAATGCGTAGAGGCGGCGGTGGAAGGCCGTAACATCGTGATTCTTTCGCTGGTGACTTGACGAAAGCGTGAAAGTGTCGTATTGTTGGTTATGGTCAAGCCACAATCCCCAGCCGCCGAATTGCGAAACCAACGCCCGTTGTCCGTCCCGTTCACGCTGGCGACCAAACTCAAAATCGAAGCGCTCGAAACGATCTTGCAGCAGCCGGCTTCCACGATCCTTGAAACTGCCGTACGCGCGTTCATTGCTGCGCTGCCTGATGCCGATAGGAAACTCGTGGAATCGCTGGCTAGTCGCGCGCTTGAAAGCGTTCAGCAGTCCAGCCAAGCGGAGACGGCCGCAAAGCGCGTTCGCGTGTGTAGCACGGTCAGTGGCAGCCACTTCGAGTACACGGGTTCACTTGACGAAGGTATCGAGGTCCTGTTTCAGAAATCGCGACCACTCCGGATCACGCGAGAAAGCATTGGCCTAATCAGGCAAGAGATCGCGCAGCGCAAGGGGCCGGCCCTCATGGGCGCGATTTTTTCGCCCCTCATGCCGAATTCGATTGGAGAGGCAATTCAAAAGAAGCACAGGCTAACGCCGATCAACTTGTCATATGTGATTCCCCTCCTCCGCGAACGAGGCGTTGTCCGGGCGTTCAAGGAGGGCCGCAATTGGTACGTCGCGGCAGAGCGCGGCGCGGCGGAGGCGGGCGCGCAGGGAGAAGCGGGGGCGTGATAACCCAAGTTCAGGTGGTAACCATTCCAGGCAGTTCGATACCCCGATGGCGCCGGCGGAAGCGGGCGCGGAAGGAACGTCATTTTCATGAGGTACTCGGCCTACTTTGACGAGAGCGGCTCACCGGACGAGGGGACCCATGTTATCGTGTCTGGATTTGTTGCCGAGGTCGGCCAGTGGTTTCACTTCGAGCGGGAATGGCGCTCAATTCTAGGCGCGCACGGTGTCTCGGTATTCCACGGAAATGATTTTGGCGTTGGTAAGGGAGAGTTCAAATCGTGGAGGGACGATGAGACTAAACGCAAATCGTTCTTGGATTCGCTCGTCGGCGTCATTCGGAGACGAACTGACAAAAGTTTCTCAACCGCTATTCCGCTAGATGACTTTCGAAAGGTTGATCATGAATTCCTGCTTAAGGAGTCCGTCGGGTATCCGTATCCACTTGCTGCCAGAGTCTGTATGGCTCGAGTAGACGAATGGGCAGCCGCTCGCGACATCTCGCTGCCGATTGAATTCCTGTTTGAGGACGGAGCCAAGCACAAAGGACAGCTCCTATGGATTACGGAGAAGGACGGGAAGCCGACTCCGACGTTCAAAAAGAAGCACGAGGTCATCCAATTCCAGGCGGCGGATCTTCTCGCATGGGAGCACAACCGCCTACTAAGAAAGGACAGAACCGAATGGCTGAAGGACCTGTCTCCTGCACTGCAAAAACTGGAAGAAATGGCCAACGACTGGGGAATCTGCGGGAAGCCAGAACTGCTCACGCTTTGCCACGACGTGAAGCGGAGAAGTCGCCACTGCAAATACTCCTATAAGATCATTAAACGTGGCGGAAAACGGATTCCTGTAACACGCGTGGAACTCAAGGCCAAGTGGAAGCTGCCGGTGACGCAGGGCGGCAAGAGCGTTTTAGATCTAGTGAGCGCTACACTGTCGTTGCGCGATGACTCCCCATCGTGGGGTGTGTTTGAGGATGTAGTCGGCGACTCTGTACAGATTCAGCTCAGGATTGGGGATAAGCGGGAGAGCTTAATTATCGACGAGGTTCAGAGCCGAGGGCTTAATACAGAAGCCACGAACAACGCAAGAGGCTGGATAGCAAAGACATTAGTCAATCCGTCGTTCGGCTCTGCTCCAAACATCGAGGTGCATGCCTGGGATGGCCGACGCCTGTCCTAGGCGCTTCGCTGGCGCCCGCCGCCGCTTCTCGCAAGATGTGTCCCACCCCGAGATCGTCTACGAGCCAGGCAAGTGCATCAGTTGCGACGCTTGTGTGCGCATCGCTGCCGCGGCCGGCGAACCGCTCGGCCATGAACGGCCGCGGCTTCGACGTTACCGTGGCAGTACCGTTCGGCAGACCGCTTTCGGAAGGGTTGCGCCACGCGGCCGAACGCTGTGCCGAAGCTTGCCCGACGGGCGCACTGGCGTTGCGCACGGCTCGCTCGTGCGACGCTTGTTCACTGCCGTGTTCAGGGTGAGGACGGCCACCGCCGCGCCACTGTGACTCCAGCGTGCGGAAAACCGCTGCAGATCCTTGGTCACGTTCAGACGGCGGTGACATCAGGCAAAAAGAACCGGATGGTGCGCGTCACGAAGGACGCGGGTGCTGGCCAACAGTTGCTCCTCGGGCAGCTTGGCCAGGGTTTCCTCGCGGATGAATGAATGGCGCCGGAATGGCGCCGTCGTCACCGGTACCCCGTTCCGCCCTGATCGCCTGCGCGCATCTCGTCAAAGAACGGGGTGCGCTGCTGTCGCACGCACTCAGCAGCATAGAGGTACATAGCGGCCGACCAGGTTTGCCAGTCCCGCCCGCTGGGCTGGCCGGTCTGCGCCTTAATCCACTCGTTGAAACCCCACTCCGCCTCGTTTTCGTGCCACGGCTTGACCAGTTCGGTCAGCGCCAACAGCTTCCGCCTCGCCAGCCCCATCCGCCCCGCCGCTACGCATGCCGCCACATAGAAGCCGCAGACAAACGGCCAGACGCCCCCGTTGTGATACTCGCCGGGCCGGTTAAATCGCTCGTATCGCGGCCGCCAATCGGCATGATGGGGCAGGATATACGGAAACAAACAGGGCGGCAAATCCACGGCCAGCTCTCCGCGGTCCCGCATGGCCTCGCACTCGGCCTCAATCCATGCCACCAGGTTTCGTGCCCGATGAGGCGAAGCAATCCCAGTCAGAATCGCCAGGCTGTTGCCCAGCAGATCGAAACGGTCGCTGTTCAGGACTTTGTAGGAGTAGAGTGCGTAATAGGGCTTGGATGGCACTACAAGACCCTCGTGCTCATGGGGGTTCTTCTCCTCACCACGGACCTCCAGACGGTTCATCAACTCGCGCAGTTGACCGGCGGACTCGTGCTCGCCATAAAGCAGAAGATACGCGTAAACCAGCGTATTCACGTACAGCCCATAACCCATCACCCACTGCTCGTCACGCCAGTCGCTGGTCGGCAACTGCGAGACCATCACCATGTCGTCAGGGCTCTGGTACTGCATCCACTTCAGGGCGTTCTGCGCTGCCTCGTTGAGGAACTCCGGCTGGTTGGCCGATTTCCTGTACAGTGCCAGGCCAAAGAGGAACAGCGGCGTCGTATCGCTGGCGCCACGGTCAGCAGGATCGTGCGCGAGTGATGGGATGTGGCCGCGCGGCGTCTGATTGGTTGCCAGCGCCACCAGTGTGCGCCGCAGCGCGTCCGCAAGCTCCTCGTTGCCGGTGGCCAGAAAGCCCAGGGCTGAAATCATCAGGTCCCGCGTGTAAGGTTCCGGGTATCCCCACCCAGCGGCCCGGGGCAGTCCTTGAAACGGCCCCCGCGCGTTGTGGAGCAGGACGCGAAGGGCCGCCTCTTTGGCCTGATCAATTGAGTCAAGCGACTTCTCGTCCATAAGCATGGCCACCTCGATGGCGTACAAGGCTGCGTCGATGAGGACTCGCACCTCGTTGCCTTACTCTCTACTGAATTCCCAATCGGTCGGACACGATCTTCAGGAAACGCCTGGCCACCTGACGATAATCGAACAACTCGACCACGTGTTTTCGGCCCGCTTCGCCCATCCTCTGCCGCAGATCGCTGTCCTGCATGAGTGCCAGGAGGTACCTGGCGATGTCGGGCACGCTGGCCCGGTACTCGGCGGTCCGCGGGTTTGGAAACACGATACGATGGCTATCGTCGATCCCGTGGCCTTCTCCGAACACCGCCTCGCCGATCTTCCTCTCCTCCGCTACTTCCGCCAGGAATGCCGTTTCGCCGTGGACCATCGTGTCGAGAAATGCCATCGCGTTGGTCGCGATCACCGGCTTTGCGCAGGCGTTAGCCTCCACCTGAATCATTCCGAAACCCTCCAGCCGCGACGGTGCAGCGTAGATATCGCAGGCGGCCAACAAGTAGGGCATGAAATTGTGCGAGACCACGTTGGTGGAGTAGGTGACCTTCTTGTCGATGCCCAGATGCGCCGCCAGTTCGAGGTCGATCAGGTTCTGTTGGACCGTGCGGGGCTGAGGCCAAACTTTGCAGACATATCTCCAGTCGGGCGCCTCGGCATCAATCAGCGCCAGCGCCTGCATGACCTCCTGGGCGCCCTTGGACGCCGCGTCGCCGCCGACGGTCAGGATCATGATCTGGTCATCAGACACGCCCAAAGCCTCGCGGATCGATCGGACCTTCAGGTCGTCGCGGCTGTGCGGCGCGAAGCTGTCCGTGTCGCAACCCACCGGCAGCACCTCTATATTGTCTCCCCTGATGCCATCCCTGATGTATGTCTCCTTCACCCAGTTAGAGGTGACCAGGATCAGCGGCAGAGCGTTCAGCACCTCGTGGTGTGCCGCGACATAACCATCGGCCACGAGCCATGGCACGGTCTTCATCCCAAACTGCTGCGGGTGTAGGACCAGGTGCGGAACATGGCCCCAGAACCCGATGCCGACCACCACGTCCGGCTGGAACCAGCGGTAGTACCATTCCTTTTCCTGGGGCGATTCGAAATGTACCGGGTGGACATCCACGCCGATCTCGCGCAGGCCCCTGCAAAATAGCTGACCCTGCGTCGCCAGGCCGGCCGCCGAAGGCGGGTATTCGGTCAGCACAAGCACTTTCACAATTGTTGCTCCCAGGGTCCTGCGCGGTTTACCGCTGCTTGTGCCGAGTCAAAGCACCAGAAGCCTTCTTCTCGCGGAGTGGTCTGTGCTTCCCAACTGTCCGGCCCAAACCCGTAAAAGTCCGTAATCAGCCGCCGCTTTTCGAGCCAGACGTCGTCTGTCAATACATCCCGCCGATCGGCATCGTCGCGGACACGAGGCAAATACGCCCGTCCCCCGTCTTCGTAAGCAAACAGCCACAATCGCCTTGTGTCAATGCCGCCCGATCGCCAAAGCTCAACGACGGTCTGGCAGCACTCCGCGTGTCGACGGTGCCGTGTGTACTCGCCCTTTGGGCCGTGGGTCAAAATCAGGTTGTAGCTGCTTCCAGCCAGTAGCCGGGCGGTGGTCTCCTGAACCTGCTCGACTGGCAGCGGCGCCTGGTCCGGTCCATCGTCGAGATCCGCCATCTCACCCTCCGCCCCCAATCGCTGCAAGACCCGGCGGAACCTTGGCGCGCGGTCCGGATCCGCTGCTCTGCATAAGGTCACGATGCGCCAAAGAAACTCCGGATGGGTCAGTATGTAGCCGCCGCACCAGAGCGTCTCGTCGTCCGGATGGGCGACGACAACAGCGGCCCGGGGGCGAGGCTCTGACCTTACCTCATCGAGCGGGATGGGTGTCATTGCTTTCTATGGGAGTAGTCAGAGCGTCGGCTCCCGATACTTTTCTGTGGGCGCTCTCGATTCGGAAACTGGCAACGGGCCGAACTCGTGATCGGAACGCATGAAACTGCTGGCCGCAGCCACCACGCCCACCAGAACGCCGATAGCCGGCCAGGCATTGTCTCGCTGTCTCGTAAAAGTGATCTCTCCGTATTATTATCCCGCAAACCGGGCGTGGCTGCTGGTACGGAATGATCCGACGGCCGTCGTGAGATCGCCGGCCGTATCGCCCGGCACCAAGAGCCGTTCGTAGACGCTTTGGACGATCGGCTCGAAGTCGATCCACTGGCCGTCGTTCGCTGCGCGGATCCGGTCGTAATAGGCACACGGTGCTTTCGGAGGTGGATACGGCCCAGGCGCCGTGTGCGTGCTCGCCGCTAGGCAAGATGTACCAGCGGTCGCAGCCCTATGCGCCCCCGAACTCGGCGCCGCCCGGTACCGGTCTGGACGCTGGCTGCGCGGCCCAGCCCATCCAGGGTGGTGGTGGAATGTCTCACTTCTTGGGCTTTGCTCCGCTCTGGAGGAGGTGGCATGTCAGTCAATATTCGGTTTTACACAACGTTAACTCAAACCGGTTCGGCGGGACAAAAGTCACAGCAGGTGGAGTGATGTTGTCGGATGGGGGATCGATGGGCGCGAAGGCAAATTCGAACCTCACCTTCCGACCAGCGCAGCGCGCGTGGAACCGGGTACGGCCAACGCCGCCCCCACGTCGGCTTGTAGCGACGCGTCACCCCCATCCAGATCCAGCTTAGACACTTGGCCATCAGCACCTATCGTAACTGCGGCTCGGACACGACCGGAGCCCGCAGCACGAGCGGCAAAGATGGCCGCCGTCGGCAGCGCGAGGGATTCGACGCAAGAAACGTCAGCATGAGCAGGCGCTGGCGGGCCTTTAGGGATCTTGCGAGAGTGGCACACAGGCCTGCCACGAGAACTTTCACGATCATGCTATGCCTCCGTCGGCTGCGGCGACTGTGGCGCCACAGTGCTGGCAGATGAGGCCGTTGTTGGTTTCTGTGCCGGATTGACCTACAGCCCGGGGCGTTCCATCACTCTGAATATAGCCCGTCGCGGCGGTCGGAGGTGTACAACTCCGTATTGCCGTTGGCATCTGTCTTGCGGGCCACAGTTCCGTCCGCGTTGTAATTATAACTCGCAGAAGATTGTTGTACTTGGGATTGGTGGCCGAGGTCAGCCACAGCGCCGGGCAGCGCGACCGTCGAATGGGTGGTGGGGTTGTAGACCCAGGGGCGTCGGGCGGCTTGGGCAGGGATGTGATATGCTGTCCGTCGCGGCAGATCGCATGGATTGAAGCGAAAGTGCGGTGAGAGATTGGATTCGAAAACGGCTGGCATCCGCGGGATACGTGGTGTTCAACACGCGAGCGCGCGGTTGCTATGCCCGCGACAGCCTTTTCACCGCGAATAACCATCGCTTCGAGGACGATCCCGTTTTCAAGGCCGCTTACGCGCGAGGCGTGAAGGCCAGCGCCGGCGCCGATCCGCACATGGAGTGGCGCGTGCACGTGGCTTTGTGGGCGGCCGGCGCCGCGGCTCGCGTGCCTGGCGATTTCGTCGAATGCGGGGTGAATGCGGGGTTCGTCAGCTCCGCCATCATGCAACGGCTCGACTGGGCGAAAATCGGGAAACGCTTTTACCTGATCGACACATTCAGCGGTCCGATTCTTTCGCAATACTCGCGGGAAGAGATCGATGGGGGCCGCGGCCGCGTGGCGGAGGAAGCCATCGCCAAAGGCGCTTACGTGACGGACCTGGAGGGCGTGCGCGCAAACTATGCCGAGTGGCCGAACGTAGAGATCGTGCAGGGCGCGGTGCCCGGCGTGTTGCCGTCGCTGGGCGTCGGCCGGGTGGCGTTCCTGCATATCGACATGAACTGCGCCTACCCGGAACGCGCCGCGTTGGAATATTTTTGGGGGCGCCTGGCGCCGGGCGCCATGGTGCTGTTCGACGATTACGCATATTTCGGCAACGATGCTTTGGCGGAGGCTATCGATTCGGCCGCCGCATCTCTGTGCGCCGAGGTCCTGTCGCTGCCTACCGGACAGGGGTTGATTATCAAATAGCGCGCGCAGGGCCGATTCACAATCGGCCTACCTGCCCCACACCGGTAACGGTTGCCGCAACCGTTACGTTACCCCTAAATACTTGTGCCGGCTCGCGTTGGGAGCGCACCCTCAATCAGGAGGGGAAATGCGAGCAAGACTGCTGGGACTGCTGTGGGCTTCAATCCCATTAAGCATAATGAGCGCCGAGTTGCCGGACACGCAGGCAAGCGAGGCCATCACACTAATTAAAAATGCGAGACAGAACCGGACCAAGGGATACTTCTACCGTGCGGAGGCGCAGTACCTTCGGGCGCTGGCGATCGTGGAACAGACATCCGGCGCGCAGAGTCCGGATCTGACGCCGGCGTTGAACGGTCTGGCTGAACTCTACTTCGACGCCCGGCGTTACACGGAAGCCGAGGCTCTGGCGCGGCGCTCGGCTGCGGTGGTGGAGGCCGGCTTGGGCGCCGATCATCCGCTGTTGGCCACGGCACTGCACGATCTGGCCGCCATTTACCACGTCCAGTGACAATACGACAAGGCCGAGCCGCTCTACTTGCGGGCATTGGCCATTCGCCAGAACGCTCTGGGGCCAACTCGTCCCTTTGTGTCGGCGACACTGGCCAATCTAGTCGAAATGCGCCGCGCACAGGGAAAGCAAGATGAAGCTTGTGTCCACAAGCCCAACTGGTTCTAGGAGTTCTGGAGCCCAGCAGAGAATCATGAGAAATCGTACAATACAGGCCCCAGACGCGAAAAATAAGGGGTACGAACCGGTGCGTCTGAGATATACTCGTATTGTTTTGCAGAGAGGGACCGGGATTGTAGGTTGAGCTCAGGTGGGGAGCGAAGCCTGTGTTCGTCTCACAGTAACTGTCACCAATCTACGGAGGGAAAGAAGATGAAGAATTTATTGCTGCCAGGCGCGATGCTTCTGGCACTTGCGAGTAACACTATGTTTGCCGGCACCATTTCCGGCAGCGTTTGCCCCGCTCCATATACAGGTAGTACGGATGGGGAGGGCGTCAGCTCGACCTACATTGCGGACACCCAAATCTCAGGTAGCCAAGCCACCGGCACGGTCGAGAACAATACCGGGTGTAACGTTTTGATCACATTCGGCACGGGCGGATCGATTACCTCGACATTCCCAAACGCCGCCCCTTCCTACGACAGCGGCGGTGACGACAATCTGATCGGTATCGTCAACAACAGCGGTTCGACCATTACATCCATCACCCTGTCCAGTACACTCTACGCTATCTTCGGTTTTGATGGCGACGGCATCTGCGCCACCACGGGAGGGTTACAAACCACCACGAACCCCGGCTACACATTTGTGGGCGGCGCAAACCCATGCGTAAATAGCACGGACCCCTCGGGTTACGGTGGGCCCTACACGCTGGCTAGCGCGACCAGTTCCAACGATATGTCCGGCATTGTAACCTTTGGCAATGGTGGGATTCTGAACAGCGGTACCTCGTGGTTCTCCCTGGAAGGACCGGTTGATCTTAACCTGACGATCGGTCCCGGCACACCGGAGCCTGCGACTTTTTCGCTGATGGGTATCGCGATGTGCGGGCTGTTCCTGGTCCGCCGTATTCGCAAGGCCTAACCTGCCGGTCGACCGCGGTTCAATTACCCAGGCCGAGGCGCTTGAGCAGCGAGGCGAACCGCGGGTCGGGGCGCAGGTTGTCGCAGTAGGGCATCACCTTGGCATACACGAGGAGCGGATTACGCTCCTCGTACGCCTTGTTGAGCCATTCAAATGCCAAATCCTTTTCCCCGATGCAGGCGTAAATCTGGGCGGCGTAGCAAGCCTTTCCCGGCCTCTCGGTGCGGATACACTCCTCAATCCAATGCTCAATTAACGCGCGGGCTTCGGCTGGCTTTCCCTGTTGCGCGGCAAGATGCGCGCGGGCGGCACTGTCGTCCACATTCGGGAAGGCGGCGCGCATCGTCTGAATGACGGCTTCCACAGCCTCGGGCCGGCCTCTCACGGTTTCGACACCCCGCATCTCTTCGTAAGCGTGATAGAAAGACGGGTCGAGTTCGATGGCTTTCCGGTACTGCTCCACGGCCCGATCATATTCGCGCCGGTCGCTATAGATCATCCCGGCCCCCGTAATCTTGTATGGCGAGAGCGGATCGAGGGCCAGCGCGCGTTGGATTTCCGCCAGCGCCTCATCCAGCCGCCCCAGGGGACTGAGATACGCCACGCTGTACGCGAAATGGGCGTCGGCGTCGCCGGGGCTCAGTTCCAAAGCGCGTTTCAATTCCCGCTCGGCGCCCGGCCAATCCCAGTCGTAGAGGGCTTTAACGTACCCCAGCGAAACATGCGCGGCGGCCAGCGTTTCATCCAGTTGTAGCGCGCGGTTGGCGGCCTGGCGCGCTTGCGGCATGGCCTGCTGTGCCGCGGACCAGCCAAACACTCCCAGCCATGTGTAACAGTCCGCCATGCCGGTGTAAGCCGGTGCGTAGCCAGGGTCCTTGCCGATGGCTTGCGCGAAGTACTCGATGCCCTTGCGGGCGCCTTCCGGCCGCCACTTATTCAGGTGGAACCGCCCTTGCAGATAGAGGTTATAGGCCTCCAGATCCTGGGTCGAAGATTGCACCAACCGGCCCGGATCGCCGGCTACCCGAACTTCCAGCGCACTGACGATCGCGCGCGAAATCTCGTCCTGCACGGCGAAGACGTCCGCGAGCCGCCGGTCGTAGCGTTCCGACCACACGTGGTAGCCGTCGGCCACGCTGCTCAGTTGCGCCGTGATGCGCAGACGGTCGCCGGATCTTTGCACGCTCCCTTCCAGTACGGTGGCCATGTTGAACTGTCGGCCCACCGCGCGGATGTCGGGGTTCTTTCCCTTGAATTGGAAGGCGGACCCGCGCGCGACCACGCGCAATCCGCGGACTTTGGTGAGGGCGTTGATCAGGTCGTCGGTTCAGGCCGTCGCTGAAGTACTCGTTTTCCTTATCGGAACTCAGGTTCACAAAGGG
>ODAK010007411.1_pt1 | contig 11013 bp, 8 predicted proteins | sample 1539591 | NCBI WGS metagenome assembly ODAK01 (sample SAMEA3539303, study PRJEB22396) | soil metagenome | biome: tundra; feature: field; material: soil | place: USA | collected 2010-05 | depth 0.15 m | reverse complement strand
GCGCCATTTTCAATGGCGCCGAGCTCGCTTCATCCGCCCCGAGCAGCTCATAGGACATAGGTCCCGGCCGCTCTGATGACTTATGGCTGCCTGCGGCGTCCGTTCGGCACTGTCGGCCTGCTTCATCCAGTGGCTGCATGGGCTTAGACGTCGAGAACGCAGCACCATGAATTCTTCAGCTGGGAGGTAGGAGCAGATGAGACCCACACGACGGTAATTAGGATGAGAAATTCGAGAAAACGGGCCATTCGCTGGGGTACTGCGGCGGCTGTGACCCTGACCTTAGCGGTCACCAGCGCCTGCTCGAGCTCCTCGTCCAGCGGCGGGGCCAAGCCAAGCGCGGGCTCATCCTCATCGTCGCTGGCGGGATATCCGCGCGCGCAGACGGTTTACACGAGCGGGACGATGTACTCGCCGCCGTCGACCTGGAATCCGTTCAACGTGGGCAATTACGCCACGGGCGCGCAGGGGCTCCTCTACGAGCCGCTGTTCCTGTTCGACCCCGTCAAGAACAACAGCTACATCCCGTGGCTGGCGACCAGTGGTACGTGGAGTGGTAGCACCTACACCATCAGTGTCCGCAACAACGTGAAGTGGAGCAACGGGACGCCGCTCACTGGCGCGGACGTCGCGTTCTCCATCAACCTGGCCATGACCAACGCGAACGACCCCTACCACGCGAACGTGGCGTCCGTGAAGAGCGTGACCGCGAACGGTAATACGGTGACGGTCACGTTCAATGGCACTCCTGGTTACAGCGAGTTCCAGGACTACCTGTGGGAGGCCCCGGTCGTGGACAAGGCGACCTGGTCCAAGGTTCCCGCGTCGCAGCTGATCACCTTCGCCGACACCCACCCGATCGGCACCGGGCCGATGCTGCTCGACCGCTACACCGCCGCCCAGGAGGCCTACAAGATCAACCCCAGTTGGTGGGGCACCAGCCAGCTAGGCCTGTCGTTCAAGTTCAAGTACCTGGTCGATGTGGTCAACGGCTCCAACAACGTTCAGCTGTCCATGCTCACGGCGGGGCACCTCGACTGGAGCAATAACTTCCTGCCAGGTATCAACACGCTGGTGAGCGGGCTGGGCGGAGCCGGCGGATACGGCATCTCGACCTTCTACAAGACCTCGCCGTACATGCTGTCGGCCAACACCGTGTGGCTTGAGCCGAACACGACGAAAGCCCCGATGAACAACGTCAACTTCCGCAAGGCGCTCGCCTACGCGATCAACCCGAACCAGATCGTGTCCGCGGTGTACGGCGGCATCGTCAAGGGGGCCAATCCGACCGGGCTGCTGCCCACCCTGAACTCCTACATCGACCGGAGCGCGGTCAGCCAGAACGGGTTCTCGTACAACCCGACGCTGGCCAAGCAATACCTGGCCAAGTCGGGTTACAGCGGTCGGGCCATCACCCTCGAGGTCCCCAATGGATGGACCGACTGGATGGCCAGCATCCAGGTGATCACTTCCAATCTCGCCGCGGTGGGCATCAAGTGCACGCCTATCTACCCGGAGTACACCGCCCGCCAGAACGACCTGATCGGCGGCAACTACGACCTGGCGCTTGACAACAACGCCCAGCTCGACTCCACCCCGTGGAGCTACTTCCAGCGGGTATACCAGCTGCCCATCGAGAAGCAGCAGACAGCCCAGCTGAACTGGGAGCGGTTCAGCTCACCGAAGGACTGGAACCTGGTGCAGCAGGCGGGCTCGACCCCCCTGACCGACACCGCGAAACTGAACTCCATCTACAGCCAGCTGGAGACGGACTTCCTCCAGCAGCTCCCGGTGATCCCGGTCTGGTACAACGGCGCCTGGTTCCAGGGCAGCAACCAGTACTGGACCAGCTATCCCGCGAGCGGCACGAGCAATCAGGCTACTCCGGTCATGTGGCGGAATTACCTCGGCGCCATGACGAGCGTGTACGCCCTGGCCAGCCTGAAGCCCACCCCGCCGGCCAAGTAATAACCGGCCGGACAATCACTCACACCCTTCAATGCGACCCGCCGTCTCGCTCATGAACTGGCGGGACGGCGGGCCGCGGACCGATTGACGCAGTCAGGGGAGTCGGCAAGTGCGACGGTATCTAACCCGCAAAGTGTTCACGTACGTGCTGGCCTTCTTCGTCGGCGCGACCATCGACTGGGGCATCCCGCACCTGATGCCGGGTGATCCGGTCCAGCTGTACCTGGCGAACTTCAATCTGAAGCCGGCCGGGTACCAGGTTCTCTACAAGACGATGTCACAGGCATTCGGCACGAACCTGCCGCTGTGGGATCAGTACCTGCATTACTGGCGCGGCCTGGTGACCGGGAACTGGGGGATCAGCTTCTGGGACTTCCCGGCCCAGGTATCGACGCTTATCCTCCAGGCCCTCCCGTACACGCTCGCGCTTCTCGTCCCCGCCATCCTGCTGTCGTACATCCTCGGCAACCGGCTCGGTGCGGCGGCGGCGCGGCGACGGGTCCTGGACAACACGGTGCTACCGGCCGGCTATGTGTTCCAGGCCATTCCCTACCCGTGGCTCGCCCTCGCGCTGCCCTACCTGTTCGGCGTGGTCTGGCACGTGTTCCCGATCTCCGGCGGATACGACGCGGGACTGATACCCGCGTTTTCCTGGACTTTCATATCAAGCCTGCTCTACCACTGGTTCCTGCCGTTCGTCACCGTATTCCTGGTGAGCCTGGGCGGCTGGGCGATAGGCATGCGCAACCTGGTGATCTACGAGCTCGAGAACGACAGCTCGCGTTACCTGCGAGCGCTCGGCGCGAAGGAGCGCGTGGTCCGCAGATACGCCTACCGCAGCGCCTCGCTGCCCCAGCTGTCCGGCCTCGCGCTGGCGCTCGGCGTCGTCATCGGCGGCAACATCGTCACCGAGTACGCCTTCTCGTATCCAGGCCTCGGTCGCCTGATCTTCCAGGCGATCAGCAACCAGGATTACTTCCTGCTGCAGGGCATCTTCATCTTCATCATCATCGGGGTGCTCGTCGCCAACTTCATCATCGACATCATCTACATAACGGTGGATCCGCGGACCCGCCTCAGCATGCAGGGAGCGTCGGCATGAGCGGCACGCTGAGCGGGAGCACGCCTGCGGAGAGCACCGGCCCGGCCGGTCCGGCACCGGCCGCGGCGCCGGTCCTGCCGGCCGTGGCCGGAACGACGCTACCGGTCAGCACGGTGTCGCTGCCGCGCAAGCGTGGCGACCTGCTGTACTACGCGATCCACAACCCCAAGCTCGTCTTCGGCCTGAGTCTGGAGACGGTGTTCGTGCTCGCGGCCGTTCTGGGGCCGGTCATCTCACCGCACAACATGACTGACTACTTCCTTTCGAATCGGCCGCCGTCGGCGCAGCACTGGCTGGGCACCGACAATCTCGGTCATGACTTGTTCGCCCAGGTCGTCAACGGCCTGCGGGTGAGCTACCTGGTAGGCGCGATCGGCGCGCTGTGCGCCGCGCTGGCCGGAATGCTCCTCGGCTTCACTGCGGGTTACCAGGGCGGGATGCTCGACGAGATCCTGCAGATGTTGACCAACATCGTGGTGATGATCCCGTCGCTGGTACTGCTGATCGTGATCGGCGCCTACCTGAAGACCCGCGGCATCCTGTTCGAGGGGGCGTTCATCGGCCTGACCACCTGGCCATGGGTAGCGCGGGCGGTGCGGGCGCAGACCTTCACCCTGAAGTCACGGGAGTTCGTCGATCTCGCCCGCCTGTCGGGCCGGCGAGCCTTCTCCATCGTGACCAAGGAAATCGCCCCGAACATGGCGTCATACCTGTTCCTCGTCGTGGTGCTGCTGTTCGGCAGCTCTATGCTGCTCGCGGCCAACTTCGACTTCCTCGGGCTCGGGCCGACCACCGGCACCTCGCTCGGCAACATCATGAACCAGTCCACGCTCTGGAGTGCGCTGCAACTCCACTACTGGTGGTGGTTCCTGCCACCCGGGCTGCTGCTGACCGGCATGGTCGCCGCCCTCCTGATCGCCAACGTGGGCCTCGACGAGGTATTCAACCCGAAGTTGAGGGAACAATGAGCGTCAAGGTAGAGAACCTCTCGGTCGCCTACCGCATGCGGGCCGGCGACTGCTGCCCCGTCGACGGTGTCAGCTTCACCCTCGCCGACGGGGAGATCATGGGTCTGGCCGGCGAGTCGGGCTGCGGGAAGTCGACGCTCGGCAACAGCCTGGTCTACCTGGAAGGCCGGATGAGGCACCTTGGCGGCCGGGTCGAAGTCGACGGTATGGAGCTTCCGATCGCCGACTTCCGCGCCATGCGGCCCTACCGGATGACAGAAGTCTCCCTCGTCCCGCAGTACGCGATGAATGCTCTCAACCCCACGCGCCGCATCAGCAAGATCACCGCCGACCTGCTGCGGAGTCACGGTGTGCGGGAAGACGGCGTGCTGGAGGAGATGAAGCGGCGGATCAGCCTCGTCGGGCTCGACGAAAACGTGCTCAGCAGGTACTCCTTCGAGTTGTCCGGCGGCATGCGCCAGCGGGTCACGGTCATCCTCTCCACCCTGCTGAACCCGTCGCTGCTCATCGCCGACGAAGTCACTTCCGCCCTGGACGTCTCCTCCCAGCGGGCCGTGGGAGAGATGCTGATCGAGTTCAGGGACCGCGGGTTCGTGAAGAGTCTGATCGCGATCACCCATGACCTGTCGGTCCTCGCGCAGATCGCGGACAGCATCATGGTGATGTACGCCGGCCGGTTCGCGGAGAAGGCCAGCACCGGCACCATCATCGGGGCGCCGCTGCATCCGTACACCCAGATGCTGCTGGCATCCCTGCCAGAGGTCGGGGTCCGGCACGACGAGACCACCCTGACCGGCATACCCGGGCGCCCGCCCTCGCTGGTCAACCCGCCGCAAGGCTGCCGGTTCCGGGACCGCTGCCCGTTCGCGCGCGGCAAGTGCGCCGAGACCCCGCCCTTCCAGGAGGTCGAGCCGGGGCACCACGTCGCGTGCTGGAAAGTCACCGAGGGGTGGGCGGCATGAGCACCCTCCGCATCGAGAAAGTCTCCAAGCTCTACCGGTCCAGCAAGTTCGGCGGCGGCCTCACGCCGGCGCTGCGCAGTGTCAGCTTCGACATCGACCGCGGCGAGGTGGTCACGCTCATCGGCGAAAGCGGCAGCGGCAAGACCACGCTCGGCAGGATCGTGCTCCGCCTCATACCCGCAAGCAGCGGGAAGGTCGTATTCGAGGAGACCGACGTCTCCGGTTACAAGCGGACCCAGCTGCGCGACTACTACCGTCACGCGCAGGGCGTCTTCCAGGACCCGTTCAGTTCCTACAACCCCATCTACAAGGCGGACCGGGTATTCGAAGTGATCCGGGACGTCTACTTCAGGCACGTGCCGCAGCAGGCCTGGCAGGACAAGATCGAGGCGGCGCTGCAGGCGGTATCGCTCAACCCGGCAGACGTGCTGGGTAAGTACCCCCACCAGCTCTCCGGCGGCCAGCAGCAGCGGCTGCTCATCGCCCGGGCCCTGCTCCTCGACGTCAAGCTGCTCATCGCCGACGAGATCATCAGCATGCTCGACGCCTCCACCCGCGTCGACATCCTCAACCTGCTCATCAGCCTGAAACAGGCCGGGCTCGCCGTCTTGTTCATCACCCACGACCTCTCGCTCGGCAACTACGTCAGCGACCGGACCGTCATCTTGCGGCACGGCGCGATCGTCGAAATGGGCGACACGGTCAAGGTATTCCGCAACCCTCAGCACTCCTATACGAAGGATCTGCTGGCCGCTGTCCCCGAGTTGCGCAAGAAGTGGCAGCCGCCCGACGCCGGCGGGGGACAAGCGCCCGCGGTGGACGCGGGCCTCCCGGCCCGGCAGGACACCGCCGGGCAGATCGCCAAGCCGACGAGGAACAGCCACCACCTGCTGGGACCGGCACGGACCGTCCGTAGGACGGCGGGCCCCGCCGTGGCCCTGGAACCCCCGCCGCTGGCCGAGTTCGAGCCGGATCATCTCGTGGCGGCTGAGGAGGAGCTACGGGTCTAAGGCCTGGACAGCGGCGCCGGGTTCTTGCCGGTCACAGCGCTGATCTGCTGTGCGCCGCCCAGGATCTCCTGCCGAACCGCCGCATCGCCGAGCCGGGTGAGGTAGGGGTGGCTGATCGTATGGTCGCCGATCCGGAAGCCCGCCGCGGCGATCGACCGGGCGGCCGCCGGGAAGTCACGGACGAATTTCCCGGTCAGGAAGAACGTGGCCGGGACGCCCCCGCGGCGCAGGGTGGCCAGGATGGACGGAACCGCGTCGGCGTTGGCGCCCGCGTCGAAGGTCAGCGCCACCACCCGCCTAGCGGTGGGGATGACGGTCCAGTCTTTCCCGGCCAGCCAGCCGGTGACCGGCTGCGCGCCGGGCGATGCCGGGCTGGTGCCGGACGGGCGGGGCGAAGGCCTGGCTGGTGGCGCGGTGCCCGTCGGCGCGCCGCGAGGCGAGGTGACCGGCGGGGAAGCAGAAGGTGCCGCTGTGGTCAGCGCAGGAGCGGCGGTCGTCGTCCCGGGGCCAGGCTGTGTGCCCGGCGACCGAGCGCCGCCGCAGGCCGCCAGGCCCACGACGACCCCGCCCGCCACGGCGAGCCGGGTGATCAGCGTGGTCCTCATGCAGTGAGCATGCGCCGCACCGGGCGGCCGCGAGCCGTCCGAAGGTCCCTTTTCCGGCGTCGATAGTGACCATTCCCAAATGGCGGCGAGAAAGGCCCCTCGGCTCGGCCAAGCGCCCTGCATGAGAACGCGGGGCCGTCGCGTGAAACAGGACCTCGGCCCGCATCGAGGGACACTTGACGCCCTGCCGTGCAAGCCGCCAGGACCGACCCTAAGCCGTGCAGCTGTGAACCCCCCGGTGCCGATGGAGTAGTGATGGCAATGACCCGCGCCGCGCCTGCCAGGCATGCCGAGCCGCACGGCGGCGGCATGGCGACCCGGCTCAACTGGCTGCGTGCCGCCGTCCTCGGCGCCAATGACGGGATCGTGTCGACGGCCGGCTTGGTGGCCGGGGTGGCCGGGGCGACGTCGTCCCGGACGGCGATCCTGACCGCGGGCCTGGCGGGGGACGATAACCAGCCCCAGCACGGTCGACACTCCGAACAACCACGCAGGCCGGACCACGAACTGACCGGAACATCAACTATCGCGAGGCCTCGTGTGCGTGCGTTGTGCTGGCATTACCGCTTATCTGGCACGACGACGACCGGGCAGTGTGCGTGGTGCACGACCTGGTTACTGACCGAGCCCATCATCAGCCGGGTGAACCCGCCGGCCCCCCGGGAGCCGACCACGAGCAGGTCAGCGTCGCGGGGATGCCTGGATGAGTTCCTCGGCGGGGAAGCCGTTCACGGCGTGGATGGTCACCCACGCGGGCCGGGACTCGCCGAGCTGGACGGCAGCCTTGGACACCATGTCCTCCGCGGCCTGACGGGTCTTCAGTTCGGGCGCATCCGCGCCCAGGATGATCGGGTTACCGGTCCAGCCGCTGACCGGAACCTCGTGCACGGTCACCACAGTCAGATGGGCATGCTTGGCCGCTGCTTCTTTCATGGCCCAGTCCAGGGCGCGGTGAGCGCCGTGCGATCCGTCGACGCCGACGATGATCGCAGCCACGGCCTACTCCTTCCAGACGCCTTCAGCCGGGGTGGCCAGAGGATCCCGACTCCTACCGTCCGCTTAGAAGACTTCCTTCCCAGGGGCGTTGAGGCAGTGGCCGCAGACCCTAGGTCCCTGCCGGGCCGACGGATCGCGCAGGATAGCAACACACGCCAGGGACGAATGTCCCCGACCAGATATCCCGTCTGCCCCTGGCACTCCTTCGTCAGGCGCGATCGGCTGGAGCTAGATCAGGCCAGCCACGGCTGCCAGCGACAGAATGGAAAGAAGGAAACTGAGATGAGCCGCCGCCACGGCGCCCCCGGCGCGCTGCCTGGCCACTGCGGGGCAGCACATGATCAAGCCTACCGAGGTGATTTCGTGGGAAGGGACTCGGTGAGTGCGGCCGAACGCGGTGCCCCGGGGGACCTGTCCTGGCGGACAATGGTTGACCTGGTGGCTGCGGCGACCAGGGCTCCCTCGATGCATAACACGCAGCCGTGGCGCTTCCGGTTCGAGCCGGCGAGCCAGACGATTGACCTGTACGCCGATCCGGCGCGGATGCTCCGATGTGGTGATCCGGATGGCCGTGCGCTGCATATCGCGTGCGGCGCTGCGCTGTTCAACCTCCGCCTGGCCGCCACCGTGGCTGGCCGCCAGCCGGTACTCAGGCTGCTTCCTGATCCTGGCCAGCATCTGCTGCTCGCCACGGCCCGGCTCGCCGGGCCGTGCCGGGCTCAGCCGGATGAGGTGGAATTGCACGCGGCTATCCCGGCGCGCCGCACCAACCGGGACCCGTTCAGCAGTCAGCCGGTGCCGGCGGGCGTTCTCGCCGAGTTGGCCGAGGCGTCGCGGGTAGAGGGTGCGATCCTGCATTTCCCGGATCACCAGGAGGCCATCCGCCTGCTCGGGCTGGCTAGGGCCGCCGAGCGTGCCTTGCTCGCCGACCCCGCCTACCGCGCTGAGCTTGCCCGCTGGGCAGGCGGCGCACGTGACCGTGAGGGAATCCCCTGCGAGGTCGTGGCCCCCCACGATCCCCGGGGCACCGCCCCGGTGCGCGACTTCATGCCAGCCGGTCCGGCTCGTTATGCCTGGTTCGAGGACGAGCCGCAACTGGCTGTGCTGGCTACGCATTTCAGCGGCCGGGCAGACTGGCTGCGCGCCGGGCAGGCACTGGAGCGTGTCTGGCTGACGGCCACGGCCCGGGGCCTGGAGGTCAGCCCGCTCACCCAGCCCCTGGAAACAGCCGATTCCTGGCTGGTCCGCGACCCGCGGTCCAGCGTCGAGTATCCACAAATGATCCTGAGGTTCGGCTACGGGCTGCCGGGCCCGCGCACCCCCCGCCGGCCCATCCCCGACGTACTGGATACCCCCATGTAGTGGATCGGTCCCGCCCGTGCCCCCGCGCAGCTTCAGCCTGCCTAGGTGTGCGGGCTACCGGCTCGCAGCCAGGCCGCACCCAGTCTTGGGTACCTACATCACCCCTGCTGCGGACCTACGTCCCGGGCCTGGATCGCTGCGTTGACGTGAATAGGAGAGACGGCACTTCCTTGATCGGCCAGGAGCATTCTGTTGGCGGAGCGATCGGTCATGCCCGGCGGCCCGACCGCGGGCACCTGGGCCGCGGGTACCGCGGCGGAACCCGCGGATGCCGGGCAGTCCGCTGATCCGCTGGAGCCGCTGGCGCAGTTGCTGCGGGACCTGCGCGCGTCACGGGCCGGCCTGTCGGGCCGCGAGGCCGCACGGCGGCTGCAGGTGGCCGGCCCCAATGAGCTGGCCCGTCGTGGTGGCCGGCGCTGGCCAGGTGAGCTGGCCCGGCAGTTCACCCAGCCGCTGGCTGTGCTGCTGGCGGCCGCCGCGGTGCTGGCCTGGGTCAGCGGCACGCCGCGCCTGGGGGCCGCGATCGTCGTCGTGATCATCTTGAATGCCGGCTTCGCGTTCACCGAGGAGATGCAGGCGGAACAGGCCGTGGAAGCGCTCGCCGCGTTTCTTCCCGGACACGCCAGGGTGCTCCGGGACGGCACTCGCCAGCAGATCGAGGCACGGCTGCTGGTGCCCGGGGACGTCCTGCTGATCGAGGAGGGGGAGAGCATCTGCGCGGACGCCCGGCTGATAACCGGCACCCTCGAGGTGGACATGTCCACGCTGACCGGCGAATCGGTGCCGGTGACGCGCTCCGCCGGGCCGGCCGACCCTGGCCGGCCGCTGCTGGAGGCGGCTGACGTGGTGTTCAGCGGCACCGCGTGCACCGGCGGCGAAGCGCAGGCGCTGGCGGCCCACACCGGGATGCGCACCGAACTGGGCCGTATCGCGGCGCTCAGCCAGCGGGCCGGGCCGGATGAGAGCCCGCTGGAGCACCAGGTCAGGCGGGCCACCTGGCTGATCGCCTTCGTCGCAGTAGGGGCAGGGATCGCGTTCCTGCCCATCGGCCTGGCCGCCGGGCTGGGTGTGGCGGCGGCGGGTTTCGCGATCGGGCTGCTGGTGGCCAACATCCCGGAAGGCCTGCTCCCTACTATCACCCTGGCCCTCGCCGTCGGGTGCGCGACATGGCCCGCCGTGGGGCCCTGGTCAAGCGGCTGTCCGCCGTGGAGACGCTCAGCGCTACCTCGGTCATCTGCACCGACAAGACCGGCAAGCTCACCGGGAACCGGATGCGGCCTTCGCTGCCGCGCTGATCTACCTGCCCGCGCTCAACAGCGTATTCGGCACTGCACCGCTCACCATCAGCCAGCTCGGCACCGTCCTGCCGTTCCCCTTCATCGTCTGGGGCGCCGACGAGGTCCGCCGCCTGCTCCTGCGCCGCCACACTGCCCGCGCCTAGCCGCCAGCCCCTCCCCACGCCCGGGGCCAAGGTCCCGGCACGGCAGGAGCATCGCCCCTGGCTGCGGCAGCCAGGGCGCACGATCCTGGGGGCGTGAGGTCACGATGAGACCTGAGCCTGTACCGCGCGTGACGCGGTGCGGATGGTGGTTGCGTGGGCTGTGGCCCGACGGTAACCGGCTGCGGCGCGCCGTGGACCGGGTAGAGGCTGGCATCATGGCCGGGTTGCTCGCCGCGTTCCTCATCGGGGCTCCGCTGGCCGGGCTGGCCGCCGCGCACTGGTCCTATGCGACCGGCCTGCGCGTCGAGCATGCCCAGGAGTCTGCCTGGCATCAGATACCCGCGGTGCTGCTCGCGAATGCCCCGACTCAGGGCTATGACGGTAATGAGCCGCAGGTGCATGCCAGGTGGACCGCGCGCGACGGAACGCAGCACAGTGGCGATGTTCCCGCCCCGGCCGGTGCCGCAGCCGGCCGCACGGTGCTGGTGTGGGCGGATGCGTCCGGCCGGCTGACCGGCCCGCCCCTGCTGCACCGCCAGGCGATCGGCCAGGCGGTCCTCGCCACGCTGCTCACCCCGCCCGCCGTGGGGATACTCCTG
>ODAK010007410.1_pt1 | contig 11014 bp, 9 predicted proteins | sample 1539591 | NCBI WGS metagenome assembly ODAK01 (sample SAMEA3539303, study PRJEB22396) | soil metagenome | biome: tundra; feature: field; material: soil | place: USA | collected 2010-05 | depth 0.15 m | reverse complement strand
AGCACCCGCAGGCCCTGTTCCGTCATGATCCGGCCGATCTCCGCCACGTCCGCCCGCGTGAGATCGCGAAAGGAGCGGCCAAACATGCTGCGCAATTCGACGCCCGCAAATCCATGCCGGCGGGCAAAGGCCGCGACGACCATGGGGTCTTGGGAAACCTCGTCGGCAATAAACGTGAACGAAGCGGGGTAGGAAATCATGGGAGAGCGGAAATCGTCCAGCATCTGCCTGCATTGATGCCGTTCATGAGTGCAGCAACGAGGCCGAGTCGCGATCGAGAAAAAGTATCACCGCAGGGTGGGTGCGAAGGATGGAGGCCGGACATGCTGCCGCCACCCGCCCTTGCAGTGCCGCCGCCGCCTTTCCCGCCGCGCGGCCCAATTCGCTCCTGCAGCCATAAACTTCCACCGCCAGCCGCCCGGCGGAAAAGCGCTCGACTCCGCTTGAACGAAGTTGCGCCTTCATCCGAATCACCGTTCCGCCCGGGCCAGGGTGGGCTTGGGCGTGAGGACTGCGGCGGCCGCTTTGCCGATCGCCGCCGCGATGAAATCGATATCTTCCGACGTGTAGAGCACGCCGATCGGAACCGCCATCATCCGCGCGATCAATGCATTCGTCCGCGGAAAATCCCTCTCGCGATAACCCGGGGCCGGCCACGGCACGAGCCCGGCAAACGGCGAGGCGCCGAGCGCATGGGCCGCCCCGCTTTGGCAGTAAGCCCGGGCGTAGTGGCAATACGTGCCTGTATGTTGCGAACAGTTCACGCCGGCGGCGGCCAGCGATTCCCGTAATTTCGTGACGAGCTCCGCGCGGGGCAGATAGACGTAGGTTTCAAAACCGAGATCTCCCGCCGGATCCGGGATGCGGCGAAACGTGACCCCGGGCAGACCGCCGATTTGCTCCATCAGGCGCTCGCGCAGGCCGCGCAGGCGGGCAATCATCCGCGGCAGGCGGCGAAACTGGGCCAAGGCCACCGCCGCCGTGAGTTCGTTCATGCGAAAATTACTGCCCGAGAAAGCTTCGCCGGACGCCGGCTGCTGCTTTTCATGAAAAGCCCGATACTGCCCGACATCGCTCATCCGGACCGCACGTTCATAAAGGCGCCCATCGTTCGTCACAATCATGCCGCCCTCGCCCGCGGCGATGATTTTGCGCGTCTGAAAACTAAAGGTGCCCACGTCGCCGATCGAGCCGACGGCCTGGCCCCGGTAGGTTGCGCCGGCGCTTTCAGCACAGTCCTCGATCACTCTCAGCTTTGCCACGCGCGCCGCCGCCATGATGGCATCCATGTCGGCCGGAACACCTTGATAGTGCACCACCAGCACAGCCTTGGTCCGCGGCGTGCACAGCCGCGGAATTTCCGCCGGATCGAGATTGAGCGTCTCGTCCGCTTCGGCGAGCACCGGCCGCGCCCCAAGGCGAACCACGGCCGTAAAGCACGAGATCCAGCTCCACACGGGGATGATCACGTCGTCGCCGGGTCCAATCCCCAGCGCGCCGAGCGCCACCTCGAGCGCCGCAGTGCCGCTGGTGACACCCAAGGCGAAGCGAGTGCCGACTGCGGCGGCAAATTCCTTCTCCAAGGTCGCCGCCATGGCCGGGACCGATCCGGCTTTAAAGCCATAATAACGAAAGAGCTGTTTCTGCTCCAAGACCGCGAGCACGAGCGCTTTTTCCTCGTCGCCCACCAGGCATTCGCCCAATCCCATCGGCGGAAGCGCGCGTGCGGATTCTTTTGGCAATGAAGTGCTCATATGCGGGTTGACAAGCGGGATTCCCGATAGGTATCCCTGTGTATACACAGCACGCAAGCTGATTCTCCCATGCCCCCTTCCCCCACCAAGATCGTCGATTCCCACCAGCACGTGAACTGGCACCGCCGCGACTCCGTCGGGCTCATTGCCGACATGGATACCCATGGGATCGCGTACTCGTGGCTCCTCAATTGGTGTCTCGGACCCGCTGAGTACGAGTCCGCCGACTACCAGCAGCATCTCAATCCGCTGTTGGTGACGGAGAGCAATTCCCATCCCGGCATTCCGCTCTCCGAGCTGTTGGCAGCCCGCGACAAATTTCCCCGCCGTTTTCATCTCGGCTACTGTCCGAACCCACTTTGGCGCCAGGCGGCTAAGATGCTCGAGGTGGCGCACGACATGCATGGCGTCCGGATCTGCGGGGAATGGAAATATCGCCAGACTTTTGACGATCCGCGCAGCCTGGAGATATTCCGGGTGGCCGGGAGTCTCAAGATGCCCGTGGTGCTGCATCTGGATGTGCCGTATCTGAAAAATGCGGCGGGGCAGATGGAGTACCAACCCCTCTGGTTCGGCGGCACCGTCGCGAATTTGGAGCGCGCCTTGGAAGCCTGCCCGGACACCGTCTTTGTCGGCCACGCGCCGGGATTCTGGCGCGAAATCAGCGACGACGCCGACGGCGATCCCAAGCAGTATCCGGATGGCGCCGTAACGCCCGGCGGACGCCTCTACCAGCTGTTCGACACCTACCCGCATCTCCATGCCGACCTTTCGGCGGGTTCCGGTCGGACCGCCCTCGCGCGTGATCCGAAGCATGCCCTGCAATTTGTGACTCGATTCGCCGACCGGCTCCTGTTCGGTCGCGATTATTACGAGCAGAAGCTCAATGATTTTCTAAAAACCCTCCCGCTCCCAGCCGACGTGGCGGAGAAAATTTATTGGCGCAACGCCGAGCGCCTGGTTCCTCCACCCACCCGCTGATGTCAACGGCCCCGCTCAAGATTGGCCTGATCGGCCTCGACACGTCCCACGTCGAGGGGTTCGCGGCGCTGCTGCACGACGCCAAGAATCCCGACCACGTCCCCGGCGGACGCATTGTCGCGGGATTCCCCGGGGGCTCGGCGGACTTTCCGCTCAGCGCCTCGCGCGTGGCCGGCTACACGCAGAAGCTCCGCGACGAACACGGCGTGACGATGCTCGGCTCACCGCGCGAAGTCGCCGCGGCGGTGGATGTCATCCTCCACACCACCGTGGACGGCCGCATTCACCGCGAGCAGTTCGCCGAGATCGCTTCCTTCCGCAAACCGGTGTTTCTCGACAAGCCCTTCGCCGTGACGAGCCAGGACGCCCGGGCAATCGCGGCCCTGGCACGGGAAAACCGCACGCCCCTGTTCAGCAGTTCGAGCCTGCGCTTCGCCGGCGCGTTGCAAACCGCGCTGGGCGATGACCGGGGCGGACGGATCTTCGGCGCCGAGTTCTTCGGTCCCTTGAAACTGCAACCCACGCAGCCCGGGTTCTTCTGGTATGGCATCCACACCGCCGAGATGCTCTACGCCGCGCTCGGCGCCGGCTGCCTACGCGTGCGCGTCACCGCGACCAATGATCACGAGGTTGCGGTCGGCACCTGGCGCGATGGCCGGATCGGCGTGATCCGCGGCAATCGCGCCGGCAACGACAGCTTTGGCGGCGTCATCCATCGGGAGAGGGCCAGCCAATGGGTGGATGTGGCCGCGGGTCGTCGCCCTGACGCGGGGCTCACGCTGGCGATCATGGATTTTTTCCGCGGTGGCCCGCCGCCGGTGGCCCTCGACGAAACTGTCGAGCTCATCCGCTTCCTCGAGGCCGCGAACGAAAGCCGCGATCAGGGCGGTCGCGAGGTCTCGCTGTAGCGTGGCGACCGTTTACTTGGCGGTGTAACCGCCGTCGACCGGCAGATTCGCGCCGGTGATGTAGGTTGAAGCATCGCTCAGCAGAAAAACCACCGCTCCGCCCAAATCGGTGTTATTCGCCATCCGCCCGAGCATGGTCATTTGCGAATAGCGCTTCACGAAGACCGGATCGTGATTGTTGTGGAGTCCGCCCGGCGAAATACAGTTCACCCTCACCCCGGCGGGGCCCCACAGCGCCGCCAGGTAGCGCGTGAGATTGAGCATGCCGCCCTTGTGGAAAAAGTAATCCGGGACCGTGCCGATCTTTGTGCCCTCATAGAGGAAAAGATTGGCGCCGACCATGCCCTGGATCGAACCGATGTTGACGATGCTCCCGGATTTTTGGCTCTGCATGATTTCCCCGAAGGCGCGGCTGATCGCAAACAATCCGGTCGCGTTGACGCGCATGGATTCCTCCCAGCGCGCCAGCGCATCCGTGGGGCCGGACATCGGGCGGGCCACCGCATTATTCACCAGGCCGTCGACCCGGCCGTGGCGTTCCACCAAACGGTCGCGGAGCGCGAGGACGGATTTTTCGTCGCCCTGGTCGAGCTTCTCCGCCTCCACGGCATATCCGCGATTCCGTTCCTCCGCCGCCACTTCTTCCAACGCGGCACGGTCGCGGGACGCCAGGACCAGCGTCGCACCGGCCTCCGCCAGAAACGCCGCCAATCCGCGGCCGTAAAGCCCCGCGCCGCCGGTCAAAAGCACCACCTTTCCGCGCAAACTAAACCGGTCGTGGGCGGTCATCGCCGGGCTCCGGAGGTTTTGCTTGCGTGGATAACATACATATTCATACCTGTGTATCCACAATCGGAAATCGACGGCAAGCGTGATCTATTTTCCTCCCATACGCCCTTGGCACGCCGTGCGGTGGGTTCCTTCATGAAACTCGTGCGCTACACCAATTCCCGCGGCCGGGTCGGTTATGTCGCCCTCCAATCCGATGGGACTTTTCTCAAGGTTGAAGGCGATCCGTTTTTGCGTTGCCGGGTTTCGGCCCAGCCTGCGGACGTCGGGAAGATCCTGGCGCCGGTCACACCCACAATGATCTGGGGCATAGGGTTGAATTATCGGCGCTTCGCCGAGGAAAGCAAAGTCAAACCCCCCGAGCACCCCTTGATGTTTGCGAAGGGACCCAACGCCGTGCAGCATCCCGGCGATCCGATCTTGTTGCCCAGGGCGTTGCCGAGCGAGCAGGTCGATTACGAGGGTGAACTCGCGGTCGTGATCGGGCGTCCAGCCAGGAACGTGTCGCGCGCCAACGCGCTCGATTACGTGCTCGGGTATACGTGCGTCAATGACGTCAGCGCCCGCGACCGGCAGGTCAACCGCTGCGGCGGACAGTGGTGCCGGAGCAAGACCTTCGACACCTTTGCGCCCCTCGGCCCCTGCCTGGTCACGGCCGACGAGATCCCCGAGCCCAATCGTCTGGGCATCCGCACCGAGATCAACGGCGAGGTCATGCAGGACTCTAATACCGACGACATGATCGTGGATGTGCGCGGACTCATCGCGTTCCTGAGCGGCAGCACCACCCTGCTGCCCGGCACCACGATCCTCACCGGCACGACGGGCGGCGTCGGCATGAGCCGGACGCCTCCACGCTGGCTGCGGGCGGGCGACGTCGTCACGGTCGAAATCGAGAAAATCGGCCGCCTGACCAATCCCGTGGCCGAGGAATCGCTGAACGATTGATCGCGCACCCCTCCGCTCATTTTTTCCACCATGTCTAATCTCCGCACTGGTCAGGATCTTTATCGTCGAGCCAAGCAGCGCATCCCCGGCGGCACGCAGTTGGTGAGCAAGCGCCCGGAGCTCTATCTCCCGGATAACTGGCCGGCATACTACAGCCGGGCCAAGGGCTGCAAGGTCTGGGATCTCGACGGCCGGGCCTACACCGACTTCACGTCGTGCGGCATCGGCTGCTGCCTGCTCGGTTATGCCGACCCCACCGTCAACGCCGCCGTGCGGCGGCGGATCACGCGGGGCAGCATGTGTACCCTCAACACCCCGGACGAGGTCGAACTGGCCGATGTGCTTTGCTCGATCCATCCTTGGGCGGAAAAGGTGCGTTATGCCCGCGCCGGCGGCGAAGCCATGGCCATCTCCGTTCGCCTCGCGCGCGCCGCCACCGGCCGGGCCAAGCTGGCTTTCTGCGGTTATCACGGCTGGGCCGACTGGTACCTCGCGGCGAATCTCGGAGCCTCCGACGCCCTCAACGGCCACCTGCTGCCCGGTCTCGATCCCGCCGGCGTCCCGGCCTCGCTCCGGGGCACGGCGCTGCCCTTTCGCTACAACCAGATCGCCGAACTCGAGACCATCGTCGCCGCGCATGGCCGCGAGCTCGCCGCCATCGTCATGGAGCCGATGCGGCATGACCCGCCCCGCGACGGCTTTCTCGAAAAGGTCCGGGCCATCGCCGATCGCATCGGCGCCGTGCTGATCTTCGACGAGGTCACCTCCGGCTGGCGCAGCCATCACGGTGGCATTCACCTGAAGCTTGGCGTCGCCCCTGACATCGCAGTCTTCGCCAAGGCGATCTCCAACGGTTTCCCGATGGCCGCCATCATCGGCCGCGCCAGCGTGATGGAGGCTGCCCAGCACACCTTCGTGAGCAGCACGTACTGGACGGAATCCATCGGGCCGATCGCCGCGCTGACGACCCTCAAGAAACTCCGCGAGACGGACGCCATCGCCCGCATCGCCGAAATCGGCGAGCTTACGCGCACCGGCTGGCGGCAGCTCGGCGAGCAGCACGGCTTGAAGCTGAAGGTCAGCGGCCTGCCCGCGCTCGCGATTTTTGCCTTCGATCACGGGGATGACAGCCGGCCGCTCATCACGTTGTTTACCCAGGAAATGCTGGCGCGCGGCTATCTGGCCAACGGCGGCTTCTATCCGATGGCGGTCCACACGCCCGCAATCGTTTCCGCGTACCTCGCCGCGGCCGATGCCGTCTTCGCGCTTCTCCGCACCCACCTGGACCGCGGGACCGTGCAGTCCGCGCTGCGCGGGCCCGTGGCCCACTCCGGTTTTGCCCGGCTGACGTGAGCCGCGGGACCGGAGACTGCAACCTCCCCGGCCGTCGCCACTTTCGCCCGATCATCCCCTCTTCTGTCATCCATGAAAGTCCTCCAACTCGGTTCCGGTTCCATGGGCACGCGCCGTCTGCGTGACCTACATCAACGCTCCGACATCACGCTCGGACTGTACGATGAACGCGAGGACCGGCGTAAACGCGCCTCCGATCGTTTCGGCGTCACCGTCTTCGGCCAGCTGGAAGACGCCGTCGCGTGGGGCCCGCAAGCCCTCATCATCTCCACGCCGCCGGGCACCAAGGGTGACTACATCCAGCTCGCGCTGAAACATGGCCTGCATCATTTCACCGAGGCCGACATCTGGTGCTACGGCGCCGCCGAAATCGAGCGCGTGTCGCGCCAAAAAAAACTCGTCAGCGCCCCCTCCGCCTCACTGCGGTACCTGCCGGTCGTGCAGGCACTCGGCACGCACGTCCGCGAGGATCTCGGCCAGCTTCTCAGCTATCAGCTCCACATGGCCACCTACATGCCCTCGTGGCATGCCGATGAGGGCCGCGAATATTATGCACGCCATCGCGACACGGCCCCCGCCCGCGAAATGATCCCATTCGAGCTGAACTGGCTCAACCCCGTCTTCGGCGCCGCCACGGACGTCGCGGGGCGCTACGAAAAATACGGCGCCCTGCCGGGCGACGTCGAGGACACCTGGAGCCTCTCCATGCGTCTGCAGCGCGGCGGCGTCGGCCAGCTCACGATCACCATGGCCTGTCCCGTCAACCACCGCCGCGGCTTCTGCTTCGGCACCAACGGCATGATCTCGTGGGACATCTACAGCGGCGACCTCACCGTGCAGACATCTGCCGACAAGGAGTCACGGGTGTTCAACTTCGGCGCGACGTCAAAAGTGCTCGAGCCGATGTACCATCAGGAGATCAACACGTTTGTCGACGCGGCCATGGGACGCCAACCATGGCTCCAGAGCTACGCCCTTAGCCAGCAATCCACCGCCATCATTGCCGCCGCCGAAAAGAGCTTTGTCACCGGCCGCTGGGTGAAGGTGGACCGCAACGCCGAACCCGCCATCCCCCTCCCTAGGCCCCCTTGACGGCGGGTGCCGTCGTCTCGCCGACGGTTCCGTCCTATCGGATCCAACCCCGCCCGCGGCTCACTCCCGCCAACGCATGCAAGCCCACTTCTCGATTCTCGATTACTCCATCCTGGTCCTTTACGTGGTGGTCAGCGTCGGAGTAGGACTTTGGTTTTCCCGCAGTCAGAAGAGCGTCGAGGGCTATTTCCTGGCCGGGCGCGCGGCCCCATGGTGGGCGGTCGCCATCTCCATCAACAGCTCCGACACGACGGCGATCAGTTATCTCGGTTGCGCCGCGCTGGTCTTCACCGGCGATCTCCAGCTGGCGATGGGCACGTTCACGTGGCCCTTCGCCGGGGTGTTTGTGGCGATGATCTTCGTGCCCTTTCTCGCCCGGCACAAGGTCTACACGGTCTATGAATACCTCGAACACCGGTTCAATGCGCCGGTCCGCACCTTCGCGTCGGGGCTGTTCCTGCTGACGCGCGGCACGCACCTGTCCGTGGCGCTGTTCGCCGCCACAATCGTGCTCTCACAAGTGATGGGACTCCCGATGGTCGTGAGCCTTCTGATCATGGGCGGCCTGACCACGCTCTACACCGTGCTCGGGGGGATGAAGGCCGTGCTGTGGACCGATGTCATCCAGTTCTTTGTGCTCGTGCTCGGCCTTTTCGGTGTGCTGATCGGCGTGCTGATTGCCTTTCATTGGGATTTTGGCCGCATCTGGGCGATCGCCTCGCACCCCTCGCCGCCTGATGCACCGTGGATGCCCGGCCAAAGCAATCGCGGCGGACATACGCGCATGTTCAACTTCGGGCTGAGTGTTTATCAGATGACGTTCTGGGCGGTGATGATTAACACCTTCCTCCAGGCCATCGGTTCCTACGGCAGCGACCAGGTTCTCGTACAGCGCTATCTTGCCGCCGGGTCGGCGAGCAAGATGGCGAAATCGCTCATCGGCGGCGCCTTGCTGACGCTGCCGGTCAACCTGCTCCTGTTCGCCACCGGGATCTTCCTCGTTGCATACTATTCCAACTTTCTGCACACGCCGGGATACGAGTGGATCGCCGGGCTGGACGACCCCAATCGCGTGATGTCCCACTTCATCAGCAACGGCCTGCCCGGTGTCCTCGGAGCGATCGTGATCGCGGGCCTGTTCGCCGGCACGATGTCGAGCCTCTCCGCCGGCCTGAATTCGCTGAGCACGGCCACTTACGTCGACTTTCTCGTCCGGTTCGGGAAAAAGGACGCCACCGAGAAGCGGGGCGTGTTTCGCGCGAAGATTGTCACCTGCGCGCTGGGCATTCTCATCATGGTCGGCGCGATCACGCTGGGCGGACAAGAGACGATCCTGGCGATCGCCGCCAAGATCGTCAGCCCCTTTGCTGGCCCGTTGCTCGGCATGTTCCTCGTCGGGCTGCTGTCGAAGCGCGCCAACTCCTTCGGCGTCGTCTCGGGTGCCGTTCTCGCCGTGGCCGCGACCTTCTATACCATCTACGGCACCCGGGTTCACTGGCTGTGCTACTACATCGTCGGCCCGGTGGTCGGCCTCGTGCTCGGATATCTCCTGAGTTTCCTGCGGCCGCCACCGGCCCGGCAGCAGACGGCTCCTTGATGCCGATGGCGCGGGGTCAATTGTGGTTAGCGCCGTGAACGACCCCGATTCGGACCAAGCCCGCCTGATCGAATCGCTCCGTGAGGCCGGGCTCGTCCGCTCTCTCGCACCAGCGTTGCGACCCCTTCCGGGTGGAGTCTCGAGTGAAATCCTGCGGGTGGACGACGGTGACCGGACGTTCGTCGTCAAGCGCGCGCTCGCGAAGCTCCGGGTCCGCGACGACTGGTTTGCCGACGTCTCACGCGGCCGGAGCGAGCTGACTTATTTGCGCCACGCCAGTGCGATCGTGCCGGGCTGCACGCCCCGGGTGCTGTTTGCCCCACCCTCGGGCGAATGGTTTGCGTTGGAATATCTCGGCAGCGAATTTGCCCGCGCGGGCGCGGTTCGATGGCGCGACTTTCCGCCGCTGAATGCAGTTGGCCGGATTCTTACAATAAACTGTAGGCAGCGAGCTTGCTCGCGCTCCGGGAGGCGCCCGCCAGCGGGCAGCCTACCTCGCCACTTTTTGTTTGCCCGGATCCGGAGCGGATCCAGCTCAATTACCTAATCGTGTTAGGCCTGCCAGAGCATGCCCGGCGCGTTAGTTCACCACGTTCCGCGGCGCGCCGGCCAGGAACGCCCGGACATTATCCACCGCTACCGTCATCAAACGCTGGCGCGCGGCTTGCGTGGCCCAGGCATGATGCGGGGTGACGAGACAGTTGCGGGCCGTCAGCAGCGGATTGCTGGCCGGTGGCGGTTCGGTGGACAGGACGTCAACAGCGGCGCCGGCCAGGCGGCCGGCATTGAGCGCGGCGGCGAGGTCGGCCTCGGCAATGAGCGGTCCGCGGCTCGTGTTGAGGAGAAAGGCCGACGGCTTCATTCGCGCCAATGTCGCCGCGTTGATCAACTCGCGCGTCTCGGGCGTCAGCGGGCAATGCAGGCTGATGACATCGCTCTCGCCCAGCACGCGCTCGAGTTCCGCCCGTCCGCCCGTGCGCGTCGCAAAGACCACCTTCATGCCGAACGCCCCGCCGATCCGGGCGACGGCCTGCGCGATGCGGCCCGCGCCGATCAGCCCGAGGGTTTTGCCGTCGAGTTCGACCAGCGGCGTCTCCGCATAACAGAAATCGGGACAGCGCGACCAGCCGCCCGCCCGCACGCTCGCGGCATGCTGCCCGACGTGATTGGTCAGCTCGAGCAGCAGGGCGAACGTGTGCTGGGCAACCGATGGGGTGCCGTACGCCGGGATGTTGGTAACCGGCACGTTTCTGACCCGTGCCGCCGCGGCATCGACCACGTTGTAGCCCGTCGCCAGCACCCCGATGTAGCGCAGGCTGGGCAGCGCGGCGATCGTGGCGGCCTGTAAGGCCGTCTTGTTGGTCAGGACGATCTCCGCGTCGCGCGCGCGACCCGCGATTTCGCGCTCCGCCGAGCGGTCATGGATCTCGCAGGGCGCAATGGCCTGCAGCGCGGACCAGGAGAGGTCTCCGGGATTCAACGTGGCACCGTCGAGAACAACGATTTTCATGACGGGCAAGGCGCCGCTCAGTCGTGACTCCAGCCCCGGTCAACCGTGAGGCACTGGCCGGTGATGTCGCGGCTGTCGTCCG
>ODAK010007409.1_pt1 | contig 11014 bp, 9 predicted proteins | sample 1539591 | NCBI WGS metagenome assembly ODAK01 (sample SAMEA3539303, study PRJEB22396) | soil metagenome | biome: tundra; feature: field; material: soil | place: USA | collected 2010-05 | depth 0.15 m | reverse complement strand
CATCGATATAACTAGTGTCTCTGTTGGGCGCCTGGGCCGCCGTGGTCGGCTGCGGAGTGGGCTGCTGCGCGGCCAACGCAACCGTGGCCACAAGCAGAACGAAGGTATATCGGACGGACATGAAACTCATTCGATTGGCTCCTGCATAGCGGGACTTGCTCAATTGGAATGGTCCAAAAGTGGATCACTCCAACCCGTCCACCATAACGAGAAAATGCTCCGACGTCTATTACAACACTTGGTCCGGTGCACTCAGGGGATGTGGCAGCCACCATAAGCGGACTGCGAAATCCCACTCGTTCCGCAGTGACATGCAAACAACAAAGGGGAGCGATTTTGGCGCTCCCCTTTGTTGGTGGATCTATGGCTTATCAGGTATCAACGCGGTAAAACCAGAAGTCCGGATGCCAGCAACTTCTCCGTCAGCCGGTCGAGTGCCTGGGGGAATTTGTAGGAAACGGCTCGCACGCTCATTCCCAGCAGAGTTCCCGCTTCGGCCTGCGTGTACTCCTGGAGCACGATCCGGCTCAGCAGTTGGCGGTCGAGCGAGCCAAGCTGTTCCAGACATTTCTCCAGGTCGAGGACGAAGATGACCGCATCCTCGAAGGTACGAATCGGCCGGCTTGAGGCCCATCCCCGCGACACCGGATCGCCCAGGATCGACGGAGCCCTGCCTACCTGCATTGAAGCGTATAGATAGCGTCTTAACATGCTCTCTGTATGCTTTCTATAAAAAGCCAGGCTGGTAACCGGTTCGGAAGCAGGTGCTTTTGCCGGCTTTGTTTCAGGCTTTGCCGCCGGCTTTGGTCCGCAGTTCCTCCGCTCTTGCTGCCACCCTAATTGCTGATTACTTGCTCCCCAAACCGTTGCCAACTGGAGGGCTGCGCTCATTGCGCACCTCCCAGTGCTTCAAGGGCCGTCCAGACCCTGGCATGCGGCTTTCGAGCTGGACGCCCGCGCCGCTTCCTGCTCTCCGGCGACGGAAAATCCTGCAGTTTAACTACACACTCCCGGCAATAAACACTTCCTTGAGTCTGGGCACGGTACCAAAGACAGCCGCAGCCCTCGCAAATCTTCAATTGCACGCGCAATTCCATGACTATTTCTCCGTGGTCGTATCTTTTCCCGACGGACTTTTTTGGTGTCTGTTGTTCCGCGGGGTGAAGAGAACCAGGCAGGGCAACTCAGGTTTCTCATGTCCTGATGGGGGATTGCCGCCTTCGCTCTCTCGTTTTTTGTCATGCTCATAGCGCGCAGATCCTGGAATTCTCGCCCTGGCTTGCCGCCCGGCGCCTCTGGGGGCGCGATGGGATGGAGATGGGACGGGAAACAAATCCACCGGGCGATGTTCTGAAAGACACACGTCCGCCGGAGAATGTTCATTCGCTGCCGAGGAGGACAGAATTACAACCCGCTCAGCCTTGAGCCGATGAAGCATTTCCCTAAGAATTCCCACAAACCAATACGAGATTAAGTAAACCCAATCTAGAAATATGTATCCCTTGCGTCAATGTCCCCACGCAGTTTTAGCGGCATGTGCTTTTCATTCGAAGTTAAAGCGCTGAGAATGAAGGCCAATCGACCAAGATAGCTTTTCCTGGGGCAAACGAGGAGCTGTCACCCCGATTGCTGGTGGCGAATTATCCACAAATGAATTTTACCCAGATGCATGAACGTCTACGCCTGGAACTGCTGCGTAGGATACAGCGAGGGACGCTCAGTGTCTCTTTGCTGGCTCGCCAAACCGGTTTTGGGCAAGCGCATATTTCCAATTTCCTGCACAGCCGGCGCCAACTGTCCCTTGAGGCGATGGATCGAATTCTCGCCGCCCAGCACCTGACGGCTGCCGATCTTCTGCCAGTAATCAACCGTGCCGGTGGTTCGTATGCCGAGGGAGAGGGCAACTCCGTGCCGATCGTCTCTCACGGGGCGGCGCTTTTTGAGCCGCATATCCGCCCTTCCGCAATTCAATCCATGCTCCACTTGCCCGCCGGCGTTCTCGAGTCTCTCCATACGCGCGTTTCGAATCCCCGCCGCGCGTGGCAGCGGTTTGTCGCGGTGCGCATACCGTCTGCCGACGCACTGGCGATGGATCCGCTGGTGCTGCCGGAAGCGATCGTGCTGATCGATCGCCACTACAATCAACTTGCGCCTTACCGTCCCAACAGGCCCAACGTGTACGCGGTTCGACATGGGGCCCACTTGAGCTTGCGATATGTCGAATTTCTTTTGAATAGGCTGGTCTTGCGACCGCACAACAGCGCCTTCCCGGTGGACCTGGTCGAGGTGGATCCCGGCGAGTCCCCCGGCGAGCTGCTGGCTGGCCGCATCGCGCTGATTTTGAACGAGCCCTAAACCCCGTGTCCCGAGTCCCGATTCTCGAAGCGGGTGAACTTGCCAAGCCAGTTCAGATAAACCGTGTCGGTTGGGCCGTTGCGCTGCTTGGCCACGATGATCTCGGATTTAGCCTTGTCGGCTTCTGACATCTCTTCGTCGCGGTTGTAATATGCCTCGCGGTGGATGAAGGCCACCACGTCGGCATCCTGTTCGATGGACCCCGATTCGCGCAGATCGCTCAGCATGGGGCGCTTGTCTTCGCCACGGCGCTCGCTGGCACGGGAAAGCTGCGACAAGGCCAGCACTGGAACGTGCAGCTCCTTGGCCAGAGCCTTAAGGCCGCGGGAGATGGCGGAGACTTCCTGGGTGCGATTTTCGTAGCCCTTGCGCCCGCCTGACGGCAGCGTGGCGGACATCAGTTGCAGGTAGTCCACCACGACCAGATCAAGGCCCCCGGCGTTCTGCCGGAGCCGCCGCGCTTTGGCACGCATTTCGGCCAGCGAGATGCCCGCCGAATCGTCGATGAAAATGTGCGAGTCGACCAGTTCGCCGAGCGCCTTTTGCAGTTTGCCGTGCTCTTCCTGGCCCAGGAAGCCCTTCTGCAGCATCTGCTGATCTACCCATGCCTGCGAGGCCAACATGCGGCGCAGCAGTGATTCCTTGCTCATTTCCAAGCTGAAGATGGCCACGATGGATTTGTGGTTCACGGCAGCATTCTGGGCGATGTTGATGGCCAGCGCGGTCTTTCCCATCGAGGGGCGGGCCGCGATGATGATCAGTTCGTCTTTCTGCAGGCCGCTGGTCAGGCGGTCGAGGTCGGTGAAATCCGTTGCCAGACCGGTAACCTCGCGGCTCTGTTTATAGAGATTGTCGATGGTTCCAAAGGAGTTGGCGACGATCTTGTCGAGGCTTTCGAGCCCCTGGGCCAGCCCCTTTTCGCTCACTTCGAGCAACTGGGATTCGGTTACGTCCAGCACTCCGATGGCGTCCTCGCTCTGGTCGGCGGCGCGGGCAATGGCCGACGAGCATATGAGCATGAGCTTGCGCAGCAGGCTCTTGTCCTTGACGATGCGGATGTACTCTTCGATGACGGGCCGGCGGGGCAAACCCTCGGTGAGGGAGGCCAGGTAGGCGACACCGCCGACGGCTTCGATCTCCTTGTAGCGCGCCAGTTCATGGGATAGCGTAACGATGTCGACGGCGCGCTGCGCATCCATCAACTCGCTCATGCGCATGAAGATACGGCGATGCGAGTCGAGGGAGAAATCGTCCGGCTCGATTCGTTCGGCGGCCTCGGAGTGGGCAGCATTGTCCAGCAGGATTGCGCCCAGAATAGTCTTCTCGGCGTCTATATTTGCCGGCAATCCGGAGTCGAGAGTGATGTCAGGGATAGTGGCCATATCAAGACGAGTCTAGGCTTAAGGCCGGTTTCGTAAAAGAAAGGATAATGCGGAAATCGAGGAAAAGGCGTCAGAAAAGACAAGGATGGTTCAGGACGGCATCCCGGATATCAACGGCGTGATTTGGGATGCCGTTTGTTTTCTTAGTGAATTTCTCGCATGGCTTCGTTGAGACCCTCGAAGATGGCGTCGAATTTGCCTGTCTCGGCGGCGAAGCGCAGACGCTTCACGTTCTCCACGCAGATTTCGGCCGGAGTGGGCTGGATCTTGAAAATCTCCATGACCTCGGCGATGAACTTGCCGAGAGGCATCGCGCGCGGATCGGAGGCCCCACCCATCAGGTCGGTGGCGACGTAGGGAGGAATGAGTTCGAGCACTTCTGTAGTCGTGGCCCGGAGCTGATAACGGAGCGACAGGCTGTAGGAATGCATTGCAGCCTTGGTGGCGCAGTAGGTGGGCGTTAGGGCGAGAGGCAGAAAGGCCAGGCCGGAGGAGACGTTGACGATGGTGGAACTGGGCTGCCTTTGGAGCAGCGGCAACAGCGCCGCGGTCAGGCGGATGGGGCCTAGCAGGTTAGTCGTGACGATGGCTTCGGCGTCGGCCAGATCGGGTTGCTGGGCAAGGAGTTTTTCCGCTCGCATGATGCCGGCGTTGTTTATCAGGACGTTGAGCGAGGGAAACTCGGCGGCCGCCTGAGAAGCAAAGGTGCGAATGGCGGCCGGGTCCTGGACATCCAGGGTGTGCGACTTCATGCCGGGGTTGGCGGTGGTTGTCTCGTCGAGGGCTTGTTTGCGGCGGCCGGCGATGACGACCTGGTTGCCGAGAGCGTGGAAGGCCTCAGCCAGCCCGCGGCCGATGCCGGAGCCGCCGCCGGTAATCATGATGGTGTTGCCGGATAGTTTCATAGTGTCTGAATGCCTCAACGATGAATTTTAGAATATGGATGAATTCTAAAGGCCTGGAGCATACATGTGGTTTGAGGGCCGAGTCCCGAAATGTTGCCTGGTGGTTCTGAAGGCTTTTATCTGGCAGATTGCGCTTTAGTTGTCTCCATTCCCCCCTCTGCCTGCGAATCCTGCGAAGATAGAAGGGAAGGCCGGAATGGCCTGCCCGGCTTTGGGCAAAACCGCTCCAGGTGAGATTCCCCATGCAACGTGTTGCGTTGATCTACAACCCTGCTTCAGGCCAACATTCCGCGCGGCGCAAGGCGGCCGTCGAGGAAGCGATGGCCGTGCTCGGCGAAGCTGGCATTGCGGCTGAGGCGTTCGTCACCGTTGGGGTTGGAAGCGCCACACTTCATGCGCATGAGGCGATCCGCAAAGGTTGCGACACGATCCTCGCCTGCGGCGGCGACGGCACGGTACACGAGATTCTGCAAAGCATGGTGGGGACGGATGTTGTTCTCGGAGTGATTCCGCTGGGAACGGCCAATGCGCTTGCCGCCGATCTTGGATTGCTTGCTTCTCCGGCCAAGGTAATGCGCAAACTCCTGGACGCTGCACCAGCGAGAGTCTCCGTGGGGCGCATCCACTTCCACGACAAAACCGGCAACCCCGCATCGCGTTATTTCACCGTTGCTGCCGGCGTGGGAGCGGACGCGCTGCTGATGTCGCGGATGGACGCGCGGCTCAAGCGGCGGCTGGGTTATGTACTCTATCTTGTCGAGGCCTTCCGCATCTGGGCTACACACACGTTTCCGCTGTTCGAGGCGGTTCTTCCGGCCAACGGGAATGGCGACAAGCGCGTAGTCGAGGTCTCGCAACTGCTGGCAGTGCGCGTGCGCTCGTTTGGAGGGGTTCTGCGCTATCTGGCTCCGGGCGCCAGCTTGCGCAACGGAAGCCTCAGCCTATTGGCCTTCAAGACTCGCAGCCGCTTTCGCTACCTGCTTTTCCTGCTTGCGGTGATTGCACGGCGCCACACCTTCGCCCGCGAAGTTGAACTCATTCGAACTGAGTCGATCGAATGCCGCGCCCTTTCCGGTTCAAACGAATCGTTCTTTGTGGAGGCGGATGGCGAAGTGCTGGGACTGCTGCCGGTGCGAATTGAAGTTGTGCCCCACTCGCTCAGCCTGCTGGTCCCTCATGGCGCGCAGCCTTAATCCTGCAACTCGTCACTCTTGTCCGCCACCCGTTGGCAGCTTTGCCGCAGCCTGCTCTCCCATTGACTTCTGAGTTGTGCCATCTGATGCATTCGCCAGGCTTGGAAGAGGCTGCGGCGTAGGTTGCGAATCCAGCAACGCCAGCCATGTTCTCGCATTTTCGTTTCCCTGATCGGCGGATTTCACGAGCCATGTGCGAGCCTGTGCCCGGTCCGGTGTCACACCAAGGCCCTGCAAATACATGCAGCCCAGATTGCTTTGCGCGGTTGCCGACCCTTCCTGCGCAGCCTTGCTGAACCAAATGAGGGCCTGCGCGTAATCCTGTGGAGTTCCCAATCCCTTGTAATACATAAGTCCGAGATTGTCTTCGGCGGCTGCGAGCCCTTGCTGCGCAGCCTTGCTGTACCATTCGAGCGCCTGCGCGTTATCCTGCGCCATGCCCGCGCCCTCCTGATACATCCAACCGAGATTACGTTGGGCGTTCGGATTGCCCTGATTGGCGGCTTTGCTGAACCATGCAAACGCCCGCACGTAGTCCACCGCCGTTCCCTGGCCGCGGAAGTACATGGAGCCAAGGTTATTCTGCGCCGCCGCTAATCCCTGGTCCGCCGCTCTGCTGAACCATGCAAGCGCCCGTGGATCGTCCTGTGTTGTGCCAAGGCCCTGGCTGTAGAGAATGCCGAGACTATTCTCGGCATTCGGATTGCCATGCTGCGCGGCCTTGCCGTACCAGATGAGCGCATGTGCGCAATCTTGCGCTGTTCCTGATCCGTTCTGGTACATAACGCCGAGAAGATTTTCCGCTTCCGCATAGTCCTGCTCTGCCGCCTTGCTGATCCAATTGAATGCCTGCTCGGGATCCCGTTTGGTTCCCTTTCCGGTTGCATACATCAGACCAAGGGACGTCTGGCTCTTGGCGCTGTCCTGGTTGGCCCCTTGCTGATAGGCCGCAAAGGCTTCGGGATACTTTCCCTTTTCATAGAGTGCGGTTGCTCGACCCTCAATTGCGGCAATGGTGGTTTCGCGGCTCTTCGTGCCGGCATGGGCAGCAACAGCGATAAGGCAGATGAATGCGCTCCATAGAGCACAGTGGCGCAGTCGTTGCATGGCGGGGACCTCCGCGAGCACGGGGACGAATCAGTTGTGTGAGGCGCCGGCGGGTGAAGGGAAGAGCCAGGCCAGTAAAAGATTATTGGGACACACCTTTCTTAATGTCAAGAACAATGTTGTTGTTCTTCTTAGTACATACAAGTTATGCGGTGGAAATTAAAGGGACCCGGATCTCTAAGCCCATCCAACGCATCCGCTCGAGTTGATCCAGGACGTGCCGACCCTGCTTATCATTCGAGTCAGTGATGACGGTGAAATGCTGGCTGCTGACTTCGACCCACTGCTCGGGCGAGGCGAAGGCCTGGCCGCAAAGCGGAGCCGCCACAATCAATAAGATTGCAAACCTGTGTAGCATGATGCAGGCTAGTCTGACAGGAAATTCTCCCGGTCCAAGCTCCTCGTAATCCTACGGCTCGCAAGAAACACGAAGGATGTGGCATCCTGCAAAGGACCGTGCGAGACGGGGAGAACCCCCAGATCTCATCCGCCGCGGCGGACGAGACCTGAGGCGCCCATTCGTTCGAATTTGTGGGGATGGAGCGCGCCGCGATTTATTTCTTCAGCGGCTTCCTCGCAAAGTAATACAGCGAAAACGCCAGCATCAGGAACGCCAATACCGCGACCCCATTGTTATAGAAGATCGTATGCGGCAGGCCGATGGGATTGTCCTTGTTCCAGGTGGTTTCGTAGAACTTGAAGGCCACTCCAATCAAGCCCATGATGCCGCCCGCGGCGATCAGTCCCGATGCGAATAGCGAGCCCGCCGATACGTCGCCTTCGTCGGAACCGCCGGCCTTCTTCACGGCCGAATCTACCAGCCAGCGCACAACGCCCCCCGTGAAAATGGCCAGTGTGGTCCCAATGGACAAATACGCGCCCACGGCAAACGAGAGCGAACGGACGCCGAGCAGTTCGACACCGATAACAAGGAAGACGCCCAGCATGACCAATCCCCAGGGCAACTTTCTGCTCAGGATTCCGTTGATGACCGTGGCCATTAAGCGTGCCTGGGGTGCCGCGGCCTTTTCGCTTCCGATGCCGGGGATCCACTGCACTTCAATGCGGCCGCTGGTCGGCGAGTAGAGGTATTTTCCGTCGGCAAGTTCCGGAGAACCAAGCGCGTTCAGCACCACGTACTCGCTCTTGTGGTGGAGCGTCGAAGTACCCGGCCCTTTCACGGTGAACTGATCCATAAGTCCGTGCGGGTCTTGCTGGACCGCTACTCCGGGATGCGAAGCACTGATATTCCATTCTCTGGGAGCTTCTCGGAACTCCTGCAAGCCCTGGTTCATCAGGTTGAGCGTAACGCCAATAGCGATGGTGGAGACGGTGATGCCAATGAGGAACGCGAATCTCTGCTTGATTGGCGTTGCCCCCAGCAGGTAACCCGTCTTCAGGTCCTGCGAAGTATCGCCCGCCTCAGCCGAAGCGATGCAGACCACGCCGCCGATGGTGATGGCCAGCGCGCCGAAGGCCGGTGCGGTCCATCCGTTGACCAGAAAGATGGCCGAAGTGGCCATCAGGGTGGCAATGGTCATGCCCGAGATGGGGTTGGCGGAACTGCCGATGAGGCCGACAATGCGGGAACTGACGGTAACGAAAAGAAATCCAAAGATCACAATGAGCAGCGATGCGCCCAGATTCGCCAGCAGACCCACCTGCGCGCCAGGAACCGGTTTGAAGGTAAGAAACAGAAACATGATAACGATGAGGGCAATCGAGCCGGCTACCGCAAAGCCCATCGAGAGATCGTGTTCCGTGCGCAGCGGCGCGGCGCTTTCAGCAGAGCCAGTCCCGCGCATGTTCTTGAACCCGGAACGCAACGCGCCGATGATTGTCGGCAACGTCTTGAAGAGTGTGATGAGCCCGGCCGCGGCTACGGCCCCGGCTCCCATGGGCCGGATATACGTGGCCCACAAATCGCTGGGGCCCATCTGCGAAATGGGCACGGTGCCGGGATAGATGGGAGTGGACAGGTTCTTGCCGAAGAAATAGAGGAGCGGCATGAGCACCAGCCACGAAAAGACGCCGCCGGAGAAGATAATGCCTGCCGTCTTTGGACCGATGATGTAGCCCACACCTAGATATTCGCTGGTTGCGTCGGCCTTGATTGAAGCACCCTTCAGCACGTGGTCGGGGCCAAAGTCAGGCCGATACTCCGGCGTGCCGGGCCAGGCGCCGAAGAGATTCTCATTCTGGAATGCCGCATAGACAGCGCCGAGGCCCAGGCCGAAAAAGACGCGGCTGGCCGTCGAGCCGCCGCTTGCGCTGGCCTTAATGACGTCGGCGCATGCCGTTCCCTCGGGAAATTGCAGAGTGCCGTGCTCCTCGACGATCAGCGGGCGCCGCAGCGGTACCATGAAAAAAACTCCGAGGTAGCCGCCGATCAGCGCCAGCATGAAGATCCTGAAGTATTCGAGATCGAATCCAAGGAAGATCAGCGCTGGCAGGGTGAAAATGACCCCCGCGGCGATCGATTGGCCTGCGTTGCCGGTGGTCTGCACAATGATGGTTTCAAGTACAGATGAGCGGCCTTTATGGCGAAGCAAGCTGCTGGAGATGACCGCAATTGGAATGGATGCAGCCACTGTGAGCCCGGCCTTGAGGCCTACATAGACGGTGACGCCACCGAAAATGATGCCAAAGACTGCGCCCAGCAATACGGCGCGCAGGGTGAATTCCGGACGGTCTTCACCGGCAGGGACAAAGGGTTGAAAGTCGGGCACTGGCAGCCTCCAAATGATTGCTTATGAAACTCGAAAAGAATTCCCTGAATGGAAGAGGATAGAGCACTGGCCCCTGTATCCGCCAGCAAACACGGGCAGTAGCGGCAGTATTCTAACCGTGGAGCCACTTGGTTTTATCGGGTTACCGGTCCTGACACCAGAACTCTGCGCCAGGTTCAGGTAATCTCTCCTAACACCAAAGTGACGTGCATCGGGATCTTCAACCATTTGATTTCTGTAGACATGAGTGCTTCGCGTAGGCCAGAATTCGAGAGGCCAGAGGTCAGTCGCTGTCACGCTGGGGGCCCTTCCTGCAAGAGTTAAAGGAGACACCATGATTCGAAAACTGGGGAAAGTTGTGCTCCCTATTGTCGCGATTCTGACGATCGCTGTGATTGTTGGTCAGGCGCAGTCCGTAAAGACGCATCATGTTCGGGACGAAGTCCGCAACGGCCAGGCCCAGGCCACGGGGCGTCTTCCCTTGAACCAGGTTTTGCAGCTTGACCTGGTTCTGCAAATCCGCGATCAGGCTGGACTCGACAGCTTCTTGAAAGATCTCTACGACCCCACCAGCCCCTCCTACCGCCAGTTCCTCACCCCGCAGGAGTTCACCGCCAGGTTTGGTCCCACGCAGGAAAGCTACGATACTGTGGTTCGATTTGCGAAGACTTACGGCTTCCAGGTAGTGGGCGGTTCGCGCGACGCGATGGATGTGCAGGTGAAGGGTACAGTGGCGGTCGTCGAGGCTGCCTTCCATGTGAACATGCAGACTTTCAAGCACCCTACAGAGAACCGCTCATTCTTCAGTCCGGATGGTGAGCCGACGCTGGATCTCCCATTCAACCTGTGGCACATCTCCGGCCTCGACAATTACTCAATTCCCAAACCCCTCGTGGTCAACAGAAACGACTTTGCAAAAGCTCACGGCATCGCACCTGAAACTGTCGTGTCTCACGCCACCACCGGCTCCGGTCCCTCCGCGTCCTTCCTCGGCACTGACATGCGCGCGGCCTACTACGGCAGCGGCTCGCTCACGGGCGCCGGCCAGAACCTCGGCCTGCTCGAGTACTACGGAACCAATCTTGCCGATCTAAAGACCTACTACACGAACGTCGGCCAGAACGATCTCTCCGGGGTTGTCAAACTGCTTTCAACCGACGGCACCAGCACCAGCTGCAGCTATCCCGCCTGCGACGACACCGAGCAGACTCTCGATATGACACAGGCCCTCGGCATGGCGCCCGGACTTTCAAGTCTCGTCGTCTACGTCGGCTCCTCCGACACGGCCATGATCAGCGCCATGACCGCGCCGCCACCCGGCTACCCACTGCCCGCCACCATCG
>ODAK010007407.1_pt1 | contig 11015 bp, 6 predicted proteins | sample 1539591 | NCBI WGS metagenome assembly ODAK01 (sample SAMEA3539303, study PRJEB22396) | soil metagenome | biome: tundra; feature: field; material: soil | place: USA | collected 2010-05 | depth 0.15 m | reverse complement strand
GGTACTTGGGGAATCGTCGCTCGGTCGTCTTGTTCGATCGCGCCCGCGACGCCATCGCATTCAACAATCCGCTGCCAGAATTGGCGCAACTTCTCGACATTTATCATGTGAGCCTGGCACCGCCGAGGGGAAAGAAGAATCAGAAGAAGAAAAAGAAGAAGAAAAAAAGGCTACGGAAGGCGACGGAAACCAAAATAACCCTCGAGCTGCCCAGCCGAGGGTCATGGCATCGGCCTCTCCTCATTTTTGGTGCCAGAACATACGGTGGGAAATGCCTGAATTCATAGGCCGTGCGCGAGCAACTCAATGAATTCACGGAGATTCCTGATAGGCACTTGGACGCCTTCATCGTATTTGGAAATCAAAGGCTTACAGCCGCGGCATCTGTCTCCCAAGCTAACGATTGTGCTCGCGCAACTCATTGATTCATCAAGAAGCAGCTCGCCTTCTCCGGGGGTTCAGAACATTTCGCCGGATCAACGTGTTACCTGCCATGCACTCTATATTTCGCGGTAATTCCTACCGTCTGTTTCAGCATGGAAAACGAGGCTACCCGAAAGTCGCCGACACCTCGATCTGCGCGACCCGCTGCGCGCAGGAATTCGGCAATCCCTGCCAGCGCTTCTGTCCGGCGAATGTCCACGAGATGGTCGACAACGGTGCGGGCGGCAAGATGCTGCGCATCAACGCCGCCAACTGCGTGCACTGCAAAGCCTGCGACATCAAGGATCCCTACGGCATCATCACCTGGACTACGCCCGAGGGTGGTTCGGGGCCGAATTATCAGAATCTGTAAGGCAGAATCTGCGAGGTGGCTCGGCGGGTATATCCTTGAGACGGCGCTCCACCACGGTCATCGGGCGAAGAGCAGCGGCACTTGGCGTGAACACACGATCACTCTTTAACAAGCTGCTGCGGCGCAAGCAGGCGCCGACTATCGAGCGCGCCGACGAGGCGTACGCGCAAGGGCGCCACGCCGATGCGGCAGCGCTGTGGCGCGCCCTGGCCGAAGGCGGCGAGCTGCAGGCGCAACTGCGCCTGGCGCAGCTCTACGAGCGCGGCGATGGCGTGCTGCAAAGCTTTGTCGAGGCTGAGCGCTGGTATCGCAGCGCGGCTGACCAAGGCTCGGTCGCGGCGCAGGCGCGCCTCGGGGAAATTTTCTTAACGGGCCTCGCGCCGCCCGACACCGCCACGGCCGCGGCGATCGAACGCATCGAGGACAGCCAGACTCCGGACTCGCTGCTCAAGCGCCTGTATCCGCAGGGACTGGCGATCGCGCAGGATCCGGCACAAGCCGCCGACTGGAATCGTCGCGCGGGGCAGGCCGGCGATGCGGCCGCCCTGGCGCGCCTCGGTTACCAGTACGCGAGCGGGCTGGGGGTCGAACGCGACCTCAGCGCCGCCGAGCGCTGCTTCACGGCCGCCGCCGAGCAGGGACACGCCGCCGGCCAGCTCGGTCTGGGCATGCTGTACGCGGGCGGCTACGGCGAGCGCCGCGAGCATGCACGCGCGCTCGAATGGTTCGAGCGCAGTGCTGCGCAGGGCAATTCAACCGCGCAGTTGTGCCTCGCGATGTTGCTGCTGTTCGGCGAGGGCGTGCCGCACGATGAAGTGCGTGCGGCCGCGCTGCTGGAACAGGCCGCCGTCGCCGGCCAGCCGGCCGCGATGTTTCATCTGGGAGAGCTCTACCGGCGCGGCCGCGGCGTGACGCAGAGCGCCTCGCAAGCCGAGACCTGGTTGCGGCGCGCGGCGAACCGCGGCTATCTGAAGGCCTGGCTGTCGCTGGTGCATCTATTTCGTTCGGGCCCGGACTCGGATCCGAATAATGCTGCCGTGTTATGCCGCCAGGCCGCGGATCTCGGGGATGGCGAGGCGCAGTACCTGCTGGGACACATGTACCTCGCCGGCGAGGGGGTGCCGCGCGATGCGAAGGAAGCGGCGCGCTGGCTCGCCAAAGCCGCCGATCAAAACCTCACGGCGGCCTATGAGCGACTCGGAGCGCTGTACGCGGAAGGTCTAGGATTGCCGCAGGATTTTCAGGCGGCGGCGGACTGGTTTCATCGTGCCGCTGCCCAGGGCGATGCCAACGCGCTGTATCACCTGGGCACGCTGCAGCTCGGCGGGCTCGGTATGCCGTGCGATCCGCGCGCCGCGCGCAAGTGGTACCGTCAGGCCGCGAAGCAAGGCAGCGGCGCGGCCTGTCTGCAGCTCGGCATTCTCTACGCCTCAGGCCAGCACGTGCGCCAGAACTACACGGCGGCGGCCCACTGGTATGCCCAGGCTGCGGTGTACGGCGTTACCGCGGGCCGTTACAACCTGGCCTTCCTGCACTTTCGTGGCCTGGGTGTGAGACAGGATGCCGCGCAGGGCGTGCGGCTGCTTGCCAAAGCGGCCGACGAGGGCAGCGTGGAGGCCGCGTGGGCTCTGCATCGTCAGTATACGCAGGGCGAGTACGTGGCCCGCGATGCGCAGGCCGCAACGCGCTGGCTGTCGCGCGCGGCGGAGCTGGGCAGTGCGGCCGCCGCCTGCCTGCTGGCGCAGCGGCTCGAGCGCGCCGATCCGGCAGCCCCGCCGGCCGAGCGCGTCATCGCTCTGCTCGAAGCCTGCGCTGCGCAGGGCCAGACGGAAGCCCAGGCGATGCTGGCGCTGCAATATTTCGAGGGCAAGCATGTGGCGCAGGACCCGCAGCAGGCGATGCGCTGGTTCACCCGCGCCGCGCAGGGCGGCAATGCCTTTGCGCAAGCCTGGCTCGGCGACATCTTGATCCAGGGCCGCGGCGTGCCGGCGGACCGTGATGCCGCCGCCAGTTGGTACGAGCGAGCGGCACTGCAAGGACATGCGGGTGCGATTGCGGCACTGACTTCGCTGCGCATGGCCGCCGGCGCTGGCGGCGATGAGCTCGCGCAGCTGTTTCAGCTGTGGCTGCGGGCCGCACAACAGGGCGATGCCGGCGCGCAGCGCATGGTCGGTGACTTTTATCTGCGCGGTGTGGGCGTCGAAGCTTCAGTCGAGGAGGCACGCCGCTGGTTCAACGCCGCGGCACTGCAGGGCAACGCGCCCGCAATGGTACTGCTCGCTGGGCTGCTCCTGCAGCACCCCACGCAGGCCTCCGATCCGTCGCAGGCGGCGGAGCTGTTCCGCCGTGCCGCGGCGCAAGGCAATGTCAATGCGCAATACAACCTCGGCGTCTGTCTGCGGCGCGGCCTCGGCGTTGAGCGGGATGATCTTGAGGCGGAGCGGCTTTATCGCGCCGCTGCGCAGCAGGGTCACCGATCGGCCCAACTCGCACTCGGCTCGCTCAAAGCGCAGAACGCCGTAAGTGAGGCAGACTGGCAACAGGTTGCGCACTGGTATCGGCTCGCCGCCGATGCCGGCCATCCGGCGGCCGTGGCGTCGCTGGCTCAGTTGTACGAGAGCGGACGGGGAGTCCCTCGAGACCGCGCCGCGGCGCTGGTGCTGTATCGCAAAGCGCTGGCCGCGGGCCAAACAGAAGCCGCGTCCGAGGTGCGACGCATCGAGGCGGAACTCGGAAGGCCGGAATACGCGAGTTAAGCCGCTGCCGACTCCGAGCGGCGCGCGCGGGCGCGCTCAGGGTGAGCAGACCGGTCGGCGCCCGTTGACCAGATCGTCGAACAGCGCGGTCCAACGTGGCAGTAACAATCGTTTCAAATCGAACTGCTCCACCGCCGTGGCGCGTGCTGCTTTGCGCAGCGCCTGTAGACTCTCGGGTTGATCCAGCGCGGCCTCGATGCGGTTCGCGAGCTGCTGATACGCAAAGAAATCCACGGTGAGTCCGTTGCTGCCATCGCGCAGTACCTCGAGCACCGGAGGCGTGTTGGAGGCGACGATCAGGCAGCCACAGGCCATAGCTTCGATGAATGACCAGGACAGCACGAAGGGATAGGTCAGATACACATGCACTGAGGAGACCTGCAGCAGATTCAGGTAGGCGCGGTAGTCGAGCATGCCGAGGAAGTGCACGCGTTTGAGATCCAGCTTCGCGCCCAGCTCCTGCAGCATCATCTCTCGAAACGTGGAGCGTGGCGGCGGTGGTGCGCCGTAACTCACGCCGTCGCCACCGACGATCACGACCTGCGCGCGCTTGCGCCGGCGCAGCAGCTGCGGGAGGGCGCGCATGAAGACATGAAAGCCGCGATAGGGTTCGAGATTGCGCGCGACGTAAGTGACGACCTCATCGCGACGCGTCAATACCTGGACCGAACCGGGCAGCTTGAAGCGTGCCTTAGGGTTGGGGCACGCGAGCGCCGTGTCCACCCCCTCGTGGAGCACGCTGATGCGAGAGCGCATTTCAGGCGGATGCAGGCTGCGCTGCCACTGCGTGGCTGAGTGGCCCCAGTCGGCGCCCTGGAAGGCCAGCAGGGGGACGGCGTTGCGCGCGCGCAGGCGCGAGGGCTCCTGGAAGATCGAGACGAACTCGGGATCGAAGCCCACGTCCACACCGTGAGCGTGGTAGTAGAACTCGAAATTCGCCAGCAGCGGCACCTCGGGAAACACATCCTTGACGAACAGCGTCTCGCCCCAGCCGCTGTGGCCGACGATCAGATCCGGCCGAAAGCCCTGTTCGCGTAAGCCCCGGCATACCTCGGCCACGGATGCGCCCGTATAGATGGCCCGATCGATCTCTACCGCGTAGGCATGGCAGTTGATGGGTCCACGTTGATCCTTGGGGTAGGTGACCTTGTGCACCCCCGACATGGCATTCTCATTCGGCTGCGTGATGAAGTAGATCTGATTGCCTGGTTGATCGGCCAGGTGACGGACCACATGGCGGTACTGGGCGGGAAAGTTCTGATGGATGAAGAGGTACTTCATAGCTCGAGCGCGGCCATCAGCGCAGCGCGCTCCGCCTCGTCCTTTGCAGGCCTCGCGCGCGCCACCGCCACGAGTTCGAGCTCCATGCTGCGCCGGCGCAGCAGCACTTCGCCGAAGGGCAGCTGCTGGAAGCAGCGCTGCAGCATTCCCGGTGTAAAGCCGCAGCGGTGGGCCATCGATGTGCGGCCGCTCGCGATCGCCGCGCCAAAGCCGAAGACAATGTCATGCGGGGTGACCGGACCGGCCCGGGAGTCATACAGGGGCTCGTGCAGCCGGTCGGCGGCGACATACTGCGCGACCGTCTGAAGATCGGGCACGATCACGCACACAAAACCATCATCGCGCAGCACGCGGCGAAATTCCGCCAGCGCGAGCGGTACCTGGTGCTCATACAGATGCTCGACGCAGTGTGCCGCCCACACGGCATCGGCAGTGCCATCGGGAATCGGCGACAGATCGGTCAGATCGGCGAGGATGTCGGGTTGCACGAGAGGATCGACATCCACGCGCAGCTCCCGCCACGTATTGAAGTAGGCGGGCAGGCTGCTGGCCTCGCGCGGACCACACCCGACGTTGACGACCACGCGCTCGCGCGTCGGCTCGCTCACGGACGGCGCGTGGAGAGGCGCCGGGTCGAGCGCGCGCTGCGCGTCGGAGTGTGAGCCACTGCGATGCCGCGCTTGGCGGCCTTGCGGGAGACCCGCGCAGGGCGCTTGGCTTTCAGGGATGTCGCTTTAACGGGGACCGTGACTCGGCTGTGGCCACTTCCCTCGCCAGAACGCCCGAAAGCGGGGCCGCCGATCGCCGCGGGGCGCGGGCCGGCCGCTTTGGCCGCGACACCGGAAATCGCCGCGCTCGAGCGTTTGAGGAGGCGGACTTGAATCCCCTCGAGCGGATCGTTCGCCACGGTCGAGCGGCAGGGGGCACCGTTGCGCAGCGGGCCGACCGTCACGCCGGACTGGAAGTAGCCGCTGTATTCGCAATCGTACGCGGCCGCAGCCGGACTGGGTTTGAGCCGTACCGCAAAGCCGACCAGCGGCACTGCCATGCCCTTGGTACCACACATCTTGTCGTCGCTGAGCCAGGGCGTCTCGAAGCCCGTGCCGGTGAGCCCCTTGTACTCGATATCCCCCGCCGCGAAGCGCTCCAAGGGCCGCACCGAGAACGACTCGATCCAGAGCCCCGGCGCCACGCGCCCGGCCCAGGGCACATCGGCGAAGTTCATGTCGCCGCGTGTGCGGATATGGGCCGCGATCTGGATCGGCAGCGGCAGCGCGCTCGTCGGGGGACTCGCCGCCGGCTTGTTCGCTGGCAACGCTGGGGCCTTGGAGGGTGCGGGTGGGGCCGTGCTCGGGGCGGGGGCTGCCGCTACCGCATCGGCGCGAGCGTCCAGGCGTTCCACCTTGATCGAGAGCACTTCCCCGCCCGGCGCGCGCAGCGAGCTCAGGACCAGCGTGGCGCCGCTGCCGTTGATCTTGGTCACGAGCAGATCCCCCGGCGCGAACAACCAGGCCCCTTGGGTCGAAGGGCCGGCGATGAATTCCACCTGCTCGGATCGCACGCCGGGACCCAAGCCCACGTGCACCGCCGGCAACGACAGTTGGCCGGTGGCCCTCGCCGTGATCGGGCTCGCGGCTGTGACCGAAAACAGGTAGAGCCCTGCCGGCAGCGGCAGCACCTGGACCGAGGCGCTGAGCCCCTCTTCATGCACTGCCGGTGCGGGTTTATCCTCGGAGCTCTTGGCCATGATCATCTCGCCGGGCTGCGTCGCGCTCATCTTAGCGTCATCGGGCGAGTGCGCCAGCGGCGTTTGGACTGAACGTGACCCCGTCATGCCTGGTCGGTGCGCAGCATGGGCGAGCTGCAGCAGGCGATCGTTGATCCGCCGCGGCTCGAGTTCCAGCGGCAGCAGCTCCCCTAGACCCGCGTTGCGCAGGCGTTCGGCGATGGCGCCCAGATCAAAGGCCGCCACCGGCAAACCCGCGCCCAGCGCGTAATCGAGTGTGTAGCACCAGGTTTCGGGCCAGACGGACGGCAACCAGGCGACATCGGGCTGCTCGCGTCGAAGCAAATGCGGGGCCTCGGCTTCGCTGTAGCGGCCCGTGATGAACACCTTGCCCGTCTTGAGCAGCGGCGCATCGTTCTCCGTGTAGCCGATCACGACGAATTCGAGCGGCAGAGCGCGCGCGCGCGCATCACGCGCGCACTCGAGCAGCACCGAATAGCCCTTGTGCTCGCCGATGGCGCCGATGAGGGCCACGCGAACCACCTTGCCCGCAGAAGGGCGCGGCGGCAGGGGCACCGGCACGGGGGGCACCGCATGCGGCTGCACTGCCACATCCAGATCGTTAAAGTGCTGCTGCAGCCGTGCGGCCGTGTCGCTTGATGGTGCGATCACGCGGCGTGCGCCACGGAGCCAGGTGGCGCTGCGGGCTCGCAACGCCGGTACGGATATCGGTTCGCCCAAGTTGGAGCCGTTGCGTCGCACGCAGGCCTGGCAGACGGACACGGCCGGTTCGCCGCAATAGCGGCCGCTGCCATCGATCAAGGTCACGCGCGGACAGATCCAGGCGTAGTCGTGGACGAACACGTCGTAGGGGATGGGCAGTGCGCGCACCGCATCGATGACGCGCGCATCGAGGTGCAGAAAATGCTGGATCTCGATCGCATCGAAATCCAGGGCGCCGAGCAGCGAGGTCAGGCCGGCCAGGTCCGCCGGGATGGCATAGCGCAGGTTTGGCAGTTCCATCGCGTCCGTCCACAGCTCGCAGCAGCGCGGGTTGCCGGCCTCAAGGGGCCGGAGCACCAGTGGAAATAAGCCCTGCGCGCGAAAGTCTCGGCAGCGCTCGGCGACGAAGCGGTCGACGCCACCGGTCAGCGCCAGCGTCACGAGCAGTACGAAGCGGCCCTCGAACGCCGATAGCCGACGCTCATCGAGTCGGCGCCGCAAGCGGTGCAGGGGATCCTGCGCCAGAAAGCTCGCGATGAAGCGGTCGTAGCCCGGATGGCGCAGATTGAGCAAGCGCTGGGCGCGATCGAGTAGCGCCGCGCGCCGGCCGCCGAAGGAGAGCCCGCCGGCGTGGTAGACGAAGACGTCGGCCGCGAGATGATGCGACCAGCCACGGCGGCGCGCGCGCAGACAGAAGTCGGTCTCCTCCCCGTAGCCCTTGCCGAACACCGCGGCATCCAGAGCCCCGACATCGTCCAGGCAGTCGCGGCGCACATAAAGACAGAAGCCGACTCCGACCGGGATCACGACGCGAGTGCCTGAATGGGTCGACGCGACGAGCGCGTGCAGAGCGGCCGCGTCGTCGGAGTCGATCGCGGCCCCCAGCGCGCGCGGGTAGCTCGCGATCGATCCGCTGTTGCTCAAGGGCGTGACGGTGCCCACTGTGGGAGAGCTGTAGACCGCCGCGCGCAGCCGCATGAGCCAGTCATCGAAGACCAGCGTATCGGAATTCAGCAGCACGGCATCGTGGGTGGGATGCAGCCTCAAGGCCCGGTTCACCGAGGCCACGAAGCCCTCATTTTTCGTGTTGCGGAGCAGCGTTATACGGTTATCGGCCGCTAACGTATCGAGCGCGCTGATGAGCGCGGGATCGTCCGTCGCATCGTCCACGACCACGACCCGCGCCGTGTTATCGATCGTCGCCAACACGGCATCGATACAAGCGAGGGTTGCCTCACGGCCGCGATAGACCGGGATGATGACATCGGTCTGCCTGTCGTTCTGGCTCAGCGCACGCCCGAGGCGAGGACGCGATGAGCGGGCGCTCCATTTCGGCAATCGAACCGGATGGCGACCCGCGAGGCGCACTGCGGGCTCGAGCAACAGGGGGGAGTCCGGCAAGGGCTGCCAGCGTCCGTCGGGTAGCTGCGCCGAGACGTCAATCCGGTTGCCGCGCAATCCCGCGGCGCGCAATTCGATCTGGAACGGCCAGCGCCAGCCTGGCTGCGCCACGCGGGTGCTCTTGACCGCCGCGTGATGGCCGTCCTCATCCTCCACGCGCAGCCGCAGCGGCCGCATCGGCCACCAACCGATGCGCGCCCAGCCCGTGAGGCAGCGGCCGCGGCTCTCGGCACGGCCATCGAGGGCGAAGTCCGACGGCAGACGCAAACCGCTGCCCAGCAGCGGTACGCCGCGGCTGCTCACTTCAAGCTGTGCGTCGAGGCTGCGCTGCGGCGATTGAAAGCTGAAGTCGCGACGGCCCGCGCGAGATGTGTTGCGGAGCAGTTGGGTGAAGGCCGGCTGCCCATCAACCCTGATGTCCAACACGTTTGCAGTCTCATCTGGCGAGAGCTCGCCCACGAGATCGAGGTTTGGCGCGCGTCCGATCCAGCCAGGCGCGCCGATGGCGGGATGCTGCATGACTTGACCGGCGATGCGGCGCAGTAGGCCGCCGCTAACGACGCAGTATTGCCTAAGGGTTGCCTGGAGCTGCCTGCGGGCGTCCTCGGGACGTTGCAGGCGCAACAGCGCCAGGGCGATCAGCGCTGCTACATCGGGATCGGGACTGAAGTCAATGGCCCGCTGCAGCAGGCGCAGCGCGGCATCATCATCGCGCGCTTCGAGCATGAGCAGGCGGCCGTAAATCGGCGCCAGCGTCGCCGTCTCTTGGGGCAGGCAACGCCAGGCGCGATCCAGGTGACGCAGTGCGGTCTCGAGTGCATCGGCACGCAGCGCATCCCGAACCTCGCGGAGGCTGCGAGCCACACTTAAGCTCGCGGTGCCGCGCAGGGCCTCGTCCAAAGCCTCGAGCACTGCAACGCGCAGCTGAGAATGAAACGATGCGTCGCCCTGCGACACGTCTTCGGCAGTCAGCGCCCCAGCCAGGTTCAGATCCTGGCCATGCCCTTTACCCGACGGCTTCAAATCTTGAAGAAAATCAGGCCTCAGGGCTTGTGCTGCGTGATATCCAAGCTACCCGTATAGCCCTTGATCTCGATCGTGGTCTTGCCGCCATCGATCTTGATATAGGTGTTGCCGCCATGCGTGCTGATGTCGTGGTGCGACTGCAGATAGGGGAGCGAATAGCCCTGGACAGACAGCTGATCGCCATGGGCGAAGTTCTGGATAACGTGCTGGCCGCGTTGCTCGCTGGCCAGGAACTCGAAGACATTGTGATTGCCGGCGCCGACCATAGTGTCGTACAAGCCACCGACGAAGGTGCCACGACCCGAGCCGCCCTGCATGTCGGTCGAGCCAGCGCCACCCACGAACTCCGTGGGAGCAGAGCTACCGACCAGCGTCGCGTTGCCCCTGGACGCGATGTCCTCGGTGACTGCGCCCGAATGCAGGATCTGCGGCTCGCCGCCCTTGATCGTGGCGCTGCCGAAGGATCCATGGACGGTGGCGCTGCCTGCCTCGTGGATGGTGTCGTTACCCGGGCCGACGTTGATCGTGTCATGCCCGGAGGATTTGGTTTCCACGATACGGGACGCCCAGGACATGGAGATCGTGTCGTTGCCACCGCCGACCGATACATCGGGAGTGCCACCAATGGTGATGAGGTCATTGACCGAGCCTGCCGTGACGGTGCCATTGCCCCCGATGGTGATGGTGTCGTTCCCGTTGCCGACGATGACGTCGCCTTTGCCTTTGATATCGATGTTGTCGTTGCCATTGCCGGCAATGACCGTACCGTTCCCGAACACCGTGATGGTGTCGTTCTGATTGCCGACAACGAGGATGCTTCCGCCAGGGACGCTGATACTTCCCACGAGACCTCTCTCCCCAATCCCGCCCTAGCGGGATCTGCCAGAAACCTCTACATAACCTACCGATAGAACTGCTCGAGTTCCTGTCGGCAGGCGCTGATCACACCCGTCGCAAAGAGCCTACCAATAAGAACTTACCAATAACGAGACTTATATCATAATAATCAATTTAACTTAATTCAATTGACGACTGATTTTTATTAATTTTTTGTTGCAGAAATGCCGCAAGCACCGGCACATCCTCTGCGCGCGCACCGAATTGGCTCAGTTGCGCTATTTTGTGCACTATTCTTGATCCGCGGCCGTAGGCTGACGGCTGGACGGAGATGCGTACCATGGGCGCTGGATAAGTATGGCTTCATCAGACCGGTAAAAAATGCAATTCTCCTGCTCGAGATCGCCGATCGTATCATTCACCGCGTTCTGGCAGGATCCGTCGGCACTCAGGACTTGACCCAAAAACA
>ODAK010007406.1_pt1 | contig 11016 bp, 11 predicted proteins | sample 1539591 | NCBI WGS metagenome assembly ODAK01 (sample SAMEA3539303, study PRJEB22396) | soil metagenome | biome: tundra; feature: field; material: soil | place: USA | collected 2010-05 | depth 0.15 m | reverse complement strand
AGTCCGTTCAGCGCCGCGCCGACCGCCATGCCGGTGAAGCCGTGCTCGGTGATCGGTGTGTCGATCACTCGCCGCGGGCCGAACTCATCCAGCAGGCCCTGACTGATTTTGTAGGCGCCCTGGTATTGCGCGACTTCCTCGCCAAGCAGGAAGACGTCCTTATCGGCGCGCATCTCCGCCGCCATCGCATCGCGCAACGCTTCCCGCACGGTGATCGGCGCGGTCGGCCCCCAGTCCTTTTCCGGCGCCATCGCCACCGCCGCCGGGGCGGTGGCCGGCGCGGGCGGGGGAGCCGTGGCCCGCACGGGAGGTGCCGCCGCCGGCGCCATGGCGACCGTCTCGCCATTCATCGACAGCACCGCGATCGGCGTGTTCACCGCCACACCCTCGGTCCCTTCGTCGACCAGGATCTGGGTCAGTTTGCCCTCATCGACCGCCTCGACCTCCATCGTCGCCTTGTCGGTCTCAATCTCCGCGATCACGTCCCCTGGATGAACCTCGTCGCCGACATGTTTCAGCCAGCGGGCGAGTTTTCCCTCGGTCATGGTGGGGCTCAGGGCGGGCATCAGGATCTGGGTCGCCATGGTTCAGCCCTCCAACAGCACGTCGGTCCAGAGTTCCGACGGATCGGGCTCCGGACTGGCCTGTGCGAAATCGGCGGCATCCTGGATGATCGCCTTTACTTCGTCATCGATCGCCTTGAACTGCTTGTCCTCGACGCCAAGCACCGCCAGACGCTGCCGCGCGTTCTCGATGCAATCGTGCTGAGTGCGCATCAATTGCAGTTCTTCGCGCGGCCGGTAGCGCGCCGGATCGGACATCGAATGGCCGCGGTAGCGATAGGTCTTCGCCTCCAGCAGATATGGCCCCTCGCCTTTGCGGCAGGCGGCCACCGCGACCTCGGCCGCCGCCTTGACCGCCAGCACGTCCATGCCGTCGACCTGCGCGCCGGTGATACGCCAGGGCACACCATTCTTCGATAAATCATGCGAGGCCGAGGCGCGCTCGACGCTGGTGCCCATGCCGTATTTGTTGTTCTCGATGATGAAGATGGTCGGCAGCTTCAACAGCGCGGCGATATTGAAACTCTCATAGACCTGGCCCTGGTTCGATGCGCCCTCGCCGAAATAGGTCAGGCAGACCCGGTCATTTTCCCGGTACCAGTTGGAGAACGCCAGGCCGTTGCCGAGCGATACCTGCGCGCCAACGATGCCGTGGCCGCCAAAGAAGTTCCGCTCCTTGCTGAACATGTGCATGGAGCCGCCTTTGCCGTGCGAGTAGCCGCCCGAGCGGCCGGTCAGTTCCGCCATCACGCCGCGGGCCTCCATGCCCGCCGCGAGCATGTGACCGTGATCGCGATAAGAAGTAATGACTTCGTCGCCCTCGCCGATGGCCATTTGCATGCCGGTGACCACGGCTTCCTGGCCGATATACAGATGACAGAATCCGCCGATCAGTTGCATGCCATAAAGTTGGCCGGCCTTCTCCTCGAACCGGCGGATCAGCAGCATGGTCCGGTACGCCGTCAACAGTTGGGCGCGGTCGATCCCGGGATCGTTGGCCTTCGCCGATGCCTTGGTTGCTGCTCTCGTGGATGCCCTGGTGGATGCCCCCACCGTGGCCTTCTCCGGTTTCCTGGTTTCCGCCGCTTGTGCCATTATTCTGATCCCTGGAAGGGTTCGCCGGAAGTTCGCGCCCATCTAAGGTTCAGCTCCCCCTGACGGCAAGCGTCAGCGGCGTGAAATCATTGATGACGCAACGCAATATCAACAATTAACCAGTTTCTGGTTAATTGCCTGACATGGCAATGCCATCACCTATTTCCGGATGCCGGCCAATTGCCTGAGCAAGCGCGATGACGCAATATTATTTCGTGAGCCCCACGCATTTCGCAGCGTCATTACTGACACCCACTCCACGCCCCCGCCGGTTGCGGAGCTGGAGTCGCGCGGGCGGCAGTTTCCGCTGAAGACTTTGGCATGCCGGCGCTACGCCACCCAGAACGGATCGCGGCGGCGAAATCGCGCCCAGGCGGCGGCGATTTTCGGACGGGCGCGACCGCCGCGGGCGGCGGTGAAGCCGAGCACCAGTCCGGCGGCATAGCCGGGCTTGCCGTTCAACTCCCGCAGCAACGTCTCGGCCACGGTGGTGTCATTGAACAGGCCCAAACGCTCCTGCAGCATCGCCAGCCGGCGAATGAAACGCGAGACTTGTTTCTCGGGGAATAAAGGCGCGAAAAACTCCGCGGCGTAGCGCAGGCGCTTGGCCTTCAGCCGCAAGCCGTGCAGCGCGACATTGTCCAGATCATCCAGCACCTTGCCGATATTCAGCAGCCGCTTCCATCGCTTTTGCAGGATGGCCGCCGCGAATTCGGTCAAATTCGCGGTTGCCGCGTCTTCCGCGGGAGCGTCCGCCGCGACCAAACAGGCCAGTTCCAGGCACAGCACGCGAAACGCGGAACTGTGGACATATTCGCCCAGTACTGCCCGAGCCGCGTGGCGCCGCCGTGCTCCGGCGCGCAGCAGAACGTGCAGGCCGGTTTGCTCCGGCAGGACCGCCTCAACCGGCGGGACGGTCTCGGTCATGAACACGTCCCAGTCCCGCGCCGGTCCGAGAATATGGCTCAGTTGCTTCAGGCCGTCGGCGGCACGGGTCAGGGACGGACTGTCCGCGGCCGCCGGGAACAGCGAAAACGCCGAACGGGTGCGACGCACCGCCACGCGCAACTGGTGCACCGGCTCGGGACCTGTGTCCGCGTCAGCGACCAGGGGCGCCAAATGCAGCATGACATCGGTCAAATGTCCGACGATATGACCAAAGGCCGCCTGGACCGAGAGACCTTCGGGAGGCAACGACGGCGCCCCGCGCCGGCGAGGCACCTGGGCGGTACCGTCGGCGAGGCACAGCGCTTCCGCCGCCAGGCTGTGCTCCGGAACCGCCAGCGTCAGCGATTCCGCGAGTGATAGTACAAGCGTCAAAACCGATGGCCCGGGACCTTGCAGGATCAGTCGTGTGGCCGGGCGTTCCGCGGCGACCGCTCGCAAGACACCATCCAGCAGGGTCATCGAGACCGGCTCGCCGTCGATATTGAGCGGGAAAACGGTTCGCCTGCCGTCGAACGCCGCCACCGGCGTGGTCACGTCAGGCAAGACATTGGCGTCGGCCGGAGCGTCGGATGCCGCCAGCGCCTGGCGCAAAGCCTCCAATCCATCAGCCTCCAGGAGCACGCGGTGGTCAGTCGCGGGCGGCCATGGCTCGGTGGGCGCTGGCCGGTTCCGCTCCAGGCGCCAGCTGCCGCGCTGCTCCGCCAGCGCGAGGCCGCGCGACGCCAGCGAACGGTCGAGGGAATCATGCCAGACGATCCGCACTGCCTGGCCGCGCGTTCGGCCGGTAAGCGCGGCCTTGGTACTGGGCTGTCGCCGCAGCCGCGCGGCGTCCGCCGAGGGCAGCAGGAGCGTCAACTCCATCAACCCTGTTCCGCCGCGTCCAGCATCCTGGGTGTGAGAAAGCGCATCAACCGCCCGCCGCCCTGGCCGAGCCTGGACCACGGGCCGGTGACCGAGAATTCCGCCAGGGCGCCGGTGGGGAACCCGTCACGCACGCCGCGGAGCAGCCGCTCGGGCGACCCACGCGGATCGGTCAATGTCACCGCGAGTTCGTGCATGCCGGGATTGTGCCCGATCAGCAGCACCGTCCGGACGGTTTCCGCCACACTCCGCAGCGTGGCGAGCATCAATGCCTCGGTGGCGAGATACAAATCGTCCATCGGCTCGATCAACGGCGTATCGTCCCACGGCTCCAGCGCGCTCATTGTTTCCATCGTGCGTTTGGCGGAGGAGACGAGGATCAGGTCCGGGATCAGCCCAAATTCCCGCATCGCCCGGCGCATCGCCGCGGCGGCGCGGCGCCCGCGCGCGTTCAGCGGGCGGTCCCGATCAGGGACCCCGGCGCTGTCCCACGATGATTTCGCGTGTCGCAAAAGCAGAAGCTGGTGCATCGTACCGGTGATCCTGCCATGCGGCGGCGGCTTTGTCTCCCGTTGGCCGGAAGGATCTGGGCTGTCGGAACGATTGGGGCGGTCCGAACGATTTATACCGGCGCGGCGGACCGCACGGAAGAAAGTCGCGCCAGGACCGCGGAAAAGAGAAACTCCGTTTGAACGCCGGCCCCGCCTTGCTTCGCGGCGCGAAATCGGTCTGTCTATGGAGTCTGGATCACAAGACGCAGGAGGCGACCCCATGGCATCAAAGCGCAGGCCGATCACTCTGGACCGTCCGTTGCGGGGACGAATTTATGACAGTATCGCGGAGACCATCGGCAATACGCCATTGGTGCGCATTCCGAACATCACCGCCGAGGATGGCATAAAGGCTGATATCTGCCTGAAGCTGGAGTTCTTCAACCCGATCTCCAGTGTCAAGGACCGTATCGGCGTCAACATGATCCTGGCGATGGAGGAAGACGGTAGCCTGCCACCCGGTGGCACGATCATTGAGCCGACGTCGGGCAACACCGGCATTGGGCTCGCCTTCGTGGCCGCGTCGCGCGGCTATCGGCTGATCCTGACCATGCCTGATTCGATGTCGATCGAGCGGCGGAAGATGCTGGCCCTTCTTGGTGCCGAACTGGTGCTGACGCCACGCGCGGAAGGTGTCAAAGGCGCGATCGCCAAGGCCAAGGAACTGCAGGCGGCGAACCCGGGCTCTGTCATCGCCGGGCAATTCGAAAATCCGGCCAACCCGGCCATCCACCGGCGCACCACCGCGGAGGAAATCTGGTACGACACCCGCGGTCAGGTGGACGCGATCGTGTCCGGGATCGGCACCGGCGGCACGTTCATGGGATGCGCGGAGGCGCTGAAGCCGCGGCGGCCGGGGTTGAAGATGATCGCGGTGGAGCCGGCGGCGAGCGCGGTGCTGTCCGGTGGCCCTCCCGGACCGCAGCCGATCCAGGGTATCGGCGCCGGCTTTATTCCGGACATTCTGGATGTGAAGGCGATCGATGAGATCATCACGGTCGAGAACGCGGAAGCCTTCGCCGCCGCGCGCCGGCTGGCCAAAACCGAAGGGATCCCGGTCGGCATTTCCTCGGGCGCGGCACTGGCGGCGACGCTGAAGTTGGCGGCGCGGCCGGAGATGGCGGGCAAGCTGATCGTGACGATCATCCCGTCGTTCGCGGAGCGCTATATCACCACGGCGCTGTTCGAGGGGATTGGCGACTGATCCGCCACGTTCCAGGCAAGCGGGGTGGGGCGGGCGATGCGGCGTTCCCACTCCGCGGCCAAAGGATCCCGATTGCCGTGTCATCAACCAATCGCGCGGCGCGCTCGCCGCTGAGCCTTGCGCGGCTACGGCCGACGATGATATCAAAGATTGATATTCTTCTGGAGCACTCATTGTGGGCACCAACGTCAATCTGACCCCGACTTTGGAGCACTTCGCGCAAAGTTGCGTGGAATCAGGCCGCTACAACAATGTCAGTGAGGTCGTCAGGTCGGCTCTTCGCCTTCTGCAGGAGCGCGAAGAAGCGCGAGCTGTCTTCGTCCGTTCTCTGGAGGACGCGACCACGGAAGCCAGGCGTGACGGCTTCCGGACCGATCAAGAGGTTGAGGCCAGCGTCATGGCGGTCATCGCGGAGGCCCGTGAGCGGCAAGGGTGACCGCCCCGCTGTTCACGCCCGCCGCCGAACGGGACCTTCAGGCGGCCGCGACGTGGATCGCACGTGACGACCCTGTCTCCGCTGAGGCATTGCTACGTGCCGCGCTGACCGCCGCGAGGCGGTTGCGCGAACGCCCCGGGCTGGGGAGAATTCGCGAAGATCTGGCTCCTCCGCGCTACCGGTTCTGGTCGTTATCCGGGTTTCGTTACCTGATCGTGTATGACACCGAGGCGGACCCGCCGCACATCGTCCGCGTGGTGCATACCGCCCGAGACCTGCCCCGGGCACTTCGCGATATTGGCATGGATGACCTTTGACCGCTTCCCTCCACGCCTGCATTCTGCGCGGAGTCCGGTCACGACCACCCGAGGAACTCCGCCATGATCCGCCGCATCCTGTTGGCCCTCTGCCTGCTCGCCGCCATTCCCGCTGTCGTTTCAGCGCAGACCTTGCGGATCGCGTTGCGGGAAGACGCGGATCTGCTCGACCCGACCCTGGCCCGCACCTATGTCGGGCGGATCGTGTTCGCCGGCCTGTGCGACAAACTGTTCGATCTCAACGAAAAGCTGGAGATCGTGCCTCAACTCGCCACCGGCTACGAATGGGCCGATCCGGTCACCCTGATCATTCATTTGCGCGAGGGCGTGACGTTCCATGACGGCGAGGTCCTCGACGCCGCCGCGGTCAAGTACACGCTGGAACGGCACCTCACCATGCCTGGCAGTTTTCGGCGCAGTGAGATCGCCTCGATCGACCATGTCGAGATCGTCGATCCCGCGACAGTGAAGATCACGTTGAAGGCGCCATCATCGCCGCTGTTGTCACAGCTCACGGACCGCGCCGGCATGATCCTGCCACCCAAAGCGACCGAGGCCGCCGGCAAGAATTTCTCCCAGGCGCCGGTTTGCTCGGGTCCGTTCAGGTTCGTCGAGCGCGTGGCGCAGGACCGCATCGTGCTGGAACGCTATCCTGGTTACTGGGACGCCGGGAATATCCATTTCGATCGGGTGATTTATCAGCCGATGCCGGATTCCGCCGTGCAACTGGCCAATCTGCGCAGCGGCACGATCGATCTGGCGGAACGCGTGCTGCCCACCGATATCGCGCAGGTGAAAGCCGACCCGAAACTGCGGATCGTCACCTCGCCGGCCCTGGGATACGAAGCGATCACGTTCAATGTCGGCAATGGCGAGCTGGCGAAAGCGCCGATTGGCCAGAGCAAATTGTTGCGCCAGGCGTTCGAGGCCGCGATCGATCGTCAGGCCTTGGTCGACGTCGTGTTCAACGGGATGTACACGCCAAACGCGCAGGCCGTCTCACCGGCGTCGCCGTTTTACATCGCGTCGGTTCCGCCGCCGCCGCGCGATCTGGCGAAAGCCAAGGCGTTGATCAAGGAATCCGGCGTACCGACCCCGATCACCGTGCGAATGAACGTGCCCAACACGCCCGATCGCGCGCAGGAGGCCGAGGTCATTCAGTCGATGGTGCAAGAGGCCGGATTCGACGTGAAAATCAACCTGATCGAGTTCGCCGCGTCGTTGCAGGCCGCGACGCGCGGTGAGTTCCAGTCCTACCTCATTGGCTGGTCGGGCCGCCCCGATCCTGACGGCAACCTGTTCCAGTTCCTGGCCACGGGCGCTGGACAAAATGACGGTCATTACAGCGACGCGGTCGTGGACAAGGAACTGAAAGCGGCGCGGGAAAGCGTCGATCCCGTGGCCCGCCGCGGTCACTATGAAACCGCGTTGCACCAACTCCGAGATGACCTGCCGCTGATCTATTTGCAGTCGCCGGTCAACGTCGTTGGCATGTCCGCGAAACTCACCGGATTCCAGCCGGTGCCCGATGGCATGATCAGGCTGCGAGGCCTGGCGACGGCGAAATAGATGCGGGGACATCTCGGAGGTCGAATCGCGCAGATCATTCCCACGCTGTTGCTGGTCAGCGTGCTGGTGTTCTGCCTGCAACAGCTCATGCCGGGCGATCCCGCGATGGTGCTGGCGGGAGAGGAACGCGGCGATCCGCGGGTGCTGGCGCAGATCCGCGCGGAACTGTGGCTCGATCGTTCGCTGCCGGTGCAATATCTGCATTGGATGGGCAACGTTCTGCGCGGTGACCTCGGTTATTCGTGGCGCATCCGTCAGCCGGTGTTGAGCCTGATCGAAACCAAGCTGCCGGTGACGTTGCAACTCGGTGCGATGGCGTTCGGGTTCGCGGTGGCGATCGGGGTGCCGGCCGGGATCGTCGCGGCGGTGCAACGGAATCGCTTCTGGGATTATCTCGCGAACGCGATCGGCCTCGCCGGATTGTCGACACCGACATTCTGGCTCGGCATCATGTTGATCCTGCTGGTGTCGGTTAACCTCGGTTGGCTACCGCCGTCCGGATACGTGCCGCTGACCGAGGACTGGCGGCAATCGCTCGCGACCACGATCATGCCCGCTTTCGTGTTGGGCAATGCGATCGCCGCGATCCTGATGCGGCACACACGGGCCGCGATGCTGACCGCGCTGGACCAGGATTATGTGCGGACGGCGCGCGCCAAGGGCCTGCGCGAAACTCGCGTCGTGCTGTGGCACGCTTTGCGTAACGCGCTGATCCCGGTGGTCACGTTGGGTGCGCTTGAACTCGGGACATTGCTGTCCGGCGCGGTCCTGACGGAGCAGGTGTTCTCGATCCCCGGTTTCGGCAAGATGATCGTCGACGCGGTGTTCAATCGCGACTACCCGGTCGTGCAAGGCGTCGTGCTGGTGACGGCGTTTCTTTATGTGGCGCTGAATTTGGTCGCGGACATTCTTTACGTCGTGATCAATCCCAGACTGCGTGGTTCATGATGGAACGGTTTTACCGTTGCGCGCCCGCACTGTTTGGTATCCTCGCACTGGTGCTGTGGGAGGGCGCGGTGCGGATGTTCGACATACCGGTTTATCTGGTGCCGGGTCCGCTCGTGGTGGTGGCGGCGTTCCTGCGGGACCCGACGGGATTGTTGCTGGCGCTGGCTTCGACTTTGGCGGTGACGTTCGCCGCCTTGGTGGCCGCCGCGGCGATAGGCGCGGCGATGGCGGTCGCGATGTCCGCCAGCCGGCTCGCCCAGGCGGCGATCCAGCCGTGGGCGGTGATTTTGCAGGTGACGCCGATCGTGGCGATCGCGCCGCTGATCATCGTTTGGGTCGGCGATCCGTTCGCCTCGCTGGTGGTGTGCGCGATGATCGTGGCGTTCTTTCCGGTGTTCGCGAATACCGCGACGGGCCTCGCCTCCGCGCCGCCGGAGTTGTCCGACCTGTTTCGCCTGTATGGCGGCAGCCGTTGGCGGACGTTGACGTTGCTGCGTCTGCCGGCGGCCTTGCCGTATTTCCTGACCGGGCTGCGGATATCGGGCGGCCTCGCGCTGGTGGGCGCCGTGGTGGCGGAGTTCGTCGCCGGGTCGGGCGGGTTCGCCTCCGGGCTCGCGTATCGGATCCTGGAGGCGGGCTACCGATTGCAAATCCCGCGTATGTTCGCGGCACTGGTCTTGCTGTCGGTGGCGGGGATCGCGATCAATGCCGGGCTTGGATTGTTCGGCCGATTGATCCTGCGGGCGCGGGGCGGGGTGTGAATACGCTGCTGATATTTGGTCTCGGCTATTGCGGGCGCGCGGTGGCGGACGCGGTGGCGGAATTCGACATCATCGCGACGTCACGGTCGGCCGATCCCTCCGTCATGGCGCGGCCCGGTCGGGTCATGACGGAGGAGACCAACAGGTCACCGACGGAACAGAATGAACGTTCGGAGATGCGGGATGGCGGCGAGCCAACGGCACGGGCCGGCGATTTCGCACTCGTTCCTTTCGACGCCGCCTTATCCGCGATCGCGGCCGCGACCCACGTTCTGGTGACCGTTCCGCCCGATGCCAACGGCGATCCGGTGCTGAACCGTTACGCCGACCTGATCGCGGCCGCGCCCGCGTTGCGGTGGATCGGCTATCTGTCGAGCACCGTGGTCTATGGCGATCGAGGCGGTGCCTGGGTCGATGAAGACACGCCGCCCGCGCCCTCGCAACCGCGTGGCCAGCGCCGTCTCGACGCCGAGTTGGCCTGGTCGCGTTTCGCCGAGCGCCACGCCGTCGATATCTTCCGTCTGGCCGGAATCTACGGACCTGGGCGCTCGGCGTTCGACGATTTGCGCGCCGGCACGGCACGGCGGATGATCAAACCCGGCCACCGGTTCGGCCGCATCCATCGCGACGACATCGGACGCGCCGTGGGCGCCGCGATGCGTCAGGCCCTCGGACCCGGACGGCGCGTGCTGAACCTCGCCGACGATGTTCCCTCGGAAAGCGCGGCCGTGATCACCGAAGCCGCGCGGCTGATGGGCGTCGCCCCACCCAAGGAAATCGCGTTCGCTGACGCCGTCGCCACCATGAGCCCGATGGCACGCAGCTTCTGGGCCGAGAATCGCAAGGTCAGCAGCCGGACGACTCAACTGGCACTGGGGCTGCGATGGCTATACCCCAGCTTCCGTGAGGGCCTCGCCGCCATCTGGCGTGAGGAGAGCGGCGACCGTTCGCCGTAACACCGTGAGGTCGCGCGGCCGCGACAGCCGATGATCGCCGTCCTTGATCAAGGTGATCTCGACATCGCGCGAGGTCAGGCGCTCGGCGGTGCGCAGCGCGAGTTCCCACGGCACGTCCGGGTCGGCCTGGCCGTGCAACAGCCGCACCGCGCAGTCGAGCAGGATCGGATTGTCCAACAGCAGGTGCGTTCGCCCCTCCTCGATCAGTGCCCGCGTAACCGGCGTCGGTTCCCCGTACCGGCTCGGAACATGGAGTATTCCGTCGCGCATGATCCGCGCGCGTTCCTCGAACGTCATCGCGTCCCACATCAACTTCTCGGTGAAATCCGGCGCCGCGGCGACGCCGACGATGGCCGCGATTCGCTCCGGCCGCCGTAGCGCCGTGAGTAACGCGAGCCACCCACCCATCGACGATCCGACCAGAACGACTTTTCCCTCGGTCAATTGGTCGAGCACCATCAGAGTATCCTGGGCCCAGATGCCGATCGTACCGTCCTCGAACCGCCCCCCGCTGGCGCCATGCCCCGAGTAGTCGAAGCGCAACATCGCCTGACCGCGGGAGGCGCAGAACGCGGCCAGCACGGTCGCCTTGTCGCCGGTCATGTCGCTGCGAAAACCAGGCAGGAACACGACGGTCGGACCGGCACCATCCAGTTTCGACCACGCGAGTTCGATTGCATCGCCTCGGTCGAGGCGTCCGGTGGTTTCCATGGCCTGCCCTTGCTTCTCGCCGCGCTTCCGGTCCGACGACCGAAGTGAAGGGATATCATGGCGCGCGGGCGATGTGCACTCTCGTGTTGTCTGACC
>ODAK010007405.1_pt1 | contig 11018 bp, 5 predicted proteins | sample 1539591 | NCBI WGS metagenome assembly ODAK01 (sample SAMEA3539303, study PRJEB22396) | soil metagenome | biome: tundra; feature: field; material: soil | place: USA | collected 2010-05 | depth 0.15 m | reverse complement strand
GTTACCTCGATGACACCACTTCCGCTGGGCTGTTCGTCACCCCCGAGGACTCGCTCCGGCGCTGGATTGGCGACGCCGACTCCGCCGGCCTGCAGGTCGTGGTGCACGCCATCGGTGATCGCGCCAACGCGCTGCTGCTCGACATCTATGATTCGGTCGCGAAAGCCCATGGCCCGCGCGATCGCCGCTTCCGTATCGAGCACGCGCAACACCTCCGCCAGCAGGATGTTCTTCGGTTTGCCGCACTGGGCGTGATCGCGTCGATGCAGCCGTATCACGCTGCTGACGACGGACGCTGGGCCTGGAAGCGGATCCGGCCGCAGCAGATCGCGGGGACCTATGCCTTCCGGTCGCTGCTCGATAGTCACGCGCACCTGCAGTTCGGCTCTGACTGGACCGTGGCGCCACTGGACCCGTTGCTCGGCATCTGGGCGGCAGTTACGCGCGAAACCCTCGACGGCAAACATCCGGACGGCTGGATTCCCGAGCAGAAGATCAGCGTCGTCGAGGCCCTCCGCGCATACACCGCCGGGAATGCCTACGGCGTGTTCGCCGATCATCGGCGCGGCACGCTTGCGCAAGGAATGCTGGCGGACCTCGTGATTCTCGATCGAGACATTCGGACCATTCCCGCCGATTCCATCAGGACCACGAAGGTCAGGGCTACTGTAGTGGGTGGCAAGGTCGTGTTCGGCAACTGAGTTCGCAGTCCCAACTTCGCGAAAAACGAGAGGCGCGTCTTGTCGCTCTACCGTAGCATCCTTCTCATAGCCGCGATATCCGCTGCGTCTTGGCCACTTCCGGCACAAGGCCATATCGACCTTCCAGTCACGCTGTCTGAACTCGAAAAACGTGTCACGGCTGACTCGAACGATCCTGCGGCGCACTACAACGTCGCGCTGGCATACTGGAATGCGCGCAAGTGGGATGACGTGGATCGCGAACTGCGAGACGCCGTCAAGCTCGAACCCCGTTTCGCCGAGGCTCACCTCGCCCTCGCATTTCTGCCTTATGCCCGGCAGCCCAACTTCTGGCGCGATCTCGCCGAGTCGACCGGTCCGCTTACGAAGGAAATGCAGAAGGTCGTCAGTCAGTCCGACCACGAATACCGCCACGCATTCCTGATCAACCCGATGGTCGACATGCGAATCATCGCTGCCGCGATTCCGTCGTCGGTTTCGTTCTGGGACCTACAGGACGCGATGGGCTCAATCCTGGCACTGTACTATCAGGGCAGACTGGATTGTTCTGAAGGACACTACGCCGACTGCGAGGCCAAGTTCACTCGACTGCTCACCGAACTGACGGATGCTCGCGCGCTTGGAAAGCTGCCCAGCGATATCTTCTGGTATCGCGGACTCGCCGCTGCCCATCAGAGCCATTTCGCTCTTGCGGTCAAGGACTTTCAGGCACTCATCGATCGCGAGCAGACGGATGTCAAGAAGATCCAGGCGAAGGGCCTCCTTCGGGTGCCACTCAAGAGTAACGAATACCGCTATTTCATCGCGACATTCGACAACGCCGCCGGCAATACGGACGCTGCTGAGGCGCTCTATCACGAGGCGCTTGGCAACGACCTCGGCCTGTACATCGCGCACGTGCGCCTCGCGGAGATCTACGAAACCCGGAAGGATTTCCCGAAGGCCATCGAAGAGCGCCGCAACGCCATCAATGCCAACCCCGATGATGCATCGCTGCAAACGGACCTCGGCGTGACGCTCGGCCGTGCCGGCAGTTTTGCCGAGGCCGAAACGGCTCTGAAAGCCGCCACCGGCGGACTGCCACGCAACACGGACGCATGGTACTGGCTCGGCATCGCCGAGCAGCAGCTCGGCAACAAGGTCGAAGCGAAGGCCGCCTTCGAGAGAGTCATCGCTCTGGCGCCGAGCCGCATGCAGGCTCGCGTCGCCTCGGCCACGCAGCACTTGGCCGCACTGCAATGAAGCGTCATTGGCGGGCTGCTGCCGTTCTTGCCGGCGCGCTGTGGGCTCGCCCGCTGAACGCGCAGGGCGGTTCATTCGAGGAGCTGACCCGCTTCACGGACGTCGTGAACCACATTCGATCGAATTACGTCGATTCGGTGACATACCGGCAGCTGGTGCATTCTGCGATCGACGGCATGCTGCGAGCACTCGACCCGCACAGCTGGTTCCTTAGCAGCGAGGACAACGACCGCTTCAACGCTCTGCAACGTGGTGAACTCGCGGTCATCGGTGTTTCGCTCGAGCTCGCCGATGGTGTTCCTACGATCCTCGCGGTCAGCGATCGTTCACCCGCCGATCGTGCCGGTATACGTCCCGGAGATCGCTTGCGCGCGATCGACGGAGTTTCGACGGCGGGGCTCAATGCCCGCGCTATTTCGTTGCGACTGGCGGGTGACAAGGGGTCGAAGGTTCGCCTGCTGCTCGAACGCGGTCCGCGCCTCGAGCCCGACAGCGTCAGCGTGATTGCCAAACGCGAGATGGCCAAGCCCGAGCACTACGTGCGGGCCGCCATGATGCTCGACGCGACGACTGGATACGTGAAGCTCGGTGAATTCGGCGCCAGGTCCGCCGATGAAGTGAAGGACGCGGTCAGGCAGTTGCGGGGTCACAAGGCGTCACGGTTGATCCTGGATCTCCGGGGCAATCCCGGTGGCATTGTCACCGAGGCTGTGGCGATGGCGTCGGAGTTTCTCCCAGCCAACTCACTCGTCTTTTCCACCAAGGGGCGTCAGAAAACAGTTAACGAGGAATACCGCACCAAGGGTGATGGAGAGTTCCAGGACCTCGCGATGGTTGTTCTGACGGACCAGGGGAGCGCCAGCGCGGCCGAGGCGCTCACTGACTCGCTGCAGGACAACGACCGGGCCATAATCGCCGGCCGCCGCACGTTCGGCAAGGCGCTGATGCAGACCGGCTTCCTTGTCCCGGACGGCTTCGTCGAACTGACGATTGGTCACGTAATTTCGCCGAGTGGTCGCTATATCCAGCGCCCGTACACCGGACTACAACTGGAACAGTACTACGCGTTCGCCGGTGACTCTGCGTGGCAGGACACTACCCGCATCTTCAAGACGGTTCGCGGTCGGCCGGTCAAGGGTGGTGGCGGCATCGCCCCCGACGTTGCCCTTCCCGCACCGCCGACCGCGCCGCGTTGGTGGACCGTGGCCGCCGACAGTGGCTGGGATCGAGCCGTTGCCGACAGCATCGGCACCACGCTCGGTGCGGACATAGCGTCGCGCGCTGCCTGGGCCAGGGATTCGGCAGCATGGTCTGATCGCCTGCTCCCGCCGCTACTCGCGCTGGTGCGCGCGCGACTCTCGATCACCGCTCAAGTCGATGCCGCAACCCGCGCCGCCATCGCGCGCAAGCTCGCCTCCGAAGCCGCGATCATTCGCTGGGGAGAGGACGCGGGACGCGAATTGTCAATCCGCAACGATCCCGATGTTGTCGCCGCGTTGGGGTTGTTCGCCCGGAGCGCCGAGATACTGCACCGATAAACCCCTGAGGTAAGGCGCCTTTCTTCCTGTTGCAACCGGCCCCATCTTTGACCCCATGGCCACGCGCACCCAACCCCGCACCCGACCCGCCAGCCGCCTGGATAAGGCCGACCTGCTGGAGTTCTACCGGCTGATGCTCCTGTCGCGCCGGCTCGATGACAAGGAAATCCAGCTCAAGCGCCAGCAGCGCACGTTTTTCCAGATCTCCAGCGCCGGTCACGAGGCGGTGACGGTGGCTGCAGCGAAGGTCTTCCGTCCCGGCCACGACTGGTTCTACCTCTATTACCGGGATCGTGCGCTCTGTCTCGGTCTCGGCATGACGGCGACCGAACAATTGCTCTCGGCGGTCGCCTCGGCCGACGACACCAATTCCGGCGGACGCCAGATGCCGTCGCATTGGGGCAATAAGGATCTCAACATCGTCAATACGTCCAGTCCCACGGGGACCCAGTTCCTGCAATCGGTCGGCGCAGCCGAAACCTGGCTGCGGTCAGCTGCCGACGAACGAACCCGCGACCTGTCGCCGGGTGACGAAGTGGTGCTCTGCACGGCCGGCGATGGCACGACCAGTGAAGGCGAATTCTGGGAAGCGCTCAACACTGCCTGCAACCTCAAGTTGCCGGTGGTGTTCCTCATCGAAGACAATGGCTACGCCATTTCCGTCCCCGTCGAGGTCAATACCGCCGGCGGATCGATTTCGAAGCTCGTCCAGTCGTTCCCGAATATGCTGGTCCAGGAAGTCGATGGTTGTGATCCGGTCGCCTCGTATGACGTGATGCTCAAGGCGCATGACTACGCGCGCCAGCGCAAGGGGCCGGCACTGGTACATGCTCATGTCATCCGCCCGTATTCGCATTCGGATACCGACGACGAAATTCAGTACCGGCCGCCCTCCGAACGGCAAGCCGATGCCGCCCGCGACCCGCTCACGACCTTCCCAGCGCACCTGCTCGAGCAGGGTGTCGCCACTGACGCCGAACTGGAGATCATTTCGAACCAGGTCAACGAAGAGATCGATGTCGCCGTTGGAATCGCGCTCGCATCGCCGCAGCCCACCGTCGACACGCTGTTTCGATATGTCTATTCGCCGGACGTCGACCCCACTGCCGAACAGTTCGATACCGAGGACGATCCGCAATTCGACGGGCAGCCCACCACGATGGTCGACCTGCTCAACGCCTGCCTGCGCGACGAGATGGCTCGCGACCCGCGGATTTTGCTCTTCGGTGAGGACGTCGCCGACGCATCGCGGGAGGCCAACCTCCCCGATGTGAAGGGGAAGGGCGGCGTGTTCAAGGTCACCTGGGGCCTGCAGAAGAAGTTCGGCGGGACTCGCGTGTTCAATACTCCACTCGCCGAAGCCAACATCGTGGGCCGCGCCATTGGTCTCGCCACGCGCGGCATGAAGCCCGTGGTCGAGATTCAGTTCTTCGATTACATCTGGCCCGCCTACATGCAGTTGCGCGATGAACTCGCGGTCATGCGGTGGCGGTCCAACAACGCCAACGCCGCACCCGTCGTCGTTCGCGTCACTTACGGCGGCTACCTCAAGGGCGGCGCGGTGTACCACTCGCAGACCGGGGCTGCGATCTTCACCGGGGTCCCGGGCTTGCGCGTCGTTTGCCCGGCGACCGCGCTCGACGCCAATGGACTGCTGCGTACCGCCATCCGCTGCGAGGACCCGGTCCTCTTCCTCGAGCACAAGCACCTCTATCGCCAGACATACAACAAGGCCAGGTATCCCGGTCCCAATTTCATGATCCCGTTCGGCAAGGCGAACGTCGTGCACCCGGGAACTGCCGTGACAGTGATCACCTATGGTGCAGTGGTGCAACGGGCAGTGATGGCGGCGAAGAACATCGCGGAGGCGAGCGGTCGGACCGTGGAGGTCATCGACCTCCGGTCGCTCAACCCGGTCGATTGGGACACGATCGCAACGTCGGTGCGCAAGACCAATCGCGTGATCGTTGCATACGAAGATTCGCTATCGTGGGGCTACGGCTCGGAGATTTCCGCCCGCATTGCCAGCGATATGTTCGAGTGGCTGGATGCTCCGGTACGGCGCGTCGCCGCCGCGGACACCTTTGTCGCCTATGCGCCGGACCTGGAAATGGCCATCTTGCCCCAGGTCGACAGCCTGCAGCGGGCAATGACGGAGATCCTGGCATACTGAGCGGCGGTCCTAACGCTTCACATCGTTTCCTTCAACTCCACCGCCGCGCCGATCGCGTGGTCCACATCGCGGCTCAGTGCCCGCGCTTGTTGCGTCGCCATCGTCAGTCCACTCAGTACCGCACCGACGCCGCTTTGCTTCAGCCGCATCAGGTCCAGCCGAACGTTCTGCATCGCCAGCACGCAGCTCTCGAACCGATCGGCGAACTGGGTACGCTGCGCGCTCAGTTCATGGCACCGCACGAGTTGCTGCTCCAGCAGCGAAAGCTGGCGGTCCCGTTCTTCACCCGGTGCGCGCTGTCGCAGCTCCGCCAGCCGCGCCTCGATGCGCGGGGTGTCGTCGATGCCGAGACCGTCCATGGAGTTGAGCGTCTCGGCGAGCTGGGCGGCGCGGGCATACAGGCCTTCGGTCGTGTCGACGATGTCGGGCAGCATTTCCTTGTCGGTCGGGCTGAGCTGGCTCATCAGCGACAGGATCATCCCCCGATCCTTGTACACCTGCTTCATCCGCTCCTGGTAGCTGCCGAACTCGGCAGCCCTGGGCTCGGCGATCTGCTTCACGCCCTTGATCTTGAGCTTCTTGTCGCCAGACCCGACCGCGTCCGGCGCATCCGGACGATGCAGCACGTCCCGCCACGAGTACCCCGCCTGCCACAGGTCTGAGTAGCGCTTCATGAGCCCCATCCCCATGGCCGCTGCGGGGATCAGGAACCACGGGTGTTGCGGACCGCCGGCGAAAGTCATGTTGACCAGGAACAGCCCGCCGTTGATCGCCGCCCACTGCGCAAACTGACGGCGGGCGCGCACCACGACAACCGGTTCGCCGGTGTCGGGAAGCGGTTCTTCCTTTCGGTCCCGCCGCAAGGACTTCGTGTCGCGACGCGCCTGACGCTCGGCAGCGCGGGCGTCTGCCCTGGAGGCAAACCCGCCGTCGCGACGTGCAGGATAGCCGCCGGCCGGCACGCGTTCGCCAGGCCGCGTCGGCCGCACGGGAGAATTCGGCCGCACTGGCGCCGGACGTTCGGTGGGCACGCGGGTGCCGCGGGTTGGCGACGGTCGTATCGGTGGCGCGGATTCCCGGGTCTGTGCTTTCCATCCCAAGCCGGTCGGGCGGTAGCCCGCCACGTTCCGGCTCTCCAGAGCCCGCCGAAGCGCGTCCGCGGACGGCCAGCGATTCACCGGGTCCTTTTCCAGGCACCGCGCCACCGCCAGCGACAGGTCCTCCGGGACGTCCGGATAGTTCACGTGCAGTAACGGCGCTGTTTCGGTGATCTGCTTCATCAGGATGCCAGCCACCGTCGGCGCGTTGAACGGCAGCTTTCCGGACAGCATCTGGTATGCAACGATCCCGACGGAATAGAGATCGCTCCTGCCATCGATCTCGCGCTCGCCGGCGGCCTGTTCCGGCGACATGTAGGATGGCGTCCCGATCGCCATCCCGGCACTCGTAAGGGTCGCCCCGCTGGTCGCCGACATCGCCTTCGCGATCCCGAAGTCGGTGACAACCACCCGTCCGCGCGTGCCCTCGAGCAGGATGTTGTCTGGCTTGATGTCGCGATGGATGACCGACATGGCATGCGCGGCAGACAGGGCGTCGGCGGTCTCCCGGATGATCCGGCGGGTTTCTTCGGCCGGTACCCGTCCGCGGCGCCGAATTCTGGCAGCGAGTGATTCGCCCTCGATCAGGCCCATGACGAAGTACACGATGCCGTTGCCCTCGCCCACATCGTGAATCGGTACGATGTGCGGATGCGACAGCCGGGCGGCGGTCTGCGCTTCCCGGGTGAACCGCTGGCGGATTTCGGACGAGAAGGCCAATTCGGGCGGGAGCACCTTGATCGCCACTCGGCGCTGCAGCCGTTCGTCCCGGGCGCGATACACCACGCCCATCCCGCCGCGGCCGATCTCTCCTTCGATGGTATACGCGTCGCCGAGCGCCTCCTTCAGGAGCGCTGGCAGCGAGTGGTGAGACGGATCGCTCATGCGGATCCTGAATCGGGGAGGGCGCCTGACGGACTAACCCTTGAATCTGCACCGACATGCGTGGGCGAGCAACGTGCCACGGGCAACCTGCCGTCACGACAGGGTTGAAACGCGCCACTCGGTTCTCGTGCCCCTCTGGCGCGAGGTTGGCGTCTCCCTTCCGCCAGCGCGGCAGGTGAGAATACAGTGCGGCTGGCACGGCTGATGCCCGGGTTTAGCTCACCCTCTCACCAGCGGGCTGCCGGCACCCCCGCCGGCGGCTGATCGTGAGCGGCGGACGGAGACATCCAGATGACGACTGATCGACTGACCATTCCGGTGCTTCCTCTCCGGGATGTCGTGCTCTTCCCGGGTGTCACCGCTCCCATCGGGGCGGGACGTCCGATGACGATCAAGGCAATCGAGGCGGCACTGGCGGCCAGCGACAAGCTTGTGTTCGCCGTCGCCCAACGTGAGAACATCGAAGGCGTTACGCCCGATGGCCTCCACGCAGTGGGAACGATCGCGCGGATCGGCCAGCTGCAGCGTGGCATGTCGGGCATGCAATTGCTGCTGCACGGCGAGCGCCGCGCCATGACCCTGCACGTCACCGAGGAGCACGGGCACCTGGTTGCCGTCGTCCGTCCCCTCGACGACTTGCCGCCAATCAACGTCAGTGACCCGTCCTTCGTCGCGCTCCACAAGGAACTGCGCGCCCGGTCGGCGGAGCTGGGCCAGAAATCCGGACTCCCGGAAGAAGTGGTGCAGCAGGTGCTCAACGGTATCGACGATCCGGGTCGGTTCTCCGACCTCGTGGCTGGGTACCTGGATCTCGATACCACACAGCGCCAGGAGCTACTCGAAACGCTCGCGGTCGATGATCGGCTGCGCCGTGTGCTCGTCCATGTGCAGCGCCAGATCTCCGTGCTTGACGCGCAGGAAGACATCAAGAATCAGGTGCAGGAAGAGCTCGGCGAAAGGCAGCGGGAGGTCTATCTCCGCGAGCAGTTGAAGACTATTCGTCGTGAGCTTGGTGACGAGGATGAAGCCGGCGAGATGGACGAACTCGAGCAACGTATCATCAAGCTTGACCTGCCGGCCGAGGCACGCAAGGAAGTTGATCGTGAATTGGCGCGCCTTCGCCGCACCGGCCGCGAGTCCATGGAGGCACAGGTCATCCGTACCTACCTCGAGCACGTCGCCGAGCTGCCGTGGAGCAATCGTACCGACGAGCGGCTCGATATGGCCGAGGCCGCCAAGATCCTCGATCAGGACCACTACGCGCTCGGCGACGTGAAGGACCGGGCGCTGGAATTCCTGGCCGTCCGCGCCATGCGGATGCAGAAGAACCGGGACGCCGATGTCCAGATACCGGACACGCCGGCGTCGCAGGTGGCTGGAGAGGTTCCCGCCACCGGTGGGATCCCCGGCGCGGCGGAGGTTCCCCCGCCGGCGATTGAGGACGTGGCCGAAGCGCGGAGGCACTCGCCAATCCTGCTGTTTGTCGGTCCGCCGGGCGTCGGCAAGACATCGGTGGCCAAGAGCATCGCCCGGGCGATGGGACGCAAGTATGTCCGTATCTCGCTCGGCGGCGCCCGCGATGAAGCGGACATCCGCGGCCATCGTCGTACCTACGTCGGTGCAATGCCGGGCCGGATCATCATGGGAATGAAGCAGGCCGGCACGAAGAATCCGGTCTTCCTGCTCGACGAGGTGGACAAGCTCGGCGTCTCGTTCCAGGGCGACCCGGCCGCGGCACTGCTCGAGGTGCTCGATCCGGCGCAGAATGATTCATTCACCGATCACTATCTTGGCATTCCGTTCGACCTCAGCGAGGTGTTGTTCATCGCGACCGCGAACCTGCTGCAGAACATCCCCAGTCCGCTGCTCGACCGCATGGAGATTGTCGAATTCTCGGGCTACATCGAGGTCGAGAAGGTGGCGATTGCCGAGAAGTACCTGGTTCCACGCCAACTCGAGGAAAATGCGCTGACACCGGACCAAATCAGTTTCGCCGGTCCGGCGTTGCTCGAGCTGGTCCAGCGTTACACGCGTGAGGCGGGCGTCCGCCAACTGGAGCGCGAGATCGGCAAGGTTGCCCGCAAGGTCGCCCGCCGCATCGCTGGCGGTGATGCGGCGCGGGTCGAAGTAACGCCGGCGCTCGTGCGGGAATTGCTCGGACGGCCCAAGCTGCACCCCGAGGAAAAAACCGGGACCGATCAGGTCGGCCTCGCCACCGGCATGTACTACACGCCGATGGGCGGCGACATCATGTTCGTCGAAGCAACCACCATGCGTGGCAAGGGCGAGCTCGTGCTCACCGGTCAGCTCGGCGACGTGATGAAGGAATCGGCGCGTGCCGCGTGGACTTACGCCCGCTCACACGCAGCGGCACTCCACATCAAGGACGAGATGTTCGACCGCGACGTGCATATCCACGTGCCCGCGGGCGCCATTCCGAAGGATGGTCCCAGCGCCGGCATTACCATGTCCACGGCGCTGGTGTCTGCCCTCTCGGGCCGTGAGGTGAGACACGACATCGCCATGACGGGCGAGGTGACGCTGCGCGGCCGGGTACTGCCGATCGGTGGTGTCAAGGAGAAACTGCTTGGCGCGCTGCGGGCGGGCATCACCCGCATCATCATCCCGAAGCAGAACGAGCCCGACCTCGATGACCTGCCGGCGGAAGCGCGCAAGCGCCTGGAGATCCATCCGGTCGAGGAACTCGGCGAAGTACTTGCATTGGCTCTGCGCGACGCGCGCTATTCGGAAGGCAAGTTGTTGTTCGGTGACGAGAACCCGCGAGACGTAGTGGCTCTGTCGACGCACTTCCGGCACTGAATAGCAAGCGGTGAAAGGTGAGAGGTGAAAGGGGGCTTCCGAGCGAATCGGAGACCCCCTTTCACCTCTCACCGCTCACCTGTCACCTCTTATGCCATCTCCGCCCGGTCCCGCCCACTCGCCTTCGCGGCATAGAGTGCCCGATCAGCCGCCGCTGTTATCTCGGTTGCCGATGTCCGCCCTGTCCCGGAGAAGGTTGCAATTCCGATGCTGACCCGAGTTGACACTTCGGGGCCGTCGGGCAATTTCAGCGGTGCGTTCGCCAGCGCCGTTCGAAGCTTCACGGCGACATTCCGGCCACCATCCGGGCCACACTTTCGCATGATGATCCCGAACTCTTCGCCACCATAACGACCCAGCAAGTCCGAGCCGCGGAGGGTCTTCCGAAAGACGTTCGCCACATGCGTCAGCACGCGGTCGCCGATGAGGTGGCCGTGGGAATCGTTGATCCGCTTGAAGTGGTCGAGGTCGAGCATCAGGAAACACAGCGGTTCGCCATGGCGTGCCGAGAACGCGATGGCATGCTCGAGCTCGGTCATCAACGTCGAATGGTTAAGCAGGT
>ODAK010007404.1_pt1 | contig 11018 bp, 9 predicted proteins | sample 1539591 | NCBI WGS metagenome assembly ODAK01 (sample SAMEA3539303, study PRJEB22396) | soil metagenome | biome: tundra; feature: field; material: soil | place: USA | collected 2010-05 | depth 0.15 m | reverse complement strand
CAATCCCGTTTGGCTCCGCACTCGATGCCGATCAGCAGATTGCGGAATCCCAAAAACTCGCGAAAGATATTCTTTCGGCACCGAATCCGCAGTTGCGCGCCAAGGGTGACCAGCATCGCACTTACAATTTCCCCGCGGCAAATAAGCCAATGGGCTATCGCCTCTACGTACCCACCACATGGGACGGTCAGTCGAAACTCCCGCTCATCGTGATGCTCCACGGCGCCGGCTCCGATGAGAACCGGTACATGGACTCGAACAACAAACAGCTCGAGCGCCTCGCCGAGCAGCATGGCTATGTCGTCGTGTCGCCGCTCGGCTACAGCCCGATGGGCGCCTATGGAACTCCGCTGCGTCTGCCGGCAGTCTTCGGCCAGGTGGAAACCGCCGCCAAACAGTGGGCCGGAGTAACACCGGACGCCGAACACACCCTCGAACTCAGCGAGAAGGATGTGATCAACGTTCTCGAAATCGTCCTCAACGAATATCCGATCAACCGTTCTTCTGTATTCCTGGCCGGACATTCGATGGGCTCGGGCGGAACGTGGTACCTCGGCGGGAAGTATTCGAAATACTGGCGCGCCATCGCTCCCATGTCCGGACCCTTCGTCGATCAGGCGAACTATCCCTGGGATCATCTGAATTCCATTCCGATCATGATGAGCGAAGGCACGCTCGCGACGCCATCGCTCGAAGGCAGCCACGTGATGCGGGACTGGATGTTCCAGCAGAAACTTACCTTCGAATACTACGAGGTCAAGGCCGATCACGGCGGCATGGTGCCTTTGGTGCTGCCCGCCGTCTTCGATTTCTTCGACCGCTACCGGGAGAAGTAAGTCTGAACAAGCCCCTGGATGGAATCACTGTCCTCGATCTGACCGTCGCTCTCGCCGGACCTTTTGCCACGCTCATTCTGGCGGGCCTTGGCGCCAAAGTAATCAAAGTCGAGAATCCCGCGGGTGGAGATTCATGCAGGACCAATGCGCCTTATCTCGGCGCCGATGGCCCCAAACTTACGCGCGAATCGGCGGACGATATTTCCGTTTCCGCTCTCAACCGCCTGCGCAACAAGCTGGGCGTCACTTTGAATCTCAAGCATCCGGAGGCCCGCGCGGTCTATGCGGACCTGGTGAAGAAAGCCGACATCGTCGTCGAGAACTCCAGCCGCGGCACCATGGAGCGGCTCGGCGTAGGTTACGAATTCGCGCGGGAGATCAATCCCCGGGTCATTTATTGTTCGATCACCGGCTTTGGCAGCACCCCCGATGCGAGTCCTGCCAAAGCGATGGACGCCATTGTCCAGGCGCTGAGCGGCACTATGATGACTTCCGGCGGACCGGACGATCCGCCCATTCGCGTCGGCCTGCCGATTGGCGATCTCAGTGCGCCGCTCTTCGGCGTCATCGGCATCCTGGCCGCTCTGCATCAGGCTCAACACACGGGGCGAGGCCAGCACGTCGACGTCTCAATGCTGGGCTCTCTGACCATGATGGTCGCGGTCGAAACCTTTGGTCTTTTGGAGCGCTGCAGCATTCCGCAGCGCACGGGCCTCACCGTTCCGCGCCTCGCGCCGTTCGGTCTCTACCTCGCAAAGGACGGTTACATAGCAATCTGCGCGCCTCAGGAAACCTTCGCGCGCTCTCTGTTCGAAGCCATGGGGCAGCCCGGCTTAACCGACGATCCGCGATTCCGTACGCGCGATGCGCGTGTCGAAAACGTCCGCGAGCTGGACGAGATCATCGGCGAATTCACCGGCCGCTACACGAAGGCCGAGGTACTGTCGATCCTCGAACGCTGCGGAGTACCCTCAGCCGAAGTGCGTAACCCGGACGAAGCCGTCCGCGACCCGCGCGTCCTTTCGCGTGGTGAAACGGTGCGGCTGGAGCATCCGAAATTCGGGTTCGTCGACGAAGTCTACGGCATGGGCATACCCATCACGTTCTCCGGGGCGACCGCCGGTTTCGACCAGCCCGCTCCCGCGCTCGGAGAACACAACGAAGCCATCTACAGCGGCCTGCTCGGCTATTCAAAGGAACATCTGGAGCGTTTGAAATCCGGTGGAGTGATCTGACCCGTGCCCGCGAAGGTGCGTTCCGCGGTCGAGAGGTTGACCTGGTACTATGAGCATCCTTTCGAGCAGGCCATCGAAAACTCCGCCGCCGGAATCCCCGTCGCAGGCCTGACATCGAACACCGTGCCATGGGAGCTTCTGCGCGCCGCCGGCTACTTCCCGCTGATACTGAACCCGGGCTTCGGGCCTGCTCCTTTCGCCGATCGCTTGATGGAAGACGGTGTGTTCAGCGCCCGAATTCGCGGCATCTTCGACGCGATCGCCTCCGGCGCGTGGCCGTTTTTGAAGTTGGTTGTCATTCCGCGCACCTCTGAGCAGGAGCACAAACTCTTCCTCTATCTGCGCGAAGTCGCGCGCCAGTCGCTCTCAACCGGAATGCCGAAAGTCTATCTCTATAACCTTCTGCACACCCGTTCAGCCGAGGCCGAGCAATACGGGCTGGAGCGGGCAGAGGACCTCAGGAATTACCTCCGTGCAGACGATCTCACGTGCGCCGTGGAGGAGTCAAACCAGGCGCGTCGGGCAATGCACGCATTACTGGATCTTCGCCAGGAACGCCCGCCGCGATTGAGCGGAACAGTGGCCCTGTCCCTGCTTGGCGCAATGTATTTTATGGACCGTGCGGAATACGCCGGCCTTGCCCTTGAAGCGGCGGACGAACTCTCACGCGGTGAGCCCAGCCACGGTCCGCGCATCCTGATTAAAGGCTCCCCGCTTCACCACACGAATTTGCATCGTGCGATCGAATCGCACGGCGCGGTCGTCGTCGCGGAAGATGACTGGTGGGGCTCGCGAACCATCACCGAAGAGATCCCCGAGGCGGGCAACCTGGTTCAGGCCATCTTTCAAACGTACTACCGGCAAGCCCCGAGCCCGCGAGACCCCTCTGACGCCTGGTTTTTGTCTGCCGCGGCAACAGTCGACGCAGTGGTTTTTTATCTGCCGCCTGAAGACGATGTCCTCGGTTGGGATTATCCACGCCTTGGGCAAACTCTCGAGCAGCGAGGTAGACCGCACTTCCTGGTGCGCGAGGATGCGTCCCGGAAACTGAGCCCCGGGTGCCACCAGCGCATTCAGGACTTCGTTCGGAAGCTGGACACATAATGGCGGAAAAACAATTGGAGTCCACCGTCGCTGCGGCTGAATACCAGAAAGCCTGGTTTGCCGCGTTGCGGCGCGATGTCTTTGAAAACCAGAAGCCGTATGCCATCGTTCAGGCCGATATGCCGCTTGAGCTGTTTCAGGTTCTGGATGTGCCCACGGTGAGCAATCAATGGTGGGCCGCCATCATCTCGGCCAAGCGACTCTCCCCGGTTTATCTGGACTGCATGAACGCGCGTGGTTTTCATGAAGGCCTTTGCCGCTACTGCAGCCTGGGGCTCGCATCCACTCTCTGCGCCAATACCGCGCCTCCGCCGTGGGGCGGACTTCCCCGTCCGGCGCTGATGGGGGCGCGCCTGACATGCGACTGCATCCAGCGAGTCTTTCAGATCTGGTCCGAAGCGTTCGGCACAGAGTTCATCGCCCTCGACGCACCCGGCGCAACTGGGTTGCCGCCCCGCTGGTGGGAACTGAGCCGCTATCGATGGCGCGAACTATTTGAAGATCATCGCCTCGACTTCATGGTCGCCCAGTTCAACCGGCTCATCCAAAGCCTGGAGCGCATCGCCTCGAAGAATTTCGATCTCGAAATTTTACGCACTCTGATGGAAGGCGTGAACCGCCAGGAAGAATACTTCGAAGAGGTTCGCGATTTGATTTGTGCGGCTCCTCGGACCCCGGTTCGAATGCAGGAACAGGTCAGCAATGTCATGGCCACCCAATGGCTTCGCGGCTCGGAATGGGCCATCTCGCATGCGCGCAGGTTTCGCGATGAAGTGAAGGCTCGTGTCGAGAGTGGCATCGCCGCATGCCCCGCGGAGCGTCTCCGCCTGATGTGGGTAGGCGCGGGTCTCTGGCACGATATGGGCTTCTACACAGCATTCGAGGCCGACTATGGCGCGGTCTTTGTCTGGTCCATGTATCTCGCATTTGGGCCCGATGGTTACATCCGCTATGGTCTGGACGATCCGCTGAGAGCGCTCGCCAGCCGCACCATCAGCATGAATGAGCAACTGCACAACCCGCCATGGGCGAACGAATGGATCGTGGATCAGGCAAAACGGCATCGCATCGATGCCGCTCTCGTGCTGACTCCGCTGGGTACCCGGCCCTCGGCGACGGGAAATCGCTTCATCGAACGCGCGCTCGAACGCGCCGGGATCCCCGTGCTGCCGGTCTTCGCCGACATGGTTGACGCACGAAGTTGGGATGGCGCCGGGATGCGCCGCCAGGTCTCGAACTTTCTGGAGTCCCTCTCGTGAGGCGAACACAGCACTGGGCGGTCTCCGTCGGTGCCGTGATCCTCGCGATGATGGCGATCCAGATGTCGAGCCTGGGCTTCTCCCCGCTTTTGCCGGACATCCGGAAAGAACTCGCAGCCTCCTATTCGCAGATGGGACTCTTCACCGGAATGTACGGGTTGATTGCGATCTTCATAAGCCTACCGGCGGGAATTCTGGCCGCCCGCTTCGGCGAAAAGCGCATGCTGCTGACAGGATTAGGTGTCACGGCGATTGGCCTTGCCAGTCTTGGCTTCGCACCCTCATATGGCTTCGCCTTAGTGAGCCGCGCTCTATGGCTCGTTGGTTACCGGTTTGCGTTCATTTGCGTTTTTACCGCCATGGCGATGGGTACGCCGGAGAAGTACCGCAGCCGAACGATGGGCTTCCTGGGCGCGATGGCCGCGCTCGCTTCAGTCATTGGTGCCCCTTTCGGAACGCGTCTGGCGGAATGGGTTGGCTGGAGAGGCGGAATCTTCGGGTTCGCCGTCATCGCCCTGCTTGGCGGAGCACTTTTCGCCGGGCTGTACCATCCAGCTGCGACCGGATCTGCGCCTGCTAAGGGCGCACACGGGCACGCCTTCACGCCTCAATCCCTGGCCGCGCTCCTAAATCCCGTCATGTGGGGGCTGATCTTCCTCGGCCTCGTGAACATGGGCGGCTTCAGCGCCACATTCTTCGTGCCCTGCGCGGTGGAGAGTGTCTTCGGTCTGAACGCGAGAGCATCGGCGGCCATTATCAGTTCCAGTTACCTGTTCGCGATCTTCCTGAACCTCGCTGTCGGGTGGCTCTGCGACCGCTATTCCCGCTGGAACATTATGGTCGTTCTGGCAGCCTTGCTGATTCCCGCCAGTTTCGCCGTCCTGTCGCATGACCTCATTGTTTTCCGGATCGGCATCGTGCTGGTGGTCTCGCTCGGCCACGCCGCCACCAATCAGATTTACGCGATATGCGGCTCCGTCCTGACCCGGGCTGAGATTGGCACCGGAATGGGCATTGTCGGTTTAGGCAGCGGCATCTTCGGTTACCTTGGACCGCAAATGCTCGGCTACTTACGAGACTCAACCGGCGGTTTCACTGCGGGCTGGGTCTTCGTGGCCGTTGCCGCGGTGGTGTCGCTGGCCGCCTGCTCCTTCTTCGCACCTGGAGCTCACGCGCGCGCGCCGCTGAACCTGCGGCCATCTGAGTTATCGGTTTCGCCAATGACTGCTATCGGTGCCCCGTCCGCCTGTTCGCGTATGATGATCTCCTCATTTTCCACCACTTCGATTTCAAACTCGCCACAGTGCGAGATGCGGCTTCAGGGCGCGGCGGCGCGGATCCTTCGCAGCTCGAGAAGATGGCGGTCGAGGCTCAATAGCGGTAAGCTGATAGACCTTAGCACCATGAATCCGAGCCTCCTCAGTGCCGTTCGCATTGCCTTCGGGCTGCTGTTCATTCAGCACGGGGCTGTCTGCGGCGCGGGCGCATTCAACTTGGATAATCTTCGTTCCGAGCGTGCAGTGAAGCGCCCTTAAAGCTATCGGCCACGCCGATACAAATCATCCAAACAATCGATTTGTCCAATTGGTGAGGATTCGATAATGTGTCTGCTTGCTGCATTTCCGTGTGTCGTTTAGCAGACCGCTGACTACTCGTATTGTCGCGCTGGTTGTCTTCGCGTTTGCGTTCTTGTCAACGCTTGCGGCCCAATCCGCGCCGGTCGAAAAACAGCCGATGGCGGAACAGGTATTCACCAATGTTCAGGTCCTGAAGGGCATTCCTGTGAGCGAGTTCATGAGCACAATGGGCTTTTTTTCGGCGTCTGTGGGCCTGAACTGCGTCTTCTGTCATGTCCCCGAAAGCCTGGAGGACTGGAAGAAGTTTGCCGACGACGTTCCGCGAAAACGCGTCGCGCGAAGCATGATCGCGATGGTCAACACGATAAACAAAAGCAATTTCGGCGGACGCGCGGCCGTTACCTGTTACTCCTGCCATCACGGAAATGAAATTCCCAGGCAGATCCCGAGTCTGGCGCTGCAGTATGGGACGCCCGAAGAGGACCCGAACGAAACCGAAATTCCACCGCAGGCGGTTGCGGGGCCGTCGGCCGATCAGATCCTCGATAAATTCGTAGCCGCGACCGGATCGAGCTCGAAGCAATCAAGCCTCACCATTCGCGGAACGTACGAGGGTTATGAGACCTACCATCAGCAGGTGCCGTTCGAGCTCTTCCTTAAGGTGCCGGCGCAGATGGCCAGCGTCGTCCACACACAGAACGGCGACAGCGTCACGGTATACAACGGGACCCAGGGATGGATTGCTTCTCCAAATAGTCCCGTGATGCTGCTGCCCATGGCGGCGGGAGCGGAATCCGATGGCGCGCGCGTCGATGCGCAACTGTTTTTCCCGGCCGGCATCAAACAGGCCCTTAGCCGGTGGAGGGCGGGCTTCCCTCAGACAAACGTAAACGATAAGGACGTCTATGTTGTCGAAGGAACCGCGCCGGGGGGCACGCGCGTAAAGCTCTTCTTTGACATACAGACTGGACTGCTCATTCGGCAGTTACGCTACGTCCACACCATCATCGGAACCAACCCTTATCAGATCGATTACGCCGACTATCGCGATGTGAAAGGTGTCAAAATACCTCACCAGTGGATTGTCACGTGGACTAACGGTCAATCAACGTGGCGAGTAAGCGATATACAGCCCGATGCGGCCATTCCGACCGCAAGGTTCGCTAAACCCGCGCCGGCCGTGCTCGCGCCTGCAAAGAGCGCGGCTCGTTAGAAAGGACAATTATGAGAACGAAACTGAGTTTCCTGTTCGCCGTGCGGCTCGCAGCGGCAGTTCCGGCGGCCGCCCACCATGGAACGGGTGCATCATACGACCTGTCGAACCCGGTCACTCTCCAGGGGACAGTGACCGAGTTCCACTACGCGAATCCGCATCCGCAACTTTTCTTCGATGTCATGGACAAGGGTGAAGTGGTTCATTGGAGTGGCGAGTTTTATCCGAATCCCGCCCAGCTCATACAGGGTGGATGGGGCAGAAAGCGTTCGGAAGCGGCTTTGGCTCCTGGTACGAAAATTACGGTCACTCTCGCACCTGCGCGGGCCGGCACAAAGGTCGGCGCAATTGTGAAACTGCTGAATGACAAAGGCGAGGTTCTGCTGGGCGTTGCCGCACCTACGGCCGCAGCGCCTTCTCAGCCGGCCAAGTGAGGATTGAAAACTTGATCAGACTCGCCGGCGCTGCATTCATATTTGTATTGTCAGGCGTTGCGTTTGCACAGGGAGGGCGCGGTATCTTCGCGCACAATGCGGCGAACGACAACAAGCCTTACGATAAACACGACATCTCAGGTATCTGGTCGCGAAACGGCTCGCCCGGTGGTTATGGCGGCGGGGGAACTTGCCGCGATTGCGGCGATCGCGGCTACAGCATGAAGGTTCCACCACTCACAGCATTGGGCAAAAAGATGTTTGACGCCGACAAGCCGTCTTACGGACGCCTGCTCGGAAGCGCGGATGCCGCGGCGCATCCTGAAGAAGACATCGGGCGGCGGCGCGCTGTGCCTCCCGCAAACGACAGCGATCCTTATCAGCACTGCAATCCAATGGGGCCCACCCGCGCGTTGATTTACGTCGATCCGATGGAAATGAACGTCCTGCCGGACCGCATCATTCAACAGTTCGAATGGGGCTGGGGCACAAGAATTCTCTGGACTGACGGAAGGCCGCCTTTAATGGATCCGGATCTGCCTCGTTGGTGGGGTTATTCAACCGGCCACTGGGACGGTGACACGTTTGTGGTCACAACGACCGGCGTGGACGAAAGAACGTGGGTGGATCAGTACGGTTATCCGCACAGCGCGGACATGGTGCTGGAAGAGCGCTACAAGCGCACTGCCTATGACGTGCTCGAACTAACGATGACGATCAACGATCCGAAGATCTACAGCGCGCCTTGGACCAGCGAGCTGAAGAAATTCCGCAAGCTGGACAAGAATACAATCAAGAGCATCGACGGATGGGCCGGCATGCTCGAGGATGCGTGCGCTCCCGCGGATGAAGTGGATCTGTTCAACAAACGGGTTCGCGATCCCGCAGGCGGAGTTATTCACTAGGCAGGGAATACATGAAAAAGACCATCGCCATTGTCTTTACGGCAACCGCCGTGCTCATTGCGCAGGCACCGGCACCCACTCCCGCAAAGCCCGATTCAGAGGCCGTCAAAGCCCTTATCGAAAAGGCTAAGAAGGCTGGGGGTCCGAGGTGGGCCGAAGAAGCGCACTTTTTCTGTGAAGCGCCGCGTGCAAACAGTCCTTCCGACCCGCCCATCGAACCGGCCAAAATCTTCGATAACGTTTACGTGATCGGCGATCAGGGCACCGTCGCATACGTAATCCGCACTTCTGACGGACTGATGATGATCGACTCGCTATCGCCGGGCGATACGGAGACTAAGCTCCTTCCGGGGTTTCAGAAGCTGGGCCTGGATCCAGCGATGGTGAAGATCATCGTCGTGGGACACGGTCACGCGGATCACTTCGGAGGCACGCCTTACTTTCAGGAACACTTCGGTTCAAAGATCTACATCTCGGACGCCGATTGGAAGCTGATGGAAAGCCCGCCGGCGCGCGGTGGCCGCGGCGGTCCTCCGGCTGCATTGCCGAAACACGATCAGGTTCTTGTCGAAGGCCAGCCTATTGTTCTGGGCGACTTCACATTAACCCCGTTTGCAGTGCCTGGGCACACGCCTGGATCGATGGGGTTCATTTTTCCGGTAAAAGATAACGGCAAGAGGTACATGGCAGCCATGTATGCGGGCACGGTTCTGACTCCGGGCTTTGTTTCCGATGAAGGCCTAGCGCAATACGCGAAGTCGGTGCCGCATTTTGAAGAGCAAACCAGGAAGGCGAAGGTCGAGGTCGAATTACAGAACCATCCCTTGATGGACCCTATCCAGCCGAAACTCGACATGCTGAAGACGCGCAAACCGGGCGAGCGGAATCCTTTTGTAGTCGGCCGGGCGGAGTATCAGAAATTTCTGGAAGTTATGGCTGCGTGCACCGAAGTCAATATCGCCCGGCGGAAAGGACTCTGATGCTGAAGCGTTCGAGCGTATTGCTCGCACTTACCGCGGTGACGCTATGGGGACAGGCCGGCCGCGGGCCGCGGCCGCCGCGCACAGCCAAAGACGCGGCACTCTATGACATAACCGGATACTGGGTGGCGGTTGTTACTGAGGACTGGCGCTATCGCATGGTCACCGGCGTCAAAGGCGATGCGGCCGGAGTAGCGCTGAACCCGGCCGGCAGGAAAATCGCCGGCGGCTGGGATCCCGCGAAAGACGAGGCGGCCGGAGAGCAATGCCGCGGCTATGGCGCGCCCGCGATCATGAGTGTCCCTGGGCGCCTTCACATCACCTGGCAAAATGACCAGACATTGTCGATCGAAACCGATAACGGCCAGCAGAAGCGGCTCCTGCACTTCGATTCGAACGAGAGCCAGGGCGGCGACTGGCAGGGAAATTCGAAAGCTATGTGGGAGATTGTTCCAGCGGGGAGAGGCGAAGCGCCGGTCGGTTCACTGGAAGTGCTGACGACTAAGCTGCGCCCGGGCTATGTCCGCAAGAACGGTGTTCCGTACAGCGCGAATACTACTCTCACCGAATACCTGGACCGCGTTAATGAGCCAGATGGCACAGCCTATCTGGTCGTAACCACCACCGTCGAGGATCCGATGTACCTGGTGCAGCCGTTCCAGACGGCCTCCCATTTCAGAAAGCAACCGGACGGCGCTGGCTGGAAACCACGGCCCTGCACGGTCAAATAGGCGCTCCTATGAAGAGACTTATAATTATTTCGATTGCTCTCTTATCGCTGGTGGCCGCTCTCGCGTTCGCGCAGGGCTTAGACTTCTCCGGACATACAGGACTGCCGGCCGGAATCGACCTCTCGGGAAGCTGGTATCCGCTGGCGTTCCAGGACTCGGGACTCATAACGGCTTCCGGTGCGTTGACCGAATACGGGGGAATTCCGCTCAACGAAGCGGGCCGTCTATACGCGCTCGCGTGGAACCCCTCCCGCATACAGGGCCGGCAGCACCAGTGCATGGGGTACGTTCCGCCCTATACCTACAACCAGCCCGGCAACCTTCGCTTCTGGGAAGAGCGCGATCCCTACACCCAGCGTCTTCTCGCCATCAAGAACTACTGGCAGATCGCCGAAGGCACCCGCACGATATGGATGGACGATCGTCCGCACCCGCCCTCCTGGGCACAACACACCTGGGCCGGATTCGCGACTGGAAAATACGAAGGCAACGCGTTGACCGTTTACACCACGCACCTCAAGCGCGGGTGGATTCGCGCCAACGGGCTTGCACAGAGCGATGAGGCCACGCTGGTCGAGCACTTCATTCGGCACGGCGATCGCATCACTTACCTTTCCGTGGTGAAGGACCCCGTCTATCTCGACGAGCCTTTCAGCCGCACTTACACGCTCGGACGCAGCATCAAGGAGCCCGACGCCTGGCAGTATGACTGCGACGACGGCGAACAGATTCTGGGACGCAGCG
>ODAK010007403.1_pt1 | contig 11018 bp, 7 predicted proteins | sample 1539591 | NCBI WGS metagenome assembly ODAK01 (sample SAMEA3539303, study PRJEB22396) | soil metagenome | biome: tundra; feature: field; material: soil | place: USA | collected 2010-05 | depth 0.15 m | reverse complement strand
GTGGAAGAGGCTGCAGGCGTAGCACTGTCCGTCACCGTGAATTTGTAACTGGTCTTCGCCGAGACCGCCGTTGGCGTGCCGCTGATGATTCCAGCGGTGTCATCCAGGGACAGGCCGTCGGGCAAGCCGGGGGTCACCGACCATTTTAACGGAGCAGTCACACCACTGGCCTGCAGGGTTTGCTTGTAGGGCATGCCGACGGCGCCATCGGGCAAACTGGCCGTAGTGACCTTCGCCGTTAGCTTGCCTCCGCGATCGTCCTGCGGTTTGAAGAGGCTTTGGAACACCTCGCGCAGCTTGAGGAAAGCGGTGTCGGAAAAGGCGCCGGCCAGTCCTGCGATGGCGCACATGCCGAACTGGTTTACGGTTTTCACGTCGGCGTTGGCGCCAGCCAGGAATCCTCCGCGGACTACCAGATACAAAAGGAACGCGATGCCCGCGCCCTCGAATGGCTGGATTAGATAATATTTGAACCACGTTACGTAGAGCTTGCCGTCGCCCTCATAGTCCGCCATCGATTTGAGAGCATAAACGCAGGAGCCGAGTGCCCCGGTAAAGAGCACCATGAGCAGGAGCTGCACCTCCTGGCTGATCGGGCAGGGGCCGGCCCCGAGAAACTTCCAGCAGACACTCGCTGGAACCATGGACAACACCGCAGATCCGAAATCGGCAGCGCCGTTCGAGAGGGTGACTACCACGTTGCCGGCGGCGGCAACATCGGCGCCTGCAAGCCCGACGCGAATGTGGCTGGCATCCACAAGGAGAGCCGAATGCAGCGTACCATTGAACTTTACCTGGGTCGCCGTCGTGAATCCGCAACCGAGAATCAGGACGTCGGATGCGGTCGATCCAACGTTGACCCATTCGGGATACAGGTTGGATAGCACTGGACTGGCGCCTGGGACACAATTTGTCGCTGGCACCCGGCCTTCCGCGACGCGCGGTTGGGCGGACCAAAGCGAGTAGACCACATAGAAGGTCAGGACCGTCACAATGAGCAAATAGACGATGAGGAACCAACTGCGCTTGCCCATCGGCTCGTGAGTGGTAGCGCTTACAGGTGCCACTGTAATATCCTCCTGAATTCCGGACAATTCAACAACAGCGTAAACAACCCTCGTAACAGAAAACCCGAGAAAACCGCAAACCCGATGCGACCATCCAACGGAACGTCAATCCACTTTCGCCGGCGGAGCCCAACCAACCGGGCCGATGCATAACCAAGAGCCAAGAAACCCAGAACTGCCCAGGGAAGCCATGGCACGTTCCCGAGCCCCCGGGGATAGCCAACGCTGACGTACCATGCCAAGGCCAGCAATGCGCCTGGCAGCGAGCCGACGACATTTCGCCGACCCCACACACCACCTACCGCCCCGCTGGCGACAGCTAAGACGGCGCTGAGCACCGGATAAGTATATAACAAATCCCGGTTGGAGTGCGATAGGGCGGCACTGAGAACGTGGCAGGGGGAGAATGCGAGAAAGTGCCATGATAAGGATAAATCCAAGCCGCACTGCAAACAAATCGCTTCTCTGTGCGCCAGCGGCGTCGATTTGGATTATCGCACGGCGGCAATTTCGTGCGGGCTGCGACTCGGACGGCAGCCTGAACGAGCCAGGCTTGTGGCATTTGAGATTTGTGGTATACATCAGGTTGTTTCGGAAGAGCGTCCGCGCAGAATAGCGGCAGGCTGCCACACATGAACCGAGCCGTTTCCTTGCTGGTTGCCCTCAACGCGTGTGCGTGGAGCGGCATTGCCGGAGCCGCCAGCGTCACCGGCCTACGCTGCGAATACCGAAAAGAGCCGCTGGGTCTCGACGTCGCTCGCCCGTGCCTGAGTTGGACGATGAATTCCGGCCGGCGGGGCGATTTCCAGAGTGCGTACCAGGTCTTGGTCGCGAGGTCGCCCGAGAAGCTTTCGCTGGGGCAGGGAGACCTTTGGGGACAATGTTTACCAGAGGCTAACTCAATAAACGCAGGGTGTTGGCAACAAGACGAGCATACCTTCTTTGCCCGCCTGTGCGCCAGGTTCGACTCTGTCTGTTCCAAGGTCCCGTGGTGGGGAGGGCCCGGATTCGTCCTCGTCGCCGTCACCGCGACCATCTGAGGTTATCGAGCACCGGGTGAGGTACTGCAAGCTGTCCACCCGTCTCCCGCCGTCCCTTTCGTGCGGTGTCCGTGTTAACGTTTCATCATGGCAGGCCGCGGTCGGTTCAAGGGGCGGCCCGCTCCAAGATTCCGGTTGCCCGTTCCCCTTCGATGAGCGACCGGCTTTTCCGCCCTGCCTTTTGTCTCCGCGTACTGACAAACCCACGAAAGGAGACAGTCATGAACGATCTGGAAAACATAATGAGCGACTACGAACGCCACCGCCAGGCCGGAGCCAAACTGAACGAAGGCAACAAGGTCGCACTCTTCGACGTCCTCGCGGCTGCAAGTATCACTGAAGGGCATGTAGATTTCGACGGCGAAGGCGACATTGGCCAGATTAACAGCGTGGGCGCCTTCCGCGGCGAGGAGGCTGCCAAGCTCCCTATGGTGACCGTCACGATCCAGACGGTTTTCTGGGGCAGCATCGAAACTGTAACCACTGAATCGAGCCGAAACCCCTTCCCAACTTGTTGTTCAGCATTCTCGTCCGAGTCTGTAAAGGCGGGTGTGCCTTCGCAAGGTCCCGTGGATCTGTTTCAGCTTTACGACCCGTTTGCTCACCAATTGATTGATGGTCGATTCCACGAATGGCGTGCTGAACGTTTCACCCTGCCCATAAGCGCTCGACGAAACTTTGGAATCGATTGCTGGCTGTTGCAAACGTAGGTCTCGAATTCCGCCGGGCCCCATCAGCGCTGGGGGGCGCCTCGCTTGCCGTTCGCGAGAGCTATCGGGGTTTTGCGTTTTACTCGATTTTTTCGTTGCAGATTACAGGGACCGGGCAACCGGCGGTGCGGATGGGGTCACTCGAACTCGCGTTCGGACAGCGGGAGGCTTCCCAATCAACCTCAAGCATCTTTCTGCTGGAGGGACCGACGACTCAGCCGAACTGGAGGCAGCGCTCGATTGGCGCTTCCCGATCCTCTCACTTCCACGCAGCTCCCATTACTTCCCGCCGCTGCGACATATCGCCATCCGGCACAACCACCGCTAACCACGGCGTTTCTTGCTCCGTGATCCTGCCGCGCCACTCCAGCGTGACCGTTCCTGCGCCCTTCAGCACCACTTCCTTTTCATCGCCGCTGAACGTCAGGTTCTCCGCACGAAGCTGCAGGCGGTGAACCCCGCTGCCCCGCGCTGCCGCTTTTATCACCACCTCGCCAGTGCCAGACGTCTCCCTCGAAACCTCAAAATCCCACGAGTGTTCCGGCCGCAGATTCAAGTTATACATCCCGCCGGGCAGGAACGTGCGCGCCATTTCCCAGCCCTTGCTGCGCACCGAGTAGCTTCCCTCCGGCAACGTGGCCCGGAACTTTCCCGTCGTCGGGTCCGACTGAACTTCGATCTTACGGCCCCAATTCTTTTCCTGAAACTCCACCGGACCGCTTGCTTCACCCTCCACGAACGCCGGTCCCGCAAGATCGCGCATCACTGCGATCCAGCGTCCCACCGGGTGCACCCAGACCTCCTTATAGGTCCACGTGTTTTGCACCGGCCAGTACGGCACGTCGCTGTCGCCACGGCTCTGGATGCCGACCGGCAACGACCCCACGATGTCGCCCGAAGACGGCGTGTACTGGGGCGCAAAGTCGTATCCTTCACCCCACATCATGCTCTGCGAAAACGGATTCCGGCCGATCACCCATTCCAGTTGCTCCTGCGCAAGTTGCTCCGATTCCAGATCCCCACGCAAGTGAGACGCCAGCCCCAGCGCCTCGGTCTGCGGCAGAATCGTGCCGAATTCCCCGCGATAATCCATCCAGACGGCGAGCAGCCGCAGATAATAACCGTAACCCAGCGGCACGCCGTTCAACACCTGCTTGCGAAACGACTCTTGCCGCGTCTCCGGCGCGTCCTTGTACTCGTCGTCTTTGTAAATCGACGCCGGCAATACGCCATAGGGCTCCGTGTTCTTGGCCATGCTCTTCAAGTATTCCGAGTGCAGCGTCACCGCGAAATACCATTTCATCCAGTCCGGATGATTTGGTAAGGCGTCGCAGAGCTGCGTTAATGCGAGAATCGGCGCGTTCTCGCGGCCGCGATGGACGTAGTGCAGAATGCGATCCTTCGCCGGACTGGTGTAGAAGAATCCCAGCATGGGCGTGGTCCAGGCCGGCCTCTTGCGCTCCTGCGAGTCGAGGATTACTCGCGCCAATTCCACCGCCTTATCGGCATAGCGTTGGTTCCCCGTGGCGCGCCACAGTTGTACCGAAGCGAGCACGCCCTCGGAAGCAATCTCGTGCACCACTCCGTTGGAATCGAAGGCGACATGGAAGCGTTCAGGGGATGGCGGGCCCGCCTTGGCCATGCCCTCCACCGCGAACTCCCAGTCCGCTTCCGCCATCCTGAGCGAATATGCGGCCAGTCTGGGATCGCTATCCTTCAGCACGCGTGCAGCAATGGCTTCGGCGGCCGACGCCAGGAAGTTAACGAACGGGTCGTTCTTCGCTGTCGCCGTCACATCGTCAAACGTGCCGAGGATGCCATCGGTCCGCCGGCTGTTGACGGACCCTGCGTTGCGATAACCGTCACCGAAGCTGGTCTTGAGCACCCAGTCGAGCCCCCAGCGAGCCTCTTCGATGAGGCGGTCATACAACTGCGGATCTGCGCCTTGCGCGCTCAGCCCTTCCGCAAGACTGAACATCGCGTAAACGATGTCGCCGGTATTGCCCATGCCCTGCGTCAAATCGCCCGCATCGTGCCAGCCCCCGTTGATGATAATCCGTTTGTCGCCGTGCACCGCCTGCCAATCGCGGTGGCACACGCCGTGAACGCCGGGGATCGCCATGCCGCAGCGCTCTACGTAAAAGAAGTTGAGCGCCTTCAGAATCGTGTCGCGCCAGACGTCCGTGGCGATGCGAAATGGACGGGTGGATTCCCCGCCGGCATCGATCCGATACAAGCCGGGTTGCTGAACCTCCGAAAAGTCCATCACCTGGAAAGCCCCCAGACCTGTCTTCACGGTCTGCAACGGCTTGGAAAGGACTGCCTGCCCGGTTGTCTGATCGATCAACTGAAATTCACCGGCGATGAGGTCGCTGGCGATGGCCGTTTTCCGGCCGCCCGGCTGGTAGCCGGCGTGGCTGTACGAAATGCGTCCGGGCCAGACGGCCCAACCTTCGATGTAATCCGGATCGACCTGCTGCAATTCCAGACGGTCGAAATAAAAGGTGGCCGTATCGGCGGCCTCGGGCTCGTTGCCCGCCATGTAATAGGCGAAGTCGAGCGCCGTGATCTTGTCTCGCGCCACATTGCCGATCTCCCACACGACATGGTTCCATTCGTGATTGCGCAGAACTACGTTCGTCTCCCCCTCCTGTCCGAAGGCAGCCGGCACTTTCACAACGCCGTCGTTATGAAGCGCGAGTCCAAGAGCGGTCACATACGCGCCGACGCAATCGGGATAAATCCACACAGAGATGCGATTGGAGTTGCTCCAGTTCTCACCGTCAAAGCGGCGCGTAACGCCGGTTTCTCCCCATCCCCGGCCGTTTGCCGGTCCCGGTACGTTCCACTTCGTCGGCGTACGCAGGCGGAGCGAGTTGCCGGCGTTGCGGGATCGCTCCTTGGTCAGCGACATTTCAGCGGTCACGGTTTGGGATCGGGAAACCTGAGCGTTGACACGCGAGTCCACCACAGCCGCCGGGTTGTTCGTGAACGCCGTCCAATTATCGAGGCTGCTCATGTCGTCCAACAGGCGGCTGGCGAGCACTTTCTTGTTGAGCCAACGATACGAAGCGGAATCCTGAAAGTTTGCCGTTAATGGAGGCGGCCCTGGAATCTGGGCGGGGACGACGGTTCCCATCGCGAGGAGCAGAACGAATCGTGAGTACGGAGGCATGGTCATAGTTGCATCCTGAGACGCATCTTCGTTAACAATCCGGAGAGAGCCAAGATGAAAGCGGTAAAGAAGCATGCAAGGAACACTCCTGAGGCGCCTGCCGATCCTTCGCCGGAGAGGCGTTGGATCAGCGGAATTACCGAGCAGATCCAAGGCAGGAGATAGGTAAGCAGAGTGTTGGAGCCGGCGGGCTTGACGAAACCCGCCCAGGCGGCGACGCGCTTGATGTCGACAATATAGTACAGGGCCAGCAGGATCGCCACGCTCGAGGATTCCGAAAAGAGGCACCAGGTGGGCGTCGCGTGGTTTTTCGAAATACCGAGCGGCATCAGCGCCACCCCCCCGGCAAAGAGGATGACAGCGAAGGCCGCGGACCAAAAGAATTTGCTCTTTAGGGTTGCCGCAACGGACGCATCAAACAACATGAACGAGAAAACCACGCCGGCCATGACGATGGATGCCAAGGCTCCATCCGCGAGCGGCCAGAAATAGAGCGGCACATGCCGTAGCATGGGAAGGGCTCCCAGCTTTGAAGCCGTGTTCATGACATTCAAGCCGACGAACGCGCCGGCGAACCACCAGAATGTTTTGGGAAGAACGAGATAGATAATCCCCGCGCAGAGATAGGCGAAGCCGATCAGGCCGAGGATTTCGGGATAACCCATGTCGAGGCCGGAGACCCCGCCAGTAGCGGTTTTTCTCCGGAAAATTGCAACTAAGACGATCAGGAGAACGAAGCCGCTGGCCTTCAAGGATCTGTAGAGCGACCGGTGCGTGCCGGATTTCGGATAGACGCTCCAGGACAGAACAATTCCGGCGAAAGCCAGGAGATCCCACGTTTGAACGCCGACACCGGTCAGTTGCGGATCGAGGTTCTGCAGGTTAGCGAGGATGTACCCTATCGCGACAAGGCTGAGCGAGCGGACCATGACGTGTTTCAGCACATCGAGGTAGGAATCGCCCATGGCCAGGCGGCGGTTGATCGCCAGTGGCATGGAGATTCCGACGATGAAGAGGAATGCGGAGAAGACCATGTCGACATACGTCATGCCGCTAACCCCTTCGGGCATGTGATGGGTCCACCATGGCAGGCCTTTGACTTCTGCGACGTCGTTCACGAAGACCATTACGAGAACCGTAAGTCCCCGGAAAATGTCAACTGACAGGATGCGTGTTACGGCGACACTAGCGTTGGCGGGTGCGATTGCGGTTGTGGATGCGTTCATACAGGCTATTGCCCACGGATCGGGTCGATGCCGTAACGATAGCACCTTGTCAATCGTTAGCGCTGGAACACAGCCGTTCACGCGATGAGGAAGCGCAGGAAATCGGGTCTGAATATGATAATCTTCCAGGTGTGATTCCCCGCTGGCTCCTTTGTCTTGCTCTTTTTCTTCCGGCCGCTGGCGCCTACACCCCCGCCGTCGATTCTGCCGGTTCCCTTACGATCCGCATCCTGGACCCCACAATTGGGAATTACGGTGCTGGCGGTGCCGTGACGCTGAACCGCGCCGGAGCGCCATTTCCGCTTGCGGTCTCGCTGGAAAACCACGGAGATGGGCCGCTACAAGGCGTCGTTCGAATCTCCGTCATCGACCGCTGGACCGTGCAGCCGGCCAGCCCCGTGTCTTTCCGTTTGAAAGCGCACGCATCTAGGGCACTGGAGTTCACCGTCACGGTCGGACAAGGTTCGTTTAACGCGAATTACCCGATCCACGCGTACGCTGAATTCGGGCAGGACGGGCAGCGCTTGGCCGCGCACGCGGTGATGGTGTTGCCGGTTGTCTTGCCGGATCCCCCGCGAGCTCAACTGCCTGTACAATGGAAACCCGTGGACGTCCCGGCCGGCAGCGCCATGGGGCTGGCGCGACTGCCGGTGAATAGGGTCTCCGCCACAGTATCGGCCGCTGACCCGCCGATCGTTCCGACGCCGGGCGAGAGCTTTGGCGTCGCTCCACCGGTGCGCTTTTCTGGCGATGCCATCGTAATGTCGCTCGGCCCGAGGGCCCCGTCGTTCCGCGAGCGCGTGGATAGCGCGGCGGTTGAGTACCCGCTCGCCCTCCCCCACACGACGCCCATCCGCCTCACATTTTCGGGCGCCGGATCGGGCACGATGCTGCGCGTTCGCGTAGACGATACAGTGGTCTTCGAGAAGCCGGGGAGCGCCGAACCCGAGACCTCGTCCGTCGATCTGAGCCGTTACGCCGGCCGCGACATCCGGCTGGCTCTGGCCGCGCAAACGACCGAGCCCGGCGCGCGCCAGGCCTCTTGGTCGGAACCGTTCATTCTTGCGGGCACGGAACAGCGGAACGCCGCCCTGCCCGTGCAGATTCTGCGAGCCGGCAATTTCGCCGTGCGCATCCAGCCGGGGCTGCGCGGAATGCTGGACGGGACCATCCAGTTCTCAAATGGAGGCGGGACTCTCGAAGTTTCGGGATTCCGGGTCCACGTTGTGGGCGATGCGCTCGAAGGCGCCCGCTCCACCAACAAACTCGTCGAGGTGCGGGATGAGCGGATGGCCGGCCGCATCGCGTTCCGGCATAGTTTCCGAGGCTGGGCCGGAAGCTTCGATCTGGTTTGTGAGATATGGCCGAACGGCGACGCCGTTCAGGCGCGCTGGAAGCTGGAAAACCAGCCGCCGCCGAAGCCGTGGCTCCCGGTGTATCTGGAAAGCGTAGCCGCAGGCCCATGGAGCGCATCCGCGCGGCGCGTGTACGCGGGAGTGGGAAACGTCATCGAGAAACCCGGCGCGTTTCAGATGGGCTTCGACGGACACCGTCTGGCGACTTCGTTCGTTGGGTTCGAATTCGAGAACGGCCTTTCTATGGTGCAAGGCGTGGATACGCCGCCAGACTACCTGGATGTTGAACCCGCTACGAGGTCTTACAGTCTGGTCACGCCCCACGAACAGACGATGACGTTCATCCCAACTACGAACGTCTGGGCGGGGGTGAAGGTCTGGCGCGACCTCTGCGGCGCCCGCCGCGGGGGTGGAGTGGAGAGACTGGCCGGGCGCTTTGTCTTCGACTTGTGGGACGGGAGGTACGGCCAGAGCGCCAAAGACCTGGCCAAGGCCTTCCGCTACGGCCTGACTGACTCCGTGGTGGTGTGGCACAACTGGCAGCGCTGGGGCTACGACTACCGGCTGCCCGACATCTACCCGCCGAACCCGCAATACGGGACGACGGAGGAATTTGCCGCGCTCGTACGCGTGTGCAAAGACCACGGTGTCCTGTTCGCTCCGCACGACAACTACATCGATTTCTACCCAGACGCCGACGGCTTCACCTACGACAACATCGCATTCGATCGCGACGGGCAGCCCCGGCGGGCCTGGTATCACGCGGCCCGGCAGGCGCAATCATATCGCGCGCGCGCCGATCGCCTGCGGCCGTTTCTCGAACGCAATGTCAAAATGATCGCCGAAGGAATCGCACCCGACGCCTATTTCATTGACGTCTGGTCCTCGATGGGGCCCTACGATTACTGGAGCGCCGACGGACAGTTCTTTTCGCGGACCGTGACCCGCCAGGTGTGGCGCGACAGTTTTGCGTGGATTCGCGATTACCTGGGCGGCGCGCCACAGATTTCCGAGGCTGGCCACGATCAACTGATCGGATGGCTGGACGGCGCACAAGCCAATCACCTGCGCGTCGAGGCGCCGCCCGCTTCGGGCTTCGTGTGGGTGATCCCGCACGCGGACGCCGAGCGCATCCCCTGGTTCGACGCCGCGTACCATGATAGGTTCGCATCCCACGGTGCGGGATACGAGGATCGTTATGCGGCGGGGCTCGACCTGAAAGAGCATGGCATGTACAGCCGTGACTACATCTCGACGGAAGTCCTGACCGGACATCCGGCCATGGTTCGCCAACCTTTCGGCCGCGAGGTCGTCCGTATATACTGGCTGCTGCACGACCTGATGCGCGCGCTGGCGATGCGAAAAATCGACGGGGTGGAGTTCGACGGCGGCAGCCTGCACCGCCAGCATGTTTCTTGGGAGGGCGGCGGCGAGGTATGGGTCAACCGCGGCGCGAGCGAGTGGAGTGTCGCCGCCCATATCCTGCCGCAGTATGGGTTCTACGCCCGGATTCCGGTGAGCGGGGGCGTTGTAGAAACCGCCATCGAAACGCGTGCTGGAACTGTGGTCGAGTGGTCGCGCTCGCCGGAAGCCTTCTACCAGGGCGAGTACCGGGTCGCGCGCGGCGTCGGCAGTATCGAAGTGACGCCGCTTCCGTCAGGGCCGGCATTCGAAGCGCGAATCAATACGCGCGATCTCCCGTGGACGATCGGCGAGCCGAAGACGGCTGAAGTGGTGGATGAAGCCGGTCGCGTGTTGCGTTCCGAGCCTGTCGCTCTTGCGGGCGGAGTCGTGACCCTGCGCTTCGGTGCCGGCGCGTTTCGCTGGCGTCTTCGCTGAGGATCCTAGAATGAGAACAACCTATCTTCTCGCTATTTGCCTTGCGTTTTCCCCGGTCCTTCGAGCCGTTGGGTTCGAGACCGCGCGCGTGAAGGTCGCGATCCAGGGAACCGGACAGTCGCTCTGGACCCTGCAGTCGAAGACCGGGCCAGCCGCGCTGGACATCTTGCCGCCGGTGTTCTCCATCGACGGCGCACGCCGTACGGGGGTGCTCGTCGATGTTCGCGCAATCGCCGCGCCGGTTCCGCTCGCAAACGGCACGGTTAACAAAATACGAATGTTATACAGCGGGCTGTCCAAATGAACCGTTACGAAGAGCTGGCGGTCGCCCAGGATGTATCGCTGGAGGAGATCCACCAGGCGTATCAGGCATTGGCGCGTCTGCTGCATCCGGATAACCAGTCGGACCCCAAACTAAAATCCGCAGCCGAGCGCCAGATGATCCGGCTCAACGAGATTCTAGCCACTTTGGCGGACCCGGGGAAGCGGCGCAAGTATGACGAGAGCCTTTGCACGAAGCTCGTGGTTCCCGAAGCAGCCCCCCGCCACAGCCGATACCCATGCTCCCGCTGAAACGGCAATTGCCTTGGATTCTGGCGTGCGGCA
>ODAK010007400.1_pt1 | contig 11022 bp, 9 predicted proteins | sample 1539591 | NCBI WGS metagenome assembly ODAK01 (sample SAMEA3539303, study PRJEB22396) | soil metagenome | biome: tundra; feature: field; material: soil | place: USA | collected 2010-05 | depth 0.15 m | reverse complement strand
GATCCGCGAGGAGTTGCTGTCGGTCGTCAACCGCGGCGCGACCGTGCTTATCGTGGATATGTCCGAGACGGTGTCGTGTGATCACGCTGGTGCGGATGCGGTGGTGCGCGCCTATCAGCGGGCTGTCATCAGCGGCACGGAGTTGCGGCTGGTGGTCACCGCCCGGGTCGTCCGGCGGTGCTCAGCATCAGCGGCCTTGATCGGCTGGTCTCCATCTACCCGTCCCTGGAAGCGGCCACGACGGCCAAGGCGCCAGCGGTGGTACTCCCCTCTACTGACCAGAACGGGAACGGGCGGCCAGGAAGCATCCCGCCGTGCCGTCCGGACCAACCGCCCGGCCGGGGCGGCCGGGTCGCCGGGAGTGTCTCCAGCGGCAGTCACTCCGGCGGTGGTCCGGGCACTAATCGACGCACTCAACGACGGGGTGGCGCTGGCCGACGCCGACGGGACGATCGCGCTGGTCAACCGGCGGATGGAGGAGATGTTCGGCTACGGGCACAGCGAGCTGCTCGGCCGCCCGGTCGAGTCCCTCATCCCGGCCGACCTGCGGGCGGCCCACCGCCGCCACCGGGCGGGCTACGCGCAGGCACCCAGGATCCGGCCGATGGGCGTCGGCGCACGGCTTGTCGGGCTGCGCAAGGACGGAACCACGTTCCCGGTCGAGATCAGCCTCAGCCCGGTGACGACCGTGACCAGCCACTTTGCCCTCACGGTGACCCGGGACGTCACCAAGGCCCGGCGGCTCGAAGACCTCGCTGGCCTGGCCCGGGCCGCGATCGCGGCCGAGCAGGCGCATCGCGGCCAGGAACTGCTCGACAGGCTCAGCGGCAGCCTGTTCCAGGTCGGGCTCAGCCTTCAGGCGGCCGCCGGCCAGCCCCACGGCGTGGCCACCAAGCGGATCGCCGAAGCCCTCCAGCACCTCGACGACGCGATCCGGGATATCCGCCGCACTGCGTTTGCTTCCAAGCCAGGGCGGCCCATGCGGCCGCGAGTTCCTCGGTCAGCGACGTGACCTGCGCCCTGCTTTGCTGGGACCTTGAGTCCTTCCGCTGCCGGGTGACTGGCGGCCAGCCTGGTGCCAGGAGTGCGGAAGGGCGACCGGACGAGGCGCGGTATGGGCATGCCGACGGCCCTGCGGGGCCTGGACCCTAGCGCGAAGACGGCGCAGGTGGTCTTGCAGGCGGACGGGCTGACCAAGCACTACGGGCCGGTCATCGCGCTGGAGAGGCTGGATCTGGGGCTGAACGCCGGTGAGGTGCTGGGCTATCTCGGGCCCAACGGCGCAGGCAAGACCACGACCATCCGGCTGCTGCTCGGCCTGATCAGGCCGACCGCTGGCCGGGCGCGGATATTCGGCATGGATACCCAGGACGACAAGGTGGCAGTGCATGCCCGCACGGCGTACGTGCCGGGCGAGGCGACCCTGTGGCCGTCACTCACCGGCGCCGAAACGCTGCACCTGCTGGCCCGGGTGCACGGCAGACCGACGTCGCCTACCGGGACCAGCTCGTCGCGCGATTCGACTTCGACCCGTCCAGGAAGGTCCGGGCGTACTCCAAAGGCAACCGGCAGAAGATCAACCTCATCGCTGCCCTGTCCAGCCGGGCTGACCTGCTCATCCTCGACGAGCCCACGGCCGGCCTCGACCCGCTGATGGAGCAGGCGTTCCGGGAGAGCGTCCTTGAGGCGAAGCACAACGGGCAGACGGTGTTCCTGTCCTCACACGTGCTGTCCGAGGTTGAGGCGCTGTGCGACCGGATAGCGATCATGCGCGCGGGCCGGCTGGTGGAGATCGGCACGCTGGCCCAGATGCGCCACCTGTTGGCGGTGACAGTTGAGGCTTCGTTTCCCGGCTCGCCTCCCGTGGTGGACAAGGTCGCCGGGGTGAGCGCGGTGCGGGTCGCGGGGCACAACCTGACCTGCGAGGTTCGCGGGCCGATTGATGAGCTGCTGACAGTGCTCGCCGCGGCGCACCCAGGAACCCTGCTGAGCAGAGAACCGTCGCTGGAGGAATTGTTCCTGTCGATCTACGGCGAGCAGGAGCATATGAACGACGGGGCCAACGGTGGTTAACAGTGCGGCCGCTGGGCTGACCCGTTACCGGCTGCCACAACTAGCCGCTGGCCGGTTCGTCGCCCGTCACACGCTGAAGACCGGCGCCCTGTGGGGCGCTGTGTTCGGCTTGTACGTGTACTCGACGGCGGTCGGTTTCAGCTCCCTCGCGCCGACCGGCGGCCAAGCGGGATCAGCTGCTGAACTCGCTGGCCAGTAACACCGGGCTCAAGGCGCTGCCGGGCGGCACCAGCCGGATCACGACCCGGGCCGGGTTTGTGGACTGGCGCGTGATTGGCGTGGCGTCGATGGTCGGGGCAATCTGGGGGATGCTGCTGGCCACTAAGACCTTGCGCGGCGAAGAGGCGGCCGGGCGCTGGGAGCCGTTCCTGGCCGGGCAGACAACCGCGCGCCGCGCCGCTGGCAACGCACTGGCCGGCCTGGGCGCCGGGGTGCTGGCCATGTACGTTATTGCGGCGCTGTTCACCGCTGCGCTAGGCACCAGGCACAACATCGGGATCAGCCCGGGCCAGAGCCTGCTGTTCGCCGTGGCGCTGGTGGCCGGGGCGGCCGAGTTCGCCGCGATCGGCGCACTGGCCAGTGAGCTGATGCCGACCCGTGCCCGGGCCGCCAGCCTGGCCGCCGCCGTGTTCGGGGTGGCCTTCATGCTGCGAGCCCTCGGCGATTCTGCCCCTAGCTGGCACTGGCTGGTCTACCTCAGCCCGCTTGGCTGGATTGAGCAACTGCGCCCGCTGGGTGACGCGCAGCCGCTCTGGCTGGTTCCGATCGCCGGGCTGATCGCGCTATGCGCCGCAGCAACGGTCTACCTGGCTGAACGCGACCTCGGTGCGAGCGTCCTCGCCGACAATGACACCGCCGCACCGCGCATCGCACTGCTCGAGTCGCCGGTCCTGTTCGCCGTGCGCATGTCGTGGGCCGCTATCGCCGGCTGGCTGGGAGCGGCAGCGGTGGCTGCCTGGCTCTATGGCACCCTGGCGAAGTCGGCCGGGAAGGCGTTCGCCTCATCCGGCATGCTGCGGAAGTTCACCGGCAACCTGACCGATACGGCCGCACATCACCTGCAGATGACCGGCGCGCGGCTCTACGCCAGCGTCGTCTTCCTGCTGCTCATGACCCTGATCATGGCGTACGTGGCCAGCGCGGTGGGCCGGGCGCGCGAGGACGAGGCCGAGGGATACCTGGACAACCTGGTGGTGCGCAGCGTCAGCCGCCAGCGGTGGCTGTCTGGGCGGGTCGGCCTCGTCGTGGTTGTCCTGGTGATCATGGGTCTGCTGGGCGGGACTGGCTTCTGGGCCGGCGCGGCGAGCCAGCACTCCGGGCTGTCGTTCCACGAACTGATGCTGGCCGGCCTGAACAGCGCGGCCCCGGCGGCGGCGCTACTCGGCATCGGGGTGCTCACCCTCGGGTTCGCGCCCCCGATGACGTCCATAGTGTGCTGGGGGATCCTCGGCTGGGCGTTCCTGCTGGACATGCTCGGTTCGGCCGTCAAGGTCAACCACTGGGTGATGGATACCTCGTTGCTGCAGCACATGGCCCTCGCACCGGCCGTGAATCCGAACTGGCGGATCGTCGGTATCTACCTGGCAATCGGTTGCGTTGCCGCGGCTCTGGGCGGCTTGCGCTTTACCCAGCGCGACCTGCAGAGCAGCTAGCTGCCCTGTGCGGTCTGCCGGTGGCATGACAGCGCTTATGAATAGGACGCTTCTGACAAGGACTGCGCCGTTCAGGTCGGCTTGATGTGCTTGCTGAGCCTGACGGGTATCCGCCGCTGGCTGTCATCGGCACCCTTGAGAGGGACGACAACCTCCAAGATCCCGCTGCCATAGCTCGCCTGCATGTGCTCCTCGTCCGCGCCCGCAGGCAACGGGACCCTGCGGGTGAACGCACCGTAACGGAACTCTGAGCGGTGCGTGCCTTCCGTCGCATCCAGCCTGTCAGCCTTGATCGTGAGGACTCCGCTGGCCACGGTCACTTCCACGTCCTTCTCGGGGTCGATCCCGGGAAGCTCAGCCCGCAGCACGTACCGGCCGTCCTTGACATAGTCCTCAACCCGCAAGAAGTGTCTGGCCACGGGCCATACCAGGGTGAGGGGCAGCTCCAGCCAGTCGATCAGGCCGACGGCCGGCGTGCGATTGTTCCTGCGTGTAAGGGTGCTCATCGACCACACCTCTTCTCTGCCCTTCCAGTCAATCGTTAGCGCGTGCGGCCTGCGCAGGGCCGAAGGTGCTTGTTATCAGTACTTAGGTCCTTGGCAATCGCCACGGTCGGAGGGCGCATTACCGGGGGCGCTGTAAGAAGCCAGAAAGCCCGCCAGCTCGGGACTACTGGCCCTGTCCGCCGGCGTGGTCCAGCCAGGAGGCTGGCATTCGGGAAGGTAACTATGAGCCACAATGACATCCCGGCTGGGACACATGTTCAGGGGGAACGCTATGCGGATGTCGCTGAGACTCAATCCGCCGTCGTGTTCTTCGCCGGTGATCGCGCGTACAAGCTGAAGAAACCGGTCAGCACGGGATTCCTTGACTTCAGCACGCCGGAAGCGCGTGCGGCCGCGTGCCAGCGCGAGGTTGTGCTCAACCGCCGGTTCGGGCGGGACGTGTACCTGGGGGTCGCGGAGGTTCGTGACCCGGCTGGCCAGGTGTGCGATCACCTGGTGGTGATGCGCCGGATGCCGGCCGGCCGGCGGCTCTCTGCTCTCGTCCAGGCAGGCGAGCCGGTCTGCGACGTCGTCCGTCAGGTCGCGAGGATACTCGCAGTGCGGCACGCCTCGGCGCCGCGCAGCGCGGCAATCAGCGAGCAGGGCAGCCGTGATGCGCTCTGGCGCCGGTGGCAGGACAACCTGAAGCAGATCCGGCCGCTGCTGGGCGGCGTGCTTGAGGCGTCGGGCGTTAATGAGGTGGAGCGGCTTGCGGGGCGGTTCCTCGCGGGGCGCGCTCCGCTGCTGAGCGCTAGGATCCGCGGCGGGAAGGTCGTGGATGGTCACGGGGACTTGCTTGCCGATGACATCTTCTGCCTGGACGACGGGCCCCGGATCCTGGACTGCCTGGAGTTTGATGACCGGCTGCGCTGGCTGGACGGGCTGGATGACGCCGCGTTCCTGGCGATGGACCTGGAACGGCTTGGCGCCGGAGAGCTTGCCGGGCAGTTCACCCGCTGGTACCTCGAATACTCCGGCGATTCGGCGCCCCCGTCACTGCATCATCACTACGTCGCCTACCGGGCCTTCGTCCGCGCGAAGGTCGCCTGCCTCCGGGCCCTGCAAGGCGACACGCTGGCGGGCGGCGAAGCCCGGCAGCTCGCCGCCATGACCCTGCAGCACCTGCGGGCTGGTGCGGTCACCCTGGTGCTGATCGGCGGCCTGCCCGGCACTGGCAAGTCTGTGCTGGCCGGAACCCTGGCCAGCTCGCTCGGGTTCACCGTGCTCAGCAGCGACCGGATCCGCAAAGAACTGGCTGGCCTTTCCCCCGCAGAGCATTCTCCTGCTCCCTACGGCACCGGGATCTACACGCGCTCCTGGACCGAGCGCACGTACACCGAACTGCTGCACCGGGCCGCGGAGCTGCTGTCCCGCGGCGAATCGGTCATCGCCGACGCCACCTGGATCTCCGCTGAGCAGCGAGCCGCCGCGAGAGCCGTGGCTGACGGGACGGCCGCTGACATCGTCCAGCTGCACTGCACGGCGCCTTCGGCGGTGGCCGCACATCGGATAAGCAGCAGATCTGACAGCGCGTCCGACGCGGACCCGGCGATCGCGGCGAGAATGGCAGCCGCGCAGGCGCCATGGCCAGACGCTGTCACCCTCGGCCCCCGCGACAACGGACCCTGCGAATCGGGCGGCTGTCCGCCTGAGCTGATCCAGCAGGCACTCCAGGCAATCCACCCGGCCACATCCGAATCCCCGTGGCGGCCCGTCCGGCCTTACATGCTTCCGGACTGAGCCGGACGCCACAAACGGCCTGCACGGCTTCTGCCCTTGCCCTCTCGGTTTACGAGCGGACCCGCGAGCTCGGCCTGCTGCGGGCGGTGGGCACGACCCGGGGGCAGCTGCGCTCGATCGTCCGGTCGGAGTCGCTCCTTATCTCGCTGCTCGGCGCCGTTGAGGGCCTTGTGCTCGGGATGCTCTTCGGCTGGGCGATCGTCGCCGCATCACATTCTGCGGGGATCACCCACGTTGTGATCCCCGTCGTGCAACTTCTCGTCCTGGCCGCAGCGGCCGGGCTCGCCGGCATCATGGCCGCGATCGAGCCGAGCAGGCGCGCCGCCCGGCTCGACGTCCTGCGGGCCATTTACCACCGAGTGAACGCGAATCGAGAAGGCAGGCCCCAGCCCCGCATAGGACGCTGCTCAACGCCTACGGCTGGTGGAAGGTCTCCCAGATCACCTATATCGCCTCGATCGTCGCCTTCGCCCTCGGCGGACTGGCCCTGATCGGGTCGGTGTTCAGCCTCGCCACCGCTCGCCGGACCCGGACTCACGCGGAGGTCGTCCCGCACACCACGCAGGCACCGGCCAAGGCGGCCTGACAGCGTCCGCATTGTCCCAACCACCTCCGGCCGACGCCCGCAAGGCGCAGGCCGGACGGCGTCCCGGCAGCAGACAACGATTACGTGCCGCTCCGCAAGGGTGTGAGGTGACCCGGCGTGGGCCGGAAGACGTCCGCCGACGCCGCGCCGGCGGGCAGGCGGGTGCCGATGGTGAGTGTAGGCCGTAAGGCCGCCTCCCATCGGCACCCCGCTTCGTATGCGGGGCATATCAGGCCGCCTGAAAACCAAGGTCCGGGCTGGGGCCGGAGTGCTCTACATGTCTGGCTACGTCTCGCCCGTTCTCGCCTCCCAGACCAGGCTCGACCCTGACGTGGTCCTCGACACCGGTCGGGAGCAGGTTGATCACGATAATCCAGCCCAGGCCTTCGACGCCGCGGAGGCGGTGCGGCTGCCGGGTGATTCTGGCGATCACTTCGTCGGACAGGTTGGTCGCCGCCTCCAACACTATTGTCAGCTCGTCTGGCCCGAGTTCAGGTCAGCGGGGCCGCGGAATCCGTCAGCGATCCGCGGCGCCTCCCTACGGGCCCGGGATCTTGGTTGGACGCGCCGCCCAAGAATTCGCGACAGAGCTGCCCACTGGGCTCATGGCCGCCAAGTTTTACATCCCTGGCGGCCATGAGGGCGATGCAGAGTTGCTACCGGGAATCCCGGCAGGCCCTTGCGGCGGCGGGCGCGGCCATCTTCCGTCTGGACGGCACGGTGCTCATGGCGGGCACCAGCCTGCCGGCCGGCGCGCACGCATAATCCGGCCGCCGGCGAAGGCGTCACCGCCCGATCTGGCATGATCCCGGCCGCGTTTGGTGACCGAAGTCCCTGGGGGCCAGGACATACAGACGCGGTGGTCGCGGTCGCCGCGGAGAGACACTGATTGTGCCGGGCTGTGCAGCCGGTCAGTGGTAACGAGAAAGGGATGAGCGGACATGACGCGGCGTGATGCTTACCTTGATGCCACGCTCCGCCATCTTGGCGCCGCGTACTACGAGTCTGTGCACGGCAGGGCCACCGCGGCCGATGTGGCGCGGGCGCTTGATTCCGTGGAGGACCACACCCAGGATCATGACAGGGCACCCGCCGGCCAGCAGCCTGGACCGTCCTCGCATACGGCGACCGGGACACAGGCCCGCGGCGGGACACAGCACCACGGGCGATGGCATCACCGGGTCAGGGACGTCATGACTACCTCTGTGGTGACCGTTGACCGGATAACTCCCTACAAGGAGATCGCCACCCTGATGGCGGAGCACCGGGTCAGCGCGCTGCCGGTGCTGATCATGGGCCGCCACGTCGCAGGCGTGGTGTCTGAGGCTGATTTGCTTGGGGTGCAGGACAAGCACGCGCGGCAGGCCAGGCTCGAGCCGGGCGGCCGCCTGCACCTGCACGCCGCCAAGAACGAGCACTGGGGACGGACCGCGGCCGAACTGATGACATCGCCTGCCATCACGATCCACCCGGACGCAACGCTCCCGGCAGCGGCCAGAGTGATGAACAGCCACCACCTCAAGAGGTTGCCGGTGGTCGACCCGGACGGCACGCTGATCGGGATCGTGAGTCGCTGTGACCTGCTGAGCGTCTTCCTGCGCCCCGATGAGGACATCGCGCGGGAGGTCAACGAGATGCTGAGCCAGATCCTGCTCGCGGACCCGGCGAGCATCACAGCACACGTGCGCAACGGCGTCGTGACCCTCGCCGGGCAGCCCGGGTCGGCCCGCGAGCGTGACCTGATCCCGGTAGCGGTCCGGCTGACCTGGGACATCGACGGCGTGGTGGACGTTGTGAACAAACTCGGCGCGGCAGTCCCGGGCTAATACGATACGCGTGTCTGGGCTCCCTGGGAGGCCCAGGCGAGCGCGCGTCCGCCGTTAGGTCACCTGGTCGCCTTTCATCTGCCCGGAACCTGATCCAGTGGCTTGCTGTGTTCCATGTTCCCCGTGTCGTGGCCCCCCGGGATGGGCCAGCCTGGTGTACAGCCCGGGAAACATGAGCGCGATGTGGCCGTCGGCCAGCCAGCGCACCACGTAGGGGGGCGATCCGTCGCTATGGTGCAGGCCGATGATCACGCAGGCACGCTGGCTGTCAACGCCCTCCGTGATAAGGTGATCACCCACACAGGCCTTCATGGCGCGCCTTTCTGCCGTGCCCGCCCCGCGGGGCCGGCCCCCCATCGGTCCTTCTCACTCATAGTCGCGGCTGGGCAGCAGCGAGTCACTGGGCCGACGTCCTCCAGCTCAAGGCCCTTCGGCCCGCACGGCCGGGAGCGGTGACCAAGGTCCCGGGACCGAGGCGCCATGCGCAGCGGCTGGAGCGGCGCATCCGGCGCCGGGCCTCCCGCTTCATCCGCCACCCAGTCCCGGGCGCGGGGACAGCAGCTTGACCCGACTTCCGTCCACCACCCAAAGCGGGCAACAGGTCCTGGGTTCATTGGGCCCCGCAGCCGCGCTTCCCTGCCCGCCCAGCGCAGTGCGTTTGTCCGCGGAGCATGGTCGGCAGAGCTGAAAGTCCCGGCTCCGGCCGCAGGTACCCGAAGTGAAACCTGGCGTCGGCCCGGCAGTTCCGGTGGCCTGAAGCGCGCCCGCCAAGCGCATCGGGCCGTCCGGGATTAGTTCCCGCCGCGGGCCCGCCGCCTAGTTACCACAGCGTGGTGGGCCGGCGCCGGACAGACACTTGCAGAGCTGGCAAATGACCTTTGTTGCAGGCCGGAGGGACCTCCTTCTCTGTGATCATGAGCCTTGGGCGTGGCAATCTGGCAGATGAGTCAGGTGATCGCAATGACGCGTGAGCCTGAGCTATGTCTGGGGAGGTTGTCATGTCTACTACTGCCAGCGCCCACCCCCTACCCCGGCCCGATCCGGAATCACCCGCGCCGATGTCGCCCAGGAATCAGCAGAAGGCTCGTGCCCTTGGCCTGACCTCGGCGACGGGGCTGGTCATCGGCAGCATCATCGGCACCGGCGTGTTCACGATGCCGGCCTGCTGGCGGGGGCGGGCGTCAGTTCGCTGCTCGTGTTGGCCGTGATCGCGGTCGGCGCCATGTTGCTGGCCGTCTTGTTCGGCCAGCTGACCAGGCGGGTGCCTAATTCCGATGGTGGGCTGTATGCCTACGCCCGGCATGAGTTTGGTGACTTCGCCGGCTATCTCACCGGCTGCGAACAAGGCTAACTGGGTCCAGGCGTGGGCCGGCAATGCGGCCATCGTGGCGTCCTGGGTTTTCTATGTGGACGCCTTGTTCGGCATCAGCCACCCCTCGGGTATGACGAACTGGGGGATCGCCTTGCTCGGGCTGTGGTTCCCGGCGGTGGTCAACCTGGCCGGGGTCCGGCAGATGGCATGGTTCCAGAACCTCACCGTGGTGCTGAAGTTCCTCCCGCTGCTGTTCGTCGGCGTGGTGGGCTGGTTCTTCGTGTCCAAGGCCAATTTCGGTGCCTTCAACGCTTCCGGCGGGAGCCTGTACAGCGCCATCGGGATCGCCGCTGGGGTGGCGCTGTTTTCCTTCATCGGCGTCGAGGTCGCGGCTATGACGGCCAAGCGGGTGCGCGACCCGCGCAAGAACGTGGGCCGCGCGTCGCTGCTTGGCACGGGCGCCAGCGCCATTCTGTATCTGCTGGTGTCGGCCGCGGTGATGGGCCTGGTGTCGCATCACACGCTGGTGAACACGGGGGCGCCTTTCGTCAACGCGTTCCAGGCTATCTTCACCCACGGCGCCTGGGCCGGGAAGTTCATCGCGGCTGTTGCCGTCGTCTCCGGTATCGGGGCGCTGAATGGCTGGACGCTGGTCACCACCGAGGTGTCGCGGGCGGCCGCCAACGACGGCCTGTTCCCGCAGCCGTTCGCCTGGACTGACCGCAACGACACCGCCTGGTTCGGCATCGTGATGGCGGCCCTGCTGCCCTCGCTGCTGATGCTGTGGCGGTACACGACCAGCACCGGGCTGACGGTCTTCACCGAGCTTGTCGACCTGACCGTGGTCACCGTGGCCATCCCGTACTTCTTCTCGGCCTGTGCGCAGCTCACCTACCTGGTGTCCCGGCGCCGCCGGGTGCAGGGCTGGCTGCTCACCCGTGATCTGTCGATCAGCGCCGCCAGCGTGCTGTTCTCGCTGTGGGTCACGTTCGCCGCCGGCTATTCGGCGGTGTACCAGGCGATGGTGGTGGTGCTTATCGGGATCGTCCTCTACGCCTTCCTGAAGGCTCGCCGGGAACGCCTCGGCCGGGTCTCCGCGCCCGTGGACAACATGCCCGAGATCAGCCCGGATGGCGTCGTGGTGCTGGGCTTGAGCGGCACCCGAAGGACTGGCGCTGGAAACGACAGCAGCAGCACCACACGGCCCGGGACTGGCCGCGGTGAGAACGCGGGGGCAGGGCGATGAGCTTCAGCGTGCAATCAGAGGTGGGCCAGCTCCGGCAGGCCA
>ODAK010007399.1_pt1 | contig 11023 bp, 3 predicted proteins | sample 1539591 | NCBI WGS metagenome assembly ODAK01 (sample SAMEA3539303, study PRJEB22396) | soil metagenome | biome: tundra; feature: field; material: soil | place: USA | collected 2010-05 | depth 0.15 m | reverse complement strand
CGAATGCGATCCTATGACGAGACTCGATGTGGTGAAGATCGCCACACCGCCGCTTAGAGTGCCGTTGCCAAGCAGTGTTGTGCCGTCGAAGAAGCTAAATGCACTTGTTGGTGTACTCACCCCGGTTGCGGTGGCAGTCAGCGTGATCGCATTCTGCGCCAGCACAGGGTTCACGGAGGCCACCAAACCAATCGCCGGGACTGCCTTATTCACTACCAGCGTCACGCTTCCCGTCGCCGATTTGTCCGTCGTTGCATTACTTGGCGTGAAGCTTACATTCAGCGTATAGCTGCCAGCAGGCAATATCGTTGTGATTGTGACGGCTGTTGCGCTGCCGCTAGTGGACGTTGCCGTGTACGCATATGTACCCGCAACAGTGCTGCTGTTATAGGCAGCGCTCGCGTTCAGCACGCTACTCAGTGTCGCCCCGTAGACCAAGGCCGCAGGCTGTGTCCAGGTCATTGTCGGCTGAATCTGTTCTACCTGCACTTGGAAAGTCAGGATCGATGCTGCGTTGTAGTTGGCGTCTCCCGCATAGGTCACCGTAACCGTGTATGTACCCGGTAACTGCGTATTCGGAACGGTTACTGTGGCGCTGCCGCTGGCGATGGCGGCCGTCTGCGCCGTGCCCGTTCCAATTGTGTAGTTGATCGACCCGCTGGGCGTCGTTATGCCCGCGCCAGAATACTGACCGGTCAACGTCACTTGAATCGAGCCTGTCGCGCTATACACCACCTGCACTGCCTGCGCTGAAAGCGCCGGTCCGTTCAACGTGGACGAGGCCTGGCTCACGGTGATGGTCTGTTGCACGGCCGGAGCCGCATTGAAGTTTGCATTGCCAGCCTGATTGGCCGCGATGACGATTGCGCCTGCACCAGTCACTGTGAGCGTGTTGCCGCTTACAGCTCCCGGTCCCGAGACCATGCTGAACGTGACAGCGTTGCCCGAAGCTCCTCCGGTTGCGCTCAGCATGATCGGCGCTACTCCATAGATCACCGGCGCTGGTGGCGCCGTGAATGTAATCGTCTGCGATGCCGGTTGGATCGTGATTGTGAGTGGGGCAGTACCGTTTGCAGCCCCATTCGACATGCCAGCAGTGAGCGAATATAACCCTGCGACCTTTGGAGTCCCAGAGATTATGCCTGAGTTTGGATCGAGAGTTAGCCCGGGGGGCAGGCCACTTGCGCTCGTTGCGCTATACGCGGCCGGGAAGATCGTGCTCGTAATGGTGAAGCTGAACGGCACCCCCACAGTGCCGATTGCTGAACTGGGGCTATTGATCAGCGATGAGGCGGCGCTTGTGATCGCTATATTGCTATATGTCCCTGTAGATGCATTCGTGGGACTATCATCCTGCGGAGTTACGTCCAGGCCAACATAAATAGTGTTGTTCATTGCGATCGTTTTCGTCGTAATCAGAGCCCAGGTAACTCCATCGGGTGAGGAGTACGCGCTGAAATTATTGCCGGACCTGGTCACTTGCAGGTACATCGGCAGCGTTACGTTCGCCCCACTTGTGGAAGAAGCGTCGATATAGTCCGTGCCGCCCGCATTGGTAGCAGTGCGATACAGGCTAGTCACGGAAGTGGCCCCTCCAATACCGGCATTGCCACCGAACATCAACGAGTCACAAGTGAGGGTATTGCGCATCATGATCCCAGTCTGACTCAGCGTAGTCGTTGGACTGATGGTCGTGACGCTGTTCAGATTCACGACGATACTGCCGTCGCCTGTGAGTTGGTAGTATGCAAAGTGGAAATCGTCGCAAACCGCACCGACGCCCACCCCGGCGCCTGTATTCGTAATCGTTGTTCCGCTTGTTCCAGTGATGCCTGGGGCTTCAAGAAAGCCAATGTCGCTCTGTTGCATGCCCGCTGGCAGCGGATTCCCAACAATCGTGAAGGTATAAATCCAGCTGTCGATACCGGCAGAATTCGATGCGGTCACGATTGGCTGATAAACGCCGCTCTGCGTGGGCGTACCCGAGATCACTCCGCTTGACGGATTGATAGTCAGACCAGATGGAAGTCCGGAAGCGCTGAACGTTGCCACGCCTGACACCTGCACCGGGTATGTAAGCGGCAAGCCAACAGTGCCGGTTGCATAGGGAACATTGAGACTGTCTACGATGAAGGGCGCGCTCAGAGGGGGGGCAACTGCCGAGGTTGAGGCCGAACCTGGTCCTGTTCCTCCTGCTCCCGTTGCGGAAACGCTGTAGGAGTAGGTATTTTCCGGAGTGCCAGTGTAGTCGACGTAATAGATCGTTCCCGGCAAAGCAGCATACAGGCCGGAAGCCGGTGCGGGGATGGTTGCAAGGGTCGTTGTACCGCCTGAACCGGCGCTGCGTGTCAGGGTGTAACTGGTGGCTCCTATAGCGGTGCTCCACGTCAGTTGGACACCTTTACCCACAATCGCTGTTAGATTGGCTGGCGCTGTCGGCGCCGTGCTCGTCGGGGTCCAGCCCGGAAGGTTCACCTCATCAAAGGTTGCGTTGGCGGAGAGGGTGGAATTTCCTGAAGCGAGTGTAAGGCCGGCATAGATGGAAGACGGCATCGTAATCGTTTGCTGGTTGATCTGAGTCCACGTAACGTTGTCCGGAGAAACGGATGAGGTAAACGTGTTGCCCAACCGCGTAAGCTTGACCCAATAAGGCCCAACAAAAAGAGAACTTTCATCTGAAGGCGCTGCCGCTGCCGTGCTGATTTGAACTGGTCCCATTGCGACCGCCGTTGCGCCGTCGGTCGCGCGCGACGTCACCAGGGCAAGCCCGGTATATTGGGCCATATTTGCCACCATGGCTGCGTTCGAGTTGAGCGAATCCCGCATCATCAGGCCCGCCGATGAGGCTACGGGCGATAATGGGGCAGTCACTCTGGCAACAATCTGCCCGTCGCCGGTCATTGGAACATAGGCAAACTGAAACGAGTCTGAAACGCTGGTCACGCTAACGGAACCGACTGAATAGTTCGCCGGCGTGAGGTTATACCGGAGCGAGTTTGCTGAGTTGCCGATCACTGCGCCGGACGCCCGCAAGGAGAAGGTGCTGGCCCCCAGATAGTCTGTGCCGCCCGCGCCTCCCAGCCCAAGAGTGCCAATGTCCGCGTTGGCCCAAGGAGAAGGTAGCCCAAAGCTGGCTCTGGCCTCGGCCCCGGCCGCGCTCTCGCCAAAGCTGTTGACTGCGGTAACCAGATAAAAATACGGAATCCCCGTCGTAGATGCAGTGGCGTCGAGATACGTGTAAGTCGACTCTCCAGTTACCGAAGCGATGGTGGCATACGGGCCGCCACTGGTTGTGGCGCGCTTCACGTTGTAAGAAGTGGCACCCACTGACCCGACCCAGTTGATTGAGATTCCCGACGGGGTGCCATAGCTCGACAGAATGATGGGAGGCACTGGAATGCTCGTCACCGGGTCGGCTTGACCAGGAGAGCGTGTGAACTCCAGGGTCCCCATCCCCGCAAAGTCTTGTGAGGCAGGTTCTGGCCTGTATCCGGATGCCGTCACAACGCCTGAGGTATAGGGTGCGCCAAGGCCCTGCCGACTTACATAATGGTTGTTGACCATCTCCCAGTTGGGCTGGCTTAAAGGCGATGCTGTAGCAGAAATGGTTGCATATGAGTTAAGAGGATCATTCCAGGCATCCCGGTTGGCGACGAACACGGGAGTGCCCGCGCCGGATGTGTACTCCCCGGTATATTCAAATCCTGCCAAGAGCCGATTATTGTAGGCCCCGTATAGATCTATTCCCTGATGCCAGGCGTCCTCGGCCGTTTCCGCAAGGTGATTGATACCATCCATCGTGTGCCCTTGGTCCCGCCCGCTTTCCTGTACCTGTCCCGCTGCGTTGATAACGTAATTGCTGACCCGCCCATTGCCCTGTCCAAACAGATAGTAGTTCACCGCGCGATTGAATAGGTCGCGGTCGTCGAGAAAGATCGCAATCGAGATCATGCCATGGAGGCACGATGTTTCCCAGTTGCCATTGGGAATGTTACTGTCAGAAAAATCATGGATGTCCTGAGCGAATGCCTGGCGGAACATGGCCTGAGCTCTTGCTTTGTTCGGCCATGCCGGGTTCGCGTAAGCGCAGATCTCCGCGGCTTCGGCGAGTTTGCCTCCGTAGATACCGGCGCGCAGCGACCCGTTGTTGCCGTCCATCGTGGTCAGCACGGCAGAGTAGTCGTCAATGGCTCCGCATAAGGCAGTGGCGTAGCCGGGAGTGCCGGTAGCAACCCACTTGACAGCCAGAATCCAGATATTCTCTTCATTGCCCTGCAGGGAAGTCAGAGAGCTGCTGTTGATCGTACCCGCCGTAACTTCGGCAGCGATACCGGTGGGAACAAACGTCGTACTGGGCGTTGCCGGCAAGGCCAGGTAGGCGGCATAATATGGCGCGGCCTGGTTTGCCACCGCCGATCTGATGCGGGTAATGTCGGCTGCTGTAAGCCACCCGCCCGGGTGGACAAACGCCACGCTCTGGACGTTGACTGTTACTGTAATGGCGGGCGCGGCACCGGCAACGTAATTACCGTCCCCACTAAAGGTTGCGGTCAGGGTATTCGCGCCTCCGGGCAGCATTCTGGTGGCAAGGGTCCCAACACCTGAGGCGAGCGTTCCAGTGCCCAATACGGTGGCCCCGTCGTAGAACGTCAGGGTGCCAGTAGGCGTCACTCCGCTGCCAGTTACTGTGCCTGTTATCGTTTCGCTCAGCCCCTGGTTAATGACTGTCGCCGAAGCCGTCAAGGTCACGACGGGGATGCCAAATACCTGGACAGTCGCGGCGGATGAGGTGGAAGCCGCATAACTCACGTCTCCGAGATAGAGCGCCTGTATGCTGTTCGGCCCCACAGGCAAAGCTGTCGTGGACAGCCTTGCCACGCCTGAGCCATCCAGTGTGCCGCTGCCCAGCGAGGTGCCGCCGTTGTTGAACACGACTGATCCGGTCGGTGTCACGCCACCCCCGGCCACCGTAGCGGTAAGCGTTACGCCCTGTCCCTGATTCAAGGCTGTAGGCGCCGCATTCTCCATCGTGGTCGAGGTGCTGCTTCCGGTTACATTCACTAAAACTGTGTTTGAGTTGGAGGCGGCATTGGTCGCGTTACCGATATAGGTCGCGGTAACGGAAAGTGTGCCGGTTGCCGTACTGGTATAGGGAAGCGTTGCCACGCCGGATCCATTTAGCGTCGCGGTGCCCAGGAAAGGACTGCCATTGTTGTAAAACGACACTGGCCCGGCTGGACTCGCGCCTCCTGTCACCGTTGCGGTAAACGTCACCACAAGCCCATCGATCACACTCTGCGCGGACGTTTGCAGCGTCGTGGTGGTGCTTGGCAGACTGGCGCCTTGCAGCAGGATCTGCTGCGTCGAAAGCGCTCCGTCGGTGTTGTAGGACAGCGAGGCAGAGCTTGTTCCCAACCCCAGCGGAGTGTAGGTCAAGGCTAGAACGCAACTTGCCCCCGATTGCAGGGGAGTGAGATTGCAGGTGTTCAAGGCAGAGGACCCGTCCAGGGCAAAATCTGCATAGTTCTGGCCACCGAAAATTGGTGATCCTCCAGTGAAGTTCAAGGCGGCATTTCCGTTATTGTTCAGAAGAATCGTCAGCGGCGCGCTTGTTGTGTTTGCCGCCTGGCCCGGAAATACGATAAGGCCCTGTGGCCCGACTTGGCGGATCCTCATATCGGACGCATCGGTGATATATATCCGCCCGGCTGCATCCACGGTCAGGCACCGGAGCGAATTCAGCGTCCCGCTCGTGGCTGCACCGCCATCTCCGTCGGTTCCGGTTGCAGTTCCGGCAGCGCCAGTGCCCGCAACCACTGTGATATATCCCGTTGTGACATTCACTTCGGCGACCAGGTTGTATCCGTTTTCCGCAAGGTAGATATTCCCGGCCGGATCCAGCGTGATCATCGTAGTGCCGTTCAATTTGCCAGAACTGGCCAGCACACCGTAGGGATATATCGTGTTGCCGCCTCCGGCTACCGTATAGATATCTCCCGCCAACGGCGGGGGAATGGTTGGATTTTCCAACGTAATCAGTGCGGCTGCCGTGCTCCCGCCCTCATAGACCACTCGAACCAAATTGTTGCTCTTGTCCGATATGTAGACATTGTTGAAAGCGTCGACCGCCACGCCGTAGGGTTGGTTCAACAGAGCCGCGGTCGCCGGGCCGCCATTTCCGCTGTTGCCGGCGGTTCCTGCTCCACCGGCGCCTCCGGCGATTGTGGTGATGATTCCCGTCGTCGCGCTAACCTCGCGAATGGCATTGTTCCCTTGGTCCACGAGGTACATGTTGCCGGCGGTGTCAAACTTGATGTCATTGATGCCATGGAGTTCAACTCCACTGTTGGTCGCCAACTTGCCGTCTCCGGTGTATCCAGAGGTGCTACTGCCACCCGCCACCGGATAGATATCGCCCAGCGTAGGCGACGCGACGGCCGCTTCCAGCGCTATCAGATTGGTTCCGGCTGTAGAAGATCCGCCGGCATAGATTGCCCACACTTTATTTGTGCCGGTATCGACGAAATAGAGATCGCCCGCGGCGTCAATCCCCAAGCCCGCGCCCGCCTTGATTCTTGCGCTCGTAGCTAACTGTTTCGTCGCGGGCGTACCGGAGCTTCCTTCCCCTCCAGCAACAACATAGATATTCCCTGCCACCGGCGACGTCACGGTAGGATTCTCAGCTGTGATTAGGCTCGCTGCTGCAGTCCCACCCTCATACACCACTCGAATCGTCTGATTTGTATCGTCGATAAAAAAGACGTCACCGGAGCCATCCGCGGCAATTCCGCGAATTCCATTGGTAACCGTGGCCGCGCTGGCTGCACCGCCATCGCCGGTGTGCCCGGAGACGCCCGTACCCGCAAGCGTCGTCATAATCCCCGGTTGGAATACCAATGCCGATTGTGGCGAACCGGCTCCGAACTGCTGTGCGGCCCCGTGCAGAATCAGCCCCAACAGGCAGAATCCAAAGGGAGCAAGTGACATCGTCCGTTTCCGGCTCTTCCAGATTTTCATGAATCTCTCCTTTTGGCCCGCTCAGTCGCCATGGAGCACCTGGCACCGCGAACGTCGTTGTCTGGTAGAAGAATTCCGTTTGATACTTAAGCAGCCAATCCGTGGGAACGTGCGCTATTGATACTCCAGCGATTCACTAGCTGAAGCAACAACCACACTGTCTTGATAAATAGCAGGATAATGATAACGTTAACTTTTTGCCCCAACGAAACTACATAAGAATAAAGTCGATTGTCAAGTTGCTTTTTGGGAGTACGTCCGCGAGAGGAGCAGGGTGAAATCACCAAACGCAGGTGGCGATGATCCGCTCATCGACTCGCGCAGATTCATCGCCTTCGACTTCTCGCGCTTTGACAAAACCGCCCTCGGGGCTGCGCGCAGGACCAGCACTTCGCCCTCGTCTTCACAAACAAGTCAGGCCACGCAGGCGTCACGCTCTCGCATCGCCAGTGGGGGGAATCCATCGGACACATGATGCTCGCCTTTCCCTATTCGTTCTGCGGCAACTGCCAACACTACCTCGGCCGCACCCAAAGCCTGCCCGTCGACGGCCGCCTCGTGCTGGCCCTCGTCGCAACCCGGCCTCTGTATGTCGGAAGCGCCCAGTCCGACCTGTTTTCCGACCCGAGGGCGAGTTCCTGGCCGCAAAGCCGTCATCACTGCCTACACTCTCTACGGCAAACAGGGATTGCCCGGCCAACCCCTTCCCCCCACTCAACCATTCCATCGGCGACACCGTCGGCTACCAAATTCGACCCGGAGGCCACGATGTGACCGCAAACGACTAGAAGCAATACCTCAACTTCGCAGATCGATCGAACTGCTAACCGATCCATATTGACCGCTGGCGGTCCGTTCGCCATATAGTATCCGGAGAACCTTATGACAACCTCACGCCGTGAATTTCTCAGCGCTGCCGCAGCGGCCCTCGCCACACCCTACGCACCCGCCTCCACCCAGGCCCCTCATCCCACCGAGTCCACTGCGCCCGCTGCATCGCAGCACCCGGCGCAGCAACGCTACCGCCTCTTCCCCACAGGCGTGAACACCGTCATCCCCTCCACCATGCCCATGGGTTCCGGTGCTCCGCTCGGCGGCCTCGGCACCGGATTCATCGAACTCCGTCCGGACGGCTGCTTCCACGAGTGGCAGATCTTCAACTCCGGCCCCTGGGCGCAGAATGCCCGCTCCACCACCGCCCCTCCCAGCGCCGGCCCGCAGTATCTCCGCTTCCTCGTCCGCACCCACAGCAAGTCCGACCCCGTCCCACAAATCCGCCGCCTCTATCTCCGCTCCGATGAAGGCGACAACTACACGCTCCCCTACGTGCAGGACATCGAGTCCATCGATTACCAGGCCTCCTTCCCCATCACCCACCTCCGCTACAACGATGCAACCATCCCTGTCCGCGTCTCCGCCCTCGTCTTCTCTCCATTCATGCCCGGAAATGAGCGTGACTCCGCCACCCCCGGATTCCATCTCGCCTTTACCCTCGAGAACACCTCGCACGTCGAAATAGAAGTTTCGCTCTCCGCCTTCCTCAACAATCCCCTCGCCTCCGCTCTCCCCGAGCGCCGCCTCACCAACACCATCTCGCAGGACGGCGGTGTCACCAGCCTCTCTCTCAGCACCGACGCCCGGACCGACTTTCCCTCCGGCATCGGAGACATGTGCCTCTCCGTCACCGGCGGCCAACACTCCTATATCGCCAGCACCTTCCAGAACTATGCCCTCCCCGGCGTCTGCCACTGGGATACACCCCGCAACCAGCACATGCTCCTCGACATCCTCGATGAAATCGTGAGGACCGGAGCCCTCCCGAACTCCACCGCCACCACCGATCCCAGCCTCAAGCTCCCCACCGAAGCGGAGATCGACGCAATGTCTCCGGACGATGTCCAGAACAAGATCCGCGAACTCTCCGCTGACCCACTCCTCAATCGCGTATTCTCGGACGCAAAAGAAGCCGACCCACGTACCTTCCAGACCATCGGCAAAGATCTACTCAAGGAAGTCCGTACTAATCTCCTTGGCAAGGGCATCACCCCGCGACTCGCCTGGGGCACCGGCGCACTCGCCTCCACCGTAAAGCTCGCACCCGGAGAAAAAACCGAGGTTCGCTTCACTCTGAGTTGGTTCTTCCCGCATCACCTCACGGTCCGCGGCCGCGAGATGGGACACATGTACGCCAACTGGTTTGGCAATGCCCGCGATGTCAATCAATTCCTCTGCGCCAACTACACAAAGCACCGCAACGCCACCGAGTCCTTTGCCCGCACCCTCGCAGACACCACGCTCGGCGAAGCCATGGCCTTCGCGTGGTCCAGCCAACTCTCCACCGCCGTCTTCAACACCTGGTGGACCAAAGAAAACGAGTACGCCATGTGGGAGGGACTCGGCTGCTGTGGTCTATCCACCACCGACGTCGACTACCAGGGCAGCTTCCCCATCGTCGCCCTCTTCCCAGCGCTCAAACTCGGTCAGATGAAGCACATCATCGGCTACCAGAACGCCCTCGGCCAGGTCCCCCACAACTATCGCGGCGACCTCGATGCCGTCGACAACGGCTTCGCCCGCGTCGACATGAACTCCCAGTTCGTCATGATGGTGTGCCGCGACTTCCTCTGGACCGGCGACCAGGACTACCTCACCTTCATGTGGCCCTACATCGTCAAGGCCATGGCCTTCACCGAATCCCTCGACACCAACAACGACGGCCTCCCCGATCGCGACACCGGCCTTCAGACTTACGACCAGTGGCGCATGCAGGGAACGCCCTCCTATATTGCCTCGCTCTGGATCGGTTCCCTGCGCGCAGCCATCCGTCTCGCGGCAGACGCTCAGCATCCCGAAGAACACCAGCGCTGGTCGGATCTCCTCGCCAAAGCCTCCGCCAACTTCGACAAACTTCTCTTCAACGGCGACTATTACAGCCTTTGGGTCGACGGCACCCTGCGCGATGAACTCTGCATGACCGACCAGATCTCCGGCGAGTGGTTTAGTCATCTCATCGGCCTGCCAACCACCATTTCGGAACAAAACCTCGCTCGATCTGTCGACAGCATCTTCAAGAACAACTTCAACCCGGAGTTCGGCGTCCACAACGCGACGTCTCCACGCGGCGGCCCGGGTCTGCTGAAGATTACAAATCTACAGGCCGGTGGTGTTTGGTCAGGAATCGAGTTTGCTTTCGCCTCCTTCCTGATGGACCACGGCCGCTATGCCGATGGTGTGAAGATCGTCGAGGCAGTTCATCAGCGCTACATGCGGGCAGGCCAACCCTGGAATCACGTAGAGTGCGGCGGCCACTACTCGCGAGCCATGAGCAGTTGGGCAACTCTCCTGGCTGCTACCGGTTTCAAGCCCGACGCGCCGAATCAGACACTCAGCATCTTACCGTCCATTCCTAGCGATTTTCGTGCCCCATGGGTAACGGCCGATGGCTTCGGCACCATCGCGCGCACCGGCAAAGCCCTGTCGATCTCATGCACCCACGGTGGCCTGCGTTTCCAATCCCTGAGACTCCCTCTACCAAATCGATCTGCCCGGATTGGTGCCCGTCACCTAGCCTTGACCGCCACTTCCAATGGTCACGTCTCAACATTGAAATTCGCATCAACTCTTGTAGTCCTCACCCCCAACCAGACGCTGACTCTGGAGTGAATTGTCAATGAGCGGGGCCGGGGGAACAAAATACCGACCAAGCGATCTTGAACACGGCTACTCAAACGAAACCAACGAACAAACCTCCGTTTGCCGCAAGAATCACTTGGGCTTACCCACTGGTCTTTGGAATAACCTTGGTGGGCTGGGCGCAGCCGCAGCCGGGATGAAGCAGATGGGTCATGCCTCCGTCCTCGGCATGTCGTCGTATCAGCATCAAGCCAACCAGTTGAAGACCGTGATGAACAAGCAAAACGCTGCAAGCCTAGAGGGAATCTCTGCACAAGTTTCTCTGTTCACGGCCTGATTGATTAATACTGTTGTCAGGGGTGACGGACGGTGA
>ODAK010007398.1_pt1 | contig 11023 bp, 10 predicted proteins | sample 1539591 | NCBI WGS metagenome assembly ODAK01 (sample SAMEA3539303, study PRJEB22396) | soil metagenome | biome: tundra; feature: field; material: soil | place: USA | collected 2010-05 | depth 0.15 m | reverse complement strand
GGGCGAGGAAGGCATTGTGAGCCGCGTTTTAGGCCCTCGGGCCGGTGCAGCTTTCACCTTTGCGGCGTTCTCGGGATCAACCGAAACCGCGCCCGGCCAACTTACAGCGGAGACGATGCGCGACCTCTACCGCCTCGAGCATCTCGACCACGCGACGCGTGTCTTCGGGGTGGCGGGAAACCCCATTTCCCATTCGCTGTCGCCTCTTCTCCATAACACCGCTTTCCGTCGGGAAAACGTGAACGCAATTTTGCTGCCACTCAAGGTGCGCAGCCTCAGCGACCTCATGACCCTGGCGATGGAGTTGCCTCTCGCCGGAGTTGCGGTCACGATGCCCCTCAAGAGGGAAGTGCTGCCGCATCTCGCCAACATGGATCCGCTGACGGCGCGTATTGGCGCCTGCAACACCCTGCGCACCGGTGCTGACGGCAAGCTCTACGGATTTAACACAGACGTTGCCGGCGTGGTTCGCCCGCTTGAGCGCCGCATGCGGCTCAAAGGCGCGCGGATCGCCGTGCTCGGTGCAGGCGGAGCGGCGCGCGCGGCGGTCTTCGGTCTCGTCGAGCAGGGCGCTGAAGTCTTCGTTGTCAATCGCACCCACGAACACGCCGCGACCCTCGCCCGGCAGGCAAAGGCCAAATCGCTCAAGCATGAAGTGTTTGCCAAACAGCGATTTGACGCGATCATCAACTCAACCCCGTGCGGCATGACCGGGGTCAAGCCCGCGATGCCCATTGCCGAGAGCGAACTCAACACTTCACTCGTCTTCGACATGGTCTACAACCCGCTCGATACGCCGCTGCTCAGGATGGCAAAGGCCAAGGGCATCGCGATCATTACCGGCCTCGAAATGTTTGTGCAGCAGGGTGCGCGCCAGTTTGAGATTTGGACTGGCAAGCCTGCCCCTGAGGCTGAAATCATGCGCGTCGTCTTGCACGCTTTGCGCAAGCGGCAGGAAAATCCCACTCAAAATTGAATCGGTATCCCAAGTCTCTAAAAAAGCGCACCGCCTCCGCGCCCTTTGCCCCGCCAAATTCGTCAAAGCAGAAGTCAGGGTAGCCCTGCCCTCAAAAATTCCCCGCGCACATCGAGATGAACTGATGAGCTTTTCACCGGAATCTGGCCCTCCGTTACATGCGCTCACACTAGCTCTCCCTCATTCGAAGTCGAAGTTCAAAAACACCCAGCTTGCTTGTCTGCTTTCGTTGATCTGCCTTCTGATTCCCGGGGTCTGCCCAGCCTTTACCCTGGCGTACAGTGGTAACGACGACCCCGGTGCCGGTTCGATAGCACAAAACAATTCGAAAGCGCAACCATTCAGTGAATCCACAATCACAATTCGATGACACATCCCGCAGTGTCCTGTCTAAGCTGGGAATGTATAGAATTGAACAGTTTCATTCCGAAAAGGAAAACGATGGCCATCGCACACATCAATCGAATCACGACAGCAGTTCCCCCGCACGATGTTCATCGCGCATTTATCGACTTTGCAGACAGCATGCTTCCCGAGGGCACAACGCGTAACCTGTTTCGCCGCATGTCGCGCATGTCGGCGATTGAACACCGCTACTCTTTCCTTGAGCCCATTCATACTCCCGACGGCTCGTGGAAAGATGCGGAAGACCTTTACGTGCTCGGCGACTTCCCCCGCACGGCCCGGCGCATGGAAGCATTTGAGCGCTTCGCACCGCAACTGACAAAGTGTGCTCTCGATAAATTGCGACTGACCGAAGACGAGCGCCGCGACGTAACGCATGTGATCGTGACTTCGTGTACCGGACTGTATGCCCCGGGGTTGGATTATGAGATCGTCAATCATCTCGGCCTTAATCCCTCAGTCGAACGCACCATGATTGGTTTCATGGGTTGTTACGCAGCCATCAACGCGCTCAAATCTGCGCACCACATCGTTCGCTCTGAGCCTGACGCGAAAGTGCTCGTCTTGAATCTTGAGCTCTGCTCGCTGCACATGCAGGAGACGCAAAACCTCGAACAGATGCTCTCGTTTCTGCTGTTCGCGGATGGGTGCGCGGCATGCCTCGTGAGTGCCGAGCCCACCGGCCTTGCGATCGACAGCTTCCTCGCCGTGCGCATTCCCGACACCGGCGATCTGATCACGTGGCGCATTCGCGAACTCGGTTTTGACATGCACCTGTCCGGACAAGTGCCCGGCGAAATTTCTCGAGCCATGAAAGAAATCGGCACCAAAATCACGCGCGGAGAAGATCCCCTCTCGCTGGACCTGTGGGCCGTTCATCCAGGTGGTCGCTCCATTCTTGACTCGGTTGAAAAAGGGCTTGGCCTTCCTGCGGACGCCTTGGCTCGTTCGCGCGATATCCTGGCGCGATTCGGCAACATGTCTTCGGCCACAGTGATGTTCGTGTTAGAGCAAGTTAGCCGCCACGCGCAGTCAGGTCAGCGCGGCTGTGCTATGTCTTTCGGTCCCGGAGTTACGGCGGAGACGATGCTCTTTCATGCCGCCTGAAACCCTGGACTTTGGTCGTCGCTCCCAACTTACTGAACTCATGGATGAGCCATCGAGCCGCGCAGAGATGCGCGCTTGCCTTGAAGACATAGCAAAAGTTAATCGGTGGCTGCTGGGGTATCGCCCCCTGCTCGCGTGGTTTACCTCTCTTGCTCTGCCGCCGCGCGCAAAACGGATTCACATCGTTGACGTCGGTTCCGGTTACGGCGACAGTCTTCGCCGCATCGAGAGGTGGGCAAGCGAGCACTCCATCGCGGTGGAGCTCACCGGCATCGACCTCAATCCGGATGCGGTTGCAATCGCTGCGGAAGCGAGCCCCGCTACAAGCAATATCGAATGGATTTGCCGGGATGTGTTTGCCTATGTGCCAGACAAGCCGATCGACATCGTAATCAGTTCGCTCTTCACACATCATCTGAGCGACGGCGATGTGGTGCGATTTTTGCGATGGATGGAAGCGCACTCCAGGCTCGGATGGTTCATCAACGATCTATCGCGCAATGCTGTTCCGTATTACTCGTTCAAGTTGTTCGCAAAGGTGACAGGAATGCATCCGTTTGTGCAGCATGATGGGCCAGTCTCGGTCGCACGTGCGTTCGTGCGTTCAGATTGGCAGACAATGTGCGCCGCTGCTGGCATCAACAGCCGCGATGTAGCCATCCAAGGATATACACCCGGTAGATTGTGCGTCGGGCGGAGAAAGCCACAGTGAGCCTCTCACTTAGAGTCGTCGATAACCTGGTCATTGGTGGCGGACTCGCGGGCGCGATGGCAGCCTTGCACCTGGCCCGCGCCGGACGCGAGGTTATCCTTCTCGAGAAGGAACACGCCGCACATCACAAAGTTTGCGGCGAGTTTTTAAGTCGCGAAGCATTGAGTTATCTCGAGCAGGCGGGATTGGCGCCCCGCGAGTTCGGTGCGGCGGAGATCGGCATTGTGCGACTTTCAACGGGTGGTAAAGTTGTCGAAGCCGCGTTGCCTTTCACGGCACTATCGCTTTCCAGGAGCATTCTCGACGCTGAGATGCTGCTGCGCGCACGCCGTGCCGGGTGCGATGTAAGGCGCGGCATTTTCGTTGAACACCTTGAGGCGCACGACAAGCAGTGGCTGGTCCGGCTGCGTGGCGGCGAATCGCTGGTTGCCAAGACCGTCTTTCTCGCCAACGGCAAACACGATCTACGCGGATGGGATCGCGATCAGGGCAGGCAAGGCGACCTCGTCGGTTTCAAAATGCATTGCCAACTCACTGCGGCCCAGACGGACGCGCTCCGTGAATGCATGGAGCTTTTTCTTTTTTCAGGAGGGTATGGCGGTCTCTCGCTCGTCGAGGACGACGTCGCAAATTTATGCCTCGTCGTTCGCCGTGCCGAATTGCGCAAGGTTGGTGCCTGGCCTGAACTGGTGGCTTCGATCTTCAGCAACAATGCACACCTGCGGCAAATCATGCATGGCTCACGAGAGCTGTGGGAGCGGCCGCTGGCTATCTCGTCGATTCCCTACGGATATCTGGCGGGACGACCGGACGGCATCTGGTGCATCGGGGATCAGGCCGCGGTCATTCCTTCCTTCACCGGCGACGGAATGTCGATCGCATTGCACAGTGCGGCCATGGCAGCGGAGATGTATCTGAGCGGCAGCACGGCCGAGAAATATAACCGCAAAATGCACGCCCAACTCCATCGCGGCATGACGCTGGCGACTTGGCTTTCGAAGGCGATGGTAACGCGAACAGGGCGCGGCCTTGCGCCCTCGGTGCTTACGCTTTTCCCTCATGCGATTCGCTGGATCGCACTTGCGACGCGCATTCCCGAGCGTGCGCTTCTTGCTGGCCCGGCCAACACAGATGGCTCTCGTCCGCTCCGCCGCGTCCACATTGCCTGAGAGCTATTTGCGCTTCCTCTGTGCCTTGGCGGCTTTCGCTTTTTCTCCGGGCGTGCGCGTTGTAGGAATCGGCGCCATGTCCGCGCCAACGCGGCGCACCTGCGTATCGCGCATCGCATAGGAAATTGTGCGCGGCGCCAGGGGATGCGCAATGCCTGTCTCAGGATCAATGGTCACATTCGGTGAACTCGAAATCTGAAAACTAAATACGGGCTCAGTGCCGCCTGGGCCTTGCTCCGATGTGACGCGCAGAGGCAGGTATCCCTGAATGGGGTGCAAGCGGAATGCCGTCTCGTACCGGTGGCGCTTGACGCTCCAGGTGAAGACGCGAATCTGATCGAAGTCAAACGGCAGGCCAGCTTTCGGCGGGCTCAGCGCAGTCACGTATTCGGGAACTTCCTTGCTGTTACCGGATGCATCCGAGTCATTCACCTTCGCGATAACGTAAGCCCCCACCATGCGCTGCCCTTCGGAATACTGCGCTACATCATCCGGTACATCGACATCAATGCGGCCCGCCAAAAGCCAGCCTGTGTGGCCGCCACTGTCGCGAATCAGCCACCAATCCTCCATCGGAACTGCTGGCACATCCGCTTCTGAAGTATCAACTGTCGGCGCGGGAGCAGGCTTTTTAGCAGGCACAGGCGCCGCTGTAACATTCTTTGCCGGCGGCGACGCGGCCTTTCCATTCGCAGCAGGCGGTGTCTTTGGCGCTGCGTGCTTCTCCGGCGCCGCTGCGCCTGGCGCAGTTTTAGGCACCGATGCGCGCGAAAGCAACTGCACCTTGTCGTTCTCGGGCAGCAGGTAGAACCGGTCGGTGTTACGACCCGGGCTGATGTGCATATAAATATCGTCGCGCAGAGTGCCGGTCGCAACCACGGGATCCTGGTTGTGGTCGGTCGCCAATTTGGCGAATGCGTCGTAGGCATCTTCGTCAATCACGGCATGCTCTTCGATCCAGCCAATCTCGTTTTTCTGTGTTTTTACTTTGAGGAATCGGCGCCCGTGTTCGAGCACTTCAAGCGGCTGGCCGTTGACGACTTCGCCCACACGGTTTGAAACGGCCGCTACGCGATCGTGCAGATACATCTGGCGCGCGGCGACATAAACCGTCTCATGCTTGTCGTGCCGTATGCGACTGCACCCGCCCGCAAACACGAGAAGACACAGAACGAGCAGCAACAAGGGCCTGGCCTCGATGCGCGTGAAAGATGAGATCAATGAGCTTGGCAATCGCGTGAACACAGCCGGTGGCGGTCGTCCTTAGGATAGCACCGTAGAAGACCGGCAATCTGATCATGGCGATGACGGAACGGGTGCGTGTAGCTATCGCGCCCCTCGGCTGTTGCCCGCCCTCAATGCGCCGCAGCTATAGCGCTCGCCTGCACCGGGTCAGTACCCGTCGCCGCCGAGACTACCGTGTCAAGATAGCCCGCATTCGTGCCGTCGATGGTGTATCCCACTAGGTCCGGAGTCCCGCCAAAATCCACCGCGAATACAAATGCCTTGGTATTGTCTTCAACCAGGGCTTGCGGATTGATTCCGGCAGCAAAAGTGCTCCCCAGGGCGGTCAGAGCAAACGCATTATTCGTTTCTGAGATGGAGAAGCCGGCGATAACTCCCGAAGAGCTTCCACTGACCTGGCGGTTGACCACATACACAAAATCGCCCGTCGAGAAAGGCAGAATCGAATAAGGCGCCAGGCCGCTGACGGCATACGGAGACCCTGTAATTTCCTGCAATGTGCTGTAGTTGAATACGCGTAACCCGCCAGAATTGGAGCCCGAAGTTGCTACCGTTTCGCCGATATAAAGCAGCCGCGGAGTGGTTGTGGTCGATGTCCCTGGATCGACAGCCACCGAGAGCGCGGCTCCTGATGCATTCTTGACGCCGATGGTGCTCACCTTGCCCAACGGATTTGCATTCGTTGATGTGAACGGAATCACCGCAGTGCCCCCCGAGCCCATCGCCACAAAAACGGAGCTGTCGTCCGGCGCGATTGCGACTTGCTGAACGGTTGTCGCCGGCAGCACCGCAGTCTGCTCAGTGGTCGAGGCCAGCACGCCCGTTGTCGAGTTGATGTGAATCGCAAATAAGTTGGCCGCTCCTGAAACTCCCTCAATGAGCCAGGAATTTGTCGTGTCCACCTGCATGCTCACGGCCGGGTCGGATGAGATTGCCTGGGAAGAATTGCCCAGCGTCAGCCCTCCGTCGGAATTAATCGTGTAAACAAAAATGCCGCCCAGCGTGCTGACGTCGAGAAAAGCATTATTCGGAGCGACCGTAATCGCAATAGGCGCGGCAGAGAGAGCGTAAGGGCTGCCCGGCAGCGCGGTCACCGCTCCCGCATTCACATAGAAGCCCGCAATCTCGTTTTTGGCGGTGTTGAGTACGTAAAAATGGCCGCTTGAGAGGGTCGTCGGCGTCGGCGTTACCGGGGTCACCGGTGCATTCCAGAAGCCTTTACACCCAGCCAGAAGCGGCGCCACGGCCAACGCCAGGCGTGCCCACTTTCCAATCCTCATGTCCCTGCTCCTTCGCAGACGTTCGTGCCTACGCCGCTATCAGGGTATAGCTTCCGGACGCAACTGTCGTGTAAAGATTGCGTTGTTGGGCATACGAGGCGAGCCCGGTGCTGTCCCGTCGGTGATCAAAAGACGCACACATGGCGGAATCCGCTCACCCGCCAGATCGGCTGCGAGCGTTCCTCAGGCTGTGACAGCCCTTGATTCCGTCATATCGCTGGAAGTCTGCGCATCGACCGCGTCAATGACCGCGCCAATGGCGTGAATGACTGCGGACACGCGCACGATGGCCATCACCAATTCCTCGGTTGCGCCCTTTTCGCGGACGACCTTTTCGTGGGCATCGACGCACTTGCCGCAGCCGTTGATGGCCGAAACTGCGAGGCACCACAATTCGAAATCCACCTCTTCAACCCCATGACCGCGCAGTCCGTTCATGCGCAGGCGGGCCGGCATCGTGCCATAGCGCGTGTTCGAACTCAGGTGATGAAAGCGGTACAGGATATTGTTCATGCCCATAATGGCAGCGGCCGCCTGCGCGGCTTCAAACGCCTGCGGAGAAAGCTGGAAGCGCGCCGCATCAAGCGCAGACGCCGTCAGACTCGCGCTGCGCGTAGCAATTGCGGTGGCCACAACCGTTCCCCATAGTTGCTGCGGCGTCAGTTCAGAGTTGTTGCGAATCAGAGAAGAGAAATTAAGTTTCAAGTCCTTCGCTGAAGGCGGAAGAGTCTCAATGAGTGCATCAAGTGTCATGACCATAACTTTGCTCCTGTAAGAAGAATTAATTTGAATGAGGATGACGGGCCTATTCATCGAGCCGGCGCGCCCAATTGCACATCGACGTCAGCCCCTGAAACAATCTCGTCGCGAAGGAAGAGCTTCTCAGAGCCTGATGCCGTGAACAATTTCCGGATGTTGTGCCGGCGCTATAGCAGTTTCGGAATTGGTGTAGACCGAAAGCACGCACCCAAGTGGCTTTTTCCTCAAGAAAAAGTCACCTTTCACCGCTCTCAAAAGTCCACGTGTATTCCGAAACTGCTCTAGGGCCCGTCGAGCGGGCCAATGAAACGACGCTTACGCGTTGATCGTCTCTTCGCCCTTCTTCCAGTTGCAGGGGCAAAGCTCATCTGTCTGCAGAGCATCAAGCACGCGCAGCACTTCCTGCGGGTTGCGGCCCACCGACAGATCAGTGACGTAAACGAAGCGGATCACGTTCTCGTTGTCGACGATGAACGTAGCACGCTGCGCAACGCCGGCCTTGAGATCGAGAATGCCCAACTGCTCGCAGAGATCACGCTTGATGTCCGAAAGCATCGGATAGGGCAGGTCCTTCAGATCGGGATGGTTGTTGCGCCACGCCAGGTGAACGTATTCAGAATCGATGCTGGCGCCCAACAGCTGCGTGTCGCGATCGGCAAATTCCTGGTTGAGCTTGCCAAACGCGGCAATCTCCGTGGGACAGACAAAAGTGAAGTCCTTGGGCCAGAAGAAATACACCTTCCATTTGCCGGCGTAGCTCTGATCCGTGATGGTTTCAAAGGCCTTCTTGGGGTCGAGATCGACCACGGCGGTCAACTCAAAAGAGGGAAACTTCTCTCCAACTGTAAGCATGAATAGCTCCTTATGGTTGCAATCGTTGTCTGCGGCGCGCGGCGCACACGACTCCCCCGCGCTGGTAAAGATTAAAAAATGAAGACGACTGCCTGTGAGAATGACGCGCGTACACAGGGCATGTTGATTGGATGTCCCAGCGTTCAGGACGATTCTGCGTAGGACGATTGCGATCCGTTCAGAATACCGTGAAGTGATACACAAGGCCTACAGGCTTTTGGCTTTCGAGAGCCCCTTCTGACGAGATGTGAGAGATGGGTGTTTACTTTGATTGCGCTTCAATCGCCTGCCACACCAGCCGCGCAGCGACAAGATCTTCAATCGCCATGCCCACAGTCTTAAATACAATTCGTCCGTCGCGTGGGATGCGCGCTGCGGAAGGGTCGGCGAGAAGAACGCCGATCTCCGCCTGCACCTTCGCACCTGAGAGCAGCACATCGCCCGATTCGCGTTCAACCGGCGCGCGCGCCTCTGCTACCACGTAGCTTGAGAGCATCGCTTCATCATCGAGCTCGCGCAGCGTAGAGCCGGTCGCGCCCACGGCCAGCACCAGCGCATTCGGCGCCATATCCTTGCCGCGCAAAATGGGCTGCGCAGATGAGGTAGCAGTGAGAACAACCTCCGCTGACGCGGCCTCCTCAAGCAACACAGCGCGGGCGCCACTCGATGAGGCCAGCCGTTCTGCGTTTGCAGGGTTGCGGCTCCAGATGCGGATGTCTTTGAGATGCGGCCACACCAACCGCAGCGCCTCGATGTGCGCATGTGCCTGCACCCCCGATCCGAGAATGCCGAGGGTCGTGGGTGTGCCATCAAAATGCAGCGGCGCCAGCGCGGCAAACGCAACCGCCGACACCGCGGCGGTGCGCATCTCAGTGATCAGCCGGCCGTCCATCAAGGCGAGCGGCTCGCCCGTCTCGCGACGCAGCAACTCAATGATCGCCATGTGCGTGGGCAGGCCCAGTTCGTCATTGCCGGGATAGAACGTTACGGTCTTCACGCCCATCACGTCGCCCACAACGACCGGCATCACAGCAAACCATCCGTTGCGATGATCGTCGGCATTTTCGGCGCGAATAATTGTGCGAGGCGGTTGATTGACGCGACCCGCGGAGTAATCCATCAACCCCTGACGAATCGCGGGAAGCAGCGCCTCGTAGGTGAGAACTGCGCGAACCTCTTGCTCTGCGATGTACATGCTTCGTGCCAACGTTCTTCAAGCACTTTTGACTATAGGGAGACTTAGCACCGCAGAGACACAAATTCTGCGGGGATTTAGAGAACGTTGTCGATTCTGATGTGCTTAGTTGGGTCGTCCGCCCTGCGTCGACCGGCGACGAAAGCGCTCATCCACAGGCTGACGGCCCTGGAAGCCCGATTCGATCGTGTGCCAGTGATCGATGCTGGTCTCGCCCATGCGCCAGCAGAGCAGCACAATCTGGTCATCCATGCGGCAAGGAAAATCGAGCAATCCAGCCTCGACATCCTTCACTTGCACGCCGATGGAGTCGATCTCCGCGATAGTTTCTTTGACGCGCTGCAGATGGGCGTCCATCTCCGTGCGCATCCGGCCGGCCTCAGCCACGTTCACGCGCAAACCGCCAGCCAGATAGATGCGCCGGGAGATCTCCGCGAGTTGGGCTTCAACTTTCTCCGCAGCCTCCTTGCTTTCAAGAGCGCGCTTCAACAGCGACTCCAGAACCGGGAGGAGGGATTGCGCTTCGTCGATGGTGAAAGTTTTCATAGTTGGGGCCCTGTTATTAGGATACCCCGGAACGCCAAACGGTTGTCAGTTACTAAGGTCAGACTTCGATATATGCGCGAATCAAACCTGACAACAGTGTGGCGTTTATTTAACCTCGAGCATGCGATCAAGCGCGACTTTGGCCCACTCCTTCACGCTCGGCCGCACTTGAATGCGATTGACCACGCGACCTTCGACCAGGTTTTCGAGCGCCCAGGCCAGGTGCTGCGGACTGATGCGGTACATCGTGGTGCAGAGGCACCCATGATCGTCGAGCGAAATAATGCGCTTGCCCTCGGCTGCAAAACGCCGTGCCAGCCGATTGACCAGGTGAATCTCGGTACCGATGGCAACCGTTGCACCCTCAGGCGCGCCTTCGACAAACGCAATAATTTGCTCTGTCGATCCCATCGCGTCGGCCTTCTGGCAAACTTCCCAACGACATTCCGGATGAACGATGACGCGAATGCCGGGATACTTGGCGCGCACGTCGTCAACGTTGCTCGGCAAAAAGCGCTGATGCACCGAGCAGTGCCCTTTCCAAAGCAATATCTTGCTGGCGGCGAGACGATCCTTGGTCTGCCCACCCTGCAGTGCCCAAGGATCCCACACCACCATTTCTTCCATGGGAATCTGCATGGCGTAGCCGGTGTTGCGGCCCAGGTGCTGGTCCGGCAAAAACAGAATGCGCTTGCCGCGCGCGAACGCCCATTCAAAAGCCGCATGCGCATTCGAAGATGTGCACACCAAGCCGCCGCGCTCGCCGCAAAATGCCTT
>ODAK010007397.1_pt1 | contig 11023 bp, 6 predicted proteins | sample 1539591 | NCBI WGS metagenome assembly ODAK01 (sample SAMEA3539303, study PRJEB22396) | soil metagenome | biome: tundra; feature: field; material: soil | place: USA | collected 2010-05 | depth 0.15 m | reverse complement strand
CGATCTCGGCCAGCCCCGCTGCATCCTGGACCGTCGCGAGCTTCTTGTAGGCCTCCAGGCGCAACCGCTCCCCCGGGACATACTCGTGCGGCAGGTGCGCATCCACGGGCAGCTCGATCTTGATCTCGGCAGGGGGGGCCTGGCCACCTTCGCCACGGAAGTCAGCCACGGCTTCACCGACCAGGCGGATGTAGAGGTCGAACCCGACCCCGGCGATGTGCCCGGACTGCTCGCCACCGAGCATGTTGCCGGCGCCACGGATCTCGAGGTCCTTCATGGCCACCGCCATGCCTGCGCCGAGGTCGGTGTGGCTGGCGATCGTGGCCAGACGATCGTGCGCAGTCTCGGTGAGCGGCTTCTCCGGGGGGTAAAGGAAGTAGGAGTAGGCACGTTCACGTCCCCGCCCGACGCGACCGCGCAGCTGGTGAAGCTGGCTGAGACCGAGCACGTCAGCGCGTTCCACGATCAGGGTGTTGGCATTGGAGATGTCCAGGCCCGTCTCAATGATCGTGGTGCAGACCAGAACGTCGAAGCGCTTCTCCCAGAAGTCGACGACGACCTGCTCGAGCCGGTGCTCGGCCATCTGGCCGTGGGCGGTGGCAATGCGTGCTTCGGGCACCAGCTCACGGATCCTGGCTGCAGCCTTCTCGATGGACGACACCCTGTTGTGGATCAGGAACACCTGGCCCTCGCGCAGCAGCTCGCGCCGGATGGCGGCGATGATCTGCTTCTCGTCATAGGCCCCGACGAAGGTCAGAACGGGGTGGCGCTCCTCGGGCGGCGTGGCAAGGGTGGACATCTCGCGGATTCCGGTGACAGCCATCTCCAGGGTGCGCGGGATCGGAGTCGCCGACAGCGCAAGAACGTCCACGGCCGTGCGCAGCCGTTTGAGCTGCTCTTTGTGCTCGACACCGAAGCGCTGCTCCTCGTCGACCACCACCAGCCCGAGGTCCTTGAAGCGAACCTCGTTGGACAGCAGCCGATGCGTGCCGATGACGAGGTCGACGGTGCCGTCGGCCAACCCCTTGACGACCGCCTTGGCCTCGGCATCGGACTGGAACCGCGACAGGGCCTTGACCACCACGGGGAAGGGCGCGTAGCGCTCCGAGAACGTCTGGAAGTGTTGCTGCACGAGCAACGTCGTCGGCACCAGGATCGCGGCCTGCTTGCCGTCCTGGATCGCCTTGAACGCCGCGCGCACCGCGATCTCGGTCTTGCCGTAGCCGACGTCGCCACAGATGAGCCGGTCCATCGGGACCTCTCGCTCCATGTCGAGCTTGACCTCGTCGATACTGCTCAGCTGGTCGGGGGTCTCCACGTAGACGAAGGCGTCCTCGAGCTCACGCTGCCAGGGCGTGTCGGGTCCAAAGGCATGACCCTTGGTTGCCATCCGGGCGCTGTAGAGCCGAATCAGCTCACCAGCGATCTGCTTGACGTGCTTCTTGGCCCGGCCCTTGGTCTTCGCCCAGTCCGCGCCGCCCAGCTTGTGCAACGTGGGCGCCTCGCCGCCGACGTAACGGGTGATCTGATCGAGCTGGTCGGTGGGCACAAAGAGGCGGTCCGCGGGTTGGCCCCTCCTGCTGGCGCCGTACTCCAGCAGCAGGTACTCGCGGGTGGCCCCGCCGACCGTGCGCTGCACCATCTCGACGAACTTGCCCACGCCATGCTGCTCGTGCACGACGTGGTCACCCAGACGCAGCTCCAGCGGATCCACCTGGTTGCGCCGCCGCACGGGCATCCTGCGCATGTCCTTGGTGGAGGTGCCGGCAGCGCTGCCGACTGTCAGGTCGGACTCTGTGACAACCACAAGCTTGGCACCGGCGGCGATGAACCCATGTCCCAGCGCTCCGGTGGTCACCTGCACCAGGCCGGCTGGAAGGCGCTCGAGCATGCCTGCCTGCGCCTCGAGGTGGTTCGGGACGTCGCTGTCCGACAGGACCTCACTGACCCTTCTTGCCAGGCCGCGGCCGTCTGTGACCACGAGCGTGTGCCATCCCTGGCCAGCCCACTGACGCAGGGCCGCGACGGCGCGGTCGGTGTCGCCGTGAAAGGCCTCAACGTCTGCAGACTCCACGCTGACACGTTCCGGCACGGCACCGGCCAGCTCGGCGTCGGCGCCGAAGCTGGTCAGCGACCACCACGGGCGGCCGGTCTCCAGGGCGTGGGCACGCACATCTGCCAGCAACCAGTACGACGCCGTCCCCAGGATGCCTTGCAGGTCAACGGGGACAGCGTTGCCGGATGCCGCGTTGGACCAGCTCGCATCAAGGAACTCAGCGCTGGTGGCGACCAGGTCGTGTGCGCGTTTGCGCACCCGCTCGGGGTCGGTCACGACCACCACCGCGCCGGGCGCCAGCACGTCAAGCAGGTTCTCCATGCCGTCAACCAGCGCTGGCGCGAGGGACTCCATGCCCTCGACCGCGATGCCCTCGGCCACCTTGGCCAGCATGTCCGCGACCCCCGGCAGCTGGGTGGCAAGCACGGCGGCACGCTCCCGGACAGCCTCGGTCAGCAGGATCTCGCGGCACGGGGGGGCCCACAACCCGTGCTCGGCGACCTCGAGGCTGCGCTGGTCGGCAACTTTGAACCAGCGGATCTCCTCGACCGTGTCGCCCCAGAACTCGATCCGCAGCGGGTGCTCCTCGGTGGGGGAGAAGACGTCGAGTATGCCTCCACGGACCGCGAACTCGCCTCGGCGCTCAACCAGGTCGGTGCGCACATAGGCGGCTGCAGCCAGTGCGTCGACAACCTTCTCCAGCGCCATCTGGTCACCGGCCTTGAGAGCAACCGGCGCCAGCTCCCCCAGCCCCTTGACCAGCGGCTGCAACAGGGCCCGCACCGGGGCCACGACAACATCCAACGGCCCGTAGGCCGTGTCGCTGGGGTCGGGATGGGTGAGCCGGCGCAAGACCGCCAGCCGTCGGCCCACCGTGTCACTGCGCGGGCTCAGCCGTTCGTGCGGCAAGGTCTCCCAGCTCGGAAAGTCGGCCACGGCATCTGTCGGCAGGAAACATCGCAGGGCGGCGACCAGGTCCTCGGCCTCACGGCCGGTGGCCGTCACCGCAAGAACCGGGCGACGGACGCTGGGGTCGTGACCACCGGCCAGAGCGGCGATGAGCGGCGGGCGGGCGCCCGCGCAGACGGCGACGTCCAGGACCCCGGGTGTGCCCGCGGCTGCCGGCGCGCTGGACAGGAGAATGTCTCGCACTGTCGGGTCGCTGACAAGGACATCGAGCAGAGGGGTGAGGCTCATGAAGGGCAAAGCTCCTGGCTATGGGTCGACAGCACAAACGCGCCCCGCTGCGAAGAGCCAACAGGGCAGGGCACCAGTTTAGGTCAGCGGGAGTGCCACTCTTGCTGTGCGGCGACCAGGCCCTGCGCCACGAGGCGCTCGACGGCGTCGGCGGCGTCGCTGATCAGCAGGGGGACCTCGCTGCGCTCGGTACTGGAGAAGTCGTGCAGCACGTAGTCGGCCGGATCCATCCGCCCTGGCGGTCGGCCGATACCAACCCGCACCCGCAGGTAGTCCCGGGTGCCCACCGACTTGGTGATCGAGCGCAGACCATTGTGCCCACCCTCACCGCCGCCAAGCTTGAGCCGTACCTCGGTGAAGGCGATGTCAAGCTCGTCGTGGATCACGATCAGGTTCTCGACCGGGACCTTGTAGAACGACAGCAGCCCTGCGACCGGCCCACCGGACTCGTTCATGAAGCTCATCGGCTTGGCCAGGATGGCCCTGATGGAGGCTTCCGCTGTCCTGACACCCGATGATCCGGCCTGCGGCCCGCCCGGTGGGGCACCGAGCCGGACCTCGGCCGCGACCGCCCGTGCCTTGTGCGAGCGCAGGTTCGCACTGGTCCGGGCAGCCAGCTCGTCCACCACCATGGCGCCAACGTTGTGCCGATGACCAGAGTACGAGGGGCCGGGGTTACCCAGTCCCACGATCAGCCACGCAGTCATCGCGTCCCTTCCGAGTCGAGGTCAGGACCGGTTGGCCCGGTCCTGACAACAGTCAGGGCCAGGCCGACCTTCGCTGACTCAGGCCTTCTCGCCCTCCTCGGCAGCAGCGCCCTCAGCCTCAGGGGCCTCGGTCTCGGCAGCCTCCGTCGCAGCGGCTCCGGCACCGAGCTCGGCAAGCTCGGCGGCCAGCTCAGCCTCCAGGGCCTCGGCGGAGATCGCCTGGGTGATGTTGACGATCAGCGACCCGGCGTCGGTGAGCAGCTCGGCGCCCGCAGGCAGCACCAGGTCGGAGGCGTGGATCTGGGTGCCGGCCGCAAGCCCCTCGACGGAGACCTCCACGTGGTCAGGAATCTCGGTGGCCTCGACGGTGAGCTCGACGGTGTTGTTCTCGACCGAGACGACCGTCTCGACCGCGGCGACGCCGACCAGGTGGATGGGCACGTCGACGTTGACCTTCTCGCCCTTGCGCACGACCACGAGGTCAACATGCTCGATGAGAGGCCTGATCGGGTCGCGCTGGACGTCCTTGGCCAAGGCCAGGTGGTCCTTGCCGTCGATCTCGATCGTGAGCAGGACGTTGGCGACCTTGAGGGCCAGCATCGTCTGGTGGCCCGGCAGGCTGATGTGGACCGGGTCGGTGCCGTGGCCGTACATGACGGCGGGGATGTTGTGTTCGCGGCGGATGGTGCGGGCGGCACCCTTGCCGAACGAGGTGCGAGGTATGGCGACAAGCTTGTTCCTGGACGTGTCTGCTGACTTGGGCATTGTTCTCCTTGTTGCCGATCCGCGCGCCGTTGAGTCCGGCATGCACGGGTGTTCCTGGGGGTGACGACGGTGCGGTGGGCCTCGACGCGGGGCGCGGCACGACGCGGGAAACCAGCGTGGCAAGCGCGCTTCACCCGGTGAAGATCCGGGGGTCCGGCGCCACCGCGTCGATCACGGAAGCTGCAACAGGCTGATGTGAGTCACGTAGGCATCGGTCATGCAGCGTCCCTCGCCGAGGCAACCCCGGAAGTCTAGGCGACCTGGCACGGCAACGGAAATCCTGGGGCGGCTGCGACCAGCCGCAGACCGCAAGCTCAGTCGGTCGGCTCAAAGAGGCTGGTGACCGAACCGTCCTCAAAGACGGCACGGATCGCCTGGCTGAGCAGCGGGGCAATCGACAGCTCGGTGAGCTTGTCGAAGTGGCGCTCGGCTGGGATCGGCAAGGTGTTGGTGACGATGACCTCCCGGGCCTGGCAGTTCTTGAGCCGGTCAACGGCGGGTCCGGACAAGATGGCGTGCGTGGCGGCAATGATGACGTCGGCGGCGCCTGCGGCGATGAGCGCGTCCGCCGCCTTGGTGATGGTCCCGGCTGTGTCAATCATGTCGTCGACAAGGACGCAGGTGCGGCCGGTGACCTCACCGACGACCCGGTTGGCGACAGTCTCGTTGGGGCGGGTGATGTCTCGGGTCTTGTGGATGAAGGCCAGCGGCGCACCGCCCAGCCTCTTGGACCACTGCTCGGCGACCTTGATCCGCCCGGCGTCCGGAGACACGACCGCCAGCTGCTCGGTGCCGTACCTGTGGCGGACGTACTTGGACAGGATCGGCAACGCCACCAGGTGGTCGACGGGTCCGTCGAAGTACCCCTGGATCTGGTCAGCGTGCAGATCCACGGACATCAGCCGGTCGGCTCCGGCGGTCTTGAACAGGTCCGCGATGAGACGGGCCGAGATCGGCTCGCGCCCACGGTGCTTCTTGTCCTGGCGCGAGTAGCCGTAATAGGGCATCACGACCGTGATCCGCTTGGCCGAAGCACGCTTGAGGGCGTCGACCATGAGCAGATGCTCCATGATCCACTCGTTGACCGGAGCGGCGTGGCTCTGCAGGACGAAGGCGTCCGAGCCGCGAACCGACTCCTCGTAACGCACGTACATCTCGCTGTTGGCGAACTCATAGGCCGAGGTCGGCACCAGGTTGGTCCCGAGCTGGTAGGCCACCTCTTCAGCCAGCTGCCGGTTGGACCGGCCGGAGAAGATCATGAGGTTCTTCTCGGTCGCGCGTTTCAGGCCGTTCATGCGCTGGGGTTCCCTTCGGGGACGATAGGTGAATCCTCACTTGCGGCCGCAGCCGCACGGGCGGCGGCCGTGCCTGCACGCTTCTGGTGCACCCAGCCGAGCACGTTGCGTTGCGGTGCCACGTTGATGGCCAGAGCACCTGGTGGAACGTCCTTGCGGACGACGGTCCCCGCGCCGGTGTAGGCGCCGTCACCCACGGTAACCGGCGCGACGAACATGTTGTCCGAGCCGGTGCGGCAATGGCTGCCGATCGTGGTGTGCATCTTCTTGACACCGTCGTAGTTGACGAAGACGCTCGAGGCGCCGATGTTGGATTGCTCACCGATCGTGGCGTCCCCGACATAGGTCAGATGCGGCACCTTGGATCCGGCGCCGATCTGGGCGTTCTTGGTCTCGACGAAAGTGCCGATCTTGCCGTTGACCCCGAGCTCGGTACCAGGGCGAAGATACGAGAAGGGCCCGACCGTGGCACCTGCACCGATGACGGCCAGGGACCCATGGGTGCGTATCACGGCCGCGCCGCTGCCGATCTCGACGTCCGTCAGCGTCGTGTCGGGCCCCAGGACGACATCGTCACCGATGGTGCTGCCGCCGTGGATCTGGGTTTGCGGATGGATGGTGACGTCACGCCCGAGCGTGACGTCGACGTCGATCCAGGTCGTGGCAGGGTCGACCACGGTCACTCCAGCGCGCATCCAGCGCTCCACGGTGCGGCGGTTCAGCTCGGCGCCCAGCCGCGACAGCTGGACCCGGTCGTTGACCCCCTCTGTCTGCCAGAGGTCCTGGACCAGGTGTGCGCTCACGCGCAAGCCGTCGCTGCGCACGATCCCCAGCACATCAGGGAGGTACTTCTCGCCCTGAACGTTGTCCGTGCCCACCTTGGCCAGCGCCTTGCGCAGGACCGCAACGTCGAACGCGTACAGCCCGGAGTTGATCTCGGTGATCTCACGCTGCGCATCGGTGGCGTCCTTCTGCTCGACGATCCCGGCCACCGAGCCGTCCGCCGCGCGCAGGATGCGGCCATAGCCGAACGAATCGGGCAGCGTAGCGGTGATCACCGTTGCGGCGCTCCCGCTGGCGACGTGCGCCTCGAACAGTCCGCGAAGGGTCTGGGCCGAGAGCAGGGGCACGTCGCCGCTGGTCACCAGCACCGTTCCCTCAAGGCCTGCCGGCAACGCATCGAGCGCACACTGCGTGGCCCGGCCGGTGCCCTTGACCTCGTCCTGGTCGACGATGACCGCGTCGGGGTCGACAGCTGCGATGTGCGCCGCGACCAGATCACGTCCGTGCCGGACCACGACGGCCAGGTGCTGGGGATCCACGCCTCGCGCCGCGGCGATCGCATGGCTAAGAAGGGTGCGTCCACCGATGGCGTGCAGAACTTTGGGAGTCGCCGACTTCATCCTGGTGCCTTCGCCAGCAGCGAGGACGATGACAGCGGCCGGGCGGGGTGCAGTCACGCGATGAGCTCCTGAGGGTCGGAGTCGATGCGTGCAGCCACGCCCTGGGCATTCCCGTTCACAAGGGGACGCCGGGCTGCACTGTCTGAGCCAATGTTACCTGTCGTCCACAGTTCGTTCACCCGCGCGCGCGGGTGAACCGCCGAAGGGCGATCAACAGCTCATCGCGGGCCCAGCTCCTGCCATGCGCGGCTTGACCCCGCAGGGACCCCTGGGCGCGGGGCCGAAGCACGTGGACGACCAGCCAACCTTGCAACATCGCCCGGACGAATGTCGCAAGGTAGTCTCGCCATCATGGGATCTCGCCTCGAACACGTCATCGCCCGGAACGTCGCTGAACTGCGCGCCGAGAAGGACGCCACTCAGCACGATCTGGCCGAGATGATGCGCGCGCATGGTTTTCGCTGGCAGAGCAATCGGGTTGCTCAGATCGAGACGCTGCACCGGCCCGTATCCTTGCTTGAAGTCGTGGGCTTGTCGCGCGTGTTCGCAGTGTCCGTGTCGCGACTGCTCGCCGGCGATGACGAGATTGACCTGCCATCCGGCACGACGATGACCCTAGAAGCTGTCAGAGATGGGCTGTCGGACCAGGGGCGGGTGGGGATCTTCGTTCGAGGCGAACAAAGGGGCGTCCGCACAGGGGAGTCCGAACGCGAAGCCGCTGGCCGAAATGACTTAAGAAGACTCAGCGCATCTCAGAATCTTGACGTCGACGACTTCAAGGCGCTGTGCCACCAGTTGTGGGGTAGGTCATTCTGGCTCGAAAGGGAGAGACGGCTCGGCGACGTCGCGGGCCTAAGTAGGCGCAGCGCCCAGACCAAGCGAGGGCACGTGACGCGGGCGATGCTCGCCGACATCTCTGACTACCTGGGCGAAGACCAGACCAGCAAGCCATGAGCGCGCCGGCGGCTTGCCCCTGGTGCGAGCTGGGTCCAACTTCGAAGCGGACACAGGCGCGTGGAACATGGCGCGGCTGGGTCGAGCGCGTGCCACAGCCACACGAGATGCCGACATTCACCCAGGACGATGTGCGCAAGCTGCTCAAGGCCGCAGGAGGACAGGCCTGAGAAGGCGTGGCGTCTGGCACCCAGCGGCCTGGGCCGTGGTGAGGTCTGCGCTCGTGTGGGACGACGTCGACCGCGAAGCCGGCGAGCTGAATATTCGCGACACCGCGATCCTGGTCGACCCCCGGACGCAGGAGTCGACCCCTCAGACAGCCAGGGGCAACCGGGCGCTACCTCTGCCCGACTCCCTGGTGCGGGTGCTCAAGCGGGCACGCAGGCGACCGGCAGCCGACCGGCTGCTCTTTGGGTGTCGACTACTTCGAGGGCGGCGACGTGGTCGCTGACCTGGGCGGCTGCCCGAGGCACCGTCAGAGTGTGGGGCTCGCCTGGACTCGACTGCTTGATCGAGCTGGTGTGCGCAAGCTACACCTGCATGACGCCCGCCTTACGTGCGGGACTGTCATGCATCTGAGTAGCGTTCCGGTGGCCGTAATCGCCGCTTGTCTGGGTCACACCGACGCGGCCTTCACGATGCGAACCTACGTTCAGCGCCACGACGATGCGCTCCGTTCTGCGGCCGCCCGTGCAGGACGTCGTGACAGCTGTTGACATCTGGGCCGTGCGAACGGGTGCCACGGCCAATGCATAGGCGCCGCAGCCGTGCTCAAGTGGCTCCCCGGGAAGGAATCGAACCTTCGTCGCTACTCCTGATTCAAAGTCAGGCGGGCCCTGCCAGCAGACCAACCGGGGAACGACCCGCCTGCGCGGGGCTCTGGCAAGAGTAGTGGACCCTGAAGGCTGCCAGGCAATCGCTGCAGAAGCCCAACAACCTACGGGCGCGAAGGTTACGCTTGCGTAAGTTTCGCGACACCGAAGGGCACCATCCATGACGACCTCCGTCTCCGCCACCCACGCCGACACTGTCAATCCCCAGGCTGAGGACACCTCGATCCTGGGCGACTCGACGTCGGTCCGGGACGCCGGGGGGATGCCCCAGTTCGAGCGCAAGGGCAAGCTCGAGCAGGGCGCCTTGTTCGTCTTCATCGCCATACCGTTCCTTGCGATTCTGGCAGCGATCCCCGTTGCCTGGAACCGGGGCCTGGGCTGGCACGACATGGTGATCGCAACGGTCATGTACGCCGTGGCAGGCCACGGGATCACGGTGGGCTTCCACCGCCTCTTCACCCACGGGTCGTTCAAGGCCAACCGCTGGCTTCGAATCGCGTTGGCCGTGGCCGGGTCGCTCGCGATCGAGGGACCGGTCATCCGCTGGGTGGCAGATCACCGCCGCCACCATGCGTTCTCGGACCGCCAGGGCGACCCCCATTCGCCCTGGCGATACGGCGAGACGGTCCCCGCGCTGATCAGGGGCCTGTGGTGGGCGCACATCGGCTGGCTCTTCGACGTGGAACAGACTTCGCGCGCCAAGTACGCGCCGGACCTGATGGCGGACAAGGACATGCGGCGTGTCCACGGCGCGTTCCCCGCATTGATTGCTGTCTCTGTTCTGACCCCGGCTGTCATCGGAGGCCTGTGGTCGATGTCCTGGCAGGGAGCCGCAACGGCCTTCTTCTGGGGGTCGCTGGTCCGCATCGGCCTGCTCCACCACGTCACCTGGTCAATCAACTCGATCTGTCACGCCATCGGTGAACGCCCGTTCGCCAGCCGTGACAAGTCAGCCAACGTCTGGTGGCTGGCGGTTCTGTCAATGGGTGAGTCCTGGCACAACCTGCACCACGCCGACCCGACCTGCGCCCGGCACGGTGTTGACCGCCGCCAGCTCGACAGCACGGCCCGCACCATTTGGGTCTTCGAGAGGCTGGGCTGGGCCTCGGACGTGCGGTGGCCACGTCCCGAGCGCCTTGACGGCAAGCGGCGCCCGTGAACCGGCGAAGGCAGGAAAGTCTGCGTTCGGACATGATGGCGTGGTGACCCAAGCACACGAGATGCCCGCGGCGACGACTTCCCGCGCCCGGATGACCGGCAAGCAACGGCGTGAGCAACTGCTTGAAGTCGGCAGAAAGCTGTTTGCGGACAAGGGTTTTGAGGCAACAACAGTCGAGGAGATCGCCGCCAAGGCCGGGGTCTCCAAGCCCGTCGTCTACGAACACTTCGGGGGCAAGGAGGGTCTGTATGCCGTGGTCGTCGACCGCGAGATCCGCGCACTGCTCGACGGGATCACCGGGGCGCTCACCTCCAACGGCCACGCCCGCCGGCTCCTGGAGCAAGCCGCGCTGGCCTTGCTGGACTACGTCGAGAACTCGACGGACGGCTTTCGGATCCTGGTGCGCGACTCGCCGGCCGGTCAAGCCACAGGTTCGTTCGCCAGCCTGCTCAGTGACGTGGCAAGTCAGGTGGAGTACATCCTTGCCGCTGAGTTCAAGCGGCAGAAGCTGGACCCCAAGACCGCGCCGATCTACGCCCAGATGCTTGTCGGCATGGTCGCACTGACCGGCCAGTGGTGGATGGACTCGCGCAAGTTCAAGAAAACGGACGTGGCCGCACACCTGGTCAACCTCGCCTGGAACGGCCTGGGCGG
>ODAK010007396.1_pt1 | contig 11024 bp, 12 predicted proteins | sample 1539591 | NCBI WGS metagenome assembly ODAK01 (sample SAMEA3539303, study PRJEB22396) | soil metagenome | biome: tundra; feature: field; material: soil | place: USA | collected 2010-05 | depth 0.15 m | reverse complement strand
CCCCTTGCTCATTCGCTGAGTGCCCAACTGGTGGCCTGGATCGAGTTCGCGCTAGCCACGCCGATTGTGCTTTGGGGAGGATGGCCTTTCTTCGAGCGTTTTGCAGCCTCCATCAAGTTCCGAAGCCCAAACATGTTCACCCTGATCGGCATGGGGGTTGGCGTGTCGTTCCTCTACAGCGTCGTGGCGACGATCGCTCCGCAGGTTTTTCCTGCAAGCTTGCGCGGACCACACGGCGTGCCTGATGTGTACTTCGAAGCCGCCGCAGCGATCACAATTCTTGTTTTGCTCGGGCAGGTGCTGGAGCTCCGGGCGCGCAGCCGAACCAGCAGCGCGATCCGCGCCTTGCTTGATCTCGCTCCGAAAACCGCACGCCGCATCGCCACCGACGAGTCGGAACGCGATGTTCCTCTCGGTGAAGTTCAGAAGGGCGACCGCCTGCGTGTACGGCCAGGCGAGAAAGTTCCGGTCGATGGAGTAATCCTCTCGGGTTCGAGTTCAGTCGATGAATCGATAGTGACCGGCGAATCTCTGCCTGCCGACAAGGGCGAGGGTTCGCAAGTGATCGGTGGAACCCTCAATGGCAACGGATCGTTCGTGCTGCGCGCTGAGCGGGTGGGCAGCGAGACCATGCTGGCGCAGATCGTCAAGATGGTCAGCGAAGCGCAACGCAGCCGCGCGCCGATTCAGCGCCTGGCCGACAAAGTGTCCGCCATCTTCGTTCCCGCGGTCATCGGGGTTGCGGTGCTCACGTTCATTATCTGGATGCTCGTGGGACCACAACCGCGTTTCGCTGTCGCATTGGTCAATGCAGTGGCAGTGCTGATCATTGCTTGCCCGTGCGCACTGGGACTGGCGACGCCAATGGCGATCATGGTCGGGACAGGGCGAGGCGCGCATGCGGGGGTTCTGATCCGCAATGCCGAAGCACTGGAGACGATGGAACGCGTCAACACGCTGGTGATCGACAAGACCGGAACGCTTACGGAAGGGAAGCCTGAACTGTTAGTGGTGCAGGCCATCGCGCCGTTGAGCGAAGAAGATGTCGTCTCCCTGGCCGCGGCGGTGGAGCGAGGCAGTGAGCACGCGCTCGGCGCAGCGGTGGTACGTGCCGCCGAGGCCGGCAAGCTGACGATTCCCGGAGCGAGTAACTTTCAGGCCGTGACTGGTCTTGGAGTACGCGCGATGGTGCAAGGAAAGTCCGTAGCTGTCGGAAGTGACGCTTTCTTAAAGCAGTTCGGATCGACCTCCGATCCTCTGGCAACGCAAGCCACCAGCCTGCGCGAACAAGGCCAGACGGTGATGTTCGTTACGGTGAATGATCAGCTCGCAGGTTTACTCGGTGTGGCTGATCCCATTAAGGCCAGCACCGCCGAAGCCTTGCAATCGCTACGCGACGAAAAGCTAATGGTCGTGATGCTTACCGGCGACAACCGAGTGACCGCCGAGGCGGTCGCAAAGCAGTTAGGCATCCGTCACTTCGAAGCCGGAGTCTTGCCGCAGCGCAAGGCCGACGTGGTACGCGCCCTGCAAAAAGAAGGGAAGCGAGTTGCCATGGCAGGCGACGGCATCAACGACGCTCCTGCGCTGGCGGCTGCTGATGTGGGCATCGCGATGGGCACAGGGGCCGATATCGCCATGGAAAGTGGCGGCATCACGCTGCTGAAAGGCGATCTGCGCGGCATTCTGCGCGCCCGTCGTTTGAGTGAAGCCACGATGCGCAACATTCGCCAGAATCTTTTCTTTGCATTTTTCTATAACGCGATTGGAGTCCCGATCGCCGCCGGCGCTTTGTACCCGGTCTTTGGCTGGAAGTTCAGCCCGATTCTTGCGGCGGCTGCCATGAGCTTCAGTTCGGTGTCGGTGATTACCAACGCCCTGCGCCTGCGCACCGTGAAACTCTAAAGAATAATTGTTAAGCGCGCTCATTTCGATCCAAAGATAACAAGCGGCGGCAGAACTCATCAGGGTTTGAATGAGAAGAGGATCTTCCTACAGCGATCTCAAATAATTCTCAATATCCGGCGACGTCCAATTCGCCCCGCCGATAAACTTTCTGCGGATCTTCCCGTCTTTATCAATGATGTAGGTTTCGGGGAACTTGTAGGTGCCGTACAGCGCGTTCGACTTGTTGGCGGCGTCGCGCACGGTGAGCAGATCGATGTGATGGTCGCGGATGAACTGCTTGTAGGCGTTGTCGTCCACATCCGTGCTCACGGCGAGAATCACGACCTTATCGCCTACATCTTTTTGCAGGGCGACCAGCGACGGCATTTCTTCCACGCAGGGAGGGCACCACGTGGCCCAGAAGTTCAAAACCACCGTTTTGCCACGGAGGTCTTTCAAGGAAACCGTGTGCTGTGAGTCGGTTACGGTGAACTGCGGGGCTTCGGTCCCAATTTGCGCCGGGCGGGTGCCCTGGTAGCAACTACAAAGAAAGAAGGTCAGCGAGAGCAGGACGAAATGCGGGAAACGGTTCACAACTTTATAATAACGAAGTAGGATGAACAGAGCCACACCCGGTTCGTGGGAATCCGGGTTCTCCGCAGCTCAGTTCCTTGAGTCTCCCACCAGCGTTTTTTATGCCCTTTCGCAAGCGCACTCGTCGCAGCTACCGGAGACCGATCGTTTCGGTTATCGTTCCCGCGCGCAATGAGGAAGCGTGCCTGGAGAGCTGTCTCAAGTCGTTGACCGCGCAGCACGGAATTCCATTCGACATCATTCTCGTCGACGACGGTTCTACTGACGGCACCCGCAAGATCGCGGAGAGCTTTCATGCCGTCCGCGTGATGGCCGCGCCGCCGCTGCCCGAGGGGTGGTGCGGCAAGTCGAACGCCGTGGCCTTCGGTGCCCGTCATGCTCGTGGCGATTGGTTTCTGTTCACTGATGCAGATACCATTCATAAGCCGGGTTCACTCGCTCGAGCGGTTTCCGAAGCAGAGCGCCATGGCGCCGATCTGCTTTCGTATTCTCCCGAACAGATCGTAAAGAGCTTCTGGGAACGTGCCCTGATGCCGGTAGTATTTGCCGAACTGGCCGCCACGTTCAAGCCGCGCGAGGTGAGCGATCCGCGTTCTTCGGTCGCCGCGGCTAACGGGCAATACCTGCTCGTTCGCCGCCACGCCTATGAATTGATCGGCGGACATTCTTCCATCGCACACACTTTGCTCGAAGACGTGGACCTCGCACGATCGATCAAGGAAGCGGGTGGCCAGCTGTTCTTCCGCTATGGCGGCGACGCGGTAAAGACCCGCGTGTATCGCAACTTCCGACAGCTCTGCGAGGGCTGGACCAAGAATCTTGCACTGCTTTTTCCCGACGCGCGGGAGCTTGCTGCCACGCGCATGGCAGAATTCGCAGTGATTGCCGCGTCGCTAGGCTGTGCGGCTGGCGCCGCGTTCCTCCAGCATTTCATCGTGGCCGCCGGTTTCGCCGGCCTGAGCGCCGCATTCTGGACAAAGTTTCTCAAGCGCATCCGCCGCGCTCATTTCAGTTCGCTTTCCGAAACCCTTTCCATCTTCGGATTGCCGCTCTTCGCCTGGTTGTTACGTCGATCGGTTAGCAGCTACGCGCGCGGCGCCGTCGCATGGAAGGGCCGCATGTATCCCGCTCCACCTTCGGAGCCGGCAACCCAGCGCGTGACGGAGAAGGTCTAAACTCGCAAGCATGACGGTCTATCTCACCAGGAAGTGCGAGTTCTCCGCATCGCACCACTATTTCAATCCGGCATTCAGCGAGGAAGAGAATCGTCGCACCTTTGGCAAGTGTGCCAACCTCAACGGTCACGGTCACAATTACACGCTGGAAGTCACGGTGAAGGGTGAAGTTGACGCGACCACTGGGTTCGTGGTCGATCTCAAGGAGTTAAAGGAGATCATGAACCGTGAGGTCGTCGATGTGATGGATCATCGCTATCTGAATCACGAGGTCGCCGAGTTCAAAGAGCAAATTCCAACCACTGAGAACATTGCCATTGCGATCTGGAAGCGCCTGGAAGGAAAGTTGCGGGTGGCGAGACTGCATCGCGTACGCTTGTTTGAGATGCACGATCTCTGGGTTGATTTCTACGGGGAAGCATGAAGGCCCATCTCACCCGCCGTTATTGGTTTGCCGCCTCGCACCGGCTGCATTCTGAAAAGCTCAGTGAAGCCGAGAACCGTTCGGTCTATGGAAAATGCAACAACCCGTTTGGTCATGGGCATAACTATGCCCTCGAAGTGACCGTCAGCGGGGCGGTGGCGAAAGAGACCGGGATGGTGTGTGACCTGGGCATCCTCGATCGTGCGGTAGGCGAACATGTGCTCGAGCGCTTCGACCATCAGAATTTGAACTACATTCCAGAGTTTCAAGACCAAGTGCCTACAACGGAAAATCTCTGCATCTCGATTTACAACATTCTGAAGCGAGCTCTTCCTGAAATACATCTGGATAAGGTAAGACTGGAAGAGACGTCGCAGAACAGTTTCGAAGTGGTGAGCGACTAGAATCAAGTTGTCGAGGGGATCAACCCCTGAGGCACACGTGAAATTGAACGATGAAGCCACAACCCTGACCGGCGCCAGTACCGAAGATCTCGTTGCCGAACTTCTGCAACGAATTGGCGAAGATCCCAAGCGCGAGGGTTTGCTGCGCACCCCCGAACGTTACGCGAAGGCGTTGAAGTATCTCACCAAGGGCTACGACGAAGATCCGGAGACCGTGCTCAACGGCGCACTCTTCACGGTCACCTACGATGAGATGGTCATCGTGAAAGACATCGAGATGTTCAGCCTCTGCGAACATCACATGCTGCCGTTTTTCGGAAAAGTTCATATTGCTTATATCCCCAAGGGCAAGGTCATTGGCCTGAGCAAGCTGCCGCGCCTGGTCGAAGTGTTTGCGCGTCGATTACAGGTACAGGAGCGATTGACCACCGAGATCGCTGAGACCATTCAACGGGTGATCGACCCACTAGGAGTGGGCATCATCATCGAGGCGCGTCATCTTTGCATGATGATGCGCGGCGTGGAGAAGCAACATTCTTCCACGGTGACATCGGCGATGCTTGGAGCCTTCCGCGCTCATCAGACGCGCGAAGAATTCCTCTCCCTGGTGCGTAGCGGAAAGACGAACGGCTTCTAGGCTGGGAAATCTGCTATCTTCGCAGGCATCAGGAATGTCCATGCCGAAGAAACCGGTTCCGCATAAAAAGCCGAACGCTCCCAAACCCAGACACTTTCCGCACGTCGCGTTGCGCCGCATGGAAGACCAGGTCGTGCTGGTCACCGGCGGCAATCGAGGCATCGGGTTGGCCATTGCTCACGCACTGGCTCGTGAAGGCGCCAGCGTCATCATCACCGGACGCGACGAGCAAGCGCTTCGCCATGCTTCCGATGAAATCACCCGCAGCGGCGGTTCCGTCGTCAGCCATCTCTGTGACATACGGGACGAAGATTCTGTCGATAACCTGTTCACCGACATCGGCCGCCACTTTCCCCAGATCGATGTTCTAATCAACAACGCTGGACTCGCCCAGCCTAACGCCCATATTGAAAAGCTCTCGCTCGAGAATTGGCGCGCTGCTCTTGAGACAAATCTCACGGGCGCATTTCTCTGTACCCGGGCTGCATTGCCGCTCATGCGTCGCGGCTCGACGATCGTCAACAATGTGTCGATCGCCGCGACAACGGCCTTCGCCGGCATGGCTGCCTATAGCGCGTCGAAGGCTGGCTTGCTTTCGTTCACCAACACTCTCCGAGAAGAGATGCGACCGCGCGGCATTCGCGTCATCGCGTTTACGCCGGGCGCGACCAATACTGACATCTGGAAACAATTCTGGAAAGAAGCTCCGCGGGAAAAGATGATGGCCGCCGAGAGTGTCGCGGATGCACTGGTATCGGCACTCTGCCTGCCGCCAAACGCTACCGTGCAGGATCTCGTGATCACGCCAACGGGCGGAGCACTCTAAGCCATGAAGTGGATGATCATCCTGCTTGGCCTGCTGGCCGTGCCGATCGTGGTGGTTCTCATCACGGGGATGCTGCTGCCGAAACAACACATCGCCACCCGCAGCCTACAACTCCAACAGCCGCCAGATGCGGTCTATGCGCTGATCGCAGGGCCGCCGACGTGGCGTTCGAGTATTAGCAGTTACGAGCCGGTGGGAAAGATCGAAGGAAAGACGCATTGGCGCGAGGTGGATCAGCATAACCACGCCATCACGTACGAGGAAGAAGAAGCCATGCCGACGACGCGACGCATCGTTAGCATCGCGGACAAGAATCTGCCCTTCGGCGGGACGTGGACGTATGAGATTCAGCCGTCCGGCAGCGGTTCGGTTTTGCGAATCACGGAGAACGGCGAGGTCTACAACCCACTATTCCGTTTCGTCAGCCGGTACATCATGGGCCACACGGCAACCATCGACCATTACCTGAAGGACGTGGCCGCTCATTTCAACGAATCCGCGAGTCTCTTGAATTAGTTCCATCCGCTATACCGATACAATCTCTGCCGGTGCGTCAGGAGTTTAATCAGCAACAGTCCGGTGAGGAATCCCCCGACGTGCGCCCAGAAGGCAACGCCTCCGCGCGCCGAGGTATGCGCTGTAGAAATCGCGGTTGCCGCCCCGCCGAGGAACTGCGCAAGGAACCAGTAGCCGAGGACGATCCATGCCGGCAGCCACACGAAGAATACGAAGAAGAAGGGGACCAGCGTCAGCACGCGGGCTTTCGGATAGAGCACGAAGTACGCGCCCATCACTCCCGCAATCGCCCCGCTCGCACCCACCGTGGGTATCACCGATGTCCAGTTGAACATCACGTGCAGCAGCGCGCCCGCGATTCCGGCGCCCAGGTAGAACAGCAGGTACACGAAGTGGCCGAGATAATCCTCAACGTTGTCGCCGAAAATCCAGAGCACCCACATATTCGAGATGATGTGCCACCATCCGCTATGCAGGAACATCGAGGTCAGGATGGGCAGGAACGCAGAAAGGACAGTTACGTAGCGGGTGCCCAGATAGCTCACCAACCGCAGCGGCACCTGTCCGCCGGCAAGTGCGATCGGTATCTTTACCGGGATCAGTCCGAACACCATGGCCAACTGCTGGTTCGCTCCGGGGCCCTGGGTCGCTTGGAGGAGGAAGATCGCGATATTGAAAATCAGCAGGAAGTAAGTGACGTACGGAGTGCTGAACCGAGGGGTATCGTCTTTCAGGGGAATCATGGTTGCGGGTGCGGACTCTGCGTGGGATGAAAGATGGCAGCCAGCGCTGATTTGACCCCGCGCCGCCTCACGGTACACGATAGCAGAGAATGTCCCTCGACGCAGTTCTCGTAATCGACAAGCCCACCGGATGGACCTCGCATGATGTTGTATCTCGTCTGCGTCGTATTCTCTCCGAACGGTCCGCCGGGCACCTTGGCACCCTCGATCCGATGGCGACAGGAGTATTGCCGGTCGTTCTCGGTCGCTATACGCGGCTATCGCAGTTCTACAACCATTCCGATAAATCGTATGAAGGCGAGATCCGCTTCGGCTTCGCCACCGACACCTACGACGCGGAAGGCGAGCCAATAACGACCTCGCAACAAGTTCAAGTAGAACTTGAAGTAATAAAAAAGTTGAGCAGGGAATTCGTCGGGCCGCAACAGCAGCTTCCGCCGCCCTTTTCGGCGAAGAAGATCAATGGAGTTCCCGCTTACAAACTCGCCCGGAAGAAAGTTGATCTAGAACTCAAGGCCTGCGCGGTGGAAGTCTATTCGCTCGAGATCCTTGCTGCTGATGCGCCGGATCGAATCCGCTTTCGCGCCCACGTTTCGTCAGGAACCTACATCCGATCTATCGCGCACGACCTCGGCAAACGTCTTGGTTGCGGTGCACACCTCGCGAGTCTCCGGCGCACCTGCGTAGCGGAGTTCTCGATCGAGCAGGCGCACACCCTCGAAGCCGTCGAAGCGGCTTTTCGCGAAGGGAAGAGCGATACTCTTTTCGTTCATCCGCGCCGGATACTTCCCGAACTTCCCTCGGTCACGGCCAATGATGAAATCGTCGCCTTCATCCGCAACGGCCGCTCCGTGAACCTGCCGGAGTTCTCCAAAGCGAAACTGGTGAAGGTGTTTGCCGGCCAATCGGAGATCGTCTGCGTGGCGCAGCGCATCGCTGGAACGCTCTTTCATCCGAAGCTGGTCATGCCAGTGACGCAAGCAGTTGGTACGAAGTAAGCGAGCTGCACACTTAAAGTAAAACTTTCAATGTGATGGGAGGGAACTCGCGCGTCCGATTCGTCCATCGGGACCCACCACGTACGGCAACGACAACGCGTTCCAGTTGCCGTCATCGAGGGGCATCCAGGTCTTTCCATCGTCACGTGAGATGTCCGTTCCGTTGGCTCCCACCGCAATCCAAACCTTCGCTCTCTTGTCCCACGCAACGGCGGAGCGGTAGCCATGGGGAGGCTTCACCGAGGCTGTCCAGTGCAGTCCTCCATCCTCGGTCCAAGCCGCCGTCCCGTCCGATTGCGCCGGCTTCTTGTAGTCGCCGCCAACCGCCATGCCGTGCTGTCGGTCACGGAACGCCAGCGAGAAAACACCCGAGGACTCGTTTCCGCCCGCCAGTGGGACAGAGATTGTCTGGCACTCATCACCGCTCGCAAGCAGCACGTGGGCGCCGCTTTTCCCGCCGGTTCCCAGGAGGAGTTCACCATTTTCGAAGACCACTAGCGACGAATTGCTGGCGGCGAATGCGCCTTCCTCCGGTGTCGCCTTACAGAAGCGTGGATCCACCTTCCATCCACGTCCGGTCCGCAACACTTCGTGATAGAAGCGTCCGTTCACCGGATCGCCGATCAACTCGGCGTCTTCCGGGGTCCGGTACGCGATCGCATCCCAAAAGCCGTCCTTGTAGGGGTTACGCCGTTCTTCGCTCCAATGGGTGCAGCCGTCGTTGGTCCGATATACGCGGGACTGCTCGCCTGGTCCGGAGGACATCACCACAGCCACCTGGGCATCCCAGGCCCACACTCCACGGAAGTCCAGCTTGTCGCTATCCGGGGGCACCGCACATTTCTGCCAATGTTCGCCGCCGTCCGTGGTGCGAAGGACGGTTCCGTCAGTGCCGCTCGCCCAGGCGATGGAAGCGTTCACCGCGTGAACGCCGCGAAGGCTGGCATCGGTACCGGAGTGCTGTCTCTCCCACTGCGCTGAAGCAACGCACTGGAGTGCGACGAAGGAAAGGACGACCGGAAGAATACGGCTCATCGGAACTCAGTTTAGCGAAAGCAGCAAGCGTCCACAGCTTTAATTTGATTTCGAATGATGGGGAGATGGTAAGTACAGAAAGCTGGTATTTCCCTGTGCTACTCTCGTGCGCAGTCAACCAGAAAGGAGGCGGTCATGCATGTCAGACTCTGGTTGTCATTAACAATCCTTCTGTGCTCTTTTGCGCAATCCCAAACAATCAGTGAATTAAAAGAGCGCGCACAAGCAGGCGATGCAGATGCGATGATGCACACCGTCGCTATCAGGTACTGGCTTGGCGAGGAAGTCAAACAGGACTACGCGGAGTCTCTGCATTGGCTTAAGTTAGCGGCCGCCAAGGGCAACGACGAATCCATGAAAGACCTCGGCATCATGTACGAAAATGGTCTCGGTGTTACTCGTAATTATGAAGAATCTATGCGTTGGCGCCTGCTCTCTGCTGAGAAGGGAAATAACGCAGCCATGTTTGGTGTAGCCTTTATGTACGCGGACGGGCTTGGCGTAAAACAAGACGACGTGGAAGCGATGCGGTGGTTTCGAAAAGCAGCCGATGCGGGCAATGACTACTCGTACGAAGCCCTTGGATATGGATACGAGCATGGGCGTGGCGTAAGGGTCAACCTTCCGGTTGCAGCCTATTGGTATAGCAAGGCAGCCAACGCGATGCCGAACGACTCATCCGTAAGGGACTCTCTAATCAGATTGCGCAAGCGCGGTGTCCGGCCGGCGAAATCGGGCGATCTCTAGCTCTCCGGTGTTACGGTTCAAACTCGGATAGTAGATCGGTGGGTGTAGTCACTCTCAGCCTGAATCGCTCTCTAATTCTTCGCGCAGGCCCCGAACCAGCAAAGTGCCTGTCTGTCGTCACAAACACATCAGCATTTGCTCCGAGCGCATCCAGGTAGGCTCCTCTATCACGAATATCGTTACCCGACTTCGCGAGTTGCTTCAGTTCCAGTTGAATTCCTTCATTGCGTGCCGCATCTTCCCATGTTCCTGTGAGCTGTGCGATAGTCGCGACCTGCTCAGCGATTGTTCCGATCGGCCAATAGGGGAGGCTCTCAAGACTGTTCGCCAGTTCAAGTGCAGCAGGCGGGCTCGATATTTCCGCGAGCGTGTGACGGCTGACCGCCAACGTGATCCTCCCGGCATTTGCAATATTCAGAATTCTCTGCATCGCCTCGTATGCGTGTGAAGATTGGTCGAAGGCATCAATCAGGCAGTTTGTATCAAGCGCGACTTTCATAACAGGATCGCCGTTCTGAACCTCTGTATTGCAATTTCTAACTCCGGCCGCCCCTAAGGGCAATTCTCTCATGTCCGATAACAGATATTATGTTAACTATCGTTTACAGCCTGCCCGCAGCTGGTCTTGGCAACCCGCGCTTCTTTTTGGCAACGAATGCTCATCCGGTACAAACTCCCTGCCCATTCCTATGCCTAGCCTACAGATTGAACAGTTCTTCCTCGGATGGCTCGCGCACGCTTCTTATCTTGTCGCTTCCGACGGCGTCGCTGCGGTCATCGACCCACAGCGCAACGTCGATATTTACCTTGAAACCGCGCAGCGACTTAGGGTGAAGATTGCGCACGTGATCGAGACGCACCTCCATGCGGATTTCGTTTCCGGCCACCTGGAGCTTGCCGAGCGGACCGGCGCCTCCATCTACCTGGGCGACGGATCGGGGGCGCGCTTTCCTCACACTGCCGTGCGTACCGGTGACTGCATCGAGTTCGGCCACTGCCGCATGGAATTTCTGCAGACGCCCGGTCACACCCTTGAGA
>ODAK010007395.1_pt1 | contig 11024 bp, 7 predicted proteins | sample 1539591 | NCBI WGS metagenome assembly ODAK01 (sample SAMEA3539303, study PRJEB22396) | soil metagenome | biome: tundra; feature: field; material: soil | place: USA | collected 2010-05 | depth 0.15 m | reverse complement strand
GGATAGAAGAAAGGTACGCTCCGCTGTAACCACCGGGGCCGCGCCAGGCTGCACAGGAGCACGCCGATAGTCAGCGCGATACCGCCTGCCATGTGCCGGGTCACTTGGGTGCCGGCATCGCCGCTGCCATAGGCGAGCAGCATCCCAAGAGTGAGCGCGAGCAGGGAGCCGGCAAACGCAAGTCCAAGCACGAAGCCCGCCGCCTCGCGGAGTGCGGGACGAAATGCGCCGGCAATCTCAAGCAGTGGAACCAGCAACAGAAAGCCGATCGGCAGATGCACAGCAAGAGGATGGAAGCGGCCCAGGAACTGTTGCCAGTCGGCGTGCGGTTTGCCATCGAGTTTGACGAGCCAGGGCAGCAGAGCGAGTGTCGCGCTGAATGCCAGGGAAGCCATCCACATGATGCGGGTGGCTTTACTGTTCGGCAAAAACTTTTCGGAAATTGCCGCGAGCCGGTGATGAATCTTCACGCAAGCAAGCCCTTCACCACACTGGCCGGCACCGGTCCTGTCAGCTTCTGGTCCAAACCCTGGAAATTGTAGGTCAGCTTGTTGTGGTCGATGCCGAGACAGTGCAAAACCGTCGCATTGAAGTCCCGCACTGTGACTGGATCTTTTACCACGTTGTAGCTGTAATCATCCGTTTCGCCATAGGTGATGCCGGTGCGCACGCCACCGCCTGTCATCCAGGTAGTGAAGCAGCGCGGATGATGGTCCCGGCCATAGTTCTCCTTGGAGAGGCCGCCCTGGCTATAAACAGTGCGGCCGAATTCGCCCGCCCAGATCACCAGCGTGTCGTCCAACAGTCCACGCTGCTTGAGATCGGTGACCAGCGCATAGCAACCGCGGTCCGTCTCCTGGCAGACAATGGGCAAGATGCCGGTCACATTGGAGTGCATGTCCCATCCGCGCTTGTACACCTGCGTGAATCGGACGCCTCGTTCCGCCATGCGGCGAGCCATGAGGCAGTTATATGCGAAGGTGCCGGGTTCTTTCGCCTCAGAACCATAAAGGTCCCATGTCGATTTCGGCTCCTTGCTCAGATCGGCAAGCTCGGGCACAGATGTTTGCATCCGATATGCCATTTCGTACTGAGCAATGCGCGCATGGGTTTCAGGATCGCCCAGTTCTTCAAGCGTCTGGCGATTGATCTCGTTCACCGCGTCGAGCATATTGCGGCGCACCTCGCGGTCCACTCCGCTAGGATCGGTGAGATAAAGAACCGGATCGCCCGCCGAGCGCAGTCCCACCCCCGCATACTCCGAGGAAAGAAAGCCACTGCTCCACAGGCGCGACGATACGGGCTGGTTATCTTCTTTCGCATTCAACTTGCTTTGCAGCACCATGAAGGTGGGAAGATTGTCATTCATGCTGCCCAGCCCATAGGAAAGCCACGATCCAAGGCAAGGCTTGCCGGCGTTCATGTTGCCGGTATTCATCAGCATAATCGCCGGCTCATGATTGATGGCGTCGGTGCTGGTCGACTTGATGATCGCCAGGTCGTCCACGATTCGTCCTGTATAGGGCAGCAGATCGCTCACCCACGTACCGGTTTTGCCATAGCGCTTGAAACTCCAGTGCGATGGCGCGATCGGAAAGCGTGCCTGGCCGGCCGTCATGCCAGTCAACTGCTGGGCGCCTCGCACCGAGTCCGGAATATCCTTGTCGTAGAGATCGGTGAGATGGGGCTTGTAGTCGAGCAAATCGACCTGCGACGGACCGCCCGACATGAACAGATAAATGGCCCGTTTTGCTTTCGGAGCGAAATGCGGCAGCGTAAAGTGCTCACCGGATTGCGATCCGGGCCGGCCATTGGTTGCTGGATGCGTATCTCCGCGCAGAGCGCGATCCCCCAGCAGGCTCGCGATTGCCGCCCATCCCAGCACCTTTCCCGTGCGTCCCAGAAAATGCCGGCGCGTCTGCAATGTAGCGTACTCCAGCTTCAGTTCCGAGGGGACAGGAAGATTCATTACGCCAAGGCTGTGCTCCGTATCAGTACAAAGAGGATGCTGTTTCATTCCATTTTCCTCACTACTTCGTTACCGTCTCGTCCAGGTTCAGCATTTCACTCGCCACCATCGTCCACGCGGCCAGTTCCGGGGCCGGAATTGAGGCATCGCCTTTCTTTTCACCCACGCCGATCAAGGCGTGAGCTGCTTTCGGATCCGCCGCATAGTGCTTTTCCATCTGATCCAGGGAGCCCGTAAGCACCGCTAACATGCGCGGAGGAGGATCATGCGCAAGCAGAATCTGGCTCATTAGCTGGATGCGCTTTTCCGGCTTGGCTCCCCCTTCTTTGATCACGCGTTCTGCCAATGCACGTGCTGCCTCAACCCACTGCACATCGTTCATGGTCACGAGCGCCTGCAGCGGAGTGTCCGTCCGCTGACGACGCGTGCACACCACGTCGCGCATCGGTGCGTCGAAAGCGTCCATATCCGGCATCATCGCCATTCGTTTCCAGTAGGTATACATGCTGCGGCGGTACAGCGCGTCGCCCTTTTGTTGCTCGTAGACGAGCGTGTCGCTGGGGCCGATGCCCACCTGCTCCCACACGTTTGGTGGTTGATAGGGCTTTACGCTCGGACCGCCAATCCTGTTTACCAGCAGGCCGCCCGACTGGAGCGCAACATCACGCAGCATCTCCGCATCCATGCGGAAGCGCGGGCCATGCGCCAGCAGCAGGTTCTTTGGATCCTTGGCAATTTGTTCGGGTGTGGCCCTGGAGCTTTGGCGGTACGCCGCAGACATCACCATCAGCTTGTACATGTGCTTGACGTTCCATCCGCTTTGGCGAAACTCGACGGCAAGCCAGTCCAGCAGCTCCGGATGCGAGGGCCGCTGGCCCACGATGCCAAAGTCTTCTGTCGTCTCCACCAGTCCGGTACCGAAGAGTTCATTCCACATTCTGTTCACGGTCACCCGCGCCGTGAGAGGATTCTCCGCGCTCACCGTCCACTTCGCGAGCGCCAGCCTGTCGTGCGGCTCGTCCGCTGGCAAAGGGGGCAGATAATGCGGAGTATTCGCCTCAACCCGCTCGGTTCGCGCCGAGTACAGGCCGCGCGTCAGCACGTTCGCATAGTCAATCGAAGGCTTCTCCCACGACACGAGCGTGAGGTCGCCGCCTTCTGAGAGCTTGTCTAACCGAGCATCCAGTTGTGCGATCTGTGCGGCGATTGTCTTCGCGGACTGGTCTTTGCAGGTGAAGTAGAAGTTACTGACCGCATGCAATTCGTCGGCATTCCACTTATCCACGGGCCTGGCCGCAATCTCGGCCACATAATCTTCGAACGGAAGCCGCCGCGCCTCTTCAGTCGTAAGCGCGCGCCCATAGAGACGAATGTCCTGGTAGCGCGTTTCGCGCAAGGGATTGGCATCCAGAGAACGCCAACCCAGTTGCATGGGAGCTTGAGTGCGGATCGTAGCCTGGGCGAGTGTGTCGACCACAGTCCGGGTTTTCACCGGCGATCCATTTATATAGATCGTTACGCCCGAGGCTTTACCGGATCCGTCATAGGTGAAGAAGACGTGCCGCCAGTGTCCGTCCACGGGCAGGGGATCTTCCGTGGAGACCTTGACGGCAACTAGTGGCGTCGTATCGTCGAAGTTTTTGGGGGGCGCGGGCTTCTTTTCTTTGGGCTTCGCCTCTTTCTTCTTGGGTGCTTCCTTTTTCGCCTTGGGCTTGTTAGGCGCAAGATCTTTTGCCGTCAAATCGGCAGGGGTAGGGAACTGGAACACTTCTTTGAGGGGCTTTGTTGCGGGCTTCTTCACCTTGTCGTTTGAGTGGACCCTCAGGTCTTTTGGGCCTTGATTCACAAGCTCGACGCTGATGATCCCCTTCTCGGCTACCAGGTCCCATCCTCGGTTGTGCTGCTTCGCATCCATCTTCGAAAGCAACGAACCCGTAGCGTTGTCGAGGTTATAGTTCGGCGCGGACCGCAGCATGAACCAACCGCCCGAGGAGAATGCCTGGTTTGTTTCGTAATCTCCGGTTTGACCCAGGATGATATGAGAGCTGATGTCCATGCGGAAATCAGGCCATAGCCAGGTGGTTTCGCCCCACTGCGGCTTCGATTTGCCGATCGGAAAGCTGGCGGGCTCCGCGTGAGGTGCACTGTTGTGCAACACTTCGCCGCCGCCTTCATCCAGGCGCAGGCGGAGCTCGAGCTTTTCAGCTGAAACCGGCTGGGGCCCATTGTTGCGCGATGCGAGCCAATGCTCAATGAGCGCGCGCTTCTCGAGGTGCAGGGCGCGCAGCTTCTGGGCTAGCTCAGATCTGTCGCCCCACACGCGGTTATATTCACTTTGATTCTGCCGTTTAGGGATTCGTGCAACCGGGAGCCAGACCGGCCTGTCGTCATTGAAAGGCTTCTCTTCAACGTTGTTGAAGAAGGCACTCAGAGAGTAGAAGTCCTTCTGCGTGGTCGGATCGTATTTGTGATCGTGGCATACCGCACAGCCTACCGTCAGGCCCATGAATGCGGCGCCGTAGGCCTCCGTTCGTTCGCGCGCAATATTTACGCGCAGTTCCTCCGGAATGGTTCCTCCCTCGTTGCTGCTCACACCCAGGCGCACATATCCGCTGGCGATCAATGGGTCAAGGTTCTTCGCCGGCAGCAGATCGCCGGCAATCTGCTCCATTGCAAATTGATCGAAGGGTTTGTTGCTGTTGAATGAACGGATAAGATAGTCACGAAACGGCCAGATATCACGACTGTTGTCGAAATGAAGTCCATACGTGTCGGCATAGCGCGCATAATCCAGCCAATAGCGCGCTCGCTCTTCGCCAAAACTTGGCTTTGCCAGCAAGCGATCGACGAGATGTTCATACGCCTGCGGCCATGGATCGTTCACGAAGGCGCGTACCTCCGCGGGCGTCGGCAGCAAGCCTGTCAGGTCCAGGGTCACGCGCCGAATCAGTGTCTCCTTGTCCGCCTCGGGCGTTGGACGCAGACCCTCCTTCTGCAGGCGCGCGAGGATGAATGCATCGATCGGCGTCTTCACCTGTCCATCGTTCGGTGTAAGCGCGGGCAGAGGTGGCCGGTTTGGCTTGCTGAATGCCCAGTGCGGCCGATACACCGCACCTTCCTTGATCCATTCTTTAAGGATGGCGATGTCCACGGCCTTCATCGGCTTGGCTTCGCCCTGCGGCGACTGCGGCATGAGGTAGTGGGGGTCTTTCGACTCAACGCGCTTGACCAGTTCGCTCTTCTCGGGGTGCCCGGGCACAATCGCGTCCGGATGGCCTTGCCGCTTCTTGAATGCCGATTCGCCCAGGTCCAGCCTCAGTCCCGCCTTGCGCATCTCAGGATCTGGCCCATGACAACTGAAGCAATTGCTGGCTAGAATTGGCTGGACATCCTGGTTAAAATCAATCTGCCGCGCGCTCTCAGCACCGCTCCCGCTCTCTTGCCCGCTGTGGCAGCCGGTCACGAATGTTCCCACAAGATACAGGGAGGCTGCCAAAGCGGAATGAGCAGCTTTTAACCGAACTATTCTTTTTGTATTGGCAGGGGCTGGACAAATCGTCGCCAATTGGATTCACTCCTCGGGTTCGCTTCCAAATGCTGAGCTGCTCGTCCAAGGTTCACGATGGTATCACTCGCTCATGTCCTTTGGCATCAAGAACTGAGGGGTGGGATGGCCACTCACCACGCGTTCAGCAGGCAGACTTCGACCGGTTACGGAACGACGAGACTGGCGCCAAGGTGACAGCGGACAGCTTCGTCGTAGACTGCTGCTACTGGCGCGCGAGCATGCGCATGCGGCAGGACTGATTAGAAGATGGTTTGAACTACATCAATAACTTGATACTTAGCATCCAAGACCGGCAACGTTCGCCACTTATCAAAGGTTAGGCACGGGTGGCAAATGTCGAAGCCGATCATGTCGCCGACGCATAAGTCATCCCCCTCGGCAACTCTCATATAGGCGTGCTGATCCATCATTTTTGTAACCGCCCAATGTGCAGGGGCCGCTTCCGGAGCAGCATGTCCCGGTCTGAAATGAAGCGCGGGAACCGGCAGTCCGGAGTCAAAGGCCGCGTCGCGCTTGCCCATGCCGATAATTGCTTTTCCTGCTTCAGGAAGCGACTGCACATAGGCCCAGACTTGGAGAGCGGGTAACAAGCCGGATTTCATCTGGCGCGCGATAGGGTTGCGCTCGAGAATTTTGGACTGGGCCTCGCTGTATGCGCCGACATCGTGAGTGAGATAGCAGCCAGGTCGGAGGACAATTTCGACCGTATCGCCGAATCCCGCTGCAGCGAATTCCTCAGCCACAACGTCGTACCACGCCGAACCCGCGCCGGAGAGCAGAATTGGCGTGCGTTGGAATCGCTTCTCTGCGGCGAGCCTGTGGGTGATGGCGGATGCATGTTTCAGGAAGGCGCGAATTGCGGTCTCATCGTCAAGAACTCCCTCGTATAACTCGACGCCGCTCAGGACGATAGTTTCGCTCCACCGGGATAGCGCGGCCAGCACTGACTGCAATTGCTCATCGTTGCGCACGCCGGTGCGGCCGCCCATAACTCCCAACTCGACCAACACGCAAAGGCGCTGATCGAGCTGCGAGAAAAACGTGCCAAGCTGATCGACCAGTGCGGCCGAGTCTACCAGGCAATAGAAGTCGAAACCGGGATCTTGCAAGAGACGGGCGATGATGGCCATATTTTCTTTGCCAACAAGTTGGTTGGCCATCAAGACGCGCCGCACTCCGTGGGTATAGGCCACCAGGGTCTGATGCGCGGTTGCCAGCGTGATTCCCCACGCGCCAGCCTGCAATTGCATCTCAAATAATCGGGGAGCCATCGTGGTTTTGCCGTGCGGCGCCAGGCGAAGTCCGTAACTAGCGATGAATTGCTGCATCCACTTGAGGTTATGCCGGAGTCTGTCCTCATAGAGAACGGCGGTCGGCAAACTTAGGTCTTCATGCAGAAGATTCCATCCCAGTTGCGCAATCTCTCCGGGCTCGAGGGCGCGATTGAAAAAGCCCAGACCTTTGCTCAGCGAATCAATCGAGGTGCGGGGGGACGGCGGTGTGAATGTTTCAAGCCTCAACGAGAGCATCTCCTGGAAAGATTCGGGGTTGGGCCATTCGTCCCAGAGACAACCAGCGAATCTAGTCTATATTCTCATTGAACAGCATGTTGAACTGCGACACACTGATTCGGAATGCGAACGTCATTGATGGGAGCGGCGATCCACCGGAGCTCAAGGATGTTGCGTTGCGCGACGGCCTCATTTGGGATGTTGGCCCAAATCTCGGATGCAGAGCGACTACGGTCATAGCCGCGAATGGCTTTGCGGTCGCCCCTGGCTTTATCGACGTTCACACCCATGACGACACAAGCGTGATTCGAACTCCTGCGATGCTACCGAAGCTTTCGCAAGGGGTGACTACGGTGATTGTGGGCAACTGCGGCATCTCTGCAGCGCCGGTGTCTTTGCGCGGCGATGCGCCGGACCCGATGATTCTGCTGGGAGGCCCGGAGGCTTTCCGCTATCCAACCTTCGCCTCGTATGTGACAGCGATTCAAGAGGCACGGCCCGCGGTAAATGTTGGGGCGCTCGTGGGTCATACGGCTCTCCGCAATAACCATATGGACCGCTTGGACCGAGTCGCGACTGCCGCGGAGATCGATTTAATGCGCGCGCAGCTCGCAGAGTCCCTCGAAGGCGGAGCGTTGGGGCTGAGTTCCGGGCTAGCGTATCGGTCAGCCAACGCAGCATCTGCCGAAGAAGTGCTGGCGCTGGCTTGGCCTCTCGCCTCGGCTGGTGCCGTTTATGTGACGCACATGCGAACGGAGGCTGATGGAATTCTCGGAGCGATGAATGAGGCCTTTGATGTAGGTCGACTGACGAATGTACCAGTGATTATCTCTCACCTAAAATGCGCAGGCGTCGACAATTGGGGTCGCAGCGGCGAAGTGTTGCATGCACTGGACGAGGCGCGAAACAAGCAGCATGCGGGCTGCGATTGCTACCCTTATGCGGCCGGCTCAAGCACCCTTGATCTGCGACAGGTGGACCCACGCGTCGAAATTGCGATTACCTGGAGCACACCGCATCCGAAGGTCGCTGGAATGTCGCTGGCACAAATTGCCGAAGCGTGGGGTGTAAGCCAGTTCGACGCTGCAAAGCAGTTGCAGCCCGCCGGAGCGATTTATCACAGCATCGCCGAGGTGGATATGCGCCGGATTCTCGTGCACCCGGCAACGATGATAGGCTCCGATGGTCTGCCCAACGATCCGCGGCCTCATCCCCGTCTATGGGGGACATTTCCACGCGTACTGGGCCGTTATTGTCGCGAAGAAAAACTCATATCGCTGCCTGACGCCGTGCATAAGATGACCGGGATGCCCGCGCAGAGATTTGGACTCGCGGGGCGAGGGCTGATTCGCAAAGGCCTTTGTGCGGACCTTGTGCTCTTCGATCCTGAAAAGATAATAGATACCGCGACATTCTCCGATCCCATTCGCCCTGCGGAAGGAATCGTGGGCGTATGGGTAAACGGCGTCCTCTCCTATACGACCGACGGGGCTACCGGCGAGCGCGCGGGACGATTTCTGCCACGCGCCCGGACAACATGGATTCAGTGAATTTGAGAATGGAAGGAACGCAAAATGGAAATCAGAAGATACGGCGTAGAAGGCGGTAAGGGTGCAGGCGGACAGCACCTTCCCTTTGCGCGGGCAGTCGCGGCCAATGGGTGGCTCTATGTGTCAGATCAGGTGCCAATGGTGAACGGAGAAATGGTCACGGGGAACATTGCCACTCAGGCCCAGGCCGCGATTCGCAATCTGCTGGCGATTCTGAGCGAAGCGGGGTATGGGCCGGAGCACGTGGTGCGCTGCGGTGTCTGGCTTGAAGATCCGCGCGATTTTGGCGGCTTCAATGCGGTATTCAGAGAGCACTTTGGCGAGCATCCCCCGGCGCGCTCGTGTGTCGTATCGAGCATGGTTGTCGATTGCAAAGTTGAGGTCGATTGCGTAGCTTTTAAAGCACCTCTTGCTTGAGTTACGAAACTCCAGCATGTTCACGCAGCAATTCAACCGTGTGATCGAAAAATCTCCGTTAGCTAGCCTATGATCGACTCTCATACTGCCTATCTCCTAATCGCTGCGCTGGTCGCGGTAATCGGCCTTATATTACTTATTGCTGTTCGAAAACTGAATCCATTCATTGCCCTGTTTCTCGCGTCTCTGTTTCTGGCCGTGTCAGCAGGCATGCCGCTCGCTACGGTTATTCACTCCTTTGAAGCCGGAGTTGGAGCTACGCTGGGGCACATCGCCATCGTCGTGGCATTGGGTACGATGCTCGGCAAAATGATGGCGGAGTCGGGAGGTGCGGACCAGATTGCGCATACTCTCATACGGCTCTTCGGCGAGAAGCGCATTTCCTGGGCCATGATGGTCATCGGTTTAGTGGTTGGCTTGCCGGCATTCTTTGAGGTCGGCTTTGTGCTGCTGATTCCGATAGCATTTACCGTTGCGCGGCGTACGCGAACATCATTGATTCTGGTTGCTCTGCCCATGGTGGCCGGCCTCTCCGTGGTTCACGGATTGGTGCCTCCACACCCAGCCGCCCTGCTCGCGGTTACCATCTACAAAGCCGATGTTGGTCGAACTATCTTCTACGCACTGCTGATTGGCATTCCCACGGCAATCGTTGCGGGGCCGCTTTACGCGAGACTCATTGCGCCGCACGTCGCGCTCGCGGAAGAGAATCCGATGGCCGCCGAGTTCGCTGATCACGGCGCGGAGAGCAGCCTTCCCGGCTTCGGACTCACTCTGCTCACCATTCTGCTCCCGGTCGTGCTTATGCTGATCGGGAGTTGGGCAGATGCTGTGACTTTGCCGGGCGGTGCATTGAATCAGGGCCTTCACCTGATCGGGAACGACGACATCGCACTCTTGTTAGGCGTGCTTTTCAGCTTTTTCTCTTTAGGCAGGATGAGAGGATTCACGCGGGCAACTATTCTGCGTTTCAGCAACGAATGCCTGGCTCCCACTGCAACCATCACGCTGCTGGTGGGTGCGGGTGGAGGCTTCGGAAGGGTCTTGCAGGACAGCGGTGTTTCGCAGGCGATCATTGGGATCGCCATGCAAAGCCACGTTCCAATTTTACTGCTCGCCTGGCTGCTTGCTGCGTTGATGCGTCTCGCCACTGGTTCGGCAACCGTGGCCATGACAACGGCAGCGGGAATTGTGGCTCCGATTGCACTTCATAGTACAGGCGTTCACCCCGAGTTGTTGGCAATTGCCACGGGTGCTGGATCGTTAATCTTTTCCCACGTTAACGACGGCGGCTTCTGGCTGGTGAAGGAGTATCTCAATATGAGCGTTACCCAGACGATCAAAACCTGGTCGGTCTGCGAGACGATCATCTCGGTAACAGCACTGATTCTCACCGTCGCTGTTTCGTTTGCAGTCTGATGAAAGAAACGCCTCATTCCGCGATTCTCTGAGTCGAGCATTTTCGAATTCGTCGAGGATGAATCTTTTGGTCGACAAGAATATGCACGAAGAGTTTTCCCACCGGGACTTTCTCAAAGCTGCGGCAGCTTTTGCGATAGCGCATCCCGCGAGGAGTGTGTCGCAACGCGCGCTCGCGAGATAAGCAACAAGACGCTGGCCTGCGTCGGTACCTATACCGCAGTCGGCTCTGGTGGCAATGTAGCGCCGGTGCAGGCGGTTGTGCGCTTTCCATGCAATCGCGGCGCTGACTGAGCGGCGCAATCGCGGAGTGAAGGACATCCACATCGCCGCTGTTGACGGGCTGAAAGGCTTCTCTCAGGCTATCGAAGCGGTGTTTTCCCGGAGCCGGTGCGGTGGGTAGGCGGATAGGGCTTGCCACCTCTCCGATGTGAGCGGTGAGATACTCCGGTCCAATGCGGGCATTCGGCGTGCCTTAGGTTTTGCATTGCGGAAATGCGGTAATCCGGAGCTTTGCGGCGGCGTACGGAATGAGCGTGATGGTCTCTGCCGGTTGATCACTGCTGACGGGGCTCTGTGGAGGCGGGTTC
>ODAK010007394.1_pt1 | contig 11024 bp, 9 predicted proteins | sample 1539591 | NCBI WGS metagenome assembly ODAK01 (sample SAMEA3539303, study PRJEB22396) | soil metagenome | biome: tundra; feature: field; material: soil | place: USA | collected 2010-05 | depth 0.15 m | reverse complement strand
TCTCGCCCTGCTGGGGCCCTCGGGCTGCGGCAAGACGACGGCGCTCAACTGCATCGCCGGCCTCCTTCCCCTGACGGCGGGACGCGTCTGGCTGGGCGAGCGCCGCATCGACCTCCTTCCCCCCGAGCAGCGCGGGTTCGGCATGGTCTTCCAGAACTACGCTCTCTTCCCCCACCTCACCGTGGGGGAGAACGTCGACTTTGGCTTGCGCATGCATGGCATTCGCGGGAGCCAAGCCGAGAAGTTGGTGCGCGCCGCGCTGGAGATGGTTCGCCTCGCCGACCGCGCCGCCGACCGCCCGGCGCAGCTTTCGGGTGGCCAGCAGCAGCGTGTCGCCATCGCTCGGGCACTCGCCTTCCAGCCCGAAATTATCCTCATGGACGAGCCCCTCTCCAACCTGGACGCCAAGCTGCGGCTGGAGATGCGCACCGAGGTGCGACGGCTGCACCAGAAGATGGGGCTCACCACCGTCTACGTCACTCACGACCAGGAGGAGGCGCTCTCGCTTGCCGACCGCATCGTCGTGCTGGAGAGCGGGCTGGTGCGCCAGATGGGCTCGCCGGAGGACGTCTACACTCACCCCGTCTCGCCGTATGTCGCCGGCTTCATGGGCTACCGCAACGTCTTCGACCTCGATGTCGTCTCCGCCAACGGCAGTCGGGTCAGACTCGCTGAGCCCGGCCTGGAGCTGACCGGGGTGGGCGACGCGCCGTCGGGTCGCGCCACCGTGGCCATGCGCCCCGAGGATCTATCTCCCGACGGCGCCGGCACCAACAGTATCGAGGTCGAGGTGGTGGTCATCGAGTATCGCGGCCGCGAGCTGCACGCCGAGGGCACGACGAGCGGCGGGCGCCAGCTCCACTTCGTCTCTGAGCGCCGGCTCGCGCCCGGCGACAGGGCGACGCTGCGCATCGTCCCCGAGCGTGTCCTCGTCTTCTCCGCACCAGTCGGGGACCCGGCCGCCGCCGAGGCGCCTCACCCGACCATGGGTGCGACGGCGTGAGCGTCGCGGCACCGGCAGCGCCGGGGCGTGGCCCCGTCGAGCCGCGCGGCACGCTGCGTCACCGCTTGGCGGAGCGCGGCATCGACCGCCAACTCTGGTTCTTGGTCCCGGGCCTGGTCTTCCTGCTCGCCCTTTTCGTCTTTCCCTTCATCAACGGGCTCATCAGCGCCTTCACGCTGGCGCCGGCGGGCCTCGCCGGTCCCATCCCCGGCACCCCACTCGCCGACCAGGGCAACTACTTCTGGTCCAACTTCACTGAGTTCTTCACGTACACCGCCGGCGGCAACGCCGTCTACCGTGACTCCATCTTCACGACGCTGCTGCTCGCCATCCCCGTCTCCCTCTTCAACACGCTGCTGGCGGTCCCCCTGGCCTACCGCATGCGCGGGGCCTTCCGCCACAAGCGCCTCCTCACGATGCTCCTCGCCGTCCCCCTCACGCTCGGGCCGCTCTTCATCGCCTACGGCATCATCACCTACCTGGGAGGAGGAGGCTGGCTCAGCCATGTGCTTGCTGCGCTGCACATCGCTCCGATCAGCTGGGACCTGACCCGCATCAACTCGACGCTCGCGGTCGCCATCTCCCTTGTCCTGAGCGGGTTTCCGTACGCGTTCCTGCTCGTCCTCTCCTACATCTCGGGCATCGACCCCAACTTGGAGCAGGCCGCCGCCACCCTGGGCGCCTCCGGCTGGCAGCGCTTCTGGCACATCACGGCGCCGCTGCTCGCCCCCGGGCTCGCGATCACCTTCTGCCTCGCCTTCGTCTTCAGCTTCTCCGTGTTCCCCTCGGCGATCATGCTCGGTGGGGTCGGCTTCCTGCACACGAATGTCATCGCCGTGCAGATCTACGACACCATCGTGACCGGCAACGGCGACTTCCACTTCGCCAACGCCATCTCCATGATCATGGCGGCGGTTGAGCTGCTCGTCATCGGCCTGGTGCTGATGGCGCGGAGCTGGATGTACCGCGGGACGACCACTGGAGGCAAGGGCTGATGGCGAGCGCCAGCAGCGTTCGGACCCCCGTAGCCGCCACGGCGCCGCCCTCGGGGACGGTCGGGCGCCGGCCGGGCCCGGGCGTTACCACGATCATCGGGCGGGCGGCCTTCTGGATCACCATCGCCTTCTTCCTTCTCAACGTGCTGGTGCTGATCCTCGCCGTCGTCGTGCAGTCCTTCTCGTACCACTGGTACGGCAGCTTCCTCCCGTCGCAATGGACGATCAGCCGGACGTGGGGGTCCCTCAACCAGTTGCTGCTCGGGACCAGCCTCTTCCAGGTTGTGATCAACACCCTGGAGGTGGTCCTGTCGGTGATCCTGTTATCCCTCCTCCTCGGCGTCCCCGCCGCCTACGCCCTGGCGCGGCGCAAGTTCCCCGGCCGCGGCATCGTCTACCTTCTCTTCCTCTTCCCGGTGATGCTGCCGCCCATCGCCTACGTCATCCCGCTGGTCACCGTGCTCGACCGCCTGGGGCCGCTGAGCCAGACCCTGGGGGCGGTGATCATCGCCAACCTGGTGCCCAGCGTCGCCTTCGTCGTGCTGGTGATGGTGCCCTTCGTGGAGCAGATCGACCCCAACCTCGAGGCCGCGGCGCGCATGCTCGGCGCCCGCCCGCTCAGCGTCTTCCGCCGCGTGCTCGTGCCCCTGCTGATCCCCGGGCTCCTCGCCGCTGGCGTGCTGGTGCTGGTGCGCACCATCGCCCAATTCGAGCTCACCTTCTTCCCGGCGGGCCCGCAAAACAACACCCTGGTGGTCGCCATCTTCTCCGCGCAGCAGGGGACGCACGGGGCCTCGTTCTCGATCATCGCCTGCGTCGCCGTGATCTACATGCTCACGACCCTCGTGGTGCTGATCCCCGCCTTCCGCTTCATCGACCCGACGCAGCTCGTGACCCAGCTCAAGGAGAGACCCACGAAGTGACGCGCCGCTGGCGACGTTTCCAGGCGTGACTGGTCAGCGCCGCCCCGGTCTCGCGAAGCCGCGGCGGCGGCTGCCCCGTGTGGGCGCTTCGTCCTTCAGCCGTCTCCTCGCGGGCATCCTCGCCGTCTGCGTCCCCGTGCTCGCGGCCATGGTCGCCGTCCTCACCGCCGTCGCCGGCGGAGACCTCGCCACCTCCACCGAGGTGGGGGTGGAGAACCTGGCGCGCGACGTCTCCGCCGGCGTCCAGTCCTGGGTGGAGGAGCGCCAGCGCGAGCTGGACCAGATGGCGGCGACGGTGAGCTCGCCGAGCATCCACAGCCTCGCCGACGCCACGCAGGCGCTCGGGGCCGTGGGCATCGGCGATGCTTTCGGCACGCTGGAGATCGTGAACGGGAGCGGAGTGGTGCTCACGAGCAACAACCGCTCGGGCGAGGTGGGCCTGAGCGGTCAGAGCTGGCTCTCCGAAGCGCAGAGCGGCGACTACATCGGCGACGTCATCAAGGCGCCGGACGGCGCCCACCTCGAGTGGTTCTTCGCCACCCCCGTCCACATCGGGAGCGGGGGGTCGAGCGGGATCCTAGTGGGGAACGTCGTTCTGACGGACGTCGCCGGCGCGGGCGGTGCCCTCAACCAACTCTCCCAGCTCCTCGTCGTCGTCAACGCGAGGGCCGCTGTCCCCTACGTCATCGAGGCCGTGGACCACCAGCGCCTGCTCGTCTACACCAGCGCCATGGGCGACATCAGCGACGCCCAGATGATCGCTGCGGGGGCGCTGAGCCGGCGCGTCGACAACCCTGCCGTCACCGATGCCCTCCAGGGAGGGGCGGGCTCCGTCCGCTTCACCTCTGGAGGCATCGACACCATCGCCGGCTACGCCCAGGTGCCCTCACTGGGGTGGGCCATAACCGTGCGCGAGGACGCCGCCCAGGCCCTGGCCGGGGTCAACGCGCTGCGCAACACCGGCATCGCCGTGCTGATCTGCGGCGCGGTGCTGCTCGTCGCGTTCGCCTTCCTCCTGGCGCGGCTCGAGGTCCGGCCGCTCGGGGCCCTCGCCGGCGCGGCGCGGCGAGTCGCCGCCGGCGACCTGTCGACGCGGGTGGCCCCCTCGGGGGCGACGGAGGTGGCGAGCGTCGGCGAGGCGTTCAACCTCATGGTCGACCGCCTGGACGCGCTCATCACCCGGGTGCAGCGGGTGAGCGGCGACCTCGCCGGGTCGGCAACGCGGCTCTCCGCGGCCTCGGGTGATCTCGTTGCCGTCACCGCGCAGCAGAGCGCGGCGGCGACCGAGACCTCGGCGAGCATGGAGGAGCTGGCGCGGACCTCGGCGCAGATCGCCGACACCCTGCAGCGCGTGGCCGAGCAGGCGGACGAGACCCGCGACACCCTGGAGCACACCCGCGAGGACGTCGTGGCCTCCGCAGAGCGCACACAGGTGCTCACCGAGCGGATGCGCGACATCACGCGTACCCTCGCGCTCATCAACGACATCGCCGCCCAGAGCAACCTGCTGGCCCTCAACGCCACCATCGAGGCCGCGCGGGCCGGCGAGGCCGGTCACGGCTTCCTCGTCGTCGCCAACGAGGTGCGGCGGCTCGCCGACCGGTCCACGGCGCTGGCCGCCGACATCGCCGAGATCACCGAGTCCACACACGGCGACACCGACGCCACCACTCAGGCCATGGACAAGGCGGCCGGGCAGCTCCAGGTGGGCCTGGGCCTCATGGAGCAGGTGGCCCAGGCCACCTCCAACGTCCGGCTCGCCACCCAGCAGCAGCGCTCCGCCACGGAGATGGTCGTGGATGCAATGGGGCAGGTGACCCTCAGCAGTCGTACGGTCTCGTCCACCGCCCAGCAGATTGCCGCGGCCTCGGAGAGCCAGGCGGCTATGGCGGAGGAGCTGCAGCACGCAGCCAGCGTCCAGCCCGACGAGGAGCCCCGCCTCAAGGGCCGGGCCTGAGCGTCGCCATCACCTCCTCCGCCATGCGGCGCTGGATGGTGAGCGGCTCGGGCTCGTCCGCCGCACCGAAGCCGGCGAAGTCGTCGAAGCAGCGGCCGCCGACCGACACGCCGGCGAACAGGAACTGGGTGTCGTCGCCGGTCGTGTGCGGGTAACCCGCCTCGGTGTAGACGGCGAGGTCCTCGGTGACCTGCTCCCCATCGACGGTGAGCGGCGCGGTGGCCGTGACCCTGTACCCGGGGGAGACGGAGTCGACGGCGCACGTTGCCAGGGGAACGCTGAGCACCTTGGGCTCCACCGAGAGGCTGCGCCCCGCGTAGACGACCGCGATCACGCTCAGGTACTCGCCCTCGAAGACCTCGTGGCGGGGCTGCCAGAGCGAGTTGGGCACGGTGAGGGTGCAGCAGTTGGTGATGGCGATCGCGCGCGGGGCCGGTGCCGGCGTTGCCGTTGGCGTGGCCGCGCCACCCGCGCCGGGCGCGGTGGCACAGCCGCCGAGCACCACCGCCAGCAGTGCTGCGGCCGCCCGCCAGCGTCGGGCGGGCACACCCTCAGCGACCGGCCCGGGGGCGCTCCGCGACCAGAAAGCGTGGTGGCTCAGGCCCATCGAGCACCCCGGAAGCCTCGTCACCGGGCGCCCTCGCCGTCGCCCGAGTGCCTCGCGGTGGCGACCCCTAAAGCGGGTCGCCGGTCCCCATCTGCTGAGCTCGAGCTCCCCCATGAGCCTCTGCGACTTTTGAGCTGACTGACGCACTCCCTGCCTGGCGCCAGAGGTTGATGGTCGCCCGCTCCCCGTTGCCCACGCGGTTGGCTGGTCCGCCACTACCGGACATCGCTCCTCTGCCTGGCTGGTACCGGAAGCCTGGATGCACCTCTTGTCACCGCTCGCGTTTGACGAGGATTGTACCGGGCGGGACCTTGACGCGGATTGTCTGAAAACGTTGCCGCGAACAGTCAGACGAGAGCCTACGAGAGCCGGAGGAGGAAGGTTCGATGGACGGCCGTCGATGGTGCTCTCGAGCACCAGGACGTTACTGACCCCGCCCCCCGTCTGGCTGCCGATGGAGATGCCGTGGGTGCCGTAGCAGTGGGTGTTCTCCACAGTGATGTTGCTCAACGGAGTGCCCAGAGACCGTGATCGCCTGGTACGAAGCACAGCAGCGTCGCAAGGCGGCGGCCACCGCCAGCCACCGGGCACGCTGGCTGCGGGAGCATCCCTCATGAGCACTTACCGGCGTTGTAGTACTACAACAAACCCACCCCAATCCCGCAGTCACCAGATGGAGAGACGCACCAAACAAGCGTCGGTCCAGCTCCGGCGAGGGGCGGGGCCCGCGGCTCAGCCGATCCGGTCGAGGAACCCCCGGAGCGTCGCGGTGAAGGCGGGCGGGTCCTCGAGGTTGGCCAGGTGGCCCACCCCGGGAATCACGGCCAGCTCGCCCCGCGGTAGGACGGCGGCCTCCTCCCGGGCCTCGTCCAGGCTCACGATCGCGTCCTGATCGCCCTGGATCACCAGGGCCGGCACATCCACCAAGCCGAGCAGCGGCGTGCTGTCGGGCCGGCACGCCATCGCCGCCTGACAGGCGGCGATCCCCGCCGGACGGCAGTGGCGGATCCGTCCCACCACGGGATCGGCGATGTGCGGCTCGTCGCGCGCTCGGGGACCCAGCAGCCGCTTGACCATGGGAACGACCGTCTCCACCCCGTCGCGCAGGGCCAACGTGGCCATCTTGCGCCGGTTGTCCGCCTGCTTCGGAGTGTCCGCCGTGGCCCGCGAGGATGCCAGCACCAATGCACTCACCCGCTCCGGGTCCAGGCGCAGCAGTGCCAGCGCGGCGTACCCGCCCATGGAGGTCCCCACCGCCACGAACTCACTCACCCCGGCCGCATCCAGGCTGCGAAGCACCGCCGCGGCGTACCCGTCGAGGGTCGCGAGCAGCGGCTCGGGCAGCTCCGGCGACTCCCCGCAGCCCCACATGTCGGGACGCAGGCAGCGGAAGTCCGCGGAGAGAGCCGCCACCTGGTGGTCCCACTGGGAGGCGTCGAGGGGGAAGGCGTGGAGGAGGAGGAGGGACGGCCCGCTGCCCGTGTCGTGGAGGGCGAGCTCCGGCGGCTGGTGAGGATCTCCGCTCGAGCCGGGCCCGGGCCCGGGGGACGAGCGACTGCCGCCCTCCCTCATGGATTCAGGCGCTGTTGGAGATGGGTTGGAGCGGGAAGTCCACGTCGAGCGTCGCCTCCTCGATGTGCGTGCGGGCGTGTCGCTCGACGTCGCGGAGCTTGAGGATCTCGGCGGGCGTGATCAGGGTGATCGCGACCCCGCTGCGTCCTGCCCGGCCGGTGCGGCCCACGCGGTGGAGGTAGTCGTCCGGCGTACCCGGCACGTCGTAGTTGATGACGTGGCTGATGTCGTCGATGTCGAGGCCGCGCGCCGCCACGTTGGTGGCGATCAGCGAGCGCACGTGGGTGGCGACGAACCGCCGCATCGCGTCGTCGCGCTCCTTCTGGCTGAGGTCGCCGTGAAGCACCCCGATCGTGTAGCCGCGCCGCTCGATCTGCACCTGGAGCAGGTCGGCGGTGCGCTTGGTCTCCACGAAGATGAGCGCCATGGTCACATCGGGCTGGTCGAGGATGCGGCAGAGGGTGTCCACCTTGTCGGCCCAATTGGTCCGGACATAGAGCTGCCGGACCTCACCGGGGATCTCGGGCCGGGTGCTCACCTCGACGGTGACCGGTTCGTGCATGTGGCGGCCGGCGATGCGCCGCACCCAGTCCGGCATGGTGGCGCTGAAGAGGAGGGTCTGGCGCTGCTTGGGGCACTCGCGGAGGATCGCCTCGACGTCGGGCGCGAAGCCCATGTCCAGCATGCGGTCGGCCTCGTCGAGCACGGCGATCCGGATGCCGCCCAGGGAGATCGACCGGCGCTGCAGGTGATCGCGCAGCCGGCCCGGGGTCGCCACCACGATGTGCGGGTGATGGCGCATACCGTCGAGCTGGCGTGACATCGAGTCGCCGCCGTAGATGGCCAGCGCGCGCAGCCGGCCCAGTGACAGCCGGGCGAGGTCGTCGTGGACCTGCACCGCGAGCTCGCGGGTGGGGCAGAGCACGAGCGCCTGCAGGGTGTCGGAAGCCGGGTCGAGACGCTCCACCATGGGGATCCCGAAGGCGGCGGTCTTGCCGCTCCCGGTGTGGGCCTGGCCGATCACGTCACTGCCGAGCAGTGCCGGCGGGATGGCGCCGGTCTGGATCGGCGTCGTTTGCTCGAATCCCAACTCGGCCACCGTGCGCAGCATCGCCGGGCTCAGGCCGAGGCTTTCGAAGCTCTGGGGAGAGTAGAGATCTCGGTCCTCTTCCGCTGCGACAGGAGTGGGTCGGGGTCTGAGGACCGGCGGTCGACGCGACCGCATCATTGTGGAGGAACGCAAACTTGAGCCTCAGTCTACCCGAGCGAGGCCGTTCTGGGACTCCCATGGGGGGGATCGGTGCATTCCGACCGCTCCGCGAGCCCTCCGGGAGGGCGGTCGCGGGTGGCTGAGGGTCCCGGTCCCGACCCCCTTCCGGCCCCGGATTCTCGGGTCCTGCGGCCGTTGCGGCGATCACCGGGCGGGTCGTACGATGGCCGGGATGCCGGCGGTCCTCTGCACCCTCCCGCTCCCCGATCCCTTCGCCGAGCGGATCTCCCGGACCGCCTCGCTCCGGGTGCTGGGCCGCATCCCCGGTCACGCCGACCTCTGCGCCGCGCTCCGCGACGACCCCGTCGACGTTCTCTGCCCGCAGCTCGCCGACGTCGTCGATGCGGCGGTCCTGGACGCGGGGATGCCCCGGCTGCGCGGGGTCTGCGTGTACGCGGTCGGGTACAACAATGTGGACGTCGCCGCCGCGACCGAGCGGGGGATCGCCGTCGGCCACACCCCGGGAGTGCTGACCGACGCCACCGCCGACCTCACCATGGCCCTGCTGCTCGCGGTGGCCCGCCGGATCGTCGAGGGCGACGCGGCCATGCGCGCGGGCGTGTTCCGTGGCTGGGAGCCGGGCTACCTGCTCGGGATGGAGCTGCGGGGGGCGTTGCTCGGGATCGTCGGCTTCGGCCGGATCGGGCAGGCGGTGGCCCGGCGTGCCCGCGGCTTCGGGATGCGCCTGGCCGCCTACGGCCACCGCGGCGTGCGGGTCCCCGATGATCTGGCCGGTTCTGTCCAGATCTTCGAGGACCTCGACGGCCTCCTCGACGAGAGCGACGTGGTCTCGCTGCACGTCCCGCTCACCGAGCAGACCCGGCACCTCATCGGGGAGGCGGCGCTGCGCCGGATGAAGCCGACCGCGATCCTGGTCAACGCCGCGCGCGGCCCGGTGGTCGACGAGCGGGCGCTGGTCCGGGCGCTCCAGGAGGGCTGGATCGCCGGCTGCGGGCTGGACGTCTACGAGGACGAGCCGCGGATGGCGCCCGGTCTCGCGGCGTGCCGCAACGCGGTTCTCGCACCCCACCTGGGCAGCGCCACGGTGGGCACCCGATCGGCGATGGCGGCGCTCACCGCCGACAACGCGCTGGCCGTGCTGGCCGGGGACCTGCCCGTCCACTGCGTCAATCCCGAGGTCGCCGAGGTGCCCAGATGACACGATCCGTAGCCCCGCCTCCGCTCGCCCGGGCGGTCCTCCCCGAGCGGGTCGAGATGGTCGTCCTCGACCTCGACGGGACCTGCCTCGACTTCCACCAGCAGCTCCACCCCCGCGTCGAGGCGGCGGTACGCCAGGCCGGGGAGAGGGTGCCGGTGGCCATCGCCACCGGGCGGATGTACCGCTCCGCGCTCCCCTGGGCGCGCCGCCTCGGGGTCAGGGCGCCGCTGATCTGCTACCAGGGCGCCCTGGTCCAGGCCATGCCCGATCCCGACCCCGGAGAGGGGCTGGCGTACGGCCGGCTGATCTCCATCGAGACGCTGGACGCCGCCACCGCCCAGCTGGCGATCGCCGTCGCCCGGGAGCACGGCTGGCACCGTCAGGCGTACGTCGACGACAACCTCTTCTGCGAGGAGGACCGTGCCGAGGCCCGGCTCTACGCCCACGTTGGGGCGGTTCCCATCGAGTTCGTCGACGACCTCACCCCCGTTATCGCCAGGGGCACCATCAAGGTCGTCATCGTTATCCTCGATGCCGAGGAGGCGGTGCGCTGCCGGGTGGCGATGACCGATGCACTCGGCGCGCGGGCCCGGGTGACCCCGTCGTACCCCCAGTTCATCGAGATCGCCAGCCCGCGGGCCGGCAAGGGCCCGGCGGTGCGCCGGCTGGCCGAGGAGCTCGGCGTCGACCTCTCCCGAGCGGTCGCCATCGGGGACGCCCCCAACGACGTCGACATGCTGGACGCCGTAGGTTTCGGTGTGGCGGTGGAGGGTGCCCTGCCGGAGGTGCTGAGCCATGCTGCCTGCACCTGCCCCCTGGCCCACGACGGGGGCGTCGCCGACGTCCTCACCGCGCTCGGCCTGGCCGGCAGCTAAGTCTCCGGGAAAGCCCCTCGAAGAACGAGGGAAAACCCTGATCCCACGGCTCCCCGGAGCGGGTCTAATCGGGGTGATGTCCGTGTCAGAGCGTGGTGCATACCGGCGCCCCGAGAAGGGGGGGTCCATCTGGAGGGTGCCGGGAGAGTTCGATCCTCGCCAGCTGGCACTGGCCCGTCGCCTGCTCCGGCTCGAGGCCTACCTCGTTCCCGCCGGCGGGGGACTCCTTGTCGGCATGGCACTCGCCGGCGCCGGCAGCTCCCCCATCGAAAACTGGACCCTCTCCGGAGCTGCCCTGCTGCTCTGGCTCCTCCTGGTCGGGTCCGCGGTCGCGTTCTGGGTGGCGGTCAGCATCAAGCTCGGGCAGCGGGTGTGGGCGTACTGGGTGGCGGTCGCGCTCCAGGCGGCAGTGATCCTGGCCGCCGCCGTCCTGGCCTATCAGGCGGTGTGGGGGCCCAGCGGGTCGCTGGTCTCCGCCGAGCACGGCGGCGTTGCCACTCCCGGCTTCCTGGCCCTCGTTCTCCCCTTCGTCCCGCTCTTCCTGGTGCCGTTCGCGGCCCTGATCCTGCTGCTGCACCCCGTTTCCCGTGCCGCCGCCCTTCCGTTTGGCGGGCAGCCGGCCGGGGTCGGCCGATAACCGAGAAAGTCCGCTAGGAGGCGGCC
>ODAK010007393.1_pt1 | contig 11025 bp, 5 predicted proteins | sample 1539591 | NCBI WGS metagenome assembly ODAK01 (sample SAMEA3539303, study PRJEB22396) | soil metagenome | biome: tundra; feature: field; material: soil | place: USA | collected 2010-05 | depth 0.15 m | reverse complement strand
GTTGCTCGTGATAAGGCACGCCGTAAGCGGCGGCGGCCTGACGCACCACGCCGCTAATGGCGGGATAGTGCACGCTGCACACCTTGGGGAAGAGGGGGTGCTCGATCTGATAGTTGAGCCCGCCGACGTACCAGGAGAGGAGATGGTTGCGCGGGGCGAAGTTGGAGGTGGTCATCATCTGGTGGACGAGCCAGGTATGTTCCATGTCGCCCTGAGCATCGGGCTGCGGGTAGTCGGTGCCTTCGACCACGTGGGCGAGCTGGAAGATAAGGCCGAGGATAGTCCCCGCAGTAACAGTCATGGCGAGGTAGCCGATCAGGAATTGCCACCAGTGGATGCGGAGCACCATCAGCGGCAGCACGATCGTCCAGCCATAGTGGAGGAGCTTGGTCACTACCAACGAAGCGACCTCGCCCGGCGGGTTGTGCCGGTTCCGATAGGGGCCGAGGTCCCGTTTCAGAAAGTACTTGTAGTCCTTGACGAATACCCAGAAGAGCATGGCCAGGCCGTAGGCGAAGAAGCCATAGATATGCTGATAGCGATAGCGGCGGCTGGGCGGGGTGCCGGGGGAGAGCCGCACGAAGGGGGCCATGTCGATGTCTTCGTCCATCCCATCGATATTGGTATAGGTATGGTGGATGACGTTGTGGGTGATCTTCCAAATGTAACTGTTTGCGCCGAGGAGGTCGAAGCTGAGGCCGAGCAGGTAGTTGACGGTGGGGTTGTCGGAGTAGGCGCCGTGCAGGGCGTCGTGCGACACGCTGAATCCGACGCCGGCAATGCCGATGCCGAGCACGACGGCCAGGCCGAGCATGGCGAGCGGGCTGAACCGATTCGACATGATAGCGGCGTAGGAACCGACGACCACGCCGAAGAGGAGGAGCGTCTTGAGCCACATGGACCAGTTTCCCTTTGACGAGCGCCGGCTGGTCTCGAAATACGCCGCGACACCGGCCTTGACGTCGCGCACGAACGCCGCAGCGGCTCGATTGGGAAAAGCGACCCTCGTTGCATCCACGTCGGGCAGTTCCGTATTGCACTGTGTCATTTTGCGCCCAACGTCCTCCCCGTGTAAGCGCCCACGCCAATACTTAGATTGTATTTCGGTAATAGCCTTGAGCTATTGGCCGGAATGGTTTGAAAAACCAGAATGTCGGGGAGCCGTCGGGGCCACTGCGAACCGGGACGGTTCGCAGTCCGCCGAGCTTGATGCACCCCTGCGTGTCGGGCATCCCCTTACGATCGGCGTTGACATTTGCCCACCGGCCTGCATTATTAGCGCAGATGTTTGGAAACGAGCAACACATGAAGCGCTTATCCCTCAGCCGCGTATCTTCCAATATGGAAATCCCCACTAATTGTCCTTTCCGCTTGCTATGGAGCATTTGTCTGATGGGCCTCCTGGGGGTGTTTTACTCCGGATCGACGACTCGCGCGGCGGGGCAAGTGGTTGCCTGGGGCTCCCCGGTAAACGCGATCCCGACCGTGCCGGCGACCGCCACCAACCTGATAGCCATCGGCGCGGGGAATATCGCCGCCCTCGGGCTCCGAGGCGACGGGAGCCTGGTGGCGTGGGGCGGTTCGAGTTACGGGCTGACCAGTATTCCTGCGAGTGCCACCAACGTGACCGGTCTGGCGGCTGGGTGCCAGCACATGCTGATCCTGCGAAGCGACGGGGCCATCATCGGCTGGGGGGATACGGCCGGCGGAAAGGCCACGCCCCCCGTTTCGGCTACCAACGTCATCGCTATAGCAGCCGGTTACAGCCAGAGTCTCGCGTTGCGGGGTGATGGGAGCGTGGTGGCCTGGGGGTCCACTTCGGCGAATTCGGTGGTAACCAATGTCCCCTCTTCTGCGACGAACGTGGTGCGAATGTCCGCCGGGGGAGGCGTCAGCTTTAGCGGGTTCAACCTGGCGCTGCGCCGGGACGGCACGGTCGTGCCCTGGGGCAACAACGGTTACTCTCTGCTCACCGTGCCGGCCGGCGCCAGCAACGTCGTGGCGGTGTCGGCCGGGAGCGATCACGCGCTGGCGCTGCGGGCTGACGGCACGATAGTGGGCTGGGGGGACAATGGGTATAGTGCCTGTGTGCCTCCGGCTTCAGCCACGAACATCGTGGCAGTGGCAGCCGGCGCCAACTTCAGCCTGGCGCTGCGCAACGACGGGGCGGTTCTTGAGTGGGGAAACCCCTCGTATAACCTGAACAAGCTGCCCACCAACCTGGCCTTTGCGGTGACAATTGCCGCCGGCCCGGTTAATGCCCTGGCAGTCACCAACATCGGGACGCCCCGGTTCGTGGATGTCCTGGGCAACCTGACGGCGTATGTTGGCCGCGACTTCACACTCAATGCCCTGGCAGTGGGCCAGGCGCCTCTGCTGTATCAGTGGTGCTACAACGATGCGGACATTCCCGGCGCGAACCAGCCGACGCTCAGGCTTCCGAATGTTCAGTTCACAAACGCGGGGGCTTACTCGGTGGTGGTCACCAATTCGCTGGGCGTCATTACAGGACTGGTGGCCAATGTCCGCGTCGAAGTGCCGCTCACGGTGCCGACCATTCAGCAACAGCCGCAGAGCCAGACGGTGTATGCCGGGACGAATGTTCTGTTTTCGGCGGTGGCCACCGCCAACCCGGTCCCGGCTTATCAATGGCAGTACAACAGCGTGAATATCCCGGGCGCCACCAATTCCACTTACGCGATGCCCTATGTCCTGACCAACCAGGCAGGCAACTATCGCGTGGTACTCACCAACAGCGTTGGCGCCCTGACCAGCGACGTGGCGGTACTGACGGTTAACATGCCGGCCTGGCCGGTGGTCACTGCATGGCCAGCCGACCAAGCCGTGTCGCTCGGCGCGCCCGTCACGCTGAACGTGGGCGCGAGCGGTCCGGCACCCATTACTTACGCGTGGCAATTGAACGGGATGACCCTGCCGGGCGTGACCGGGCCGAGCGTCAGTTTCACCGCATTCAGCGCTGCCGACGCCGGCATGTACAGCGTTGTGGTCAGCAACGGATCTGGCGCGAGCACCAGCCCGGGTTTCCTGGTGGCGGCCGTGCCAGTTGCCGTGTGGGGATATGGCCCGGTGACGAATCTGCCGACCACGCTTTCCAACGCCGTGGCAATGGCCGCGGGTTACCAGCACGCATTGGCCTTAAAGGCGGACGGGACGGTAGCCGCCTGGGGCACCGGCACCAATGTGGTTTGGGTGGGGCCGGGTTACAGCACGAACGCATACGGCCAGACCAGCGTGCCGGCGGGCTTGAGCAACGTGGTTGCCGTGGCGGCGGGGGATTACCACAATCTCGCGCTGAAAGTGGACGGGACCATCACCGCCTGGGGCTGGAATGGCGGAGGACAGACTAATGTCCCTGCCACCGCAAGCAATGTCATCGCCATTGCCGCAGGTACCGCCCATAGCCTGGCACTGCGGGCTGACGGAACCATAGTGGCATGGGGCACCAACGGTTCCGGCCAGAGCACTGTTCCGTTGGCTGCAACCAACGTGGTGGCCATCGCAGCCCACGCGAACCACAGCCTGGCACTCCGGGCCGATGGGACGGTGGTGGCCTGGGGAGACGGTTCCAACGGGCTTAATAGCGTTCCCTCCGGTACCGGCAACATCATAGCCATCGCTGCAGGCGATTATTATGACGTCGCACTAGGCACCAATGGCCACCGCCTGCAATGGGGGCTCTATCCCACGATCCAGGTTGGCGGCTCCATAAATTCAGGGCCAGACTCTCTTTATGACGTGATCGCCGTGGCCGCCGGCTCGCGAGAGAGCCTCGCGCTCGAGGTAGGCGGACGAATCACCGCCTTTACCAGCTCAGGGTTTTACTCGGTGGATCCGCACTTCAAGGTTCCCGGTTGGCTGGCCAACGCCGTGGCCGTTGCTGCCGGATGCGATTTCAGCCTGGCGTTGACCCGGCCAGTGGGCGGGCTGCCGAGCTTGCAGACGGCGCAGCGACAGGTCTGGTTGGGAGGTCCGGCGGTCTTTGCGGCTCTAAGCGCGGGACAACGCACCGCGTCCTTCCAATGGCGATTTAATGGCACGGCGCTGCCTGGCGCCACCGGGCCGTTTCTCACCCTTTCGCAGGCGCAAAGCAGCCAGACCGGGGACTACAGCGTGTTAGTGAGCGATAGTGGCGGGGCGGTTGCCAGCAGCATTGCGCATCTGACCGTTGCCATACCACCGCCGCCGCAAATCACGCAGCAACCTGTCCCACAGACAGCCGGCGCCGGCACGAACGTGACGTTTACTGTCACCGCCGCTTACGGCATACCCGTGGCGTACCAATGGCAGTTCAATGGGAACGCCATTCCCGGGGCAACTGGCGTCAGTGGCACGGTTACTAACATTCAACCGGAGGACATGGGCGAATACAGGGTCGTGCTGACGAACTGGGGTGGCGCCCTCACCAGCCAGGTGGCCACGCTGACGGTGACCTCGACTTCTCCCATGATGGTGCTCCAGCCGCAAAGTCGGGCGGTGGCTCCAGGTGCGACCACGGCATTTACCGCGCTGGGCGCTGGCACGGAGCCTCTCCTCTACCAGTGGCAGTTCAATGGAACGGACATTCAGGTCGGAACCGCTGCCACCCTCACGCTCACCGGCGTGGACGCCACGCAGGCCGGCCGTTACCACGTCGTGGTCAGCAACGCTTTTGGCACAGTCACCAGCGGCGACGCGCTGTTGTGTCTGACACCTGCGGCGGTGTGGGGCGACAATTCATCGGGTCAGGCCGGCGTGCCGCTGTCCGCCACGAACCTGCTTGCGGTGGCGGCGGGCGGCTCTCACCTGCTGGGCTTGCGCGACGATGGCACGGTGCTGGCCTGGGGCAACAACTCGTGTGGACAGGCTACTGTTCCCATGGGCGCTACGAACGTGGTGCGCGTGGCGGCAGGAGAATCGCACAGCCTAGCGCTTCGGTGCGACGGCTCCGTGCTGGGCTGGGGTAACAATAACGTCGGACAGGCTGCCCCGCCAGCGGGTTTGTCCAACGTGGTGGAGATCGCCGCCGGCACGATGCACAGTCTGGCATTGCTGGCCGATGGGACGATGGCCGCGTGGGGCAACAGCACCACGGTCCCGGTCGGATTATCCAACGCGGTGGCAGTGGCTGCCGGGGGCTTGCACAGTCTGGTGCTGCGCGCCGATGGTTCGGTGGCGGCCTGGGGCAACGATTCGGTGGGCCAGACGGACGTACCGGCCGAAGCGACCAATATCGTGCACATCGCCGCCGGTTTTGGGTTTAGCGTCGCGGTGCGGGCCGATGGCAAGGTAGTGGCCTGGGGCAGCCTCGGCCCGTCTCCCGCATTGTTAGTCAGCCTAAGTTGCGGCGGTTACAGCATTCAAACCGGAGGCTCCGTGGGAACGAACAGCGCATTCGTGCCGCCAGAGGCGACGAACATCATCGCCATTGCTGCAGGCCGGTATCATGTCCTCGCGCTGCGGGCTGATGGGGCTGTAATTGCCTGGGGCGATAACAGCGCCGGTCAGACCAGTTTGCCGCCATTAAGCAATATCGTCAGCATCGCGGCCGGCGGCAACCAGAGCCTGGCGCTCGAAGGTGCGGCTGCGCCGCGACTGGGGGCCTGGCAGAAGAGCGTTACGTTCGGCGAGGCCACTGCCATCACCTTTAACTTTGCCGCGGCGGGCGCGCTGCCGTTGTCGGCCTCGTGGAAGTTCAATGATGCCAGCCTTCCGGGCGCAACCAACCTGTTCTGGTTTATCCCGGATGCCCGCCTGACCAATTCCGGCCAATACGCCCTGGTGCTGACCAACGCGGCGGGCGCAGTCACCGGAATTGTATCCTTGTCGGTTACTTCGGTGCCGCCGATGGTTGTGCTCCAGCCGGCTGGGCTGACAACTGGCGCCAGCTCGAACGTGACGTTGAGTCTGCGCGCGGTAGGATCGCTGCCCCTCAGTTACCAATGGCAGCACGACGGCGTTGCTCTGGCTGATGGCCCGATGGTTAGCGGGGCAGCCACATCAACGCTGATGTTGCTAAACGTCCAAACCAGCGACACCGGGAATTACAGCGCTGTGGTTACCAACTCTGCCGGCAGTACGCTCAGTTCAAACGCGCCGGTGTTGGTCTTGCCCAGCGCGCCGCTGGGCGAGGCCATGGACGCGACCAGCCTGGACTGGGCCACCGGCGGGGATTCGTTATGGCGCTGGCAGACCAACACGACCTACGATGGCGTGGACGCGGCGTGGAGCGGGACCTTGACTCAACCAGGCACCGCCTGGATCCAGACCACGGTGGCTGGCCCGGTTGCCGTCAGTTTCTGGTGGAGGATCGCCTCCATCTTCGAAAGCTTGAGCTTTGCGGTGGACGGAACAAACTGGGCGTCGCTTTCGGGGTCGATTGGTTGGCAGCAGCGTTCTTTCTTCGTTCCGACCGGTGGCCACTCGCTCCGGTGGTCGGCTGTCAAGACGACGACGCTCGCGAGTTGGCCGCTCGACGCCTGGCTCGACCAGGTGACGCTTGGCAGCGCCAGCGTGCCGGTGATCACGACACAACCGGCGCAAGGCGTCGGCCTTCCCGGAGCGAGTGTCAATTTCACGGTCGGGGTGACGGGCACTGAACCCTTCAGTTACCAATGGCAGCAGGATGGCGTGGCCATCCCGGGAGCAACCAGCGCCACAATGACCGTCTCAAACATTCAACCTTCCAACATGTCCGGCTATAGGGTGGCAGTGACGAACGTCGCGGGCGCGGTGACCAGCCAGGTCGCCACCATCACAGTGAACGCCTCGGCGCCTGTTATTACGGTGGCGCCTGTGTCAATCACCGTCGCCGCCGGCCTGACCGCGAGCTTCTGCAGCACGGTCAACGGCACCCAACCCATGGGTGTTCAATGGCAGCTTAATCGCTCCGATCTGGCGGGCGCTACCGGATCCTCACTCCTCATCAGCAATGTGCAGCCGGTCAATGCCGGACTCTATCGCGTCGTGGCGAATAATGACCTCGGAACCATGTTCAGCGCCGAAGCGGCTTTGGCCGTCGTGCCGGTGGCCGCGTGGGGACAGAGCACTTACGGCCAGACGCAAGTGCCCGCGAACGTCGGGGACGTGGTGGCGGTGGCAGCGGGCTATGAGCACAGCTTGGCGCTGAGGCGGGACGGCACCGTTGCGTTTTGGGGCGCATACTCGCTATTCGCGTTTAACCCCACCTCCGCGCCAACGTTCCCGTTACGGGCGATTGCCGCTGCCCGCGACCATGACGTTGGGCTCCTTCCGGACGGGACCGTGACTACCTGGGGTACGAGTATCGACATGCTCGGGAATGCCACGCCAAACCTGACCAATGCCATAGCGGTGGCCGCCGGTATGTACCACACTCTCGCCCTGAAGGATGACGGCAGCTTGGTGGCATGGGGCAACAATGCTTACGGGCAATCCAGCGTGCCGCCGTCTGCCACGAACCTCATTGCCATAGCGGGTGGCGCGTGCCACAGCCTGGCGCTGCGAGAGGACGGGACCGTCCTGGCCTGGGGAACCAATGACTACGGGCAACTCGATGTCCCGGCCGATCTGACCAATGCACTAGCTATCGCGGCGGGCGATTACTACAGCCTGGCTCTTCGGGAGGACGGCACGGTGGCCGCTTGGGGTGACCCGGTGAACTGCTCCACCAACCTGCCAGACGGCTTGACCAACATCGTCGCCATCGCTGCCGGAGAATACCAAAGCCTGGCCTTGCGCGGCGACGGGACGGTTTTGACCTGGGGCAAGAATTACTCCGGGTCAGGAAACGTGCCGGTCGGGTTGACGAATGTGGTTGCCATTCAGAGTGGTTACGCGCACTGCCTGGCGCTCGAGGGGGATGGACAACCAGTGATAACCATCCAGCCTTTCCGACGCAAGCTGGCGGGCGGCAGCCCGGCCAGGCTGCAGGTCATGGCTGTCGGGGTTGGGCCGCTGAGTTACCACTGGCAGTTTAACGGAACCAGTATTGCTGGTGAGACGAATTCGACGCTGCTGCTGGGCCAGACTGCTTCGGCCGGCAGTTACAGCGTGGTGGTCAGCAATGCGCTGGGAGCAGTCACCAGCGTTCCCGCAGTGCTGGCCGTCGCGCGCGCCCCTCTGCGGTTTGACACTTCGCCGGGTGCCATGGCCATGACCGACGCTGGGCTGCGGGTGCGGTTGCTGGGCTGCTCTGGGCTTAGCTCCGTCGTCATCTATGCTTCGTCGGACCTCGCGGTCTGGCAGCCAATCCTCACCAACTCCGCTGTCACCGGCACGCTGGAGTTCCAGGACCCCTTAGCCACCAATTCCCCGTGGCGCTTTTATCGGGCTTCCGAGAGCCATTAGCGGTGGGTCAAAGGGTGAAACGTGATGCGTGAAGCGGGGATTCAGTGCTCTGGCTTTAAGACGGGCAGGCCGGCCCGCAGTTCGTCGTGATAGAGCCCGATCTTCTCGACTGGGATCAGGTGGAAGCTGAGTTTCCAGGCGGGAGAGTCACGCTTGAGCGAGAAGTCGGCGGTCTGGGCCGGGTCGCCGGGCGGGCGGACGAATAGTGGGCTGAGGTTGGCGAGGTTATTCTCCCAACGAGGCATCGCGGGCGGGGCGTGCCCATACTGCAGCGGCCTTCAAGGTGAGCTCCGTAAAGGAGGGGTTTATGTCATTGACTCCAGCTCGTATCCCCGTTTGGCGGCTTTCCCGGATCTGCTAAATGGCATGTGCTGGTGGACGAGCAACGAAGCTGGGACAAACCCGGGAGCATGGGGTACCTTCCAGACATCGTCACCGATCACATTATGAAAATCATTAATCAAAAGCAAAGTGAGCTAGCGATAGGCTACGTCGCCGAATTGCTCAAACGAGACGGCGGGATGCAGACCCAGACGGTGCAAGAGTGGCTCGACGTCGCCCAGCTTCATCCGGCCCAATTCCCATCTTCGCTACCAGCCCTGGAGATCCTAGCGCTGCTGGGTTTTGAGAATGCCATGGTGGATGCCGAAAAACCAGGCTGAGTGGCGGAAGTCACATGGGGGTTCCTGCTGGATCGGGGTACTGTCCTGTTCCCGGCGAGTGAATAGATTGCGCGCCGGTTCAAAAGCCAGTTCACCTGGATACTCTGCCGGCGCTTGCATATCGCGCCTCCGTGGTTCCGGGTGCCTTGCGCAACCCCCTCCCCGGAGAGCCTTGTGCCTTAATCCTTAACGCCTCGACTACAGCCTCGTCCTGCCCTGAGCTTTAGCTTTAGCCCACCTTGCCTTCGCAGAAGCAGAAACCGCGGCTCTCCAGGCAGCACTTCTCTGAATTTTGGGCTTCTGAACAGCTTTGCCTTTTGCAGCCATTCTCTTGGCAACCCCGGCTCGAATGTTGGCAAGTCACTGAGCGCTCATCTTCCTCTTGGGCTTCTTTGCAGGTTTAGCTGATGGTGCCGCGCCTTTGATCTTTGCCCATCTTGCCTTTTGCGCAGCTCGCATTCTTGCCCTGCCGGCTGCACTGACCTTTCGCCTCTTGGGTGCTTCAATTGTGGCAGTTTCAGCAAGACCACCGAGGAGCTGACCGAGTTCTTCTTGCAGCGATTGGATTCTCTCCTGGATGTTGGCTGCTCTACGGAATTGTGTTGGTGTTATGTTTATCATGTTGGTCGGAGTGTGGCGGGATTTGGAGTGGTGGTCAAGCAGCCGAATGAGGAGCAGAAATGCTTTACACCATTTCGACAGTTTGATTCTGTGGGCACTTGATTTGGCAGGCTGTGGAAAAGGGGGAAATCACCCCCGGCAAGGTGAAAGGGCGCCGCTTCGAGTTATTGCTGGAAACTATTCAGGTGACGGCGGGCGTGATTACCCGTGAGATTGCTTCCTTGCGCGAGTTGAGCGAGTGGCTGGGCTAACCCGGAGGTGGCAGTTGGCTTGTGGCGGAGAGCGCCGCGAGCTGTTTAAGGCAGAAGCACTCGGTAATACTGCTGTGGGCTGGTCATGGGCGTAGTGTACGGGGAGGACGTACGGTTAGTCGTCCACGGCCCGTTGACGGTGGGTGCCTGGAGCAATATGCCCTGGGGCCAGCTCAACGTGAGGTTGCTACCCGTGACAGAGAAGCCTAGGGCCGCGGCCGCTACATCGCCAGGTGTCGTCCCGATCCGAACCTCATCAGCCAGGAACCCCGGCTGCACCTGGAGGTTGATCCAGGTGTAGGGGACCGTTGGGACGATCAGGACGAGCAGCGGTGGAGCAGCGAAATTCACGGTGTTGACCCACAGCTCCACGAGGGTGATTGCGCCGGATTGCTGGAAACGCGCTACCAGGAGGTCCGTGACGCCGGGGGGCGACGCGACCCCCGCCTGGACGGTCGTTGAACTGCCCTGCCTGATGAAATACGTGTTGAGGATTCGGCCGAAGGAGACTTGGGGCGTTGAGGATGGGATCACGTCGAGCCCGAGGAACACCTGGTCATTGCCGGGGTTGGCCTGGATCTGGAAAGACACCCAATACTCGGGTTCGTTCAGCGGGCTGGCGAGTGGGCGAGCCGCGTCGAAGTCACCACCGATGGACAAGCCGGTGCTGGGCAGCGCCACCGCAATGGAAAGACCAGGCGGCTGGACAATGACACCGGGGTCAGCGACCCACGGGGCGGCGAAACCCGAGCCGCCATTCAGGCCGACGAGCGGTGTCGCAGCAAGGTAGTCGAACCCTTCGTAGGCAAGGCTGGCCCCAGACGCCGTGGTCGCGCACCAAAAAGCCAGCACTAGTGAACACCTTAGATATTTGTACATGACAGCCTCCGTGGTTAATCATTGGAATTTGTTTTTCTTAAGCTCGCCTGGAAATGCCATGTTCAGTATTCTAATGCGCTACCTCCGATTTACTCGTTTCATGCCGGCAATATCTACGCATGCCCGGGGAATGCAACTGGGGTGTTCACCCCATACGTGAAACGTGAGGCGTGAAACGTGACGTGTGTGAAGCAGGATTCAGTGCTCCGGCTTTGAGATGGGAAGGCTGGCCCGCAGTTCGTCGCGATAGAGGCCGATCTTCTCGACTGGGATCGGCTGGAAGCCGA
>ODAK010007391.1_pt1 | contig 11026 bp, 10 predicted proteins | sample 1539591 | NCBI WGS metagenome assembly ODAK01 (sample SAMEA3539303, study PRJEB22396) | soil metagenome | biome: tundra; feature: field; material: soil | place: USA | collected 2010-05 | depth 0.15 m | reverse complement strand
GTGCACGCTCGACGCCGGCAGGTTCCAGCCCCAACGAGCGCGGGCCCAGGCCGCGACGACGTCGCCGAGATCGGTCGACGAGGCATACCCGGTGTCGCCACCGCTCACCGCCGCGTGAAGCGCCCGACGCACCGGCTCGGCGAGCGGAAAGTCCATCTCGGCCACCCACGCCGGCAGCACATCGGCGCCATAGACCGTCCATTTCGCGCTCTGACGCGCCCGGAGAGTGGCCTCATCGAGCGCGTCGAACGGATGCTCGCTCATGACTGAGAAGAATACTCGGATGAGCCGCGCAAGCCGCTCGAACCGGTGCGCGCCTTGCTACGGCCCGCCCCCCGGAGGTCCATCATGAGCGTCGTCGACCCGATCTCGAAACTGGCAGGGCAGGTCATCCGGCCTTTGCGCGCCGGAGCGGACACGCTCGCGAGCTCGAAGGAGCACACGGCGCCCGGCATCACCGTGACGTCGGCTTCGTTCCCCGAGCGCAGCGCGATTCCGGCGCGGTACGCGGGCGAACGCGGGATCGCTCCGAACGTGCAATGGAGCCAAGTGCCGCACGAGACGCAAGAGATCGTCGTGCTCTGCGAGGATCCCGACGCGCCCTTCCCGCAGCCGTACGTTCACTGGGTCGTCTACGGCCTGTCGCCCTCGCAGACCTCGCTGCCCGAGGGGCTCCCGCCGGACGCCAAGCTCGGCAACGACGCGCATCAGGGCAAGAACTCCGCGCGCCGCGTAGGGTATACCGGGCCGCAGCCCCCCCGCGGACACGGCGTTCACCACTATCACTTCCAGGTGTTCGCGCTGGCCCACCGCCTGGGTCTCGCGCCGGGAGCCGACCGCGACGCGCTCGTGGCAGCCATGCACGGTCACGTGATCGTGAGCGGCGAGGTGATCGGGACGTATGAATTGAAGTGACGCCGTGGGGGCCCGTCGAGACGAAGCATTTTTGCCTCGGCCCCGTCAGCGACGCAGCAGGATCGCCTCCAGCGGCCCGATCCGTCGCCCGTCGCCCGTCGTAGAGCTGGAGAGCAAGACGTCCGCGGGCGCATGGTCGAACGGAACGGTCGCTCGACCCGTGTTGAAGACGAGCCGTCGCTCCGCGGTCCCCACCCACCGGCGCGCCACGACGAGGGATCCTCGCGCCTCGCACGCCAGGTGCTTTCGCGATAGCGAGCCCCCGACGACCCGTCGTCGTCGTCGCCGTGCGGCCGGCAAATGGCATTTCAGAGCGGTCCCATCAAATGGCTGTTGACCGCCCACATCGCTACGCAGTACTTCGCAAGAGAATCGACGCATTCTCCTGCAACCGGCGGACAGCCGCCCGTGGCCGGAGAGGCGTTGGTCAGGCGAAACAGCGCTGAAACGGCGCGTTCTCGTTGTTGGCTCCGTTCCCCCTATTTCGCTTCATCCGATCGTCGACGGTATTCGTTCTCATTTGCCTCTTTGCGCGAAAGGCGTCGCCGACGCCCACGCCGCGGGCGGGCGAGGTCTCGCTGTGCCCGGTCACTGACCATCCAACGAGAAAGGCTAGCCATGCGGACCATCTTCGTCACGGGCGGCACGGGTTCGGTCGGGAGCCCCTTGATCCGAGCGCTCCTGGCGCGGGGCGACCGCGTGCTTCTCCTGGCGCGCGATCGCTCGCGGGCCGAGGCGAGGTTCGACCATCATCCGAGCTTGGTGGTCTTCGAGGGAGACGTCGTCGTTCGGTCCGGCGGAATTCAGCCGGCGGAGATCGCCCGATGGCGAGGGAGGGTCGACGCCTTCGTGCACGGCGCGGCCATCGTCCAGTACCACTGGGCCATGCACGACCAGACGCGAGAAGTGAACGTGCAAGGTACGGCCCACATGCTGGAGCTCGCGGCGCAGCTCGCCGCGCCGCGATTCTTTTACGTGAGCACGGCCTACGTCGGCGGGACGTGCGACGCGCTCTCGGAAGACGAATGGGGCGACCCCGCGCGCGCCGAGAATCCCTACGAGCTCACCAAGCAGGCCGCCGAGCAGCTGGTCGCGCGATGGAGCGGTGGACGTAGCCATATCTTGCGCCTCAGCACCGTCATCGGGGATGCCTCGAGCGGCGTCACTGCGGGCTTCGGCGGGTACTACGGGTTCGTCCAATCGATCTGGGTCCACAGCGCGCGACTCGAGAGCTGGAGAGACCAGCCCCTCCTCGTCGGCGTGGATCCCCACGCTACTCTCAATCTGGTGACGGCCGAATGGGTCACCGGGTCGATGCTCGCCGCCATCGACGCCGCGGAGTTGCCAGTGCAAGTCATCCACCTCACGCATCCGCAGCCGGTCGGAATGCAATGGGCGTTCGAGGCCACGTTCAAGCGATTCTTCGACCTTCCCGTCGAAACCGATCGCGCTCGGGTAATCCCGCCGGAGCTCGCGGCCGAGCGACGGCGATGGGAGGCTCTCCAGCGCGCGATCGACGGAGCCATCCACTATTTCGGTCACTACGTCCAGAAGGAGCCCCGCTTCGGGTTCGAGAACGCGTCTCGCTGGCTCGGGCGTCCCCCACCGCCTGCGGTCGACGAGACGGTCATTCGAAACGTGCTCGCGTACGCCGCGAAGCACAACTTCGGCCGGGTTGCCCTGCGGCGGCGCCCACCCTCCAACCGACCCTCGAGCGGCGAGAGCGCGTAGACGCCGAGCGGGGCGGCAAGCGACGCTCCTCGAGAAGAGGAGTATCGTGGCGTCGAGCGATGAACGAAGAAGCGACGGTCGACGACCGCGGTCGATATCCTCCCGCGATCGCGCCGTGGCTCCTGCACCTCCGTTTCGCGCTCGAAGTCGGCTCGCTGATCGCACTTGGCGGATGGGCGCGCCGCACGGCAGGTCGCGGGCTCGTCGGATGGGCAGCGGCGCTCGCGACGGCGCTCATCGTCGCGGTCTTGTGGGGCACCTTCGCCGTTCGCGGCGATCCGAGTCGCTCCGGCAGGGCGCCGGTTCCGGTGCCTGGCTGGCTGCGCATCGCGCTCGAAATGGCGGTCTTCTTCGGCGCGGCGGCGGCGCTGGCCTCGATGGGCTGGTGGGACTGGTTCGATGGATTCGTCGCTGGCTTCGTGGTCCACCACGCGGGGACGAGAGCGCGGCTCTTGTGGGTGCTCCGGCAGCGGTGAGGTCGCGACCGTCCGAGCTCGCCATCGCTCGCGCCGGCGCGGTAGAAGTCCTGTCACGATGCCGAACCGCGCTGCAGCCGGCCCAGCCTTCTCTCGCGTGATCTACGGGACTTGGCGGCTGCTCGACGACGCCGAAGGCGCAGCCCCGGCGGCCCTCGCCGAGCGACTTCACGCGTGCGTGGACCTGGGCGTCACGACGATCGACACCGCGGAAGTGTACGGCCGCTACGAAGTGGAAGAGCGCCTCGGCGCCGCCTTGCGACGGACTCCAGGGCTGCGGAACGAGCTTCAACTCATCTCCAAGTGCGGGATCTACGTGCCCGTCCCCCGACATCCCGAGCGCGACGTCGCCTATTACGACGCCACGGCCGCGCAGATCGTCGCGAGCGCCGAGAAGTCGCTTCGCCTCCTGGGCACCGACCGCCTCGATCTGCTGCTGATCCATCGCCCCGACTGGCTGACCCCGGCGGACGAGACCGCGGCCGGGCTGGAGCGCCTCCTCCGCGACGGAAAGATTCTGAGTGCGGGTGTCTCGAACTTCACCGCTGCGCAGTTCGAGACGTTGCAGAGCCGGCTGAGCACCCCGCTCGTCACCAATCAGATCGAGCTCTCGCTCTTCCGGATGGATCCGATCACCGACGGGACGTTGCTGCAGTGCGAGCGCCTGCGCGTGCGCCCGATGGCCTGGTCGCCACTGGGTGGCGGACGGCTCTTTCGAGACGACGACGAGGCGGCCGTGCGGATCCGCCGCGCCTGCGCGGCCATCGCGTCTCGGCACGCCGGAGCGACGCCGGAAGCCATCGCGCTCGCGTGGATCCTGGCGCTCCCCGCCCAACCGCGGGTCGTCATCGGAACGAACAAGGTGGAGCGACTTCGCGCGGCCGCATGCGCCGACTCGATCCGTCTGGATCGAACCGACTGGTATCGGCTGTGGGAGGCCGCGCAGGGCAGACGAATCCCCTGAGCGCACCCCCTGAGCACAGCGCGATCTTGCCACGGCGCGGCGCGCACGCTCGCCGCCGATCATCAACGACGTCGTGCAGCCTCCCGCGTCCCAGCCGCCGGCGCCCAGTACGTCCGAGCCGGGCACCACGGTCAACGTGCAGCCAAGGACCGTCACCGTCCCGCAATGAGGCGTTCCTCCTCGGAGCGCTCGTCGCTAAACCCGGGCGAATAAATCGGGCGAGCGTGATCGAAGATCACGCTCGTCGATTTACGTGGCCGGAGGGGATCGAACGAGCTCCGTGAGATCATCCGCGGGTCGGACCTGTCGGGGGCACGCTCGTTCGTCGAGCGCGCCCTCGACGGCGCCCGCGATCGCGAGATACGGAATTCTCTACTCTCGCTGCTGATCGAAGTGACTCGCCCGAGCCGCTTGACGCTGGCGCATCGCAGAGAAAGAAGCCAGGCTCCGTGCCGACGGTCGCAAACGAGCGATCGATTCCACGGAGCGAACGAGCAATGCAAATTGGCAATCGCATCTTGGCTTTCGTCGGGCTCACAGGGCTCCTTGCAGGGGCCGCAGTCGCGGGCAGCGCGTGCAGCTCGAGCAGCGCACAGCCGGCGAACCCCGGAGACGCCGCCACCTCGGACGTGAACGCGCCGTCGGACGCGGGTCCGGCGGAGGGCGGCGGAGCCGCCGTCGTCACGATCGGCGACGGGCCGCTCGAGGGCCACGCGGACGGCGCCGTCACGGCGTTCCTCGGGATCCCGTACGCGAAGCCGCCCGTGGGCGCCCTGCGGTGGGCACCGCCTCAGAAGCCGGCGCCGTGGACCACCGTGCTCGATGCGGCGACGTTCGGAAAGCGCTGCGCGCAGGCCGCGAACGCGACGCTCCAGACCGCGGCGAGCTCGGACGAGGACTGCCTCTACCTCAACGTCTGGACGCCCAACCCGTCGGCCAAGAAGCTCCCGGTCATGGTCTGGATCCACGGCGGCGGGAACGTCGGCGGCTCCGCGTCGGACCCCGTCCCCTTCGGCGACGGCGGCCAGTACTTCTACAGCGGCGCGTCGCTCGCGGGGAACGGCGTGGTCGTCGTGAGTCTCAACTACCGGCTCGGCATCTTCGGATTCTTCGCGCACCCGTCCCTCGTCGGGGAAGGCTCCAAGCCGGGCAACCAGGGTCTCTGGGACCAGCGCTTTGCGATGCAATGGGTGCAGGACAACATCGCCAAATTCGGCGGAGACCCGGGCAACGTGACGATCTTCGGCGAGTCGGCCGGATCGCTCGACGTGTGCATGCACGTCGCGTCGCCCCAGACGCCGCCGCTCTTCGAGCGCGCGATCAGCGAGAGCGGCGGCTGCACGACGCGCCAGCCCACCCTCGCGACCAACCAGCCCGCGGTGCTCGGCGTCGCCGCGCAGCTCGGGTGCCCCGGCGCCGTCAACGCGGATCCCGACGGCGGAGCGACGCCGGACGCGGGCGCTGACTCTCTCGCCTGCCTGCGTAACCTCCCCGTGCAGACGGTCCTCGATGCGGCGAAGTCGGACGGGGGCACCGGCATCGGCGGGACGTTCGCCCCGGTCGTCGATGGTGACTTCTTCGCCGATCAGCCCCGGACGCTCTACGAGACCGGCAAGATCGCCAAGACTCCGTACATCCTGGGCAGCAACAACGACGAGGGCACGCTCTTCGAGCTCGGAGTCACCCCCGTGACGGACCAGGCCGGGCTGACCGCGGCCATCACGACGCAGTACGGGGACGCGGCGGCGGCGCTGGCGCAGATCTATCCCGTCTCGGCGTTCGACGGGGGGACGCCGAATCCATACCAGGCGGCGCTCACGCGCATCGTCGGCGACTCCACGCTCGTCTGCTCGACCTACGACTCCGCCCTGCTCGCCGCGAATCAAGGCGTGTCCGTCTCCATGTACAACTTCGACATCCCGGTCGAGATCCCTGGCGTCGTGGGGACCGGTGCCGGAGAGCTCTACCTCGGGGCGTCGCACGGGTCGGAGCTGTCCTTCGTCTTCGGCGCGTCCCCGCAGTTCGCGACCGACACGGCGTCCGCGAACGTCAGCAAGCTGATGGAGCGCTACTGGACGCGCTTCGCGGCGAGCGGCGACCCGAACGGCGGCAGCGACCTCGCGTGGCCGAAGTTCACCGCCGCCAGCAACCAACGGATGCAGTTCACGCTGATGCCAAGCGTCGTATCGAATTTTCGGGCCACGGAGTGCACCTTCTGGATCGGGCTCTACGAATCCCAGTTCAACGCGCCGTCGGTCTCCGCACTCTAGAGGTGGATCGAATGGGAGAGGTCGGCACCTCCAGGGCTCGTCGCGTTGTGGTCTACTCGCCGGCGTGATCCCCCGCATCCTCGCGCGCCAGCTATCGCGTCCGACCGGCATCCTCGGCGCGCTCGTCAGGCGCCTGATGAACCGCGGGAACGCCAGCATGAACGCGTTCGCCGTTCGTCAGCTCGACCTCGCGCCGACGGATCGCGTCCTCGAGATCGGCTTCGGCGGCGGCGTGACGCTGCCGTCGTTCCTCGAAAAGGCGGCGTTCGTCGGCGGGGTCGATCGGTCTGGCGACGTCGTGGCGCGGGCCAGGGCCCGCTACGGCGAGGCCGTGGCGGCGGGGCGGGCTGACTTTCGTGAAGGTCAGGTCGAGGCGCTGCCGTTCGAACCGGGCACGTTCGACAAGGTGTGCACGGTCAACACCGTCTATTTCTGGACGTCGCTCGACGCGGGCTTCGCCGAGATCCATCGAGTCCTCGCGCCGGGCGGACGCGTCGCCGTGGGCTTCTTGCCCAAGGAGCGGATGGATCGCATCGGCTTCCCCGCCGACATCTTCACGCCGCGAGCGCCCGACGACGTGGTCGGCTCGCTCACGAAAACCGGATTCACGAACGTGCGGGTCACGCGACCGGAGGCGGCCACGCCGTGGAACGTGGTCGTCGCCGTGCGTCCGGCGAACTAGCCCTCGGGCGCTGCCTCTCCAGCCTCTCTAGCGCGGCGTCGCGCAGCAGCGGATCCCGACGTCGGGGAACTGGCCGCTCCGTACGTCGTAATCGGCGAAGTCGCAGCGGGTGCCGCCCGGCTCGTCGCCGAAATCGAACGCGCCCGTCCCGTCGAGGCACGAGTCTTTGGGCCCGGAGTCGGCGCTGCAGGCGTCTTGCCATTCTTCGACGTTCCCCGACATATCGAACAAACCCGGAACGCCTCCCTGGCAAGCCGGCAGGCTCCCGACGGGGAGCACGTGCCCGGCGTCGTGCGCGATGTCGTTGCAGGCCGCGGGGTCGAACGCATTTCCGTACGGATAGATTCGCGTCGCCGCGTTCGAGCAGGCCAGGTAGTGCTCGTTGTCCTTGCTCGCGAACTGCGAAAAGTTGGCGCTCCCGCCCCCGACCTTCCCGCACAGCCGCTTGCCCGCCCAGCTGCAGAACGCGTAGGCGTCGCACCAGTTCACGTAGGCGATCGGCAAGCGGGCTTGCGAGGCGGCGAACGTCCAGCCGTTCCCAGGCAAGTACGACGCGTTCCAGGAGCACGCGGCGGGCTGCCCCGCGAGCGGCGGACCGGCGAGGAGGAAGTCGTTGTACTCGTCGTTCCTGGCTTCCGTGCTGTCGATGCAGATCGAGTCGACGAGGACCATCGCCGCGCCGCGACCCGCAGGACATCCGTTGGCGGGCGTCGTCGCGTCTTCCGGAGGGCGCGGGCCGGCGTCGGGCGGCGATCCGGGATCGACGCCGCCGTCTGCCGTCGCGTCGGAGCCCGCCGAGGCCTCACCGGCTGGCGGCCGCGACGACTCCGTGGTCGCGGCCCCGTCGGCCGCCAGCGCCGTCGTGAACTCCTCCCCTCCGCAGGCCGTCGACAGTGCCACGACGGCGAGCCCACAGGCCACCAGGATGCCGGACGCGACACGACGCATGCCAGCGCAGGGTACCAGAAGATGCTCGCGCCCATGCCCGGCGCGACCGCGTCGCGTCAGGGCAACGGCGGCAGCGACGCGACGTAGGCCTCGGTCACCGGCGTGCGTGCGAACGTGTAGTCCCATTGGTACGACGAACGCTGCCCGCGCGCCGTGCTTCGCGTCACCTTGCTCTCGAGCTCGAGGCCGATGAGGCGGCCGTACTCTTCGAGGTAGTAGCCCTGCAGGCGGACGAAGCCCTCGATGGGGATGTGAAACCCGACGAGCTCGGCGACCACGCTGTTGGTGCTCACGCGTCCGCCACGTATCTCCATGGTTCCGGTGTCGTGGTACTGGCTCCAGAGACGCACGGCACGCCGGAAGAACTGGGCGGGATCGGCCGCGTCGCCGGCGATGAAGCTCCGGTACACGCCTTTGCTCGAGTTGGCGCTCGAGTTGGCGCTCGAGTTCGCGGCCGCGATGGCGCCGGCGCTGCCCTTCTCGGCCGCGCCGGCGAAGTCGGCGCCGGCGAGATCCCGTTGCACGCTGAACCTGGCAAAAAAGCGCCAGACGTCTCCGCCGGACGTCTTCGGATCGATGGTCTTCGCCAGCGCTTCGAGCAGCACGAAGTAGTCCCGCTCCGGGTACCAGCCCGACACCAGCAGGTGGTCGTCGAAGTACTTCCAGAGCCGCTCCGGCACGAGCTTCTGTCGGTCGGGGCGCGCCTTCAGGGCCGCAACCACGGGGAGGACGGAGGTGCCTTTCTGGCAGGGCTCACCAGCCACCACGGGATGATCGTCCTCGAACGGATGTCGGACGGCGAGATTGCCGCCTGGCGCTCCTCTCAAGATAGCCGAGCGTGGTCGACGCGACCGAGGATTCGAGCGCATCGCTCACGAAGCCGCGAGGCGCACGAACGACCGCGCGCGCTCACCCCCACCGCCGCCGCCGCGGGGGGGGCCGACTTGGCGAAGCTCGGGGGCGCGGCTACCGTCACCGCCGTGACCTATCGTTCGGCCTCGCTTGCGCGGCTCCTCGCAGGCGCGATCGCGGCCGCCCTGTGCGGTTGTTCGGGGGCTTCCGCGGGCGTGGGCTCTTCGGCGCCCGACGGGTCGACGCCCGGGCGCTGGAACGCCGACGCGGCGGTCGACGGGCCCTCGATGACGGCCTCCGACGACGGACCCGACCTCGAACTCGAAGCGGCCTCCGGCGCGGACACGGGAGCGGGCGCGGACGCGACGGCGGGCCTCGACGCAGCGACGGGGCTCGACGCGGCCGCCGACGCCGCCGCCTACGACCCGTGCCCAGCGGCGGGAACGCCGTGCCGGATCATGCCGCTCGGCGATTCGATCACGTACGGATACTCCTCGTCCGACCTCGGCGGCTACCGCGAGCCCATGTTCACGGCGGCCGTGAACGCGGGGCACTCGATCACGTTCGTCGGGTCGCAGACGAGCGGCCCCACCATGGTCGACGGGATGCCGTTCCCGCAGGAGAACGAGGGCCACTCGGGATACACCATCGACGACGGCGGGGGACGCACCGGCATCCAGGGCCTCGTGCAGAACGCCCTCCAGACGTATCACCCGCACATCGTCACGCTGATGATCGGGACGAACGACGTCGACATCCAGCTCGACCTCGCCAACGCCTCCACCCGCCTGGGCAAGCTCCTCGACACGATCCTCGCGGCCGATCCGAAGCTCCTCCTCGTCGTGGCGCAGATCACGCCGACGCAAGACGACACCGAGAACATGCTCGTACAGGCCTACAACGCGGCCATCCCGGCACTCGTCAGCGCGCGCGCAAACAGCGGCAAGCACATCGTCATCGTCGACATGTACAGCGCGGTCGTCGCCAATGCGGCATACAAGACGGCCTTGCTCGCCAACTCGCTTCACCCGACCGACGCCGGCTTCGTAACGATCGCCGGCGTCTGGGACGCGGCGATCGCGCGCTTCTTCCGGTAAGGAGCGGCCGCGCCGGCTGCCCACACCGCCGCCCGCCGATGGTCACATCGGAGCGAGGACGAGCGGCTTGTTCGGCGTCTGCGTGAAGTCGAAGTCCTGGCGCAGGTCACCGGCGGTCGGGAGCGCCTCGCGCACGTCGGGCCGCGAGTCGGAGCGGCTGGTGGCCCTGAGCCTTGCTCGCTTGCGCTTCCGGCGGGAGCGCGTATCCGGAAGGGATGCCCAAGGCGTCATACGACACGTGGACGGTCCTGCCCCACGGACCCATCGAGCGGCTCGAAGACAACCTGTGGCGCGTCGAAGGCACGCTGCCGGGCATGCCCCTCAAGCGCGTGATGACGCTCGCGCGCCTCGCATCCGGTGACCTCGTGGTCCACAATCCGATCGCGCTCGACGCGCGCGCGATGACCGAGCTCGATGCCCTGGGAGGCGTCGCGTTCATCGTCGTCCCGAACGGCTGGCACCGCCTCGACCTCCGCGCGTTCCACACCCGCTATCCGACGGCGCGGGTGCTAGCGCCGCCGGGCTCGCGCAAGAAGGTCGCCGTGGTGGAACCGACCGTCGACGACCTCGCGGCCTTCCCGCCCGATCCGAACGTGTCGCTGGGCATCGTCGACGGGACGGGCGGTCTCGAGGCGCTGATGGCCGTGAAGGCGAACGGCGGCACGACCGTGGTGTTCGGCGACGCGGTGTTCAACATGCCGCACCTGACGGGCACCCATGGCTTCGTGCTTCGCTGGATCACGGGCTCGAGCGGCGGCCCTCGCGTCTCGCGCGTGGCGAGGCTCTTCATGATCAAGAACAAGGCAGCGTTCGCGGCGCACCTCGAGCGCCTCGCGACGCCCGACCTCCGGCGCGTGATCGTCGCGCATCACCAGACCATCACCGACGACCCGGCCGGCACGCTGCGGCGGGTCGCGGCGTCCATGCGTTGACGCGGCCGGCAGGGCTACGGAGCGACCAGCCTCAGCCCGGGGAAATAAGTTCGGTATCGCTTCACGTCACGCGTGAGGAGTGCCATTCGACCGACGACGGCGTGTCGATGAGCGTCTTGCCACGCATGAGCGCCATGATCTCGCCTCGCCGTCGACGAT
>ODAK010007389.1_pt1 | contig 11027 bp, 3 predicted proteins | sample 1539591 | NCBI WGS metagenome assembly ODAK01 (sample SAMEA3539303, study PRJEB22396) | soil metagenome | biome: tundra; feature: field; material: soil | place: USA | collected 2010-05 | depth 0.15 m | reverse complement strand
TACAACATTCCACGCGATGAAAATCTCAAGCTGCGTGACTTTCCAACTCTGGCCCACGTGATCAAATTCGCGCAGGACAGATCGGCTCCGCGCGTGAGCGCTCCGAAGGACGAACTGGAAGTAACGAAGAAGCCAGCGGCGTCCGCACCGTCGACTCCTGCATCGTCAACTCCCGCCCCGATCCCGGCAAAGACCCCGCGTCCGGCTCTCGCCAGCCTCGATGCCGCGAACAGCATCCCACGCCGCGTGCCGCTGCCGATCTTGCGCCCGGCACTGAACATCTGCAAGCCGACTGGGGCCAGCCTTGAGCGGGGCCGCCGCGTGATCGTCATGCCCGACAAAGGTGGAGTGGCCGATGCACTCACGCAACGACTGACGAAAAAGGGTGTCGAAGTGCTTCGCATCGAAGGTACACCGGATGCCGACGCGCTGACCGATCGTCTCAAGAGCTGGCTGGCCGCCGGTGCGGTGCACGGAGTGTACTGGCTGCCCGCGCTCGATCATGAGGGGAGCCTCCGCGACCTGGATCTGGCCACCTGGCATGAAGCCGTGCGGGTGCGTATCAAATTGCTGTACACCGCCATGCGCGCGCTCTACGAGCACATCGCGAAGCCAGGTACTTTCCTGGTGTCGGCAACGCGGCTCGGCGGGCAGCACGGTTACGACGAAGTCGGAGCAGTCGCGCCCCTCGGTGGCGCAGTAACCGGCTTCACCAAGACCTACAAGCGGGAGCGGATGGAAGCTTTCGTCAAAGCCGTCGACTTCGAAGCAGAGTGCAAGGCGCCCCAGGTCGCCGACCTCCTGATCGAAGAAACGTTGCGTGATCCCGGAGCGATTGAGATCGGCTACAAGACGGGTCTGCGTTGGACGGTTGGGCTGCAGGAGCAATCTGCGGCCGACGGCCAGCCCGGTCTCACATTCGATCAGAACACCGTGTTCCTGATCACCGGGGCTGCGGGAAGTATTGTTTCGGCAATCACTGCCGACTTGGCAGCCGCTTCCGGCGGTACCTTCTACCTGCTTGATCTGGTGCCAAAACCTGATCCTGCCAATGCCGATCTCAAGCGCTTCATGAGCGGCGTCGCGAGCGAAAAAGAGAGTCTCAAGCGAGATCTGTTCGCGCGCATCCAGGCGCGCGGCGAGCGGGCCACTCCAGCGTTGGTGGAAAGGGAACTGGCGGCACTTGAGCGCGCGCAGGCGGCGCACAGTGCGATCGATGCCGTGCGCGCGGCAGGCGGCACGCCGTATTACTTCAGCGTCAATCTAGCCGACGCGGAAGCCGTTGCCAAAGTGGTCAAGGAAGTGCGCGAGCGCAGCGGGCGCATTGATGTGCTGCTGCACGCGGCCGGCATTGAACGCAGCCGCTCCTTGATGGAGAAAGACCCGCGCGAATTCGACCTGGTCTTCGACGTCAAAAGCGACGGCTTCTTCAATCTGCTTCATGCCATTGGCGATATGCCCCTCGGCGCTACAGTTGCGTTCAGCTCGATTGCCGGCCGCTTCGGCAATCCCGGACAGACCGACTACAGCGCTGCCAACGATCTGCTGTGCAAGATCACATCGAGCTTCCGTACCACTCGTCCAGCCACGCGCGGCATCGCCATCGACTGGACTGCCTGGGGCGGAATCGGTATGGCCACCCGCGGCTCCATCCCGAAAGTGATGGAGCAGGCTGGCATCGATATGCTGCCGCCGGAGGCGGGCGTTCCTCTGATCCGCCGCGAATTGACGGCGGGAGCTACGCACGGCGAGATCGTCATCGGTCAGCGTCTCGGTGTGCTGCTGAAGGAGTGGGATGAAACCGGTGGACTCGATAAGACCGCGGCTCAGCCCTCCAGGAAAAGATCGGAGAATGGGCTAGGGCCAATCTCCGGCAAGATCGCAAGTGCCGGTCTTTTCCAGCCGTTGATCATCGAGACTACTCTCGATCCTAAAATTCAGCCGTTCCTGCACGATCACCAAATTGACGGCACGCCCGTGCTGCCCGGCGTTATGGGGATTGAGGCATTTGCCGAAGCTGCTCTGCGGACGTTGCCCGGCTGGCATGTCGAGGCCATTGAGGACGTGAATTTCCTCGCGCCGTTCAAGTTCTACCGCCATGAGCCGCGCACAGTGATCGTCGAGTCCTCCATTCATCCTCACGGGCTTGACCTGATAGCAGATTGCCGGTTGATTGGACGCAGGTCACTTCCGAATCAGGCGGAGCCGCAAACGGTGACGCACTTCACCGCGCACGTGTGGCTCACGAAGCACCCCGCTGAAGCTGTCATCGTGCCGGCGCCGATCTCGCCGGCCGAACACGCTATCGAAGCCGCGGATATCTATCGTCTCTATTTCCACGGCCCGGCATACCAGGTGCTGGAGCGAGCCTGGAGGGATGGGGATCGGGTGATTGGATTGATGGCGAAACAACTGCCGGGCAATCACCACCCGTCCGAGTTGCCGACGCTGATGGCACCTCGGCTCATCGAACTTTGCTTCCAGACCGCCGGAATCTGGGAGATGGGAACCCAGGATCGAATGGGTTTGCCACTGCACATTGATCGCGTCTCCTTATTGCGCGCTCCCGACCAGGCCGATACTCGGCTGTACGCCGTAGTTACTCCTGATCCGGTTCACGGAACATTCGACGCGCACGTTGTAGACACGAAAGGCCACCGATACGTTCAGCTCACGGGCTATCGCACGGTAGCGAGTCCTAACGTCGTCAATGCCGAACAGTTGAAGGCGCTACGGGCTGTGATGTCACTGGAAACCGTCGCTGCCTGATCGGCGCGACTCGACGAAGTGACGATTTTCCGATCGGAGACATTATGAACCGCGAATTCCAACGCGTAGCGATTGTGAATCGTGGCGAAGCCGCCATGCGATTCATTCATGCGGCCCGCGAGTTCAATCAAGAGCACGCCACCTCCCTGCGCACGATCGCCTTATTTACCGAACCCGACCGCCATGCCATGTTTGTCCGCGAAGCTGATGAAGCAGTGTGTCTCGGCCCCGCTCAGGTGCTCGACATCAGCACCAAGCAACCCAAGAGCAGTTACGTGGATTATGGACGGCTGGAACGAGCGTTGGCGGCCGCGCACGCGGAAGCGGTCTGGGTAGGATGGGGTTTTGTAGCCGAGCATGCTTCATTCGCCGAGCTTTGCCGCGAGATGAACATCACGTTCATTGGCCCGGACGGTGACGTGATGCGGCGCATTGGTGACAAAATCGCTTCCAAGCGCTTGGCCGAGCGCGCGCAGATACCGGTTGCGCCATGGAGTGGCGGCCCCGTAGAAACGCTTGAGGATGCTCGCCATCATGGCGAATTCCTGGGCTATCCGCTCCTGATTAAGGCCACGGCCGGAGGCGGCGGCCACGGGATTCGCCGTGTAAATTCAGAGAGCCAACTCCCCCGGGCCTTTGAGAGCGCCCGCGCCGAAGCTTTCAAGGCCTTCGGGGACCCAACCGTTTTTCTCGAGCAACTGGTACAAGAGGCGCGCCACGTTGAAGTCCAGATCATTGCCGACCACTACGGAACGACGTGGGCCGCGGGCGTGCGCGATTGCACGATCCAGCGCCACCACCAGAAAATTCTCGAGGAAGCACCCTCTCCTGCGCTGTCTCTGGAGCAAGACCAGGCACTGCGAGAGGCTGCAGTGCGCTTGAGCCAGGCCGCGGGCTACCACAATGCGGGCACGGTGGAGTTCCTGTACCAGCCAAAAGTCCAGAGCTTCTGGTTCATGGAGATGAACACCCGGTTGCAGGTCGAGCACCCAGTGACCGAATGCACCACGGGCGTCGATTTGGTCAAGTTGCAGATTCATGTCGCCCGTGGTGGCCGCCTGGAAGGTGAGCCTCCGCGCACAACCGGCCACGCTATCGAGGTGCGGTTGAACGCGGAAGACGCGGACAACGGATTTGCTCCAGCCCCGGGTACAATCGAGCGCTTCAGAATTCAGACTGGGCCTGGTGTTCGAGTTGATACCGGCGTGGCCGAGGGCGATTCGGTTCCCTCCGAGTTCGACTCGATGATTGCCAAGATCATCGCCTTCGGTCAAAACCGCAAAGAAGCGCTCTCCCGGCTGCAACGTGCGCTGCGCGAGAGCGTGGTCGTCATCAAGGGCGGGACCAGCAATAAAGCGTTTCTGCTCGAATTGCTGAACCGCGACGAAGTGCAGCGCAGCGACGTGCACGTCGGTTGGCTGGACCACGTGGCCGCGACCGGTGAACACCTCTCCCGGCGTTATGCCGATGTGGCTCTGCTGCAGGCCGCAATCGAAGCCTATGACGCGCAGTTGGCCGTGGAGCAGGCCCAGTTCTATGCGTCCGCCGTGCGCGGACGGCCGCAAGTGCGCAGTGAAGTGGGCCATACTGCGGAACTGCGTTATCGCGGCCACACTTACGCGCCTAAGACTTATCGGCTCGGCCCGGAGCAGTACCGCGTGGAACTGAACGGATCGCGTATCGATGCCCACCTTGACCGCCTGGGTCAGTTTGAATATTGGCTCACTGTTTTTGGGCGGCGCTTCCATATCGTCTCGGTAGCGCAGGGACTCAACTACAGCATCGAAGTCGACGGCGTCGCCCACAAAATCGATCGGGATGATGGCGGCATTGTGCACTCGCCCTCGCCGGCGGTAGTGGTCTCGATCGCTGTGAAGCCGGGCGACATGGTTTCGGTTGGGGATCGTCTGGCCGTGCTGGAAGCCATGAAGATGGAGATGCAGGTCGTTGCTCCATTTGCTGGAAAAGTTCGACAGGTGATGGCGATACCCAATGTGCAGGTCGATACGGGAGCGCCGCTGCTCCAGATCGATCCCATCGCCGTCGACGATATGGCGGCTGCTGGCGATCGTGTGGTTTTTGGCGCGTCGTTCACGCCGGATGGAACCCAGCAAACCCTTCCTTCCAATTGGCGCCAGAGTTTGAATGAACTTCGCCAACTCATGTTGGGCTTTGATGTAGACCCGAAATACAGCGCGAAACTGCTCGCAGACTGGAGCAAGAACTGCCCCGTGAACAGCGATGAGATGCGAGAGGCCGAAGATGAAATCCTCAACATCTTCGTGGACATCTGCTCTCTGTTCCAACGCGAGCCGGAAGTAAATCATCGAGCCAGCGGTGAAGAACCCAGTGCCGAAGTCTACCTGTTTTCCTATCTGCGCATGCTGGAGACAGGTGGCGAAGGTTTGCCGCCTGCGTTTGTGAGCGCGCTCCGTCGGGCCCTATCTCACTATGGCGTACAGAGCCTGGATCGCTCTCCCAAACTGGAAGAAAGTTTGCTCTGGATCTATAAATCGCACCAGCGGAGGGAGCAGCAAATCGCAGCCGTCCTTAGCGTGCTCGAACGGCGTTTGCGTGTCGAGGTTCTGGCAGCAGATGCTCCCGAATCGCTGCGTGTGCTCCTCGACCACATGGTCTCGGTGACCAACGGACTCTTTCCCGCGATCACTGACCTGGCTCGGGAAGTGCGCTATCGCTATTTCGACCAACCGCTGTTTGACCGGGCGCAGAAGCAGGTGTACGAACAACTGGAGGAACACCTCGCCTATATGGCCGCCAATCCCAATGCCGCGGATCGCCATGAGAGAGTGCGCGCGCTGGTGGAATGTCCGCAGCCTGTGGTGGGCCTGTTCTCCGGGCGCTTCGCGTCTGCCGACGTCGCCATGCGCAAGCTGATGTTGGAGGCGATCCTTTGGCGGTATTACCGGATTCGCACCCTCGAGAAAGTCCGCTCCTTCGACCTGGACGGGCATTGTTACGTATCCGCCGAATACGATCATGAAGGGAGGCGCATTCATGTCTTCACCACCCACGCGGAGTATGCCCGCCTTTCGGAGGTGGCGCAAACGCTGTTTCCGATGATCGCGGAGGTTCCGCCCGACCACGACATCGTGATCGATTTCTACGCGTGGTGCTCTGAGGGCTTGGACGATGTGGAGTCCACGCAGCAGGAAGTCTGCGCGGTAGTGAACCAGCTTGCCTTCCCTCATCCCATCGGCCGCATCGTGGTGGAGGTTGCAAGTCCCGTCCACAGTCAAGGCGTGGGCGGCATGCAGCACTTCACCTATCGCCCCACCAGTGAAAACAAATTCGAAGAGGAAAAGCTTTACCGCGGAGTCCATCCGATGATGGCCAAGCGCCTGCATCTGTGGCGGCTCAGCAATTTCAAGATCGAGCGGCTGCCGTCGGTCGAAGACGTTTACCTCCTCCATGCCGTGGCCCGCGACAATCCGAAAGATGAGCGGCTGTTTGTCTGCGCGGAGGTCCGGGACGTCACGCCGGTGCGGGATGAGTCGGGCCGCATCGTAGGCCTGCCGCATCTGGAGCGCATGTTGGGAGAAGCGATCGCCAGCATCCGCCTGTTCCAGTCCCATCGGCCAGTCAATCAACGACTCTGCTGGAACCGGATCCTTCTCTATGTGTGGCCGCCTCTCACTCTTGAGCGCGAGGAATCTCGCGATATCATCCGCCGCCTGGCGCCTTCCATCGAAGGCTTGGGGCTGGAGCAGGTGGTCATACGCGCCCGCATTCCCAGTCCCGCCACGGGGGAATTGCGCGATATGATCGTGCGTATTTCGAGTCCGGGTGCCAGCGGTAACCTCGTTACCTTCCGGCCTGCCGATAAGTTGCAACCCCTCAAACCACTGGGTGAATATGAGCAGAAAGTTGTCCGCATGCGCCAGCGCGGGCTGATCTACCCTTACGAAATCGTCAGAATGCTCACGCCCGAACCGAAACACACGCGGGCAGAGTTCCCTCCGGGTGATTTTGTCGAGCATGATCTGAACCCCGAAGGCCGCCTGGTTCCGGTGGGTCGACCCTATGGCCAAAACAAAGCCAATATCGTTGTCGGCGTCATCCGCAACTTTACGCCCAGGTATCCCGAGGGCATGTCGAGGGTCCTGTTGTTGGGAGATCCCAGCAAAGATCTCGGTGCCCTTGCCGAACCGGAATGCCGTCTCATCATTGCGGCCGTTGATCTCGCCCAGGAAATGGGTGTGCCTCTGGAGTGGTTCCCCATCTCAGCGGGCGCCAAGATATCGATGGACAGCGGCGTGGAGAACATGGATTGGATTGCCCGCGTTCTGCGCAGTCTGATCGAGTTCACCCAAGCCGGCGGCGAGGTCAACCTCCTTATCAATGGGATCAACGTGGGCGCGCAGCCCTACTGGAATGCCGAGGCCACCATGCTCATGCATACGCGCGGCATTCTCGTGATGACTCCGAAAGCGGCGATGGTACTTACCGGCAAACGCGCCCTGGATTACTCGGGCGGCGTCTCAGCCGAGGACAATCAGGGAATTGGCGGCTACGATCGCATCATGGGAATCAATGGCCAGGCGCAGTACTGGGCCCGCGATATCGATGAAGCCTGTCACATTCTGTTCCGCCACTACGACCACACCTACATCGTGCCCGGCGAGCGCTTCCCGCGGCGTGCTGAAACCGTGGACCCAGTCGATCGGGACGTCAGAGTTTATCCGCATGGCGAGGATGGCTTCGCCCTGGTTGGCGACATCCTGTCAGACGAGACCAACCCCGGCCGGAAAAGATCGTTCGACATCCGCAAAGTGATGATGTCCGCCATCGACCAGGACCATCCGCCGCTGGAGCGCTGGGCCGGTATGCGCGCGGCCGAGACGGGGGTCGTATGGGATGCTCACCTCGGTGGCTATCCTATCTGTCTGATTGGCATCGAGTCGCGTCAACTGCCACGCCTTGGATTTGCTCCGGCCGATGGGCCCGACCAATGGACCTCGGGTACCCTCTTCCCGCAATCTTCGAAGAAAGTAGCACGCGCGATTAACGCGGCCAGCAACAACCGGCCGCTCGTGCTTCTCGCCAACCTGTCTGGATTTGATGGCTCTCCGGAGTCCATGCGCCGCCTGCAGCTCGAGTACGGCGCGGAGATCGGCAGAGCCGTGGTGAACTTCAAGGGCCCCATTGTGTTTTGCGTGATCTCTCGCTTCCACGGCGGCGCGTATGTGGTTTTCTCGAAAGCGCTGAACGAACAGCTTGAGGTAGCCGCTTTGGAAGGAACATACGCCTCCGTTATCGGCGGGGCGCCGGCAGCCGCGGTTGTTTTTGCCAGCGAAGTCGAAGCCAGAGCCAAGAAAGATCCTCGCTTGCAACCCTTGAACCAGGCCTTGGCGAAAGCGGAGGGCGCGGAGAAAGTCCGCTTGCGCACGCAGTATGAAGAACTCTTCAAAATCGTACATTCGGAGAAGTTAGGCGAAATGGCCTCCGAGTTTGACCATGTGCACAGCGTGCAACGCGCGCTCGACGTGGGCGCCGTGGATCGGATTATTCCGCCTGCGAACCTGCGCCCATATCTCATCGATGCGGTGGAACGTGGAATTGAAAAAGAAATAAAACGGCAAGAGGAAGAGGGCCTGACAGTCGAGAAGTCCGGACCGCAGATCGTGGCAGCTTAACCTCGAGGGTGAATTCTGATGCGCGTGTATTGGCTGGAGCAGACCGAAGCGGATGTGCCGCCAGTGCATGTGCCGCAAGGGAATGACTGGCTTTCCGCCGAGGAGACCGTTCACTTCAACACTTTGCGCTTTGCCAAACGCAGCGCCGATTGGCGGTTAGGACGGTGGACGGCAAAGCGTGCGATTGCTTTTTTCCTGAATTTGCCGGTCCATCCCCAGGCACTTGCAAACATAGAAATATGGCCCGCGCCGTCGGGAGCGCCCGAGGCATTTGTCGAAAATGCCCCAGCCCCGGTGGCCATTTCAATCAGCCACCGCGACGGGACGGCCCTGTGCGCGATCGCATCTTCTCCAGTAGATCTGGGATTGGATCTGGGCTGTGATCTGGAAATAATTGAGCCCCGCAGCGAAGCTTTTGTTGCCGATTATTTCGCGCCAGAAGAGCAGGTGCTGATTGCGCGATCCTCTCCAGCAGAGCGCGCACGGATATTGGCACTGCTCTGGAGCGCAAAGGAGAGTGCGCTGAAAGCCTTGCGCGAGGGACTGCGGCTGGACACACGGTCAGTGATCGTGCACCTCAGCGATGACTGGTCCTGCAACGACTTGTCCGATCCCAATCGTTGGAGCCCTCTGCAGGTCCAGTGCAGCGATGGCCAAACCTTCCACGGCTGGTGGCGGAGTACAATGAGCATCGTGCGGACAGTAGTAGCCAATCCGCCTCCCGACCCGCCCATTCTCCTGGATCTCTCTGCCGGCTTTCGCCAAGGCGAGTCCTTCGATATCCAAACGCGAAGGCAGACGACAAAAAAAGCTGTTTTCGCGGTGCAACGATAGGGGAACTTTATGCCGCCCCGCAATCACAACAAGAACGACCAAAACAAGAACGACCAATTTGATTTCGATTTCATCGTGATCGGTTCCGGCTTCGGTGGCAGCGTTTCAGCGCATCGCCTGGCGGAAAAAGGCTACAAAGTTGGTGTCATGGAAATGGGCCGGCGCTGGACTCCCGAGTCGCTGCCGCGCACCAGTTGGTCGATCCATCGCTGGTTCTGGCGCCCCCGACTCGGCCTGCGTGGCTTCTTCAACATGCGGTTCTTCCGGCACGCCACCATTTTTCATGGCTGTGCCGTCGGCGGCGGATCCATTACTTATGCCTGCACTCTGCTCGCGCCGCCGGAAAGAGTATGGGAAGCGAGTTCCTGGACTGGCTTGGCTAATTGGAAAGCGGAGATGCCACAGCACTACGGCACCGCCGCCCGCATGCTGGGTGTCACCGAGAACAAGATCCTCGGCCCAGCCGACCATCTTCTAAGGCAAACGGCCGAAGCCGCGGGTTCCGGCCATACTTTCTACCGCACGAACGTAGGCATCTTTCAGGCGGCCGTCGGGGAGCCGGGCAATCAGACTTTTCCCGATCCTTTTTTTGGAGGAGAAGGCCCCGAACGAACCACCTGCCTAGCCTGTGGCGGCTGCATGATGGGCTGCCGCCATGGTGCAAAGAATACTTTGGACCTCGGCTACTTGTACCTCGCTGAAAAGCACGGGGCACAGGTTTTCCCCGAAACCCAGGTCGTCAACGTCAAACCATTGTCAGATGCGGGCGACGGCGGTTCGGGATACGAGGTGCACACCGTAAAGTCCACCGCATTCATGCGCCGGCACCCGCAGCGCTTCACCTGCCGTGGAGTGGTCTTCGCCGCATCTTCGCTGGGCACCATGGAACTGCTCTTTCAACTGAAAGAAAAAGGCGCATTGCCCGCCATCAGTTCGCAACTTGGCAAACACGTACGCACCAATTCCGAATCCCTCATCGGAGCACGCATGCCGCATTACCACGACGACGTGTCGCAGGGCATCGCCATCGGCTCCGGCGTCTATATCGACGAGCATACTCATATTGAGGCAGTCCGCTACCCGAATGGTTCCGACGCAATGGGGGTGTTTACCACGATCCTCACCAATGGCCGCCCGGGGCCGCGGCGGATTGGACTCTGGCTGATGAACGTCATCGTCTCTTTCCTGCGCCACCCGTTCCGTACTCTGCGCGTGTTGCAACCGTGGGGCTGGGCGCGGGAATTTGTAATTCTACTTTGTATGCAGACGCTCGATAGCCAGATCGAGATGCGCTGGCAGCGCCCCTGGTTCTGGCCGTTTCGCAAGTTCCTGGTCAGCTGGGGCGAGAAGGTCCCCACCTACATTCCGAAGGCCAATGAGTTTGCCCAGAAGTTTGCGCATCTTACTGGGGGATTCCCCATGAGTATGCTTCCGGAAATCCTGTTCAACGTTCCCGGGACTGCCCACTGCATCGGAGGTTGCGTAATCGCCGATTCCTCCACTCACGGAGTAGTCGACTCGCGCCATCGCGTCTTCGGCTACAAAAACATGTACATCTGCGATGGATCGGTAGTGGCAGCTAATCTTGGCGTCAACCCCAGTTTGACCATCACCGCCCTCGCCGAGCGCGCGATGAGTTTCATTCCCTCCGCGGCAAACACCAATTGGAACGATTCGGCTTGCGTCTAGGTTCCGTCCCGTGAATCCCCCCCTTAGCAGGCTGCGGAAAAACTCGAAGAATGCAGGGAAAGGGAAGGGCACGACCGGGGT
>ODAK010007388.1_pt1 | contig 11029 bp, 8 predicted proteins | sample 1539591 | NCBI WGS metagenome assembly ODAK01 (sample SAMEA3539303, study PRJEB22396) | soil metagenome | biome: tundra; feature: field; material: soil | place: USA | collected 2010-05 | depth 0.15 m | reverse complement strand
CACTGAGCATTCTGCGTTTTCGGAAATCGCTGGATTGACATGCCCAATCCAGAAAAATGGATGCCTTTCTCGATTCCCGCGATCCGATCTGCGTTGCCTATCTTCGAGATCTTGTCATCCATGACCCTAACCTGACCCTAACCGGCATTTCTCAGCGCTGCATTCGTAGAACGAAGCAAAGTAGTCACAAGCCCAAGTACCCATTCTCCCGATTGATCAGCAACGGGAGGCCACTTCCGGATGTCGCCAGGAGGTCAGTTCCACGACACGGAAGATGCCCACACTCCGCTTTAATTGACTGGCACCGGCTTGTTCCAACCTGCTGCTGGGTTGAACGTCGTGATCGCTGCAGCGGCGGCTTTAGTATTCGGCCCCAGATCCTTCTCATAGATCACACCATCGTGATTGACAAGAAAGCTCGTGACTCCTGACGCCCCGTAACGTGCAGGATACGCGATGACAGCAACGCCGCCGATCATCTTGCCTTTGACAAGGTAGTCTTGTCGACCATCCGGTGTGCCGCCTCCCTCGCTGGTGAGGATTCGGTAGTAGTACCCGCGATAGGGCTCACGTCGCAACACGCCGGTGCCTGCATATCCTTCATCGGCGGCGGCGGCCAACAGCGCGCCGAGCGGACTAGGCGTTTCGTTCACTCGTGTCGGCCAATACAATCCGTCGTGCTTGCCGGGGCTGCTGGTGAATCGAGATGCATAGACCGGAACGCCATCGCTGTCGAGGTGCTGCGCCGCATAGTCCCGTTCCGCATCGATGATCGCCTTGCATACTTGCATCGCCTCGATTTCGTTACGGCCGATTCGGCGCTTGAGGATTTCGTTCTCGCCCTTGAGTGTGTCGAAGCGCCAGCCGTCACGATACTTGACCAACGGTATCGGCATCGGCCATCCATCCTTCCCGATGACGAGGGTCGCTTGCGCGTTGCCTTCCGGCACGACTTTGTTGGCTACATCGTAGGCTGCGCTGAATTCCGCCCGGCTGTGGGCGTCGGCAACCGCATCGCCCGAACTGAGCAGCTTGCTGCCCCTGGGTCCGAAGATTGCGCGCAACGCGGATTCGTCGTTCGTCTTCACGGCCTTGACCAACGCCGTGACACCTGCCTGCGGCGAACTGAAGGATTGCTGCGAACTCGCCGCGAAGGACCCCACGGACGCTACGAAGGTGAGTGCGAATGCGAAAGTGGCGATGCGCCGGCGCGCGCTTGTGAGCCAGAACATGGCTTGCGAAGCTCTGGCGATCTGTTCCGCGCGTTTGCACACCTTGTTGAGGCCCTTAGATCGACGCATCTTTGCGCTCCCATTTGCCGCGCATGGGCGGGCTTGAGTTGCCTTGAGCACCAATCACGTCAACGACGCGGCGGCCGCGATGACCCACGCGACGACGCAGGCGCAGAAAAAGCACCCGGCAAGCTTGCGTGGCCGCGCGCGCTGAAATCGCGAACGTCGGCACCACGCCCAATATTCTCGAAAGCATTCGCCCGCGGTTGCATGACCGGCGGGCTCACTCTCTGTGGTGCCATCGCTTGCCGCGGCTCGGGCACATTCCGACGCTCCCCTGAGGAAGATCCCAAGGGTACAGGATTGTGAGCTTCGACAGGCCGCGCGTTCGTCGAGGACTCATACCCGCGAAACTGGGCACGCGAGGCAGGTGCTGCAACAGCGCGACCGAATTGCCGAGCCAGCGACGCGTCCCGATATGGAACCCCGCGGCGATGCCTCGCATCGTGCTGCCACGGATGACCCCCGCCAGAATGTCGAGGGTTGCCGACGAAGACGCGGTGATTGCGCCAATCCCACGACCCGAAAAGCAGGCTGGCGCCGACGCCAATACCGACACCCCACGCAAATCCGCCATTCCAGCCATAGCCCGCCCATGGCGCCCAGAACACCGGCGGATAGTCTGGCCACCACCAAGATCCATAGGCTGCCGCCGGGTCGTAGTACGGCACATAGATCACTTCAGGGTTCACCGCCGCGACTTCGATGCCGGAATCCGACTGGGTTACGCTGACTTCCGGATTGGAGTTCAGATTGCCGGCCTCCCGCGCCTTTTGACGCAAGCTCTGAATCGTGTCCATCACTTGTGGCTGCTGCGAGAGAAACGCATCACCCAAGCGCTCGGTCCATTCTATTTTCTGATTCAGTGTTTGCAGTACTTGCGGAAAGGCAACCAGCGATTTGACGCTCGGGTCCCAATTCTGATCATCCACGGCCTGAACTGCCACGTCGCCCCTGAGTGCGGGATTTGCGCTCGACCAGCGCGCCGCTTCGACGACTTCCAGCGGATAGGTCGCTGCCATCAGAATCTGCGACAGCAAGGAATCGTCATACAGCGCGATCGGCGCCAGCATCTGATCCAGTTCCTGCTGCGTGAACGCCGGATTACCCTCTGGTGGGGGAGGCACGGTCTGGGCAAATGCTGCCACCAGACCCAGCAGCAACGACACTACAAGATACTTTGCGCTCGTCTTCATTGATGGCCTATATGGGCATGCCAGCGGCTCTCATCAGTCGCGATCCAGGGAACGCGGACCACTCTTCGTCACTTGAAGCGAAGGTATCGACATTTACACGAAGCTCTGCGCCTCTTGCTTGATTACTCGCCCCCACGGGTCAGATTGTGTCACGCGGGCGTGGCGCTCATTGATCCGTCGTGCGATCACTCCTTTTACGCTAGCCGCACTGCCTTGTATGTGCGTTACCGTACACCCAACCGTTCTGGGAGAACTCCTCGAAGAAGGACTTCATGGAGTTCTCGGTCCCAGTTCAGAAGGACATGGGAGTCGCGGGCGGCCTCAAGTCTGAAGTGCAACACCATCCCTGTAAGGTGTGCACATGGAAGAGCAAGCGAAGTGCCGGCAGCTCCAACCCGAGGACCGCATGACGCTGGCGAGCATGAGTCAGCGGGGGTGCAGCACGCGGGCCGTGGCCCGCAAGGTCCAGCACCGACGCGGCTTCGTCTCGAGTGACAGACGGCCTGGAGCGAGCCGCAGCGTTATTACCACGACGGCTGCCATCTGCGCGAATGCTTGGCCCCCAGGTGTTACCCTTGCCCGGCTCCGGCCGTTGATTGAGTTGGCTCAACGTCAGTTGCGATCTGGCGAGCGAATCTTTGCACCTGCATATTGGGGGACTCCAAGATGGACATTAATGAAGCGATCTCCGGTCGCCGCTCGACACGTGAATACACGACACAGGCGGTTGATGAGGAGACCATTCATCGCCTGATCGAGGTCGCCGTTCTTGCACCGAATGCGGTAAACGAGCAACCATGCACGTTCACCGTTGTTCGCGATCAGGACTTGCTCGACAGGATCTCTCGAGAGGCGAAGTCGCACATGCTTGCGACGATGCCGGCAGGTGCCCAGTCCGCACACTTCCACTCAATGCTTGGTAACGAGGGCTTTCAGATTTTTTACCACGCTCCGGTGCTCATCCTGATTTCGGGGAACGCGCAAGGACCATGGATCGTGGAAGACTGCGCCTTGGCTGCAGAGAACTTAATGCTCGCAGCCTATGCATCCGGACTCGGCACCTGTTGGATCGGCTTTGCACAGAACTTTCTTAGAACGCCTGAAGGGAAGCACTTGCTCGGCCTGCCCTCCGAGTGGATGCCCGTTGCGCCGATTATCGTCGGCCACGCCAAGGCGATGCCTATGCCTGTCCCACGCAAGGTCCCGGAGATCCGTTGGATTGGCCAACCGCAGTCCCGTTGAATTGCATTGCTGAGTGCTCAATCCCCTTCGCATGAAGGATTTGAGCATCCCGTGGCTAGTTCGAATGCCCAAGCCGATCGCCGAGCCTGAGTTGGATGCGTACTTGGTCAAGCAGGCCGCGTAGCCCCCACTTTGGCCTCCTCTGTACAAAGGTTGGTGGGTCGCACCTCAACCTTATCCGGACTCACCATGGCCACGCCGATCGGGACGGCCGCCGCTGAGCGGCAAGCCGCCTCGGGCTACGCCCTCCGCGTCTTGCCGCTCAGCGAAAGACTTACATCACTTCTGGGGAAATCAACTGGTCGGGCAGCCGTTATCCATGATTCGAATCTCCAGCGCGAAGTATCGATCGCAGCTCAGTCAGCACCAGCTCGGGCGCCAGTGTCTCCAAGCAATGGCTTGCACTGACATGGCGGTTCTCGCAGCCCATACGGGCGCAGGGCACACAAGTCTTTCCCGGCAGGTCGCCGCCTTGCAATAGCACTATGTTGCCCTCTTGCTGGCGCTGCGCGCGGCGCAGCCATGGCTGCGTCGGGGCGTGTCCGTTCGGCCAGGGTCCGAAGGCGTCCGGAAGGGAAGGACCGTAGAGGGCGACGATGGGCACGCCAATGGCGGCGGCCAGGTGGGTAACCGAGGAGTCCGGCCCCACGTAGGCGTCGGCGCCCTCGAGCAGGCTGCGCACCTGCGACAAGCTCAGCTGGCCTGCCACATCGAGCAGCGCGGGGGGGTTGCCGACGTCGCGCACTCCGTCGACGAGCGAGCGATCGTGGCTCGATGCCGAGCCTGTGAGGACCACCTGCACGCCATCGGCCAACAATCTCTCAACCAGCAGGCGGTAGTGGGCAACCGGCCACTGCTTGTAGCGCCAACTTGATGGCACATGAACGATGACGCGAGGGTGGCGCAGCTGCGATTCGAGGTGTGATGGCAGCCGCTGTGCCGGCGGTGGCACGAGCGACACGGACGCTGGCAGGTCCGACCACGGGCCGATGAGTTGCAGCTTTCGCAGCACGTAGTGGCCGCCGTCCTGAGGCACGAAGCAATGCTGCGTAATCCGGCGTTTCCACCGGCTGCCGGGCCCGTGCCCCGGAACCAGCCCGCTGCGGTGGCGCGCGGCGACCAAGCCGTAGAGATGGGCTCGATCGGTGGTGCGCGTGACGAAAGCGAGGTCGTAGCGACGCCACAAGGAAGCGGCTTGGAGCAACTGGGCCATCAGACTCAGTGAGCGCGAGACTTCGATGCACGCACAGATGTCGGGGTTGCCGGCCAGCAGATCGAGCGTTTCGGTGAAACCCAGCACGTCGATACGAGCGTCGGGCCAACGGGTGCGGGCGGCGCGGATCAGTGGTGTGCAGATCAGCACATCCCCCAACTGCGCAGGGACGACGACGAGGATCCGGTTGATTTGATTCGCTCCATGTGGACATATCGATACATGCCCAAGCGCGCAGACCCGGCCTCGCCTCAGGAAAAAGGCACACAATCGTAGTCTGCGCCAGGAAACTTAAGGGGACTTAAGTGTTGAAGTGATTCACTGCGGGTGTCCGCCGCCGGCTGTCGAAAGATCGCCTCGCAGCACGCAGCTGGGTCGGGCGCTTCGACACGAAAATCCACTCTTGAAGCTTGCGTGTACGCTAGGGCCCGTTCTGACAACGAGAGGCCCGTCGCACGTCACTGTGTCGATGACGGCTGTCGAACCTCTACCGTGAGGTGCGACAACGACGAGAATTGCGCGAGCAGGCGGCGATAGTATTCCGGTCCGCGCGCTGCCTTCGCCGTTGTGATGGAAACGATTGCGCCAAGGTGTCCGGGTCCGAGGCGCCAGAGGTGCAGATCGGCGACCCGATCGCCCTCCGCTTCGATGGCTCGACGAACGCCCTCTGCGAGGGCCCGATCGGGTGACATGTCCAGAAGAATGGAACCCGTGTCGCGGATCAGCCCGTAGGACCAGCTCGCGATGACGCAAGCGCCGACGATGCCCGCCAGCGGGTCCATCCACAGCCAGCCGAAAGCGCGGGCGAGCAGCAGACCAACGATCACAAGCATGGAAACCGCTGCGTCGGCCGCGACGTGGATCACAGCGGCTCGCATGTTGTTGTCCCGATGCGCGGCGCCGTGTCCATGCTCGTGGCTGTGCTCGTGCTCGGCGAAGACAAGCGGATACGCGCGTCCGTCGCCGTAAACGCTGGCGATGAACTCATGCGGCTCGGGAACCGTCTCGTCGCTCTCGAGCCAGCCACCCCGATCTGTCATCGAAAACAGCTGACGGGCGCCGTCGGGCCGCAGCGTTTCAACGGTCCAGCAGGCATCCACGGTCCGACCGCTCTGTGGCTGCAGCCGGAACACCGGCGCAACGCCGTCTTCGAACACGCTCAAGGCAAGTACGCCCTGAGGCGTTTCGATGCGCTGCCCCTCGTCATGGCTCGGGGCAGCGCCACCATGGCCGTGATGGTGGTGGCCGCCTCGGCTCAGGAGCCAGGTGCTGCCCACATTCACGCCGAGCCCGAGTACGGCGATCGGAATGGCCTGCGAGAAGTGAATAGCAACCGGCGCGAACAATCGGCCGACCGCCTCGTAGCCGATCAGGATGGCGATCATTGCCAAGATGATGGCGCTGGTAAAGCCAGCCAGGTCGCCCAGCTTGCCAGTCCCAAAAGTGAAACGGGGGTCATGCGCGTGTCTGCGCGCATAGCGGTAGGCAAGCGCCGCCAGCAGCAACGCGCCGGCATGCGTACTCATGTGAAGGCCGTCAGCCACGAGAGCGATTGAGCCGAACAGAACGCCGCCTACGATCTCGAGAGCCATCATGGCGCCGCAAAGCCAGATGACCGCCCAGGTACTGCGCTCAGCTTTCTCGTGCCCGGCTCCCAGGAAAACGTGGCTGTGCTCGGGCGAAAGGGGTGCGGTGGGCGTCTGGGTTGCGATCATGATTCAGATTAGCTGGCCTGGTAGAGCTCAGATCACAAGGCGATCCTGATCAACACGGCCTTTCTGCTACTCGCCGGCGACTCGCATTTCCATCACAAGCATACGTCGGCCTCAGCCGATCAGACCCGAGGCCGCGGCGAATACGCCAAAGACGCTGGTCACGGTGATCAAGGATCCGGCAAGCCATGCGTACCACCCTGACAGCCGATACTTGCCCGTTAAAGCCTTGCGCGCAAGCAAAAACAGGAAGCCAAGAACGAGAGGCAGCAGCAAGGCATTCATGACTTGAACCGCCACGGACAGCTTGACCAGGTCAGCATCCGAGGTCACCAGCACTCCGCCGGCGATAAGGATCACACTGAAGATACCGTAGAACCAGGGCGCCTCACGTGGACGATGTTCGAGCGAGCGTTTGTAGCCCGCGACCTCGCCCAGGCCCCAGGCCGCGGTGAGGCATACGACGACCGTGGCCACGAGTGCCGCACCCGCGAGACCCATGGCGAAGACGATGCGCCCCACGTCGTAACCTAGCGAGGGTGTCAGCGCCTCGGCGATCTGCGGCACGTTGTCAAGCTTGGTGCCCGCGCCGCCACTACTGAGGACGGCACCCGTCGCGATCAACACCGCTGCCATGATGAGCTGCGTCACCACTGCACCGACCGCCGTGTCAATTCGAGCGAGCCTGAGGTCCGTCAGGTTGAGCCCCTTGTCCAGCACCGCCGACTGCTGGTAGAACACCATCCACGGCATGATGACGGCGCCGATATTGGCCGCGGCGAGATACAGGTATTGGGGATCAGCAAGCGGTACCGCAAGGAACTGTTCTGCCACCTGGTGCAGCTGAGGTGCTGAGCGCCACGCGACGACAAGAAACGCCAGCTCGAAGAGTCCAAACGCGATGGCCACCCGCTCCACGGAGCGATAAGAGCCGGTCCACACCATGAGGATGATTCCGGCGATGGTCACACCGATGGTCGGAATGACGGGAACGCCGAAGAGTTGCGCGATCCCCGCGATGCCGCTCAGCTGGGTGAGAAGGGCACCGATGCACGCAACGCAAAGCGTGCCCACCGACAGCCAAGCCCATCCTCTGCCGAACGTGTCCCAGATCAACTCGCCGTGCCCCCTCTGCGTGGCCAGTCCAAGACGAACGGTCAGTTCCTGGACGACATACAAGACCGGTATGAGCGCCAGTTGGAGGATCAGAAGCCTGTAGCCCCACTGCGCGCCGCTCTGCGCTGCAGTGATGATGCTTCCGGCGTCGGTGTCGGCAAGCATGACGACCAACCCGGGACCGAGCACGGCGAGGAGCCGGCGACGAGTCGATCCGAGTAAACCGCCATGTGGTGGTTGGGAAAGGACGAGGGGCTCAGACATGACTCGAAAAGGAATGGTTCGCATTCCAGTTTACAGCGCCTGAAAGGGAAGGCAGCTCGCCGACCTGGACACCGGGCGTCACAAGCTGGTGTGGCAGTCCGCGCCGCACCTGCCGCACGGCTGGGAGCGCGGCTATTTGTTTGACCAATCGTCTCGAACGCTCTTCTGCGGCGATCTGTTCACCCAACCCGGCATGGGAGAGCAGGCACTGGTGGAGCATGACATCGTGGAATCGAGCGAGGCATTCCGCCGACATTCGGACTATTTTTCATACAGCCTGCACGCGCCGGCGCTGATCGACAAGCTGGCACAGCTACGTTCCGAGCTACTTACCTGCATGCACGGGAGTGCTTGGTCGGGCGACGGTGCTGCACACCTGCGCAAACTCGACCAATCGCTGGCGGCAACGTCGGCGTGAGGCATGCATGCACAGCGACCGCCTCGCGAGGTGCAAGGGTTCGCCCGGAAGCCGAACGCGGAGCGGAGCCGAAAGCGCAATGCGTGCCTTGCCAGCGATTGACGCCCTTCAGGCCGCTGGCGCGTGAGGGCGCCCACATGCGGACATCGGCGTGTGACGGGATATGGCCGTTATCAATAGCTCTCCGTAACGGCCAAAGTCTGCCGCTCGCAACGACTCCCCATAGCAGGCGCTCGCGACGGCCAGTTCTGAACGCCGCATTGCTTGGGGATTTCATCGACTCAGACCATCTTGTTGCGCACGCCCCTGTTTCACGAAGAAGATCGCCTTGTAGCCAATCCAGAAGAGCGAGACTTTCATGAGAATTCATCAGCTGTCTGTACTCGATGCTGTCGGGAGCCTGAAGAGCACCGAGGCAGGCCTGAGCCGTCCCGAAGTCGAGCGCCGACTGCACGAATACGGCCGCAACGAGGTGGAGAAGGTGACTCGCGGCCCTCTGTGGCTGCGTCTCGCCCAGGAATTCACAAGTTTCTTTTCGCTGATCCTATGGGTTGCCGCGGTGCTGGCATTCTTCGCTGAATGGAGCGATCCGGGCCAGAACATGGCGAAGGTGGGCTACGCCATCGTGACGGTGATTCTGGTGAGCGGGCTGTTCTCCTTTTGGCAGGAATATCGTGTCGAACAAACGCTTGCGGCGTTGCGCAAACTGCTACCGCAACAGGCGCAGGTATTGCGTGAGGGCAAGGTCATCCGTGTGCCCGCAGAGCAATTGGTGCCAGGGGATATCGTTCATTTGGAGCAGGGCGATAACGTTCCCGCAGACTGCCGGCTGATCGAGGCGTTCGGCGTCCGAGTCAACAACGCGTCAGTCACCGGTGAATCGTTGCCCATAGCGCGAGAGGCCGGCCCGTCCGAAGCGGATGACTTGATTGACAGCAAGAACGTCGTGCTCGCCGGCACTTCAATGTTGGCCGGACAGGCCAAGGGCGTCGTCTTCGCGACCGGGATGCACACCGAATTCGGCAAGATCGCGCATCTCACCCAAACGGCTGGGGAGGAGGTCTCACCGCTGCGCAAGGAGATCGCACACTTGAGCCGCGTGACCGCAATCCTCGCGGTGCTGATCGGTCTCGTGTTCTTCTCGCTCGGCTGGATGATCGGCATTCCCCTGTGGAAGGCCTTCATTTTTGCCATCGGCATCATCGTCGCAATGGTGCCCGAAGGGCTGCTCCCCACGTTGACCTTGGCGCTCGTCCTGGCCACCCAGCGAATGGCCAAGCGCAACGTCCTCATCCGTTATCTGCCCTCAGTCGAGACGCTTGGCTCCACGACGGTGATTTGCACCGACAAGACCGGTACGCTCACGCAGAACCACATGATGGTCCGACGGCTCTATCTGGGACAGTCTTTCCATTCGTCTGCCGGGGAGAGAGATGAACTCGGCGTTGCAGATCTCTACCGGCCATTCTTTCTGACAGCCCGAATGTGCCACGACCTGAAGGAATCGGAGAGTCACGGAAAGCGGGCCTTTCTGGGCGATCCCATGGAAGTCGCGCTGGTGGAAATGGCGTTGCGCTTCATTCCCGGCATTCCCGTCTATCGACGGCTGACCGAGATCCAGTTTGACGCCGACCGCAAGCGACTGTCCACATTGAACGAATCGCCTCAGGGTCCTGTCCTCTACTGCAAGGGCGCGCCCGAGTCGGTGCTTCCTCTTTGCCAACACGTTCTTATTGACGGCAAGATTCAGTCCCTTGGCACAGAGGCAAGGGAGCGTATCGTGCATGCGCAGGATGAGATGGCGAACCAAGGCTTGCGGGTGCTGGCCTTCGCCTACAGGAAGCTGTTCGAGGGTCACGAGCGGGAGAGATTGGAGGAGGACCTGATTCTTGCTGGGCTGGTTGGGCTGGAGGATCCGCCCAGGCCCGAAGTGCCGGAAGCGCTTCGCAAATGCCAAGAGGCTGGGATCAAGGTCATCATGGTTACAGGCGATCATCCGCGGACCGCCATGGCGATCGCACGCGAAATCGGGTTGGTGAAGTCTGACAGCCCAACGATCATTACTGGCGAGCAGCTCAGACGGTTCTCGGACATCCAGCTTCAGCTTGCCTTGGACGCCCAAGAGGTCATCTTCGCGCGAGTCGTCGCCGACCAGAAGATGCGAATCGTGGGAGCGTTGAGGAATAAGAATCAGATCGTCGCCGTCACGGGCGATGGCGTCAACGATGCACCGGCGTTGAAGGCTGCGCATATCGGCATCGCCATGGGAATTGCCGGCACGGACGTGGCCAAGGAGGCGGCCGACATGGTGCTATTGGACGACAACTTCGCCAGCATCGTGAACGCGGTCGAGGAGGGACGCGCCGTATTCGAGAATATCCGCAAGTTCCTCACTTACGTGCTGGTCCACAACGTTGCCGAGTTGATCCCTTACCTCGGCTTCCTGCTGTTCAAGATCCCCTTGGCGTTGACACCGATTCAGGCTCTTTCCATCGACATGGGGTCCGACACGCTTGCCGCGCTCGGCCTTGGTGTCGAACGACCCGACCCGCAGATCATGCGGCGTCCCCCTCGCC
>ODAK010007387.1_pt1 | contig 11030 bp, 13 predicted proteins | sample 1539591 | NCBI WGS metagenome assembly ODAK01 (sample SAMEA3539303, study PRJEB22396) | soil metagenome | biome: tundra; feature: field; material: soil | place: USA | collected 2010-05 | depth 0.15 m | reverse complement strand
CATATAGCATCTTATGCGGCACCGACCGGGTTATGCCGGGTCAGCGCCGACACAAGATGTTGAATCAGGGTGCCGCGTGATGTGTCGCTGTATCAACCTTGCGCTGCGGTTGCTGCGGCGCTTCCGCCGGGTGCGTTTCGAACCAGAGAGCATCGGCGCAAAAGTCAATCTCGCCGGGCCATTCGAGGCTGCGCCCGCGATCGCCGACGCGCACTTGTGTGAAGACCGCCGGATCGGCGATGGCAGCAAAGACGCCCTTGCCCATCAGATGATCGAACTGATTGATGGTCGTCACACCGTTCGCCCACGTCACCGTTACGGTGTGAGTCATTGGGTCGGCAACGGCAGCGGTGATGATGTTGTCCAGCACCTTCGGCATTTTCAAATCCTCTCCGGCGTCTGATCGTCCTGACACTTGATCCAGTTCAACGCCAACTCGCCCTGATGTTCTGCCGCCCAATCCAGCACGCGGCGGAGCTTGGCAGGTGGTAGTGGCCCCCGCATCACGTCAAGGCCGCGGATCGTCACCAGCATTTCGTCGCCGCCCAGTATAGCATGAAAGTGAGGCGGTGTGTGATCGTTGTAGAACATCTGGATTTTCACACCGTCCACGATAGCTATTGTTGGCATCGATCTACCTTCTGTGAACGGGAACGGCCAGCCAGTTGCCCGGCTGGCCGCATTTCCTTGACGGTCATCGCCGTCCCCGGCTGCACCGTGGACGGATTATAGCACGATCAGATCAAATTTCCTTGTCTGAAAATCCTGCGGGGAGCGCGAGGGGTGCAACACCCCTCGCAGGACGACTGACGGACGCCAGGAACTTCTTCCTTGACGCGATATGTCAGTCATACTAACCCTCGCCCACCATTTTTTCCTCTGGCGAGGCCGCCCCGATGCAACAAACCCAAGCCTTCGGCTACGAACAGATTTTCACCGAACTCCTCCGCGGCGTGGTCGACGCGGTCTCCGACAAAGCCGGGTTATCCCCGGAGCGCAAAGCGGCAGCCCAGAGCACGGCGGTTTGCTCGGTCATGGCGTTCAATCCGCGCGATCCGGTGGAAACCATGTTGGCCGGCCAATGTGTCGTCTACGACCATCTGCTGCGGGACGGCGCGAAGGAGATACTGCGCGGGCAGGCGGAACAGCTCATGATCAAGGCTCGCCCAGGGGTTCTGGCCGCCGGGAAGATGTTTTTGGGGGCACTGGGGATGCTGCTTCGGATGCAGCGCCGGCCGGAGGCGCAACTCGCGTTCGCGCGGCCACTGCCCGCCGAAGCGGAGGCGCCAAAGCAAGCCGAGCCCGCGCCGGTTGACGCGGCCGAGGGACCCCGGGTCACGGCGCACGAAGAAATACAGCCCCCCCAAGCATGCGACGCCGGTTCAACCGACTGCCCGGCCGGCCTCGGTAGCCGTGAGTTCACCCGCCGTGCCGATGCCCACCCCGCGGGAGGTGAGGGCGCCAGAAATGGTTGAAAAGCGCATGCTTGACATCAGTGATCCGGCGGTCAGGGAGGAGATCGCCGCCGCGATCATGCTTGGCGCGCGAGGCTGAGAATAAGCGCACCTTCCCGTCGGCATTTGGCCGGGCCGTTCCATAACCATATCTCGGCTTACGAACCCGAAGCGGTTATGATCGCGAGCGGAAGCACATATTAAATGAACGTCGTGCTCCCCCCAGACCTGGAAAGGCGGATCGCGGAGCAGGTCGAGGCAGGCCTTTACGCCAGCGCCAGTGAAGTCGTCCGCGCGAGTTCGCGACTGCTTTTCGAGGCAGAAGAGGCGCCGGAATCCCGCATGGGTAGGCTTCGCGCGGACATCGAGAGTGGCCTTGCCCAACTGGATCGAGCGGAGGGGATTTCTGGCGACCTGGTGCTTGCTGATATCACCGAGCGGCTGGAACGCCGGCGCGTCACGTGACCTCGTACATCCTGTCGCCTGATGCGCGGCGGGATGCCGTCGACCTTGTCGAGTACATCGGTGCCGATAATGAGGCCGCGGCATTCAGAGTGCGTGATCGATTGTTTGCCGCGTTCGACCGCCTCGCCGAGCAGCCAGGTTTGGGACATGTGCGAGACGACCTTATCCGGCGAGACGCCGGCGTCCGGTTCTGGCCGATTGGCACCTACCTCGTGGTTTACCGGCCAGCGGTAAACGAGATCCAAATTGTCCGTGTTCTGAGCGGCTACCGCGACGTTGCCGCGATCCTCGGCGCGGCGCCAGGCTGAAAGTCCGCTCCGGACGGGCGATACCCGCCCGGAGCGTCACGAAAACTTAAAGCTGTGCCTCGGCGAATTCGTAATTCGCGAGTTTGTCCAGCCAGTTCTGCAGGTAGTTCGGACGGACGTTCTTGAAGTCCAGATAATACGCATGCTCCCACACGTCGCACGCCAGCAGGACCTTGCCCTCGCCGGTCGCCAGCGGGTTGGAGCCATTCGGTGTTTTCGTCACCTTCAGTTTGCCGTCGGAACCAAGCACCAGCCAAGCCCAGCCGGAACCGAACTGCGATACGCCGGCGGCCTTGAACTCATCTTTGAACTTTTGCGTACCGCCCAGATCGCTGTCGATTTTCGCCTGCAGTTTGGTGGGAATTTTGCCGCCGTTCGGGCTCATGGACTGCCAGAACAGGATGTGGTTCCAATGCTGGCCGGCATTGTTGAACACCGGTCCGCCGGCGCCGGCGGTCGCTTTGACGATCTCCTCAAGCGTCTTGCCCTGTAACGACGGGTCTTTCTCCACGAAGCCGTTCAGCGCCGTGACATAGGCCTGATGGTGTTTGCCATGATGCAGGTCGAGGGTTTCCTCGCACATGCCTTTGGCGCCGAGCGCCGTTTTGGAATAGTTCAGAGTTGGCAGTTCGAAAGCCATTGGATCCTCCGGAGTTGGCGAAAATTGGACGCGGTGGTCTGTATGGGCCGCCTCGCGCGGGGTCAACCTTGCACGACTCGGTGTTTGACGCCACCTCCCGGACAATGCGCTGTCCCCGCCCGCGGTTCCCATGAACCATACGATCGTATCGCTGGTCCGGCGGCATGACCCCGACCGGTTCCTCACCGCGTTGTTCGCGCCGCCCGAGCATCGGGACGCGCTGTTGACGCTGTACGCGTTCGACCACGAACTCGCCCGTGCGCGGGAGGTCACGTCGGAGCCGCACCTGACCCTGATCCGGCTGCACTGGTGGCGCGAGGTGGTGGAGGGCGCCCGCCGCCGGCATGAGGTCGCGACTCCGCTCGCCGCTCTGCTCGACTCGGGGCGGCTGGACCCGGAGGCACTGCTGCCGATCATCGACGCCCATGAAATCGAGGCCGACTCGCACATCGAGACCCTGGCCGACTGGCGGGCCTGGCTGCTCGCCGGTGCCGGAGGGATCGCCGTCGCCGCGGGCGGGTTGTTAGGCGTCCCCGATCCCGAGCGTCTCCGTCCCGCCGGCGCCGCGTTTGGCGTGGCACGGGTCATCCGGTGGCACCGCGTTCGGGCGCCGCGTAATCGCTGCTTGTTGCCGGCCGATCTGCTCGCGGACGCGGGGGTCTCGGTGCATGAGGCGATCGCGACCCCCGGGTCGCCGGAGGTCACCGCCGTTCTCCGTCGCCTGGCGGCCGAGGGGGAGGGCTTTCTGGCTCAGGGACCGTCGGGCCGGATGTCACGAGCCCATGTGGCGGCGGCTCTTCCGGCGGTGCTGGCCCGGTGCGATTTGCGGCGAGGGCCGCCGCTTCACCCTGGCCCGCGAGGTCTCGCCGACCGGCTCGCGGTCACCTGGTCGGGCCTTACCGGGCGGGTCTGAATCAACCAGGCCGGCCCCGCTTCATCCGGATCAGCGGGTCAGATGTGTTCCGGGCCGCAGACCGTCTTGCCATGGACCTTGTGGCACCCGGGTTTGGCCTGCACGGGTCCGTCGGCGTGCAGCTTCCAGGCCGGCGCCGCGTGAGCATGGTCAGCCTTGCCATAGCTCGCCGGGATCGTCGCGCTCTTCCTGCCCTGATGCGTCGTGAAGACCTCGGCCGCGACGGCGCTGGAGATCAGGTGCAGGCCGCCGCCGCTCCTCCGCGGAAGCACCCGCGGAATGTTGAGGGCGACCCGAGTGGTCTCATTGTGATGCGCGAAGCCCCTGGGCCGGCGCGTCGGTGTCTCATCCTCATCCTGCTCTTCCGCGCGAGCCACCGCGGTCCGTTGCGGTGGCGGCGTATAAGCTGGCTTCGGCGGCTCGCTCCAGGCCAGCGCGGGTGGCCGGGCAACCGGCGCCGGCGGGAGAACCGTCCGCGGTAGGGCCCAGGCGACGGCACTCGGCTGCGCGGGCGGGGTGTAGGTGGGCTGGACCGGCGCCGCCGTGAATACGGGCGGCATATACCGGGCCGCCGAGGCGACCTGGATCGTCGGCATCTGGACCGTGCCATAGCCGTAGCGCGGGCCCGGCGCAATGTTGAGCGGCAGTTGGTTCATGGCGAATTGCTCGGCCGGCGAGTGGACTCGCGGCGCGGCATATCGCAAGGCCGGCCCAATGGCGGCCACGTAATGGCGCGTTTCGTCCGGGAGGGCCCGTTGATTCGCGAGGTAATCGTCCAATCTGTTAGGTCCGGCATTATAGGCCGCGAGGAACCCAGGAGACCCGTACATATCATACATTTCCCGCATGTACGCCACGCCGGCCATGATGTTCTCATGCGGATCGAATGGATCGGGGCCGAGCCGGTGACGGGCCCGCAACTCGGCGTAGGTGCCGGGCATCACCTGCATCAGGCCCATCGCGCCGGCGCTGGAGGTGATCAACCGTCCATTGCGATAGAGATTGCCCCCCGACTCCTGACGCATCAGGGCGCGGATCCAACTCTCGGGCATGTCGAAGCGCTTCGAAGCCTCGTGGATATAAGGCGCCCAGGGATCACCGGGCGGTCCTGGGATCACGTAACGGCCGCGGGCGTTCTGTAGATACCGGGCGGCTTCGTCGCTCGCGTTATAGCCGTACTGGCGGCTGGAGCATCCCGCCAGGATCGCGAGGCCGACGACCCCGGAAACGGCGGTGAATATGGCGGAACGCCAATGCGGTCGTCTCATCCGCTGCGAACTCCTTTTTGGCCTGGCCAAAGGACCCGTATGAACGACGACCCGACGGAAATCCCCCCGCGCTGGTCGCTTAAGGTAGGCGATGAGCAATCCTCACTAACCCACTATCCTACCCCGATCTTTATGGCAAGACTGTGTCAGTCCCCTCACGAGTGTTAGCCTCGTCTGGCTCCCTTGAACACGATCCTGACCATTTCGCCAACCCTCCATCGGCGATTTTTTTGCGTTTGAGCAAAGAAAGTGGGGTGAGCAAAGAAAGTGGGGTGAGCAAAGAAAGTGGGGTGAGCAAAGCAAGTGGGCCGAGCAAAGCAAGTCGGCGTGTTGCCCATGGCGGAGGGATGGGGTACTGCCCCGGCGCATTATGACGATCCAGGTTTCAGAAGCTGAACAGGATACGGTTCTCGAGTTCTTCTCGGGAATGTCCATGGCCGCCCGCAATCGGTTCGCGATCAGCGACGTTCTGGGTGGTCTCCGGCTATGGCGGCTCGCCTGGTCTCTGGGCTGGCTCGATATCAGGCTGCGCTACCGCGGTTCGATGCTGGGGCCGTTCTGGCTGACGATCTCGACCGGCGTGATGGTCGGCTCGCTGGGGTTTCTCTACTCGGCGCTGTTTCACATGGACCTGCGAGACTATCTGCCGTTCCTGGCGCTGTCGCAGGTGCTGTGGGGATTTCTGGCCACCCTGGTGGGGGAGGCCTGCGCGGCCTTCACCGAGTCGGAGCCGGTGATCCGTTCCATCCGCATGCCGTTCTTCCTGTTCGCGCAGCGGATTTTGGTGCGCAACGTTCTTGTCCTGGCGCACAACATATGCGTGATCGTCGTGGTGTTCCTGGCGCTGAGGATCTGGCCCGGCTCGACCGCGCTGCTGGCGATCCCGGCCCTGCCGCTGTGGATCGTCGACGCCCTGGCGGTGTCGCTGCTTCTGGGCGGAATTTGCGCGCGGTTTCGCGACATCATGCCGATCGTCAACAGCGTGATGCAGATCGCGTTCTTCCTGTCGCCGGTGATCTGGAAGCCGGAGCAGCTTGGCCCGCGCGCGGTCTGGCTGCCGTTCAATCCGTTCTACGACATGCTGGAAATCGTCCGTGCCCCGCTTCTGGGCCAGCCACCATCGTTGCTCGTCTGGGCGGCGGCGCTCGGTTACAGCTCGGTCCTGTGCGGGGTGGCATGGATGTTCTTCCTGCGCGCGCGTGGCCGGATCGCGTTCTGGATTTAAATGATGAGTTTCGATGCCTCGGTTGACGCTCATGACGTCTCCGTTCTGTTCCCACTCTATCACGGCAATTCCCGGAGCCTGAAGAAACTGCTGGTGGCGGCCGCGTCCGGCCGGCTGGCCGAGGACAAGCAACACCGGGTCGTCGTCCGCGCGCTGAGCGATATCAACTTCAGCCTGAAAAGCGGTGAGCGTCTGGGGCTGGTCGGCTCGAACGGCGCCGGGAAGACGACGTTGCTGCGTGTGCTGGCCGGAATTTATGAGCCGGTCACCGGCCGGGTTCGCCTGCATGGCACGATGAACGCCCTGCTCGACCCCAGTCTGGGCATGAATTCCGAACTGACCGGGCGGGAAAACATCATGCTGCGCGGGCTCTATAATGGGTTTTCGCGGCCGATGCTGACGCGGCTGGAAGAGGACGTGATCGAGTTCTCGGAACTGTCGGATTTCATCGATCTGCCGATGCGCATCTATTCCGCGGGGATGTCGGTGCGGCTGGGGTTCGCTTTGGCGACGGCGATCCGGCCGCGGATTTTGCTGATGGACGAATGGTTCCTGGCGGGCGATGCCGGCTTCATGGAAAAGGCGAGCCGGCGTCTGGAGGATATGGTGCGGGCCGCCGATATCCTGGTGTTGACCACGCATAGCGACCAGATCGTCCGCGAGTGGTGCACGCGGGTGATCTGGCTGGAAAAGGGGCGCATCCGTGCCGACGGTCCGGCCGACGAGATCCTGGACCAGTACGTCGGGACGCCCGCGGAATGATTTAACCACCATCATGCTCGGGCTCGACCCCGCGAAAGTCACACATCCTGAGTCGGCCCAGATCTTGGCGCCGCCGACCTGAGAGTCGTGACCGTGTCCGTGGTAAAGCCTGGCTGACTTGCTTGCTGACCTTCGAGCGTAACGCCCCGGCATCCCACGTCCGTCACACCCAATATATGTGCATGCGGCGGGGTCAAGCCCAGGGATGGCGATGAAAGTCGGTTCATCGGAAGTCTCGGGTTGAGACGCGCATCTCGCGGGTTTCGTCGCCCACGCTTCGCAGCAGCGCGGACAAGTCGATGATTTCGTCCGCGATGACGTGAATGACCTCGCCTTCCTTTTGCAGTTTGCCGCGGCAGGCGAGCATCGTCGCGGACAGCAGCACACGTCGCTGCCTTTCGAACACGGATGGCCAGACAATCAAATTCGCATGCCCGGTCTCATCCTCAATCGTTACAAAAAGCACACCATGGGCGCTCCCTGGCCGTTGCCGAACCAGCACGATCCCGGCCACCGTCAGGCGCGAGCCGTCACGCCGTTGGGCCAGATCGGCGCAGCGGGTGATCCGGCGTTGTTCCAGTGTGGCGCGCAGGAACGCCACCGGATGGTCGCGCAGACTGAGGCCGACGGAACGGTAGTCCTCCACCACCTCGCGGCCTTTGGTCATCGCCGGCAGGCTGACCGCCGGCTCGTTCGTTTCGCTGTCGGCGTGGTCGAACAGCGGCAGGCGATTGTCCGACAGGCCGCGAATGGCCCACACGGCCTGGCGCCGTTCCAGCCGCACGGCGCGAAACGAGTCGGCCGCGGCGAGGCGCTCCAGCGCGGCGACCGGCACGGCGGCACGACGATGCAGGTCCGGAATGGATTTGTACGGCACGGTGCGCGCCGCGATGATGGCGTCGGCGTGATCGGCGGCGAGGCCTTTGATCATGCGGAAGCCGAGACGCACGGCATTATTTTCACCCAGCCGGCCGGCGTTATTTTCACCCAGCCGGCCGGCGTTATTTTCACCCAGCCGGCCGGCGTTATTTTCAAGTGCGCAGTCCCAGACCGAGGCGTTGATACACACCGGCCGGACCTCCACGCCGTGCAGCTCGGCATCGCGCACGATCTGCGCCGGAGCATAAAAACCCATCGGTTGCGCGTTCAGCAGCGCGCAGCAGAACACGTCCGGATGATGGCACTTCAGCCAGGCGGAGGCATAGGCGATCAACGCGAAACTGGCCGCGTGGCTCTCGGGGAAACCGTAACTGCCGAAACCCTCGATACGGGAGAAGGTCTGTTCGGCGAACTCCCGCGTGTAGCCGCGTTCGATCATGCCGGTGATCATCTTGTCGCGGAAATGACTGACCCCGCCAGTGAATTTGAACGTCGCCATGCTGCGGCGGAGAGCGTCGGCCTCGCCAGGCGTGAAGCCGGCGCAGACGATCGCCACCTGCATCGCCTGCTCCTGAAACAGCGGCACGCCGAGGGTCTTTTCCAGCACGCGGCGCAATTCCGGTGTGGGGTACTCGACCGTTTCCAAACCCGCGCGGCGGCGGAGGTACGGATGCACCATGTCGCCCTGGATCGGGCCGGGCCGGACGATCGCGACCTGGATGACGATGTCGTAAAATGTCTTCGGTTTCAGCCGCGGCAGCATCGACATTTGCGCACGCGATTCAATCTGAAATGTTCCGAGCGTGTCGGCCTCGCGGATCATCGCATAGGTGGCGGGATCCTCGGGCGGAATGGTGGCCAGATCGAGATTTTTCCCATTATGTTTCCGCAACAGGTCAAACGCGCGGCGCAGACAGCCCAACATGCCGAGGCCGAGCACGTCGACTTTCATGAAACGGAGGGCGTCGATGTCGTCCTTGTCCCACTCGATCACCTGGCGGTTGATCATGGCGGCGGGCTCGATCGGCACGAGGTCGTCGAGACGATGTTCAGTCAGAACGAAACCGCCGGGGTGCTGCGACAGATGTCGTGGGAAGCCGATCAGGGTCTGAGCGAGGTCGATGGTCAGACGCAGACGGCGGTCATCCAGATTGAGGTTCAGTTCGGCGGCGCGCTCATTGTCCAGACCGTCCTGGCCCCAATGGGAAATCTGGGTGGCGAGGGCGCCGGTCACGTCCTCCGGCAGTCCCATGGCTTTGCCGACATCGCGCACGGCGCCGCGGCCGCGGTAGCGGATCACGGTGGCGCAGATCGCGGCGCGGTCGCGGCCATAGGTGTCGTAGATCCACTGGATGACTTCCTCGCGCCGTTCATGCTCGAAGTCGACGTCGATGTCGGGCGGCTCGCGGCGTTCGGCGCTGACGAAACGTTCGAATAACAAGCCGCTGCGTGTCGGGTCGATCGAGGTGATGCCAAGCACGTAACAAACCGCCGAGTTGGCGGCCGATCCGCGGCCCTGGCAGAGAATTTGGCACGATCGCGCGAACCGCACGATCGCGTGGACGGTGAGGAAATACGGCGCATACTCAAGTTGTGAAATCAGATCCAGTTCGTGACGCAGTTGCTTCGTTACGTTGTCGGGAACGCCGTCGGGATAGCGTGACGCCGCACCTTCCCAGGTCAGACGCTCCAGCGTTTGTTGCGCGGTCAGACCGGTGATGTGGACCTCATGCGGGTACTGGTAGCGCAGTTCGTTGAGGGAAAACCGGCAACGATCGGCGATCTCCATGGTGCGTTCGATGGCGCCGGGGTGGCGGGCGAACAGACGGGCCATTTCCTCGGGCGGTTTCAGGTGACGGTCGGCGGCGTGGTCGCGGTCGTGACCGATCTCGTCGATGGTGTGGCCTTCGCGGATGCAGGTCAGCACGTCGGCGAGGATGTGACGGCCCGGCGCATGATACAGCACATCGCCGGTGGCGACGGTGGGGACACCGGCGGCGCGCGCCAGCTCCGCGATTTCATGCAGGCGAATGGCGTCGTTGGGGCGGCGGTGGATCGTCAGGGCCATGTAGGCGCGATCAGCGAAGTCGGCTTTCAGGCGGCGCGGGTCCGCCGGTGAAGGAGGGGAGCAGAGGATGGCGATCATGCCGTCCCCGGCGGCGGCGAGATCGTTCCAGGTGAGATCGCAGCCACCCTTGCCGGCGCGGCTTTTGCCAAGGGTGAGAAGGCGGCAGAGGCGCGCATAGGACGGTTGATCGGTGGGGTAGATCAGGACGGACGCGCCGTCGGTCAGGTCGAGACGGGTGCCGATGATGGCGCGGACATTCGTTTCTTCAGCGCGTTGATGGGCGCGGACGATGCCGGCCAATGTGCCGCGGTCGGTGATGCCGAGGGCGGGGAGGCCGAGGACGGCGGCGCGAGCGAACAACTCCTCGACGTGGGAGGCGCCGCGGAGGAAGGAGAAGTTCGTGGTGGTCTGGAGTTCGGTGTACATGAGGTTAAGGAGTTGGTGATCTTTCACTGGGATACTGGGGGCGTTTCTGCTGGGGATGGGTTCCATGAATCACGGAGAGCGCGGAGTGCTCGGAGGTCGCGGAGAAGGGGAAACCGGATTGGCGGCGGGGGATACGACGGGACGCGTGATTGGGTTGGCGATCAGGGTTCATAAGACGGTCGGGCCGGGACTTTTGGAACAGGTTTATGTGGACTGTTTGTGTCTCGAAATGGCGCGTAACGGTATCGTGTTTCAGAGACAGGTCGAATTGCCTCTCATCTATGACGGCATTCGCCTGCCCAGGGCCTATCGGGCTGATATTGTCGTGGAGGAAAGCGTTATTCTCGAAATAAAATCGATCGAGAAAATTCTGCCAGTGCACGAATCCCAGCTTCTGACCTATCTGCATCTGAGCGGATGCCGTGTTGGTCTGCTGCTGAACTTCAACACCACATTGCTGAAAAAGGTCTCCGCCGCTTCATAAATTCTTCTCCGCGACCTCCGAGCAGTCCGCGTCCTCCGTGAATAAATCGAACCCCGGCCCAGACACAAACCCCCCTTCATTCCCCATGCCCCAGATTGGAAGGCGCCTCCCCTCCCGGCCGCCGCATCAACACAAACC
>ODAK010007386.1_pt1 | contig 11030 bp, 9 predicted proteins | sample 1539591 | NCBI WGS metagenome assembly ODAK01 (sample SAMEA3539303, study PRJEB22396) | soil metagenome | biome: tundra; feature: field; material: soil | place: USA | collected 2010-05 | depth 0.15 m | reverse complement strand
CGAAGAACGGATCGGTGATGTCTCGAACGACCGCGCCGAGCAGCATCGACGGCGCGCCACGCAGCGCCCTGGCAAACGGATGCGGCCTGTAGCCAAGCTCGCTGGCGATCGCCCGCACCCGTTCACGCGTCTCGTCAGACACGCGAATGCGAACCGGAGCGTCATTGAGGATCCGCGACACCGTGCTCTGCGCCACGCCGGCGGCTGCAGCGACGTCTTTCATCGTCACGGGCCTGTGTCCCTCGGACGCCGGCGACGCGGGCCAGCGGGGATTGGTCACGGACGAGTCCCTCCGCGAATCAGCACGTTTTCGACCCCCTCGACCACAGTCAGCCTCGCACGAGGCGCCCCGGCGCGCAGAGCGGGCGCGTCAGCGTCAGCGTCGGCGTCGGCGTCGGCGGGTAGTTCGCCTGCGGCGTCATGATGTGTGCGCCCCGAGCGGTTGCTCCCCGTCGCCCTCTAGTCCCCCCATCCCGCCCCGGGGCGCCCTGCCGACCTCGAGACCGCCGCGCCCCCCGGTGCGTTCGCGGTGCCGGACCCGGAGGCGGTCCGCGACGACGGCGACGAACAGCACGAAGCCGACGACCATCGACTGGTAGTAGGCATTGACGTTGACCGCCACGAGGCCTTGCTCGAGCACGACGAGCAGCGCGGCGCCGGCGACCACGCCGATGATCCGCCCCTGGCCGCCGATCAGGCTCACCCCGCCGATCACCGCTGAGGCGATCGCGATCAGCTCATAGCCGGTCACGCTGTCGGCCGTGCCGGACGTCAGATGCGAGGCGACGATGATGCCGACGGCGCCGCAGCAACTGCCGCTGACGACGTATGCCAAGACGATCCGCCGATCGGTCGGGATGCCGGCCAGGCGGGCCGCCTCCCGGTTGCCGCCGACCGCATAGACCTGACGGCCGAGATAGGTGCGCTCGAGGAAGAACCAGGCGAGCACGGCGATCACGATCAGCATCACCACCGCGATCGGGACGCCGCCGACCGTTGATGTCGCGACCGCGAGGAAGGTCGGCGAGGAGATCGGGATCGGGCTTTGAGCGATCGCTTCGTCGGCGCCTGCGGCGAAGATGAACGTGACCAGCGTGATGATGAACGGCGGCACCCCGAGACGGGTTATCCAGAAGGCGTGGTGGAGGCCCACCGCCGCGCCGAGCAGGATCGTGAGCACGAACGCGAACAACACCGGGACGTGCTGGGTGACGTTCAGCCAGGCGGCCACCACCACGCACAGGGCGGAGAGCGAGCCGACCGAAAGGTCGATGCCCCCGGTGATGATCGTGAAGCTCTCCCCGATCGCGAGGATGCCGAACCCCGCGAGGTCGACGCCGAGGTTCTGCAGCTCGGAGATGCTCCCGAAGAGAGGGTTGATCGCGGTGAAGATCCCGAACGCCGCGATCACGGCGACGATGATGCCGATCTCCGGCGAATCGGCGAGGCGGGCCGCGAAGCGAAAACCGCTGCGGTTTCCCGGGCCCTCGCCGTCCGCTTGCCCGAGCGCCACTGGAGAGCCGTCCGCCATCACGCCTCCACCCGGTCGATCGCCGCCGCGGAGACGATGCGCTCCTTCGAGAACTCCGAGCGCTCGAGTTCGTCGGCGATGCGACCGCGGCGCAGCACCACGATCCGGTGGCAGATGCCCGCGAGCTCCTCGAGCTCTGACGACGCGACGAGAATGGCCATGCCTTCCTTTCGTGCCTCTTCGATCAGTTTGTAGATCTCCGCCTTCGCGCCGACGTCGACGCCCCTGGTTGGCTCGTCGAGCAGGAGCAGGCGCGGGCGCGCCGCCATCCACCGGCCGAACACCATCCGCTGCTGGTTTCCGCCCGACAGCGAACGCGCCGGCTGCTCCGGCGTCTGGCAACGCACGCGGGCGAGCCGCACGATCGCGGCCGCCTCTCGCCGATCTCTCCGCGGCGAGAGGACTAGCCGCTTCCAGGAGATCCGCCGCAGGACCGCGAGCGTGAGATTCCAGCGGATCGGGGCGTCCACGAGCAACGACTGGGATTTACGGTCCTCGGGGACCAGGCCGATGCCGGCGGCGGCACCGTCGACGGGACTCCGCGGGTGGTAGCGCGCCCCGGCGACTCGCATCTCGCCGTGCGTGCTCGCACGGGCGCCCATGACGACGTGCAGCAGACGGCTGCGCCCCGATCCCATCAGCCCGGCGACTCCGACAACCTCGCCGGGGCGCAGCGTCAAGTCCAGCGGTCCGAGTCCCTCCGCTTCGAGCGCCCGCGCCTCGAATGCGAGTGTCGTCCCAGCCGCGGGCGCGGTGATCTCGCCCTCAGGCAGGAGATCCCGGCCGACCATGTCGCGCACGATACGCTGTTCCGTCGCCTCGGCCGGCGTGAGGTCGGAGACCAGCAGGCCGTTGCGGAGCACGACCACTCGGTCGGCGACGGCACGCACCTCGCGCAGCCGGTGGCCGACGAAGATCACGATCCCCCCGCCGCTCGCATGCCGGCGAGCGAGTTCGAGCACACGCTCGGATTCTGCCGGGCCGAGCGCGGAGGTCGGTTCGTCGAGGATCAGGACGAGCGGACTGCGGCCAAGCGCCTTGGCGATCTCGATCATCTGGCGTTGGGCGACAGAGAGAGCGTCGACGCGTCGACGCGTCTGGATGTCGAGACCGACGGTGGCGAGCATCTCCTTGGCCACCCCATCCATTGCGCCGCGGTCGACGACGAAGCGCTGCTCGCTCGCACGCCGGCCGAGCAGGAGGTTCTCGGCGACGCTCAGCTGACCGACGAGCGGGAACTCCTGCGAGACCATCGCCACACCAAGCTCCTGCGCGTGCAGGGTGCCGCCGTGGCCGAGCAGCCTGCCCGCGATCGAGACCGTGCCGGCCTCCGGCACCACCGAGCCGGCGACGACGCCCATCATCGTCGACTTGCCCGCACCGTTCTCGCCGACCAGGCCCACGACCTCGCCTCTCCGCAGCACCAGGTGGTCCACGTCGAGCACGACCGCCGGCCCGTACAGCTTGCGGACACCGGTGAGGACGAGGTCCCCACCGGTGTCCGCGGTGCTACCAGTCGACGACGGACTAACCGGCGCCAATTGTCTTGTTGTAGGCGAGATCGGACGCCAGGTTCGCCTTCGTCAGCGTCCCCACTCCGGTGCTGATCACGCCGGCCGTCTCGAACGGCTTCATGATCGCTGCCACCTTCGCGCTGCCAAGCACCTTCATCGCCGTGGTGACGTAGGCGCCCAGGTAGCCCTGCATGAACGGCTGCTGGAGGACCGAGGCGACGACCGAGCCATTCTGCAGCCCCGTGATCGTCCCGGGCTCGTTGTCGTCGGCGACGACCGCGATCTTGCCGATGTCTCCCTTGGCCTTCACTGCGACCGCCGCTGCCGGCCCGTCGTAGGAGTACTCGCCGTAGATCCCCTTGAGGTTCGGGTTCGCGGCGATCACGGTGTCCGCGTTGCTCGCCGCGGTGGCGGCGACACCGTTGTCGTTGTCTGTCGCGATCACCTTGATCTTACTTCCCTTGATCGCCTGCATGAAGCCCTGCGTGCGCTGGATGACGTTGGTCGCCGTGAGCGATCCGACGAGGATCGCGACGTCGCCGCCGTTGGGGAGCGCCTTCTTCATCGCTTCGCCGGCCGCCACGCCGGCAGTGACGTTAGGCGTGCCGATGAACGTGAACGTCTTCGCGTCGGCCGGTGGGACCGGCGAGTCGATGGCGACGACGTCGATACCCTTGGCGACCGCCTTGTTGATGATGGCGCCCTCCGAGACCGGGTCGATCACCGAGGTGAAGTAACCGGTCGCGCCCGTCGAGGCAAGCGTCTCGAACTCCGACACCTGCGTCGCGAGCTGGCCCTGCGACGGGCCCTCGTAGTGCGCGGCGATTCCGAGCTCCTTCGCCGCCCGCGCATCGCCCTGCTTGCCGGCCACCCAGTAGGCAGCCAGGATGTTGACGACCATCCAGGTGTCCACCTTGCTCAGGCTCTTGCCCTTGAGCGCCGCGATGAGCGCGTTCCGCAGGCCGATCTCCTTCGTGTTATCGAATCCGGGCGGATGCACGCTGGCTGCTAGGGGCGCCACTGCTGCCGTGCCGGCGGATGCCGCGCCAGCGGTACCCGTGCCGGCGAGCCCGCTCGCCACAGCCATCGTGCCCGCGAGGGCAATCGCCGCAGCAATTCTCGTGCCGCGCACGCGATGCTGCCTGAACCGTTGTGTCATGTACTCCTCCTCTAAACGGGTTTTGGATCCCTCTGATCCCTGCCATCGGCTTCCGGATGCCCTGCTCTGGCTGGTCGTTTTGCTCCCAGACCTGCCCATTACGCCCGGTGCCGATGACAACAAACGTATCCAAGCATACGTATGCAGTCAATGCAAGTGAGAACTGTCGGAGCCCCCATGCGCCCCGCCACGGTGCGCCAAGTCGACCCGCAGACGCTCCACGACGGCCCGCTCCAAACGCCGCGAACACGGCCAACGGCGCCCGTCCCGCCACCGCCGCCAGGGCGTGTTCGCGCTCCAGCGCGGCGATCGCTGAAGCCTCCACACGCGCTCGGTCGCTCGCGTCAGGCGACGCCGACCCGAGGGCAGAGCGCCACGAGCTCGCAGGCGCCGCACGCCGGAGCGCGCGCGTAACAGGTCCGCCGCCCATGACGCAGCAGGTTGAGGTGCAGCTCCAACTCCTCACCCGGCCGCGCCAGCGCGAGCATCGTGTCGTGCAGCTCGACGAACGGCGCGCCGCGACGCAGCAGGCCGAGTCGAGTGCCGACCCGCGCGACGTGCGTGTCCACCGGGAACTCGCGCAGAGCGAAGCTGAAGAGCAGCACGCAGGCCGCGGTCTTGCGCCCCACGCCCGGCAGCGCGCACAACGCCTCGCGGCTCTCCGCCACCGGCGCAGAGCGCATCCAATCAAGGCTCAGCGGCTCGCCGATCGCCCGCAGGATCTCCTGGATCCGGGCCGACTTGACCTTCGAGATGCCGCCCGGGCGGATCGCCTGCTCGACCTGCGCGCGCGGCGCGTCGCGGACAGCCTGCCAGCTGACCGATCCGGCCTGCGCCCCGGCGAAGCGCTCGCGCAGGGCCAGGAACGCGACATCGCGGTTGCGGTCGTTGGTGCTCTGCGAGAGCACGGTGAGGATCAGCTCGTCGAGCGGGCGGCCGTGGGGCGGCGCCGTCGGCACGCCGTAGATCTCGCGCAGACGGTCACGCACGCGACGCACCCGCGCGCGAGCCGGGCGCGTGTAGAGCGGATCGCTCACGCCGCCGTGTGGATGGGATCGCTCACGCCGCTATCCTCGCGCCTGCGGATGGCCGAGGTCGAGCAGCACATCGACGAGATCGGCGGCGAGCCTGTCGGCTGGCGCTCGGCGCCTGCGGATGGCACGCCGACCGTCTACATCCACGGCGTGCCGAACAGCTCGCTGATGTGGCAGCCGTTCCTCGAGCGCAGCGGCGGCGTGGCGCTCGACCTCCCCGGATTCGGCGAGTCGATCAAGGCGAGCACCTTCCCCTTCTCGATCGCCGGCTACGACGGCTTCCTGGAGCGCTTCCTGGACTGGTGCGAGCTCGACCGCGTCAACCTCGTCGTCCACGACTGGGGAGCCGCCGCGCTCGCGCTGGCCCAGCGGGCTCCGGAGCGTGTCGAGCGGCTCGTGCTGATCAACGCCCTGCCGCTGTTCGGCGGCTATGAGTGGCACCGGACCGCCCGCATCTGGCGCACACCGGTGCTCGGTGAGCTGCTGATGGGCAGCCTCACACCGCGACTCATGCGGCGCGCGCTGCGCTACGCCAACGCCACGCCGATCCCCGAGCGCGAGCTGCGCGAGATGTACGCGACGCTCGACTTCGCTACCCAGCGCGCGGTCCTGAGGCTCTACCGCAGCGTCAAGCCGGGGACCCTCGCGGCCGCCGGCTCACGGCTGCACGAGCTCGACGCGCCGGCGCTGATCGTGTGGGGCGAGCGCGACCCCTACATCCCTGCGCGCGCCGCCGCGCAGTACGCCCAGGCGCTCGGCGGGGAGTGCGAACCGGCGCTGCTCGCCGACGCCGGACACTGGCCCTGGCTCGACCGCCCGGACGTGCTCGAGATCGTCGCGAATTTCCTCGCGCGAAGCTGAGCAGGTCGATACGATCAGACGCGGATGACGGCTCGCCTCGCTTTCATGCGGGGACGCGTCCTGCCGAACGGACCGGCTGACCTGCTTCGTCAGTGCGGCCTGTTCGGGCTCGCGTACCTGCTTTATCGCCTCGTCGAGGGCCTCGTCGTCAGCAACGGGGCGGTCGCTTTCACGCACGCCCGCGAGCTGATCTCGCTCGAGCGCTCGCTGCACATCTTCGTCGAGCCTCAGGTCCAGAGCTGGGCGACCAGCAGCCACCTGCTGGTCGTGGTCGCGGCCTACGTCTACATCAACGCGCAGACGACGATCCTGATTGCGCTGCTGCTCTACCTCTACATCGCCCACAACCGCAGCTACTACTTCGTGCGCAACATGCTGTTCGTCGGCATGGCGATCGGCCTGATCGGCTACGGCCTGTTCCCGACCGCGCCGCCGCGCTTCCTGCCGGAGTGGGGCTTCATCGACAGCATCAACCAGGTCACGCACGTGTCCGGCAACAGCACGATCTTCAACGTCTTCTTCAACCCCTATGCGGCGGTCCCCTCGATGCACGTCGCCTGTGCCGTGATGCTGGGCTGGACGTTTACGCGTCTCGTACGCAACCGCGTTGCGAAGGTCTTCTGGGCGCTGTGGCCGCTGTTCATCACCTTCCTGACGGTGATCACCGCCAACCACTTCCTGATCGACGCCGTGCTTGGGCTGGCCGTCGCGGGAGTCTCGTTCGTCGCCGCGCGGCGGCTCGCGACGCTTCGACCACACGCCTGGACCTTCCGCACCCCGGCTCACGCCCCCGCCGGGGCTCCGCAGCACGCGCCCGTCCCGGCGACGTGAGCTCTCCCCCCGCCACCGAGCGCCCATCCAAACCCCAGCGCCGGGTGATCGCGCCGCTAACCTCCACCGAGGGCCGCGCGATGATGCGCAACCGCCTGATCGACTCGCGCCTGACGCCGAACGCGATCTCGCTGACCGGCCTCGCGCTCAACCTGCTCGCCGCCGTGCTGGTCTGGCGACAGCTGTACTTCCTCGGCGGCGTGGCGTTCATCGTCGGCTCGATCATGGACACACTCGACGGGCGCTACTCGCGCATGTCAGGCAAGGGCACCTCGTTCGGGGCCTTCCTGGACTCGACGCTCGACCGCTGCGAGGAGGGGATCGTGCTGACCGCGGTCGCGATCAGCTTCGCCCGCCAGCACAACCAGCTCGCCGTCGCCGCCGTCGTCGTGGCGGTGCTCGCGTCGCTGATGGTCTCCTACACCCGCGCGCGCGCCGAGGCGCTCGGCGTCGAGTGCAAGGTCGGCATCGCCACGCGTGCGGTGCGCGTGGTGATCCTCTCGATCGGCCTCGTCTTCGCCCGCGGCGCCTCGATCGGCCACTTCGAGCTGCTCGCAGCCGCGGTCTACGTCCTTGCGGTGCTGAGCACATTCACCGTTTTGCAGCGCATCGTGCACGTCCACGGCGAGCTGCGCGGAGCGTAACCGCGCGCGCTGCGACGGGTAACCGTCTTTAGACATTCGAGAAGGGATAGACAAACGTGAGCACCACCAACGGTCATGCGGCCCACGCGAACGGCAGCGCAGGGCGTCAGCAGGAGAAGGTGCGCGTCGCGATCATCGGCGTCGGCAACTGCGCCTCCGCCTTCGTGCAGGGGATCCACTATTACCGTGACGCCGACCCGGCGCAGTCCGTCCCGGGCCTGATGCACGTCGAGCTCGGCGGCTACCACGTTCGCGACATCGAGTTCACCGCGGCCTTCGACATCGACGTCGAGAAAGTCGGCAAGGATCTCGGCCAGGCGATCTGGTCGGGTCAGAACAACACGATCAAGTTCGCGGAGGTGCCCGAGCACCTCGGCATCCCGGTGCATCGCGGGATGACGCATGACGGCCTCGGCAAGTACCTCTCGCAGAAGATCACGAAGGCCCCCGGTGAGACCGCGGACATCGTCGGCATCCTGCGCGACACCCACACCGATGTCGTCGTCTCCTACCTGCCGGTTGGCTCTGAGCAGGCGACCAAGTGGTACGTGGAGCAGATCCTCGAGGCCGGCTGCGGCTTCGTCAACTGCATCCCGGTCTTCATCGCCCGCGAGGACTACTGGAACAGGCGGTTCAAGAAGGCCGGACTGCCGGTGCTCGGCGACGACATCAAGTCGCAGGTCGGCGCGACGATCGTGCACCGCGCGCTCGCCCGGCTGTTCCACGACCGCGGCGTCGAGCTCGAGCGCACCTCGCAGCTCAACGTCGGCGGCAACATGGACTTCTACAACATGCTCGAACGCGAGCGGCTCGAGTCCAAGAAGATCTCCAAGACCAACGCCGTGACCTCGATCGTGGGCCACGTGATGGAGGCCGACAACGTCCACGTCGGGCCCTCGGACTACGTGCCATGGCTGACCGACCGCAAGTGGGCGCACATCCGCCTCGAGGGCCAGGCGTTCGGCGACGTGCCGCTCAACCTGGAGCTCAAGCTCGAGGTCTGGGACTCCCCCAACTCGGCGGGCATCGTGATCGACGCGGTCCGCTGCTGCAAGCTCGCGCTCAACCACGGCGTGAGCGGCCAGCTCGACGGCCCGAGCTCCTACCTGATGAAGTCGCCGCACAAGCAGCGACCCGACGACATCGCCCGGGCTGACACGGAGCGCTTCATCGAGCGCTACGCGGCACGCACCGCGGCCAAGACGGTCGCCGCCAAGGCACGTTCGGCCAACGCCGGGAAGGCACGCTCGAGCACCAAGAAGTAGCGCCGCGCTTGATCCGCGGCGGGGCGCACCCCGCCAAAGCGGACGCCGGCGATCCGTATGCTGGCGGGCGTGCCGTTCGCGATCGCCCAGGTCTCGCCACACCCGTGGGAGGCCCGCACGGAGCTGGGGGTCTATATCGAGCGCGTGGCAGCCGAGCTTGCCGCCCGCGGACACCGTGTGCTGATCGTCGCGCCGTCGCAGTCCGCCCGCAGCGCGGCCGCCTCGCGACGGGCGCTGCGCGGCGCGCGCGAGGATCCATCGACGTTGCTCGGCGACGAGGGTGCCCCGGGGCTGTTCTTCGCCGGCGAGGTGCTATCCCCGACCAGGCGCGGCCCCGGCCTGCCGGTCGATGTCGCGCGCACCGTGGAGGAGCTGCTCTCGGTGCTGCCGCTCGACTTCGTTCACGTCCACGAGCCGTTCGCGCCGAGTACGGCCAGTGCGGCGCTGCGTCACTCGCGCGCGCTGAACATCGGCAGCTTCCACGAGCCGACCGAGCGGCTGCTTTCGACGCAGGTTGCGCGGCGCTTCGTCGAGCTGTTCTTCGGCCGTCTCGACGCGCGGGTTGCGAGCTACGCCGCGACCGCCGCCGTGATGGAGTCCCACTTCCCCGCCGAGTACCGCGTCATCCGGCCGATGGCGACACCGAGCCCGCCGCGCGGCGAACGTCCCGAGCGGCTGCGCATCGCCTTCGTCGCGCAGGAGGAGCGCGCCGCGCTGCGCGCCTTCCTGCGGTCGCTGCGCCGTCTGGGGACATCCGTCGACTGGGAGGCGACCGTGCTCGGCCAGAGCGTCTCCTCGAGCCAGGTCGCCCTGCGGGCCGACCTGCGTGCGCGCGTGCGCTTCCTCGACGCAGGCGAGGGCGACCGCGAGCAGGTGCTCGCCGCCGCCGACGTCGTCGTGCTCGCCTCGGCCGGCGCGCTGCCCGCGCCGGGGCTCGCGCTGGAGGCGATCGGCGCCCGCGCCGTGCCGCTCGCCTCGCGCCTGGAGGTCTACGAGGAGGTGCTCGGCGACGGCGACCGCGGCCTGCTGTTCGAGCCCGGCGATGTCGACACGCTGGCCGCCCAGCTCGCGCGTCTCGCCGGAGATCGCCGGCTCGGCGAGCGGCTGGTCAGCGCCGCCGAGGACTTCCGCGTTTCGCTGAGCGCGCAGCGGGTCGTCGACCAGCTCGAGGAGGTCTATGAGACGGTCGCCGCGCGTCGGCGCGAGCCGCACGCGAAGCGATCCGGCGGCGGGCGGCGCTCGATGATCGACATCGACCTGCACATGCACACCGACCATTCCTCCGACTGCGCGACGCCGGTCGAGGTGCTGCTGGCGACGGCGAAGGAACAGGGCCTCGGCGCGATCGCGATCACCGATCACAACGAGATCTCCGGCGCGCTGGAGGCGCTCGGCAAGGCCGAGGGGATCAAGGTGATCGTCGGCGAGGAGGTCAAGACCGCGACGCAGGGCGAGGTGATCGGGCTCTTCCTGAACGAGCGGATCCCACGCGGGCTGAGCCTCGAGCAGACCGTGGCCGAGATCCGTCGCCAGGGCGGGCTGGTCTATGTGCCCCATCCCTTCGACCGCATGCACACGGTGCCCGGCTACGAGCACCTGCTGCCGATCCTCGAGGAGATCGACGCGATCGAGATCTTCAACCCGCGTGTCGCGATCGGCTCGTTCAACGAAGAGGCGGCGCGCTTCGCCGCGAAGTACCGCCTGCTCGCCGCCGCCGGCTCCGACGCCCACGTCGCCGCGGGCCTCGGCTCGGTGCGTGTGCGGATGCGCGACTTCGACGGCCCGCAGGAGTTTCTCGAGTCGCTGCGCGACGCCGAGATCCACACCAAGTCGACGAGCCTGCTGTATGTCCAGGCGCTGAAGTTCCTCGAAACCAAGGCGACGCCTCAGGGCGCGCGGCGCGCTCGGCGGGCGCGGCGCGTGCGACGCGCGATGCGCAAGTCCTGATGCACGCCCAAGGACAACCTTCCGGGCTGGGGAAGTTGATTCGGCCGATGCCTGCGACCGACGACGAGATCCGCGAGAAGTATCTGGAGCGCGCGATCCGTGAGCTGAACCTGCTGACGCGCGACATCCAGTCGTGCACTCAGTGCCCGCGCGGCTCGCTGATGCCGGTGCTCGGCTCGGGCCATCCCCAGGCCGACATCATGATGGTCAAGTACGCGCCCAAGCCCGCCGAGATCGAGGAGGG